>Ga0302324_100027485_pt1 | contig 10836 bp, 8 predicted proteins | sample Palsa_T0_1_FD_201949 | JGI IMG/M metagenome (GOLD analysis project Ga0302324, IMG submission 201949) | Peat permafrost microbial communities from Stordalen Mire near Abisko, Sweden - Palsa_T0_1 | ecosystem: Environmental > Terrestrial > Soil > Palsa > Peat permafrost | place: Sweden: Abisko...
CGGCAACGCACTTCCAGAGGAGCGAGAGCGAAACAGCGTGTTTGAAGAGATCATTCATCCAGCCTCCATCGCTCCAGCTTGCCGCAACCGGGCGAAGCAGGACTGCCCGACATCTTATCTGCGATCATCGGTTCTACGGACCGGTCCCTTTGTAAGACTCACTTGGACCCGGTGCGGGGGGCGTAAGGACAGACGTGGAAACGCGCCAGCCAAAAGTAATTTCGGCCCCCGGCCATTTTCATGCCGCGAATTCCATCACGCCGGCACCACTTGCAAGTTGTTGATCACCGAAAATATGCCGGGGACGGCGTTGGCGCGAACTCCGGCCAAGTTCTTGTCGGCCTCGCTGTCTACGACGTTGTAGCCATCCACTTTAAAGGCGATGTAATCGAACGCGCCAAAATAGGGGAGAATGGGCCAGCGCTGGACTGGCTGACCATCCGACCAGGAGCGCCAATGCCAAAACGGTCGTCGTGATGTTCGTCTTTCGTTTTGAGTGTCGCATCGCTTCCTCCTTTGCGCTTGTCTCTCGACATGCGACAATTCGAGGCTGCCGGTCGAAGCTGGCCCGGCTGCGGTGGTTGACCACCATGTATTCGGGTCTTTCAACTGCCCGAATGTCCTCGTGGGTCGGGGCCGTTGCTGGGCCGCCAGGTAAGAGTTGTGCGACGGCGTTTAGCTGTGGCCGATGGAGACATGTCGACGCTAAGCTCCCAGGGGGGCGCTGTCAATGACCACTTTCGGTGCAGTGCCTGGGGGACCGGTTCTCAGGCGCTCTTCTTGGAAGTGATGGGGTAGAAGACGGACCAACGCGGTTCTAAGTTATCACTGCTGCAATGGGGACAGAGGACTTCGCCTTCCTCGTATTCGGCCCACATCAGCACCTTTGAGAATGTTTTCATGCAGGCGTGGCAGTAGAACTCGGAGTCGGGCATAGACCACCTCCCAACAGATAGTCCTTAGGTGAATTCCAGACCTTGGGTCGGTCAGGTTCAATCGTGGACTCGGTCACGAATTGCTTGCGTGGTTGGGTCGCGCAACGGCGCCAGTCCGCGCTAGCTCATAAGCGGATTTCCTGCCGATAGCCACAAGTTAGCTCGACGTTCGCAAGGGGGGTTATGTCTGCCAGCCAACTCGTCGGAAGAATGAGGTTTGGTCCGGAGATATTGCTCGGTTTGGCATGAGACCAGTGGCAGTATGACTTCCGAAGACTTCAAATTTCATCGGCGTAGGGACGTCGTAACCAGTCGCACAGGAGCGTTGGTACCTGGCTGTATAACTCAATGTGCCCGCACTTCTCGCAGACAGTGACCGAAACCCGTGCCGAGTATCGTGATCGGTTCGGATCCGACGAACGAGAAAAATCGAATTCAAGGATGCCTGTCACGCTGCTGGGATGGTCGCATATTTGCTGAGCCACGCCCGTCCCCCGGGCGGATTGGAATGGTGCACCAATTGCGACGCCAATCACGTGCCCTGTGCGGTAGGAGAGTGTGCCCTCACGACACGACTCTCTTGACGTTACGCCCGAATTCGCAATTGTCAAGAATTGATCAGGTCGAAAAGCACGAGTGTTGCGATTTGCATCACTCCGGACTTGAGACTCGTTAACATTTCCCTATATCCTCGGTTGTGATATAGACTTTCGTGCCAGCAGTGCGGGCCCGCAGCACTACGCCGGCCATTTGGCGAGCCGTTGGCGGCTCGAAGTTCGAGAATCCGAAACCCCGGCGAAGGAGATTTGGTGTTCGTCTCCAGTAAGGCAGCATTGGCCGGCTACTATGACTATGGCGCAGTGGCGCGCTCAGTATTGATAGCCATAGCCGCGTCCTACGCCGCGCTCGACCTTACAGGTCGTGTAACCGCTGCAAGAGACCGGGTTCGAATAGCTTGGTTGAGCGGTGGGGCGATTGCGATGGGCATCGGCATCTGGGCGATGCACTTCAAGGGGATGCTGGCCTTCCACTTGCCAGTGCCTGTCGAGCATCACTGGCCGACAGTTCTGGCATCCGTCGTTGTGGCCATCTTCGCGTCCGCCTTCGCGCTGTATGTGGCGAGCCGCCACAAGATGGGCTGGCGTGAAGCCTTTACCGGCAGCTTCATTATGGGCGCCGGCATCGCGGGCCTTCACTATATCGCCATGGCCGCAATGCGATTGCCCGCCATCACCCGATACTCCCCGCTTCTGGTTACCGCTTCCATCTTGCTCGCAATCCTGTTTTCTCTAATTGCGCTGCTAATGGCATTCGATCTACGAGAGGAGACCCGATGGAGTGTTCCGCGAAGGCTGGGTAGCGCCATCGTGATGGGAGCCGCTGTCTCCGCCATGCATTACACCGGAATGGCTGCCGCGAGTTTCATCCCCGCCCCGCCTCCCGATCTTACCCATGCTGTGAGCATTTCTGTGTTCGGCAACAATGCAATCAGTATTGTCACCCTAATCGTGCTGGCGGCTGCCATGGTGACATCGTCTGTGGACAGACGCGCGACTATGGAATTCGAGCGGCTCAACCAAGAGCTGGAGCGCCGGGTTCTCGAAAGAACCAGCCAACTTACAGCTGCCAATGCTGCGCTCGGTGAAACTGAGGATAGATTTCGCAGGCTGGTGGAAGCACTCCCTGATGCGATTTTTGTCGTAAGCGAAGAACGCATCGTTTTTGTCAATCCCTCCGCCGTGAGATTGTTGGCCGCGCAACGGCCGGGGCAGATTGTGGGCAAGGAGCTTTCCGAAATCATTCATCCCGACTCATTGGCTTCCATAAGACGTCGCATGCGGGATTCCTCCCAGACCGGACTTGGGTCCCTTCCGATGGAATATGTTCTTGTCGCGCTCGATGGTTCCTCAGTGGAGATCGAGTCGGCCTCGATTCCAATTCTCTGGAAAGGGTCACCAGCCATCGAAGCGATCGCGCGCGATATCAAGGAACGAAAGCGGGCGGAGGCCACGCTGCGGGAGTACGAGAAAGTTGTCGAAGGCCTGGAAGAGATGATCGTAGTCATTGACCGGAATTACTGCTACGTGCTCGCCAACCGTGCGTTCCTGAAATATCGCGGCCTTGAGAAGGAACAACTCCTGGGGCGTTTCGTCTCAGAGCTGTTGAACCCGGGGGTTTTCGAGGAAATCGCCAAGGAAAAATTGGATGAGTGTTTCCGGGGTAAGGTCGTCACCTATGAACTGAGATACAAGTATCCCAACCTCGGCGAAAGGGACTTATCCATATCCTATCTCCCCATCGAAGGCCCCAATGGCATCGACCGGGTCGCCTGTGTTTTGCAGGACGTCACCGAGCGCAAGCAGGCGGAAGAAGCCCTCCGAACCAGTGAGCGGAAGCAGCACAGAATCGCAGAGCAATTGGAGACAGAACGCATCCGCTTGATCGAGGCCCAAGCGGTCGCAAACGTCGGCAGTTGGGAAATCGAGTTGCCCAGTCTTGACGTAACCTGGTCCGAGCAGACACACCGCATCTTTGAGACCGACCCCTCCTATTTTCACCCCAGGCGTCAAGACTTTATGGAACTTGTTCATCCGGAGGATCGTGCGAAAGTGGAAGCGGCCTTTGAGACTTCGCTCGAAAAGGGCGCGGCTTCCAGGGTCGAGTACCGGATTGTCATGGCAGACGGCCGCGTCAAAGTCCTGGAGGAGCGCTGGAAGGTTTTTCATGATGAACAAGGACAGCCGGCGCGTCTAATCGGTACTTGCCAGGACATCACCGAGCGCAAGCGAGCGGAATCAGCACTGCGCGAGAGTGAGGCACGCTTTCGGCTGGTGGCCGACAGTGCTCCGGTGATGATCTGGATGTCGGGCACTGACAAGCTCTGCACCTACTTCAACAAGCCTTGGCTGGACTTTACTGGCAGATCTATTGATCAGGAGCTAGGCAATGGCTGGGCGGAGGCGCTCGAACCGGAGGATTTGCAGAGATGTTTGGATACCTACATTCAAGCCTTTGATCGCCGGGAGGCATTCAGGATGGAGTATCACCTCCTGCGCCACGACGGCGAATATCGATTGGTCTCCGCTATTGGAGTGCCACGTTTTAACCCCGACGGATCTTTTGCCGGTTACATTGGCTCCTCTATAGACGTGACCGATCAAAGACGGGCCGAGGAACAACTGCGCCAGGCGCAGGAGGATCTCGCCCGCGTGTCCCGCGTGGTTGCCATGGGAGAACTGGCCGCTGCCATTGCTCATCAGGTCAATCAGCCGCTTGGGGCCGTGGTCACGAATGCAAGTGCATCGCTGCGCTGGTTGGCTGGGCAACCACCTAATCTGGGGGAGGCTCGGGAAGCGATCGACAGGACCGTCCGGGACGCGAATCGGGCAAGCGAGGTGATCGTGAGAATTCGCGCACTGTTGCAAAAAGGCCCACCTCAGATGGAGCAGCTTAATGTGAATGCGGTCATTCTGGAAGTACTGACTCTGGCGGGCAACGAACTTCTGCGGAGTGGTGTTGCGGTTCAGACAGATCTGGCACCGGATGTTCCCAATGTGCTCGGGGATCGCGTTCAGTTACACCAGGTTCTGTTGAACTTGATCCTGAACGGGATTGATGCGATGAGAACGATTACCCATCGACCGCGGGATTTGCGCATCAAGTCTGCAAAGCACCCGGATGGTGTGCTGATCCAGATTCATGATTCGGGAGAAGGAGTCGATCCCGAACAAGCAAACCACATCTTTGAACCATTCTTCACCACAAAGCCCCAGGGCATTGGTATAGGACTCTCGGTGGGCCGTTCCATCGTCGAGGCTCATGGCGGCCGTTTGTGGTTCACGCCGGGGGCTTCGCACGGGGTAGTTTTTCAATTCACCGTGCCAAAGGCAGACACGTCAGATGAGCGAGCCGCCTAGTATCGTGTACGTCGTGGATGACGATGCGTCGATCCGCGATGCGCTTACGAGCCTGATCCGCTCGGTGGGTCTAAGGGTCGAGCTCTTTGGATCGCCCCGGGAATTCTTGCAAGCGAAACGACCTGATGTGCCGAGTTGCCTGGTCCTCGATGTCAGGTTACCTGGGGGGAGCGGGCTGGATCTTCAGCGCGAGTTAGCTTCGGCCAACATCCACATTCCGATCATCTTTATCACGGGCCATGGCGATATCCCCATGTCGGTGAAGGCCATGAAAGCGGGAGCCGTTGAGTTTCTGACCAAGCCATTCCGTGATCAGGATCTGCTGGATGCCATCCAAGTGGGGCTCGAGCGGGACCGCGCGTGGCGACAACGCCAGGCCGAGACCGCGATGCTCCGGGAGCGTCTCCAACTACTGACACCGCGCGAGCGTGAAGTGCTGCCCCTGATCGTTTCGGGCCTGCAAAATAAACAAGTTGCCGCTGAAATCGGAACCACCGAAGCGACGGTAAAGGTCCATCGTAGCCAACTCATGAGGAAGATGGGTGCCGATTCACTGCCAGAGCTGGTAAGGATGGCTGAGAAAATTGGCATCTCAGGTTCAGACCGATGAAGTTCACGGCGACAAACCTTCCATGAGCCAACCCTTACTAAAGTAAAGAAATCTTTGCCAACGCACAATGGAATTGGCCCACTGTCCCCATGTCCTTTTGATTTTGCCGCGCGAGGCGCTTCCTTTACGCCGGGTCTTCACACCTGGGCAATCTTTCGATTCAATCTGCCAAAGGCAGCCGATTTTCATGACGGAGCAACCGCCCATCGTGTTTGTCGTGGATGACGATGCGTCGATCCGCGATGCGCTTAAGAGCCTGATCCGCTCAGTGGTCTAGGGGTCGAGCTCTTTGGATCGCCACGCCGATTTTTGCAAGCAAGGCGACCGGATGCGCCGACCTGTTTGGTGCTCGATGTCAGGTTCCCAGGGGAAAGTGGGCTCGATCTTCAGCGCGAGTTGGATGAGACCAACATCCATGTTCCGATCATTTTTATTACGGGCCACGGTGTCGGTGCGGGCCAAGAAGGCGGGCGCCGTTGAACTCCTCACCAAGCCATTGCGTGATCAAGATCTGCTGGATGCCATTCAGCTCGCGTTGAAACGGGACGTGACCCGGCGGGCGCGCGAGGCAGAAGTTGCCTTCTGCGGGAACGTTTTGAATCCCTGACACCTGGCGAACGGAAAGATCCTGCCTCTGGTCTGGGGTCGGCTCAATAAACACATAGCGGTCGAAATTGGAACTAGCGAGGCAACGGTGAAAGTCCATCGTAGCCAGCTCATGAAAAAGATGGGCGCTGCATCGGCGGCTGACCTTGTGAGAATGAGCGAAAAATTTAATATCGTCCCCAGGAACTAACAAAGCTTCGTGAGCATCCCTTTACCAACGTAGGCATTTCCCTTACCAACGCACAATAGATTCATGGCCACGCCAGGTGCTAGTTTGAGGACCAGTTAGAACCAACAATGAGGCGGTTTCGCCTGATCTGAAATACGCTGCCAACCTGACACAAACAATGTCAACACCTACCCAACAAAGGGAGCCGGAAGAGACATTCCAAGGCCTGCTTGAAGCCGCGCCTGATGCCATGGCCTTAGTGAACCGAGAGGGCAAGATTGTTCTAGTCAATGCCCAGGTACAGAAGTTGTTCGGCTATCCGCGGGAAGAGGTGCTCGGACGAGAAATTGAGATGCTGGTGCCGGAACGGTTTCGGAATCGGCATCCGGAGCACCGGACGGGTTTTTTCACGGAACCCAGGGTGCGCTCAATGGGCGCTGGCTTTGACCTGTACGGTTTGCACAAGGACGGACACGAGTTCCCCGTCGACATCAGTCTCAGTCCACCAGGGACACACTGGGGAACCTATGTAACTGCCGCGATTCGCGACATCAGCGAAAGGAAACGCATAGAGGGCCAGCTTCACAAGCTAAATTTGGAACTGCGGGCCAAAGAGCCGTTGCAATTGTTGCTCGACTCCACGGCGGAGGCGATTTACTGCATTGATGTTGATGGAGCTTGCACACTCTGCAATGCTGCGTGTCTTCGATTGTTGGGCTACAGTCGCGACTCCGAACTACTTGCAAAGAACATGCATGCGCTGATGCACCACACCCGGCCCGATGGGCGCACGTACCCCGAGGAGGAATGCAAGATTTTCCAGGCTTTCCGGCAAGGGAAAGGGACGCACGTGACGGACGAAGTTCTTTGGCGCGCGGACGGAACTAGCTTCCCCGCTGAGTACTGGTCTTATCCCATACACCACAACGGTGGGGTTGCGGGCAGCGTAGTCACCTTTCTTGATATTACCCAGCGCAAGAAGTCCGAGGAATCTCTCAGGCGATCGGAATCAAGATATCGCTCAATTATTGAGGGCGCACCTTATGGCATTTTTCGCGTTGACCAGAATGGTCGCATCGCCATGGCAAATTCAGCCTTCGCAGCTATGCTTGGTTACCAAGCTCCAGACGAGGTTCTGGGGCTCAGCACAGGTGCGGACGTTTATCTCAATTCGACGGAGCAGCAACGCGCTCGCGATTATGCATCCGGAGGTCCCAAGGTTGGCTGCGAGGCGAAGTGGAAGCGTAAAGATGGAAAAATGATAACAGTGCGACTCGGTGGGCGGCGCCTGCCAGATGATGACGAGCTTCCGGGCGGGTTCGAAGTGTTTGCTGAGGATATTACCGAACATCGATCTCTCCAGAAGCAGTTTGAACACGCCCAAAAGATGGAAGCCGTTGGCCGATTAGCGGGCGGAGTCGCCCACGATTTCAACAACCTGCTCATGATTATCAGCGGGTACGCGCAGCTTCTGGACGAGTCCTCTGCTGACCCCAAGAAGGTAGTTGAATATGCCAGCCGCATCCAAGATGCTAGCTCCAAAGCCGCCACGGTGACTCGCCAACTGTTAACTTTCAGTCGGAAACAAGTGCTCGAATCAACTGTCCTCGATCTTAGCTACGTAGTGAAGGACCTGGGGAAAATGTTGCCACGTTTGCTGGGAGAAGATGTCGAAACAGTGCTGGAGCTCGATCCTCAGCTCGGTACAGTGCGGGCTGATCGAGGTCAGATTGAGCAGGTCATCATGAACTTGGCGGTGAACGCAAGAGATGCCATGCCACAAGGTGGGCGTCTCACCATCGCGACGAGTAACGTGGCCCTGGAGGCCTCTTACTACCAAGGGGTCGAGGTCCCGCCAGGGCAGTACGTTTTGTTGGCGGTCAGCGATACGGGCACGGGCATGAACGCCGAGACTCAGCTTCATGTCTTCGAACCGTTCTATACGACCAAAGAAGCAGAGAAAGGCACGGGGTTGGGGTTGGCGATGGTCTACGGAATTGTGAAGCAGAGCCACGGATTTATCTGGGTTTACAGTGAACCGGACAAAGGCAGCATTTTCAAGATTTATCTTCCCCGTGTCGATGCTCCTGCGGATTCCAAAGAGAGCCTCCAACTAGTCCATATGCCATCCGCAGGGACAGAGACAATTCTCTTAGTGGAGGATGAAACCGCCCTTCGCAACGTATGCCGAGTGTACTTGGAATCCAAAGGTTACACCGTGTTGGAGGCCGGCAACGCGAAAGAAGCGATGAAGATTTGCCAGAGCCATGATCGCCCGATTCACGTGCTAATCACAGACATCGTGATGCCGGGCTTGGGAGGATTGGAACTGGCCAAATCCGCATTGGAGCTGCGGCCAGCGCTTTCCGTTGTTCTGGTGTCCGGATACACAGACCGCGTGTTAGACCGCGAAGCGATAGGCTTCGGAAAATTCCTGCAAAAACCATTTAGTTTCGACGCCTTGGCTCGTACCGTCAGATCGCTATTAGATAAGAATCGAGAAATACTTCTTATCGAGGACGGCAAATTCATGCGAATCGCAGTTCAGAGAGCACTTACCGGAGCGGGATACACCGTCCACACCGCGAACCACGGAGAGGCGGCTCTAGGTGCAGCGCGCGAGACACTACCTGATTTGATTGTCTTGGACCTCGTGTTACCGACAATCTCAGGCCTCGACGTACTTAAAGCGCTGAAGAGGGATGCCATCACAAAGAGCATTCCCGTGATCGTCCTCGCGGCATTTTCAGAAGCAGCCAAGGAAGAGCTATTAAATGAGGGTGCCGCAGCTTGCGTGGAAAAGTCGGACAAACTATTCGCAAACGATTCTGTAGCTTTGATTCACACCGTCACCCAGGTTGTGGCCAAAGCGAAAGTATCGAGGGGATAAAAAACACTCATCCTGCTCCACGAGAGAAGATCGCGTGGCGTAGCAGACCAGAGGCAAATGTTTCCAATCGGCGGTGCAAGTTGGTTCAAGTGGAGGTGTGCGCGTGCACAAAATTCTCATCGTGGACGACGATAAGGCGACGTGCGATCTGCTGCGAGCCTGCTTGTCCGAAGGCTACGAGGTTATCGACACACAAGACCCGGAACAAGCTCTGGGGCTGGCTCTGGAGCACAAGCCGGATGCGATTCTTTTGGACCTCATGATGCCGAAGTTCTCCGGATTCGAACTATGCCAGAGCTTTCGCTCCCTGAGCTACACGTCTACGATTCCGATCCTTGTTATCACGGGAGAGACGGATGCGAAATATAGGGAACACTGCTCAAACCTTGGCGCCATTGCGTACTTTGAGAAGCCTCTCAAACTCGATGAACTCAGGCGCAGGCTCACCATGGAACTGCAGAGCAAACGGCCGGAGCAGCGCGCCCACGTGCGTGTCCGCATGCGACTTGCCATCAGGTTGCGGGGCACTGACGCTGGTGGAAAAGCATTCGAGGAAATCACTGCTACCGAAAACGTTAGCGCAGAAGGGTTTATGTGCAACTGCATGTCTTCGCTAGTCAAGGATGCGATTGTTGAGGTTATTCTGAGCAGCGGGGGCGAACACTATGCTGGACGAGCTCGGGTAGTGCGCAAGGAATCCTCCGGCACTCCTTGGCAGCGGTATGGGTTCCAGTTCTTGAAGAAGACGTCCGCTTGGCCCTTGCAGGAGAAGAGCGCCATTCCGCTCTCGTGAAAGTCGCTGCGAGCGCGTGCGCGAAGAGCTTCCAACGAAACCCTATCTGAACAATTCGTAACTCCCCTATTGTTGGCAACTCCGAAGTTACGGGCGAAGACGGGGCTCACGACTCGGGCTAGAAGTCGGCTTCTGACAGGCAGCATGTTCCAATCGGTCGGTCTCGGAGCGATGTTCACGGAGCATGCCATTTCGTTATTTGAAGTAGTCGGTTGCGTGACTTTTCCGCAAGAGCCTGTGCAATCTGATTCCAGGAATAGAGCGTTTGCTGCAAGGAAAGCTGCGATTCGATAGCTTGCTGGACCTGGTGAACCGCGAAACTGAATTCACGCGACGGACTACACGGACCCTCGCGCCGAGCGTGGGTAGCCCGAGGGGGAAATATCGCGCCCGATGCGAATGAATTTTTGTGCCAGGAGCGTGACAAGCACTTTCCCATAAAGCCAAGCGAGGGAACTGCGGTCGTCATGCTTGGGAACGTGCGCCAGTTGGGCGAGGCTCTCCAGTCGCTTGAACACCAGCTCAATTTGCCAACGCATACGGTAAGATCTCAAACGTCCGCCGTCGAACCGCTGGAGCGGGTCGTAAACACGATCACGTACTTAGCTAATTCGAGCGTTCCCGGCCTAGTGATCATTTGTTTCTTACTCGCTCTGCGCTGCAAGCGCCGATGAGCCTGTTGAATCGCGCACTCGCTCTTGCGTATTACACACAAGCGGCCCGCAAAGGACGAACCTTGACCATGCAAGACAACCCGCCATTCGCCGAACTGGCACACTTTCGACAAAGTGGAGTGACCCCCAAAACTGAGACACTCGGAAATGTTACAACTTGCATTGAATGGGGAGGACCGAGTGCGGAAATGGAATTGGAAGACCCAAGGGTTTAAGAAACGAGCCCTGAAACGGATGCAGAA
>Ga0302324_100027486_pt1 | contig 10836 bp, 10 predicted proteins | sample Palsa_T0_1_FD_201949 | JGI IMG/M metagenome (GOLD analysis project Ga0302324, IMG submission 201949) | Peat permafrost microbial communities from Stordalen Mire near Abisko, Sweden - Palsa_T0_1 | ecosystem: Environmental > Terrestrial > Soil > Palsa > Peat permafrost | place: Sweden: Abisko...
CGGGTCGAAGCCGGCCGGCTGCCCTGGACGGTAGACCGGCTCGATCGGCAGCCCGGACTCCGTCTCGCGCGTCATGCTCCCAGATTACGACGCGCAGACTACGACGCGGCTACCTCAGCCAGTCAGGACGCGGCTACCTCAGGCGGTCAGCACGAGGGACCGGCCGTCACCGGACTGGCGGTGCCCGGCGCCAGCCCGCCCGGGGTGTCCGCCGGGTTCGTCCCGCAGAACTGCCCGGTGCCCGGCGCTAGCCGGGCGGCAGGAAGCCGATCCGCTCCCTGACGGCGGCCATCGTCGGGCCGGCGATCTCGCGCGCCCGGGCAGCTCCGGCCGCGAGCAGCCGGTCCAGGCCGGCCTCGTCGGCCAGCATCTTCTCGGTCCGCTCCCTGATCGGCGCCAGGGCATCGACGACGATCCCGGCCAGGTCCTTCTTGAAGGCCCCGTACCCGGCGCCCGCGTACCTGGCCTCCAGGCCGGCCACGGTCTCGCCGGAAAACGCCGAGTAGATCCGCAGCAGGTTGGTCACGCCCGGCTTGGCCTGCTCGTCGGCGCGGATCTCGTTGCCGGCGTCGGTCACCGCGCGCGAGATCTTCCGGCGGATGGCGCCCGGCTCGTCCAGCAGGTCCACGATGCCCTGCTGCGAAGACGACGACTTGCTCATCTTCGCGGTCGGCTCGAGCAGGTCGGTGATCTTCGCGACGTCCGCCAGTATGTACGGGCCGGGAACCACGAACGTGGCGCCGAACCGGTGGTTGAACCGCTGGGCCAGGTCCCTGGTGAGCTCCAGGTGCTGGCGCTGGTCCTCGCCGACCGGCACCTGATCGGTCGCGTACAGCAGGATGTCCGCCGCCTGCAGGATCGGGTAGGTGAACAGTCCGACACTGGCCTGGTCAGAGCCGACCCGCACCGCCTTGTCCTTGAACTGGATCATCCTGCTGGCCTCGCCGAACCCGGTGATGCAGCCCAGGACCCAGGCGAGTTCCGCGTGCTCGGGAACGTGGCTCTGCACGAACACGATGCACCGATCGGGGTCGAGCCCGGCGCCCAGCAACTGCGCGGCAGCCACCCTGGTCCGCTGCCGCAACGCGGCCGGGTCGTGCGGCAGGGTGATCGCGTGCAGGTCCACCACGCAGTACACGGCGTCGTGGGTCTCCTGCAGGGTCACCCACTGGCGCAGCGCACCCAGGTAGTTACCGAGGTGGAAGGAATCCGCGGTGGGCTGGATGCCGGAGAAGACGCGTGGCCGGGCCATGCCGGAAGTCTAGTTGCGCCCGGCCGGCGGCCCGACGCGATCGAGCCCTATCCGGATTCGATCAGGCCATCGCCGGTCCCTGCCCGGGCCGCGGCCGGTCTAACCCCTGGCTGCAAGCCGAGCCCAGCTGGCCGCACCGGGTCAGCGTCGCTGTGCGCTCGGCGTCACGACGACCTCGACCCGCTGGAATTCCTTCAGGTCGGAGTACCCGGACGTCGCCATGGTCCGCCGCAGCGCGCCCATCAGGTTCATCGAGCCGTCGGCGACCGTCGACGGGCCGTGCAGGATCTGCTCGATGGTGCCGACCGTGCCGACCTGAAGCCTGGTGCCGCGGGGTAGCTCCGGGTGGTGCGCCTCGCTCCCCCAGTGGTAGCCGTTACCGGGTGCCTGCGAAGCACGGGCGAACGGCGAGCCGACCATCACGGCGTCCGCGCCGAGCGCGATCGCCTTGGCGATGTCGCCGCTGCGGGTCATCCCCCCGTCCGCGATGACGTGCGCGTACCGGCCGCCTGACTCGTCCAGGTAGTCGCGGCGGGCCGCGGCGACGTCGGCGATGGCCGTGGCCATCGGCACGGCCACGCCGAGCACCGCCGCGGTGGTGTGGCCGGAACCGCCGCCGAAGCCGGTCAGCACCCCGGCCGCCCCGGTCCGCATCAGGTGCAGCGCCGCCGTGTAGGTCGCGCAGCCGCCGACGATGACCGGCACGTCTAGCTCGTAAATAAACTGCTTGAGATTCAGCGGCTCGGACTGGCCGGACACGTGCTCGGCGGACACGGTGGTGCCGCGGATGACGAAGATGTCGGCGCCCGCGTCGATGACCGCCTTGTAGTACCGGACGGTCCGCTGCGGCGAGAGCCGCGCCGCGGCCGTGACCCCGGCCGCGCGGACTTCGGAGATCCTGAGCCCGATCAGGTCTTCCTTGATCGGCTCGGCGTAGATCTGCTGGAGCCTGCGGGTCGCCGCCTCGTCGTCCAGCTCGGCGGCCTCGGCGAGCAGCGGCTCGGGATCGGCGTACCGGGTCCAGAGCCCTTCGAGGTCGAGCACGGCGAGGCCGCCCAGCTTGCCGATCTCCACCGCGGTGGCCGGTGACACGACGCTGTCCATCGGCGCGACGACGAGCGGCAGCTCGAACCGGTAGGCGTCGATCTGCCAGGCGATCGACACCTCTTCAGGGTCCCTGGTGCGGCGGGAGGGCACGATGCCGATCTCGTCCAGGGCATAGGCCCGGCGGCCGCTCTTGCCCCGGCCGATCTCCACCTGCGTCACGTCTGCGCCCTCTCGCCATCTCGCCCGCGCCGCGGGCCGGTCGCCCGCTGCCGCAGGCCGGTCGCCGGCTGCCGCGGGCCGGTCGACCGCTGCCGCGGGCCGGTCAGGTCCGCCGTCCGCCGTAGTTCGGCGCCTCCGTGATCATCTGGACGTCGTGCGGATGGCTCTCCGCCAGGCCGGCGCCGGTGATCTGGGTGAATCTAGCTTCCTGCAGCTCGGCGATGGTCCGCGTGCCGCAATAGCCCATCGCGGCCCGCAGCCCGCCGATGAGCTGGCCGGCCACCGCGGCCAGCGGGCCCCGGTAGGGCACCTGCCCTTCGACGCCCTGCGGCACCAGCTTGTCCTCGCTCAGCACGTCGTCCTGGAAGTAGCGGTCCTTGGAGTACGAGCCGCCGCGCTCGGTGTTGCGCAGGGCGCCGACGGACCCCATGCCGCGGTAGAGCTTGAACTGCTTGCCCTGGATGAACACCGTCTCGCCCGGGCTCTCCGCGCAGCCGGCCAGCAGGCCGCCGAGCATGACCGTGTCAGCGCCGGCCGCGATGGCCTTGGCGATGTCGCCGGAGTACTGCATGCCGCCGTCGCCGATGACCGGGACGCGCGCTGCCCTGGCCGCCTGGGCTGCCTCGTAGATCGCCGTGACCTGCGGCACTCCGACCCCGGCCACCACCCTGGTGGTGCAGATCGAGCCGGGACCGACGCCGACCTTCACCGCGTCGGCTCCCGCGTCGACCAGCGCCTGCGCTCCGGCCCGGGTGGCCACGTTCCCGCCGATCACGTCGACCGAGACGTTGGCCTTGAGCTGGGTGACCATCTCCAGCACCGCCTGGGCATGACCGTGCGCCGTGTCGACGACGAGGAAGTCGACGCCGGCGTCGGTCAGCGCCTGCGCCCGGCGCTTGGCATCCTCGCCCACGCCGACGGCCGCGCCGACCACGAGGCGCCCGGCCGCGTCCTTGGTGGCGTTCGGGAACTTCTCGCTCTTGGTGAAGTCCTTCACGGTGATGAGCCCGCGCAGCCGTCCGGCCGCGTCGATCAGCGGCAGCTTCTCGACCTTGTTGCGGCCGAGCAGGCGCAGCGCCTCGCCGCGGCCGACCCCGACCGGCGCGGTGACGAGCGGCATCGGCGTCATGACCTCGGTGACCCGGCGCCCGTGGCCTGCCTCGAAGCGGATGTCCCTGTTGGTGACGATGCCGAGCAGCACCCCGTCGGCCGAGGTCACCGGCACGCCGGAGATGCGGTAGCGGGCGCAGAGCCGCTCGACGTCCGCGACGGTAGCGTCCGGACCGCAGGTCACCGGATTGGTGATCATGCCTGCCTCGGACCGCTTCACCATGTCGACCTGCTGTGCCTGGTCCTCGATGGACAGGTTGCGGTGCAGCACGCCGGCGCCTCCCTGGCGCGCCATCGCCACCGCCATCCGAGCCTCGGTGACGGTGTCCATCGCCGAGGAGACGAGCGGGACGCTGAGCGTGACGTTGCGGCTGAACCTGGCGGTGACGTCCGCCTCGCTCGGCAAGATTGCCGAGTGCGCGGGCAGCAGCAGCACGTCGTCGAAGGTCAGGGCCGGCGGGGCGAACTTGACGGCCTCGGTCGGGTCGGGTGCCTTGGGCTGGCTGCGGGACATGCTTCATCCTAGTAGGGCAGCCGCACTTCGTCAGCTTGGCCGGTCTCCGCGTCCACTACCGCGCGTGAGGCGCACTCGTACCGCGCGTGAGGCGCACTCGCTGATGGCGACCACCCGAACCTTCGCAGCGCGTGCGCAGGACGCCTTGCGGGCTCATGGTGTCCGGCGCGGGCTCATGGTGTCCGGCGCGGGCTCATGGTGGGCTGCCCCGCGTTTTCCGGACAGTTGAATTGGTGCTATTTCATGCTGCGAGCTGCCGGTTCAGGTACTCGTCGTGGACTTCCTGCGGAGTCTTATAGCCGAGCCCTGAGTGAAGACGTGTCCTATTGTACCGGAGCTCGATGTACCGCGCAATATCCTCGGCTGCCTTTCTCCTTGTCGGGTAAACAGTGCGGTAGACCCGCTCGACTTTAACCGCCGCGTTGAACGATTCCGCCAGCGCATTGTCATAGCAGATCCCGGTGCGGCCGACGGACTGCCGGATATCCAGCCCTTCCAGGACCGCGCCGAACTCGGCAGATGTGTAGTTGCTGCCGCGGTCAGAATGAAAGACCGCATCAGGAGGAAGGTCCAGGTGACGGGCGGCCATCTGCATCGCCGCGGTGATCAGCGGCGTCTTGTAATTATCATCCATGGCCCAGCCGATGACCTTCCGGGTCGCGCAGTCAATGACCGTCGCGAGAAACGACCAGCCTTCCCAGGTCGGGATGTAGGTAATATCCCCGACCATCTTCTGGCCGGGCACCTGGGCAGTGAAATCGCGGTTCACCAGGTCCGGGATCGGGCCGGCCTGCCCCTGCTGCGTGGTGGCCGGGCGCCACGGCCGCGGCTGGCAGGGCACCAGGCCCAGCTCCCGCATGATCCGGCGGACCAGCTCCGGGCCGGCGGCGATGCCCGAGCGGGCGAGCTGCGCGGCGATCCGCCGGTACCCGTAGGTGCCGTCGGAGTCCTCGAACACGTGCCGGATCAGCCCGGCGAGGTCAGCGCGGCGCCTCGCGGCGGCGCTTTCCGGCCGGTCCCGCCATTCATAGAATCCCGACTTTGATACCTTCAGCCACCCGCACATCCGCGTGATCGCGGGAAGGAAAGGAGCGCCGGAGTTATCAGCGTACTCGGCGTCGATGAACGCGTACTTCTCGCTCACCGATGCTCCCTGGCAAAGTACGCCGCGGCTTTTTTCAGGAAAGTGTTCTCCATTTCCAGCTCGCGGTTCACCCGCTCGAGCTCGCGGAGCCGGGCCCGCTCGGACATCTGCAGCGGCGGCTCGCCTTCCGCGTGCTTTTCCCGGTACGCCCGCACCCAGTTACCCAGGCTGGTCTCGCTGATCCCGAGTTCCCGTGCGACATCGGCGATGGGACGCGACGTCTCGACGACCATGCGGGCTGCTTCCTCACGGAACTCCGGCGAGAAGTTCCTGTATTTCCCTGGCACTTGATCCGTCCTTTCCGTTGAAGATCCTATAAGGATCCGCAGTCCGGAAGATCAAGAGCACCCCATGGTGTCCGGCGCGGGCTCATGGTGTCCGGCGCGGGCTCATGGTGTCCGGCGCGGGCTCATGGTGTCCGGCGCGGGCTCATGGTGTCCGGCGTATCGCTCTGCCCGTTATGCGGGCAGCGGAGTGTTGAACACGGCTTCGGCGTAACCTTCTTTGGTGACGGCTCCAGTGCATGAAGCTGGAATTGTGACCTGGTGAGGTTTCGGCTCCGTGATGACGACGACCTCGGAGCATCCCGGGTAGGTGAGGCCGACGGTGCCTTGCGGCCCGGTCGTCCCGGTTGCGCTAGCCTGACCCGAGTGGTACACGGTTACGGTTGCCCCTTGAATAGCGGAGCCCTGTTTCTTGTCAGTCACGGTCACTTGAATGGTCACCTCGCTTGAGGTGCCGGATACTTTCTCAGCTTGGACGGAGATCTCGGGCAGCCATACGGCAGACGTTATCGTGCCGTTGATTCCCCACATCTCCGCGTCGATGCCGCATTGCCCGTATCCGATTTGAAAATACCCGTTCTCGCCCCAGCTGGAGCCCCAGGAGTTCTTGCAGATCCAGTACTGCTGGGCGTCGTCGTAGCCAACCACAGATACACAGTGACCGCCGATAACGTTACCTGACGTCTGCGGGTTATACTCGTATATCCCTCCAGTGTAATAATAGTAAAAGTCTTCATAGATCGTAAAACATGCTGTCATGGGACCCGTCTGGGCGATGAACGCCTTCATGGAAGCCTGGGTACTCAAAGTTTGCCAGCTGCTGATCTGCGTCAGCTGACTGCTCCAAGTCGCGCATAGGTTGCAGGGCTGATTCTGATCGGTGTAAGGGAAACACTCGTATGGTACGACCCCAGCGATGAGACCAGGAAAAGAGTCGTCAGGCCACCAGCCGCCACCTGGGCACGCTCCAGCTCCGTGGGACGGCCCATAGCAGAACCACAACTGTGCTTCCGATAAGTAGACCCCAAGGCCGGGGTTGGCCCGGCCGATCTGGACCTGCGCTTCGAAGGTCGCGATAGTTCCGAATGCAACACACGACCCGCAGGCACCCTGATCCCAGATCGCCGTGATGTAGTTAGCCCCGCCGACGTCGCGCCAATCCCAAGCGGCGGGCGTGGCAGTTGCCGCCACATCGGCAACACCGAGCGCCGCTCGAGCCTGCTCCTCGCGATCGGCCAGGCTGACCCCGGCCGGCGGAACCGCACCGAGCCTGCTCCGGGCACGAATCTCTGAGTCTTCTGAGTTGACGGTCATGCCCGGCTGCCATCGCAAGCCGAGGCGCTGGACGGATGCTTGGAGATCAGTGAGATCCATGGGCATGGTAACCAACTCCATCATTCCCCGCACACATCGTCAACGGATGCGGCCGTGACAGTTAAGGCCGGTTCGGGCCCGGTTCTTCAGGCTGCCTGACAAGCACCAAAAGGCGGCGCTCAGCTCGGACGCTGTCGGGTGGCTCCCATCGACGGTGCTGATACAGCCGCACCACGACAGTCCCGGGGCCGACCGAGCGGATCGTCGCCGCTTCGGGAGCGCTCACCCCGACCCGACGGGGCACGGACCCCGGGGGGTCCCCTCGCGTCCACTCCACTTCTACGACGCCACCTTCGCCCAGCACGTCGTGATCCCACACATAGCCTGCGGCACCAAGACCAGGCAGCTGCACCGTGTGCTGCTGTCCTACAACCAGCTCGAGATGCTCGGGCTCAGCTTCCATGCCACATCCTGGCTGCATCATGAGCGCGGGGCGCGCTGAATCATGAGCGCGGGGGCGCGCTGAGCGTCATGGCACGACCAGGCGCGTGCCGGCGGGTGGTACCGCCGGTCCGGCGGCCTGATCGACGAAATCGGCGACGTCTTGCGGGAAGTGGCCGTGAGGGCCGGCTTCCGCGGTGGCCCGCAGCATCGCCGACGGCTCGGTGTGGTGCTGAGCGGCTAGCTGGGCGAGCGTGGACGTGCCGTCCGCCGTGATGTAGGCCGGGCCGGTGCTGCCCGCCCGGATCTGCTTGACCAGCTTGATGATCGCCGGCCGCTGCGCTTCGCGCACCTGTCCCGGGCAATCGGGGTGATCGCCCCACGGGACCCCGCCGTCGCCATGGAAGATGATGCCGCGGCCGTTGACCGGGTCGTCGGTGGCCTCAAGCGGCCACGGGTTGCCGAGCGATCCGTCGAAGGTGCTCATCGCTTCGAACACCTGGGCGCTGGCGACGAGCTGCACCTGCGTCATCGGAGTGGACGGGTCGCCTTTGTCTTCGTGCTCGACGCCGCGCCAGTTCGGGTTGCCCGCGGCCTGAGTCCAGGCCATCCAGTTCTTACCGAGCGGCCCGTACTGGTGGATGTGGCCGTCCATGCCGATCGAGAAGAACGCCGACGATTCCGCGATGCCCTCGTTGAACCACTTGATGGTGCCTGGCTCGAAGCCGTCCTCGGTATGGATGACTCCGCCGTAAGCCGTGCCGAACGCGCCAGCCGTGCCGTTCCTGGTCGGCCACGGGTAGTTCCAGGGGAACTGGTCGTTCCAGGTGATCTGGGCCGAGCCGCGAAGGCGGCCGTCCGGGCTGATCGTCAGCTTCGGCGGGACCGACATGGCTGCTCCTTTTCGTTGCGCACCTGAAGCCAGTTTGACGCCATGCGGGTACCTGGAGGCAAGCAGACCCGGAGTGACATTTTATTGGCTTATTGGCGGACCCGGACGGCGACAGATTCCCATCGGCCGAGCCCGTCGCAAGCCCGGGCATCCTGCAGCCGGAGGTGCGCAGCGACATTGACGTCAGGCGATCCACTCCTCGCGTGCGATCGCCCGGAGCCGGGCTAGCGCACGGTGCTGGGCGACCCGGACGGCTCCTGCCGACATGCCGAGTTCGTGACCGGTCTCCTCGGCGGACAACCCGGTGAGTACCCGCAGCACGAGCAGCTCGCGCTGCGCGGCGGGGAGCCTGGTCAGCAGCGCCATCGCGCGCTTGGCCTCGATGTGGGCCACCACCGTCTCCTCTGGCCCCGGCCGGTGGTCCGGCCCGTCCGGCACGTCCTGGGTCGGGATGGCCAGCCTGCCCGCGCTCCGCAGGGCATCGGCCACCTTGTGCGACGCGATGCCGAAGACGAATGACGCGAACGGCCGCCCCATGTCCTGGTAGCGCGGAAGCGCGGAAAGGACCGCAATGCAGACCTCTTGCGCAACGTCGTCAGCTACCTGATGATGACCGCCGAACCGGCCAAGGCGTGCCCGGCAGTACCTGACCACCATGGGCCGGATTTGCTGCAGCAGAGATTCGATCGCCGCAGGCTGACCGCGGGCAGCCAGCAGGGTCAGATCGCGAAGACTGCCCCGGTCACCCCCGTCTAGTTGTGATCCGCGACGTTCCCCGTCGGCCGCTGGCCGGACTGCGCATGCCTCCGTCACGAAGCAGTGATGCCCAGTTAAACGGCCTGGGCCTCATCTCAGCGGCAACGGAAAGGTCACATTGATGTAGCGGGGCAATGGACCGCCCGACCTAATAACAATAAGTAATCAGACAACTACTCTAAGTATTCAAATTACCTTGACGTCTTCCCGCTTATTCCCTGACGTGCCATTGAAAGCGCTGATCGGATGATAGGAGACGCTCGGGCCGGTACTGGCCGAATCGGCGTGCACGGCCCGCAACCGTCCGGCATGTCCGGGCTGGGCTGTCTGCTGGCACGCACCCGCGGCGGCACGCAGGCCCAGGTGCGTGGCTACGACGGCACGGTGCGGCCCGGATGAGCCGCTATCGCGCTTCGAGGAACCTCAGGACCGCCAGCACCCGGCGGTGCTCGGTTTCGCTCTCGGGCAGGTCGAGCTTGGTCAGGATGCTGCGGACGTGCTTCTCGACGGTGCCCTCGGTGACGAAGATCCGGCGGGCGATGCCCGCATTGGACGCACCCTCGGCCATCAGTTCGAGTACCTCGCGCTCCCGCGGCGAGAGGACGTCGAGCGGATCACGCCGCCGGCGGGCCCTGACGAGTTCCTGTACCAGGGACGGGTCCACCACCGAGGCGCCCGCGGTGATCCGGCCGACCGTGTCAATGAACTCTGCCACGTCGGTGATCCGGCTCTTCAGCAGGTAGCCAGTGCGCTCTCCGCCAGCGAGCAGGTCCATCGCTTCGTCCACCTCGACGTGTGCGGACAGCACGATGATGGCCGTGCCAGGCAGTTCCGCACGGATCACCCGCGCTGCCTGCAGGCCCTCGGTGGCCTGCCCGGGGGGCATCCGGATGTCGATGATCGCCAGCTCCGGTTTGGCCGAACGGGCCAGGGCGAGCAGTTCGGGGCTGTTCCCGGCCTGGCCGACGACCTCGAATCCCGACCGTTCGAGCAGGCTGCAGAGGCCTTCGCGCAGCAGGACATCGTCGTCAGCGACAACGACCCGCGGTGCGGGCCGGCTCAGCGGCGCTAGGCCGGCTACCTCGGGCGGTGACGGCATCCCACGATTATCGGCCAGGAAGCGGCAGCGGCACAGTGGCTGGGACTTTCCGCCGGCCATCGGCTACTCGCCAGGGTGCTACAGCGACTGGACGTCCGACCACGTGCTTTCGCGGGCTGATCGTGGCGTCACAGGGGAGAATTCCTGCTAGCCGCAATGCGGTGGCGGCGGACGGCTGCCAGCATGATCGGATGCCGCTACGGTGCCTGATCGTTGACGACAGCGATGCGTTCCTCGAGACGGCAAGTGCCCTGCTTGAGCAAGAGGGCGTGACGGTCGTGGGGGTGGCCACGAGCACGGCCGAGGCGCTCCAGCGAGCCCGCGCGCTGCAGCCAGACGTCATCCTCGTCGACATCGGGCTCGGCGACGAGAGCGGCTTCGACCTCGCCCTGCTCCTAGCTCGGGACGGTCAGGGCGGCAGCGCCAAGGTGATCCTGATCTCCACGCGCGACGAAGCGGACTATGCGGAGCTGATCGCCGAAAGCCCGGTGGCCGGATTCCTGGCGAAGACTGAGCTGTCGGCGCGGGGGATCGGCAGGATCCTCGGCCACACGCCGTGAACGGCGGCCACCCGCACCCAGACCACGATCAGTACCGAAGGTATCTCGCTCGCCCGGGCCGGCCTGGACCTCGCGCCCCGGAAGCACGAGAGGATCATGCACCGATGCCGCTGGGGTTCTTCACTGTGGCGATCGAGGCAACCCACGAAAGGCTAGAGCGCCGGTCAAGTAGCGGTCAGGCGGCCAGCTGGTAGCCACTGGGCT
>Ga0302324_100027490_pt1 | contig 10835 bp, 10 predicted proteins | sample Palsa_T0_1_FD_201949 | JGI IMG/M metagenome (GOLD analysis project Ga0302324, IMG submission 201949) | Peat permafrost microbial communities from Stordalen Mire near Abisko, Sweden - Palsa_T0_1 | ecosystem: Environmental > Terrestrial > Soil > Palsa > Peat permafrost | place: Sweden: Abisko...
GTGGCAACGTGACGGCACGCAGCGGCGCGCAGGACCCAGCTGGAGCCTCGGCGGAGCGTGCGCAGGATCAGGCATCACCGGACGGGGCCGCGGCGGACGGGGCCGCGGCGGACGGGGCCGCGGCGGGCGGTAAGGCAGCGCCGGGGCCGGTCACCCGGCTGCCTTACGAGCAGGCTCGGGACGAACTGACGGACCTGGTCAAGCGCCTCGAAGCCGGCGGTCTCACGCTGGAGCAGTCGCTGGAGCTCTGGGAGCGCGGCGAGCGGCTCGCCGACATCTGCGCGGAATGGCTGGAAGGTGCCCGTGCTCGGCTGGCCACCGCGATGGCACGCCGGAACGACACCTCCGCCGACCCGGCGGCACCGTTCTGAGCGTCGGCGCGGACTGAGCCCGGGCGGCGCGGACTGAGCCCGGGCGGCGCGGCGCGTCAGGACGACGGAATCTCGATCCGCGACAGGACCTGGATAACGCCATCGACGATCCGGTGCGCGCGTTCGTCGTCCGTGCAGAGCGAGATTTCCGCGACCGCCAGCATCAGTGCTCCGGTCATCACGATGGCAACCGCCTCGTCTAGCGGCTCGCCGCTCCGGGCGAAGAACTCGGCGTTCCGCTCCGACCACTGGGCCAGCCGCTTCCGCCGGACCAGGTCGAATCCTGGCGGGCCGTCGCCGCGGACGAAGAGCGCAGACAACTCGCGCGTCTGTACGCAGCCGTCCAGGTAACCGCGCGCGCCGGCCAGGAAGAGCTCCCGGGGATCGGTGATGCCCGCGTCACGGGCACACCAGACGGCAAGCCGGGTGCGCTCCACCTGATCCCGGTGAAGCTCCTCGAACAGCGTGACGAACAAGTCGGCCTTGCCCGAGAAGTGGTGATAAAGGCTGCCCACGCTGGCGCCAGCGTGGGTGACGATGTCCGTGACGCCGGCGCGGGCGTAGCCTACGGACGTGAAGACCTCGCGGGCCGCCGCAAGCAGCCCGCTACGGGTGGCCGCACCGCGCTCTGACGTCCGCGCGGCGGGCTGTGCCTGGTCTGTCCTCATCCCGTTCAGCAGCGCTCCTTACGGTCGGCCGCTCCGGGCACTAGGCTACGCCGGCCGGTCAGCCGCGCAGGGCCGCGGCACGGCTCAGCAGGCACACCGGCCGGTCAGCTGCGGAGGATCGCGGCGCGGGCCGAAGGTACATCGACCGGTCAGCCACGCTGGGCCGCGGCACGGCTCAGCAGCGACGTCGACCGGTCAGCTGCGGAGGATCGCGGCACGGCCCAGAGGGAGGGCACATCCGCTATGACGGAGAATGAGACTGCATCGGGAGCCGAGTCCGGGTCGCCCGGCCTGGACGTGCCCACGGCCGAACGGCATGCGCCGGACCGGAACCTGGCGCTCGAGCTGGCCAGGGTGACCGAGGCAGGCGCGATGGCCGCGGCGCGGTGGGTCGGCCGCGGCGACAAGAACGGCGCGGACGGCGCCGCCGTCCACGCGATGCGGCTGCTGATCAACACGGTGTCGATGAACGGCGTGGTGGTCATCGGCGAGGGCGAGAAGGACCGCGCACCGATGCTGTACAACGGCGAACAGGTCGGCGACGGCAGCGGGCCCGCCTGCGACGTGGCCGTGGACCCGATCGACGGCACCCGGCTGACCGCCAACGGCATGTCGAACGCGATATCCGTGCTTGCCGTCAGCGCCCGCGGGTCCATGTACGATCCGTCGGCGGTCTTCTACATGTCCAAGCTCGTCACTGGCCCGGCCGCGGCTGACCGCGTGGACGTCGAGGCCCCCGCTGCTGACAACATCGCGGCCGTCGCGCGAGCCAAGGGCTGCTCGCCGCACGACGTCACGGTGGTCATCCTGGACCGCCCCAGGCACGCGAACCTGATCGCCGACGTCCGTGCGGCGGGCGCCAGGATCAAGCTCATCACCGACGGGGACGTGGCTGGAGCGATCATGGCGGCCCGCGACGGCACCGGGATCGACCTGCTGCTCGGCATCGGCGGCACGCCGGAAGGCATCATCGCCGCCTGCGCGATCAAGTGCCTGGGCGGAATCATCCAGGGCAAGCTCGAGCCCCGTGACGACGCCGAGCGCGGCCGCGCCATCGACGCCGGCCACGACCTCGACCGGGTGCTGACCACGGACGAGCTTGTCGCCTGCGACGACGCGTTCTTCGCGGCCACCGGGATCACCGACGGCGAGCTCATGGCCGGGGTGCGGTACCGGGCTGGCGGCGCCACCACCCACTCGCTTGTCATGCGGGCGCGCTCCGGCACCATCCGCGACATCCGCAGCGAACACCAGCTGTGGAAGCTCAACGCCTACAGCGCCGTCAACTTCAACGGCGAGGATTGACCGCGAGGGCCGCCTGCGGGCCATCATGCCTGCGGGCATCATCCCTGCCGGCCATCATTCCTGCGGGCCATCATTCCTGCGGGCCGTCATTCCTGCGGGCCGTCATGCCCGCCGGGCGTCATGCCCGCGGGCCGTCATGCCTGCCGGCCCTTGCCGCCCCGGCGCAGTGAGCCGAACCAGCTGCCGCGGCGCGGAGTCACGACTCGCACCCGGCCACCGAGCGAAAGCGTGCGGACCTCGATCACCGGAACCCCCGGCCGGGGCGGCGGACTGTCGCCTGCGTGCCGCCGGCCGGCGGCCGTCCCCGTCCTTACCACGGCGATGCCGTCGGGAACGATCAGCTCCAGGTGGCCGCCGATCACGGTCGCATAGATGGTGACGTGCCGGCTCTGCAGCAGTGCCTCGCGCAGATCGAGGACGACCTCGCCGAATATTGCGGTTACTGCCAGGCTGTCGGGCACGACCCAGCGCCCGGACCGGCTTTCCCTGGAGAATATCCCCGCCACCGACCGCCGGGCGTCGAGCCGGATCGGCTGGGCGGACGGCTCCGCCAGGTCAGCAGTCAGCACGGTGAGCTCACCCAGGGTCCGGGCGGAGTAAGCACGCTCGGCTCGTTCTGCCTGTTCTCCGAGAGTCAGCCGGCCATCAGCCGCAGCCTCCGTGAGCAAGGCCAGCACGCGCTCCCGGTCGGCGTCAGAGGCCCGCAGGTCGCGCGGAGGCGGACGGGATGCCACACGCCGACGATACCGGACCGTGCCCGCGGTACTCGCTGCCGCGCTGCGGGCCGCAGGGGTGTCAGGTCCAGCTGCCGCCGTAGTCGCCCGTGCCGATCTCGGATACCTCGCCGGTACTGCCCGTGAAGTACAGGTGGCCGTGCCCTTCGCCCCAGGCGACCATCGCGGGCGCGCCGGTGGCTGGCCCCGCGTTGATGGTCTTCCAAGGCCCCCACTTGCCATCCCAGCGGATGGCCTGGACGACTCCGTCCTTGCCGAGCCCCGCGACCACCGTGAAGCCGTTGTCCCAGCGAACGGAGCACAGCGGGGAGGTGATCGTCCCGCCGAGGTTCTTCATGTCCGGCTCCTTCGGTTTCCCCAGGGACGCCGACATCGCGACCCGGCTGCCAAATTTCGCCAGGTCACGATCGATCGCCCCGCTGATGTCGTACTGGTGGATCGCCCACGTCTTCCACGGCGCGGGCACCTGCGGGTGGCCTGCCCTGGCCGAGGGATCGGCGATCCACAGGGGGTAATCACCGAGCCGGGAGCAGTTCCCCTCCTCGGCGAAGGACAGGAAGGTGTAGACCAGCGGCCGCCGCCCGGTCTTCTTGTGCAGCTCGGACGTCAGCTCTGCGCACCAGTCGTCGACTGCCGACGGACCGAGACCATCGGTGACCTCGATGTCCAGGGCGATGGCGTCCGTGTCGCGCAGGCCGTGCTTGCCGATCTCGGCGAGGAAGAAGGACACGGTGTCGCTGACGCTGACCGAGGGATGCCCGAACAGGTAGCCGATCCGGACCAGCTGATGCCGCTCCAGCCAGGACCAGTCGTCAGCGGCGTCCGGGTTCACGTACCGGACGTCCCCCGGCTGGAGTTCGGTGAACTTTACGGCCGCCCAGGTAATGGTCCCTGCCTCGGCTCGCCAATCTCTCGGCCTGCCCTGGAAGCTGGAGACGTCGACGCCGCGCAGCATTTTGCTCGTGCTCCGGTCGGTGACTCCTCGCAACCAGTTCACCAGGGCACGGCCATTCAGCATGGCGTGACCATATCGCGATTTCCCCGGAGTTGGCTTGCCGCTTGGATGGGCCATTGCCCCCTGCGGCCCGGGGCCTTCGCCGCCTCCGGGCCGGGCGCCAGCCGCTTCCGGCCGGCCACCGCGGCCTGTTGCCCGCCGCTTCCGGCCGGCCACAGCGGCCTGTTAGTTTGGGCATAGCAAATGGTTGGTGCGGGGTGAAGTCCGGGGTGAAGAGGAGATCGCGTGGGCGATTCTTCGGGTGGCAACGCGGGGCCAGCGACTCTTCGGGTGGCAACGCGGGGCCAGCGACGCCGGCACGATCTGGTCCTACCTGAGCCTGCGCGAGACCGGGATCAGGACCCGGGGCACGCATCGACTGGCTGGGCAACGTCACGTTCGCGGTCGGCCTGATCGCCCTGCTCACCGGGATCACGTACGGAATCCAGCCCTACGGCGGGCACCCGATAGGCTGGACCAGCCCCGTGGTGCTGACCGGCCTGATCGGCGGAGTCGCGCTGCTGACCGCGTTCTGCTTCATCGAACAGCGGGTCGACAGCCCGATGTTCGACCTGAAGCTGCTGCGGATCCGCGCGTTCGCGGCTGGCGGCGCGGCCACGCTGCTCGCCTCAATCGCCCGCTGGCCACCTTCCAGAACTCCGGCTTCGTGCTGTCCATCGGCATCTTCTTCTCGCTCATGATCGCCCAAGCTGAGAAATCCCCGGGATCATGAAGGCACGACATGGGGCGGGGCCGAGCGGGCGGGCGGGCCGAGCGGGCGGGCCGAGCGGTTACAGCTCGCTGATGACGCTCCGCCCGTCGGCCAGGGCGGCCCGCAGGACGTTCTCCGCGGCATCGGCCGACGCGCGTGCGGTGATCGCATGCGTGTGCGCCCGATCGAGATCACCGAGTCCGATGCAGTCGTAGGCGACCCTGGCGTCGTGCGCGGCCTGCTGCAGCTGGCGGGCCGCCTCGGTAACGTCGACGACCTCATTGCGTGGCTCTGCGATGCTCATGTTCCCCACATCCTCGCCTTGCCTGGCGCGGACCGCGGCGCCGTGACCGGCATCTACCCCGGATGACCGCCTTCATGCGCTGATCCGGCCGTGGCGGTCAGACCGTGTGCCGCGGATTCCAGTTCCCGTGACCGTCCGTCCTGGTCAGCAGGCACTGGCTAAGCGGAACTCGATGAACTCACCGTCACCGAATCCCGGTGGATCGTCGGCCAGGCCGCGCTCGGACAGGAACTGGGCGGCCCCGGCGCGCTCGAGTGCCACGTCGCCGACCGGCGCGGCATGCCCGGTCAGGTAGAACGCATCCTCGTTGTCATCGCACGGGAACGAGTTGCCCAGGCGGATGCAGCGCCCTCGTAGCCCGGTGCGGCATCCTCGTCCGCCGCGGCGATCTACGATGGGCAGCACCCATGCTCAGCGCGGAGTGAGGAGGCGGGCACAGTGCCGGATGGCAGTTCCGGGTTCCGGATCGAGCACGACTCGATGGGCGAGGTCAAAGTGCCCGCCGATGCGCTCTGGGGCGCGCAGACCCAGCGGGCGGTGCAGAACTTCCCGATATCCGGCGAGCGACTGTCGCGGGACCTCATTGGAGCGCTGGCCTCGATCAAGGGCGCCGCGGCGGCGGTCAATGCCAAGCTCGGCGTGCTGGACGCCGCGATGGCCGACGCGATCCACGATGCGGCCGCAGAGGTCGTACGGGGGCGCCACGATGACCAGTTCCCGATCGACGTTTTCCAGACCGGCTCGGGAACCTCAAGCAACATGAACGCCAACGAGGTCATCGCGGCGCTGGCTTCCAGACGGCTGGGCCGCGCGGTCCATCCCAACGATCACGTCAACGCGTCTCAGTCGTCCAACGACGTCTTTCCCTCGGCGATCCACCTCGCGGCGGCCCGGCTGATCAAGGAGTCCCTGCTGCCCGGGCTCGATCACCTAGCAGCCGCGCTGGAGGCCAAGGCAACGGAATTCGCCGAGGTGGTCAAGAGCGGCCGGACCCACCTGATGGACGCGACGCCGGTGACGCTCGGCCAGGAGTTCGGCGGGTACGCAGCGGCGGTGCGGCATGGCGCGCAGCGGGCCGCTGCTGCGCTCCCCGACATCGGCGAGCTGCCGCTCGGGGGCACCGCGGTTGGCACCGGGCTAAACGCGCCGCCAGGCTTTGCCGCGGCGGTGATCGCGGGTCTCGGCGCTGACCTGGACCTTCCGCTGACCGAGGCGCGTAACCATTTCGAGGCGGCCGGGGCGCGTGACGCGCTGGTCGCGGCCAGCGGAGTCCTGCGGACGATCGCCGTGGCGGAGTTCAAGATCTGCAATGACCTGCGCCTGATGGGCTCGGGCCCGCGGACCGGGCTGGCCGAGATCGCGATTCCCGACCTCCAGCCCGGGTCGTCGATCATGCCGGGCAAGGTCAACCCGGTGATCTGCGAAGCCGTCTGCCAGGTCTGCGCGCAGGTCATCGGGAACGACGCGACCGTCGCGTTCGGCGGCGCGGCGGGCAACTTCGAGCTGAACGTGATGATGCCCGTCATAGCGCGGAACCTGCTCGCCTCCATCACGCTGCTGGCCGCCGCTGCCCGGCTCCTCGCCGACCGCTGCGTCGCCGGGATCACCGCGGACCCGGCGCGGCTCCGCCGCCTGGCCGAGTCTTCGCCTGCCATCGTCACCGCGCTCAACCCGTTCATCGGGTACGAGGCCGCGGCCGCGGTAGCGCACGACGCCCTGGCGACCGGCAACACCATCAGGGAAGTGGTGCTTTCCCGCGGCCACGTGGCCAGCGGGGATCTCACCGAGGCACAGCTGGACGCGGCACTCGACGTGCTTGCGATGACCCGGCCTCCCGGGCGGTAACCGCCAGTCCAGTTTTCGCCCGGTGCCGAATTCACATGGTGCTCACAGGAATCTCGCGGGCGGCGCCGGTAAGGTCCGGGCCATGCAGGGTGCCGTAGAGGCTGGCTGGCTGCTGGCCGGACGATATCGCCTGGGCGCCGCGATCGGCCGCGGCGCCATGGGCATCGTCTGGCGCGGCCGGGATGAGCTACTCGAGCGCGATGTCGCCATCAAAGAAGTCCGGGTCCCCACGACGGTCAGCCAGGACGACGCCGAGATCGTCTACCAGCGGACGCTACGCGAGGCAAGGACCGCAGCCCGGCTGAACCACCCGGGGGTGGTGACCGTCTTCGACGTGGTCGAGGAGAACGGCAGCCCGTGGATCGTGATGGAGTTCGTGCGGGCGCGCGCCCTCGACCAGATCGTCACCGAGGACGGCCCGCTCCGCCCGCTGGCGGCTGCCCGCGTAGGAGAATGCCTGCTCAGCGCGCTCAGCTGCGCGCATTCGTCCGGAGTGCTGCACAGGGACGTGAAGCCGAGCAACGTGCTGATCGAGGCCGACGGCCGCGCCGTGCTGACCGACTTCGGCATCGCGGTGTTCGAAGGGGATCCGGGGCTGACGCAGGTCGGCATGGTCGTCGGCACACCAGGATTCACCGCCCCTGAGCGCCTCCTCGGCCGGCCTGCCACGCCAGCCTCCGACCTGTGGTCCCTGGGCGCGACCTTGTATGCGGCGGTGGAGGGCCGTGGCCCCTTCGAGCGCGCCGGCGGACCCGCGGCGGTCGTGGCCGGGATAGTCAACGAGAACGCGCCGCGCGCTCCCTCGGCCGGTCCCCTCATGCCGGTGATCGACGCCCTGCTGCGCACGGACCCCGAAGCACGGCCAGACGCGGCGAAGGCCGCCAGGCTACTTACCGAGGCGGCAGAAGGCGCGAAGGCGAGCCTTACGCTGCCCGGCTATCCGTGGCCCTTTAGCACTGCGACTAGCACTGCCAGCACGTACGGCACTTCGAGCACCTACGGCACTGCCAGCACGGGTGGCCCGGTCAGCACGGGTGGCCCGGTCAGCACGGGTGGCCCGGTCAGCACGGGTGGCCCGGCCGGCACGGACGGCCCGGCCAGCACGGACGGCCCGGGCGGGAACGCGGCCATCGCAGCCCGCCCGGTTCCGCCAGGTCAGTCGATGCCGGGTGGCATCCCGGCGTTCATGACCGTCGGCGCATCCCCTGGATTTCAGGCGCCACCTGGCGAAGCGCACTCGCCGGACTCAACGGACCTGCCCGCCTTCCTTGACCTGCCCGCCTTTACCGACATACCAGCCTTTACTGACATGTCCGCATCCCCCGGCGTACCAGCCTTCCTGGACGTGTACCAGTTCGATGATCAGACTCCTCCGCCACCGGACCTGGCCGCGGCATGGAACGGCCACGCAGGTCCGCCCCCGCCTGCCGCGCCGAACCCACGGCCCAGGCAGGGCCGGGCACTCGCTGCTGGCCTGGCGGCACTGGTTGTCCTCGCGGCCGGCCTGCTGCTCGGGCTGACCTACGCGAACTCCGGTGGTCAGTCCACTGCGCAGGGCGTCGCAGGACTCAACCTGGGGGCAGACGGCAAGAACGTAGCCAAAGCGGGTGGATCAGCCGGCGGCAGAGCGGCAACGGGGTCGGCCGGCACCGCCAAGTCCGGCGCCTCGAACGTCAGCACGTCCGGAACGACCGGTACCACAGGCGGCAAGCCCGCGTCGGCTACCAGTCCCGCGCCGGGTCCGAGCAGCCCGGCCGCCGGCAGCCCTCCGGCCGGCTATCGCTGGTACAGAGTCTCCGCGGCCAGCAGCGGTGCGACAGCGGGCTTCATGGTCGCCGTTCCCGATACCTGGATAGCGGCCACGCGGGGCCTGATGACCTACCTGACAAGCCCGGCCGGAAGCATGCATGCAAAGATCAACCTGACGCCGTTCATCTTCGCTGACCCGGTCCGCGAGGCCAGGTTCCAGCAGACCGCGGCCATCCTGCAGGATCAGTTCCCCGGATACGCGGGACTGGGCATCAAGCCGGGCACCTTCCGTGGCGCGGCCGACGCCGTCTGGCGGTTCAGGTGGCGGCCGGGCGGCGGCCGGATGTCCGCGATCGACCTGCTGGTCGGCCTGGATACCACTGCAGGCGAGCAGTCGTATGCACTGAGCATGTCCGCGCCGAAGCCGGACGCCCTAGCAGCCGGGGTCGTATTCCTGCAGATGCTGCGGACATTCCAGCCTGCCCCCTAGCCGTAGTCGAATCGGTAGCGCTCGATCAGCAGGTTGGGCCCGGCACTGCGGTCGGCGTCCAGCAGGCCGATCGGCATGGGCACCCAGCCCGACGCCTTCAAAGCCATCCTCGAACGCGCTCCCTGAACGGCGCCCGACTGGATCTGGCACGCCACCGGCCGAACCGGATCGACCTGCGGTGCGCCCGAATATTCGTTATGGCGCGGGCGCTGCGCGAGCAGCTGGGCAGCGGCCGGTGGCTGGCCTGGGGCGGCTCGTGGGGCGTGACGCTCGCTCTGGCCTGCGCCCAGCGCTACCCGGGGCGGGTCACGGAGGTGGTGCTGGGTGTCGTGCACCATGACCCGGCCCTGCGACGTGCACTGGCTCTGCCGCGAGGCCGGGCGGTTCTTCCCGCGGCAGTGGCAGCGGTACCGCGAAGGCGGCGGGAACTCCGGCGACCTGGTCACTGCCTGCGGCAAGCTGCTCAGCGCCCACCCGATCCCGCTGTCAGGGAACGCGCGGCCCGGGACTGGCGCGACTGGGAGGACGCGGCCGGCTCCCTGGAAGGAAGGCCGGGCCCCGGGCGAGCGGTTCACCGGCCCCCGCTTCCGGATGATCTTCGCGCGGCTGTGCGCGCACTACTTCTCGCACGCGGCCTGGCTCCCGGACGGGCAGCAGCTGCTGCGTGACGCCCGCCGGCTGGCCGGCATCCCCGGCGTGATGATCCACGGCCGCTTCGGCGTCCAGGGACCAGCGGACGTGCCGTGGCTGCTCCACCAGGCCTGGCCGGGCTCCGAACTGCATCTGGTCGGGACCGGGCACCAGGGCGGCGAGGAGATGACCGCGCACGTGATGGCCGCGCTGAGCCACTTCGCCCGGACCTAGCGGCCCTTCGCTGCCGGCCACGAGGGTCTGGGGGTGACGCTGCCGCTGATTTAGCGGCGTGCGCCTTGCTGGCGTGATCCTCTTCCGCCGGCGGGGCCGGCGGCGGCAGCACTAACGGCGTTCCGCCTGATGGATGTCGGGCAGGTATGCGCCGGCGCATAGCAACGGGACATCCATCAGGCGGAACACGCCACACCAGGAACACAAGCCGCACGGGCACGGCAACTCAGACGGTGTCACCCGCACGGGCACGGCAACTCAGACGGCGTCACCCGCATGGCGGCAGCCAAGCTGGCGCCACCGCATGGCGGCAACCGGTGAATGCGCGCCGGCACTCCCCGCTGCCGGGGAGGGCCAGCGCCATCCCGGCTAGCGGGCCGACTTGCCGGCGCCCTTGATCCGGAAATACATCGTCGGGTGCCACCACCGGCTTATCCGGTGCCAGCCGACCACGGTGCCGGGCTGCAACGCACCGAGCGTGTACTTGCGCCCGGCGACCAGCTCGACGTGACCTGTCCCGTAGAAGGCGAGGTCGCCCTTCCGTGCCCGCCGCCGGCTCACCCGGAACAGCCGGGGCGACGCCAGCATCTGGGTCGTGTCCCGGCCGAAGTACAGGCGTTCGTGCCGGTATGCGGCCATGACGAGACCGGAGCAGTCGAAGCAGCCTCTCGTTCCTCCCCAGCAATAGGGCTTGCCGCGCCGGCCCGCGGCCCAGATGTATGCAGCCATCCGGCGGGAGAGGTGGTAGCGGGCGTGGGCAGTCGCCGCCGCCCGGAAGGTAGCCGCAGACTCTGCGGTA
>Ga0302324_100027493_pt1 | contig 10835 bp, 12 predicted proteins | sample Palsa_T0_1_FD_201949 | JGI IMG/M metagenome (GOLD analysis project Ga0302324, IMG submission 201949) | Peat permafrost microbial communities from Stordalen Mire near Abisko, Sweden - Palsa_T0_1 | ecosystem: Environmental > Terrestrial > Soil > Palsa > Peat permafrost | place: Sweden: Abisko...
AGCGCCCATTTACGCCCGAGGATCTGGCGGCGATCGAGGGGCGCATGCGTGAACTGGCTGAAGCGGACCAAAAGGTGCATCGGCGCGTGCTCTCACGCGACGATGCCGTGCGCTTCTTCACAGACTTGGGCGAGCACTATAAGGCGGAAATCATCGCGTCGATCCCGGGGAATGAGGAAATCAGCCTATACGGGCAGGGCGACTGGGTAGATCTGTGCCGCGGCCCGCACGTTCCCTCTACGGGGCGCCTGAAGGCCTTTAAGCTGACCAAGATCGCGGGCGCCTATTGGCGCGGCGATTCGCGCAACCCGATGCTGCAGAGAATCTACGGCACAGCCTGGGTCGACAAGAGGCAGCTCGATGAGTATCTGCACCGGCTCGAGGAGGCGGAAAAGCGCGATCACCGCCGGATCGGGCGTGAGCTTGACCTCTTTCACCTGCAGGAGGAGGCGCCGGGAGCGGTCTTCTGGCACCCCAAGGGCTGGCTTATTTTCCAGACGCTGATCGGCTACATGCGCGAGCGGCAACGCGCGGCGGGCTACGAGGAAGTGAGCGCGCCCGAGCTCATGGACGCAAGCCTGTGGCGCCAGTCCGGCCATCTCGAGAAATTCGGCGAAAACATGTACCTCACCGAGACGCCCGATGAGCGCGTGTACGCCATTAAACCCATGAATTGTCCCGGCCACGTGCAAATCTTCAAGCATGGGTTGCGCAGCTATCGCGAGCTGCCGGTGCGTCTTGCCGAGTTTGGCAAGGTACACCGCTATGAGCCCTCGGGTGCTCTGCACGGCCTCATGCGCGTGCGCGCCTTTACGCAGGACGACGCGCATGTCTTCATCACCGAGGAACAGATCACCGCGGAGGCCGTGGCGGTGACCCAGCTTATCCTCGACATCTATCGCGACTTCGGTTTCGATGAGGTGAAGATCAAGTATGCCGATCGGCCGGCCCAACGCGTCGGCGCGGACGATGTCTGGGATCGGGCCGAGGAGGCGCTGAAGGCCGCGTCGCGCGCGGCCGGCATCGAGTACGCGCTCAATCCGGGCGAGGGAGCCTTTTATGGGCCAAAGCTTGAGTTCGTGCTGCGCGATGCCATCGGCCGCGACTGGCAATGCGGCACGTTGCAGGTTGATCTCAACATGCCCGGGCGCCTCGGCGCCTATTACATCGACGAGCACAGCCACAAGCGCACCCCTGTCATGCTGCATCGAGCCATTTTCGGCTCGCTCGAGCGTTTCTTTGCCATCCTGCTCGAACACCACGCCGGGCGCTTGCCCGCGTGGCTCGCACCGGTTCAGGCGGTGGTGCTGACGATTACCGATCGCCAGCAGGAATATGCGCTTAAAGTCGCGGAAACACTGAAAAATCAGGGGCTTCGCATCGAAACCGACTTGCGCAACGAGAAGGTGGGCTTTAAAATTCGCGAGCACACGCTGCAGCGTGTTCCTTATTTATTAGTCGCAGGCGACAAGGAAGTCGCTGCAAATCTTTTGTCTGTGCGCACCCGCAGCGGCAAGGATCTGGGCACGATGTCCGCGGAGACGTTCGTTGAGCGTCTGCGCATCGAGCTCGATAGCCGTGGGCGCCGAAGTTGGGAGGATTAACGCATCGCAATAGCAACCAAGCGCATCCGACGCAATGAGGAGATCACCGCACCGCAGTTGCGCGTGATCGCGGCGGACGGAGCGCAGGCCGGGGTAATGTCGCGCTACGACGCACTCCAAATGGCCAGTCAAGCGGAGCTTGACCTCGTCGAGGTGTCGCCAACCGCGGAACCGCCGGTGGTGCGCATCATGGATTACGGCAAGTTTCTGTTTGAACAGAACAAGAAAGCTCACTCGGCGAAGCGCAAGCAGAAGCACATTCAGGTTAAGGAAGTGAAGTTTCGTCCCGGCACGGGTGAAGCGGACTACCAGATTAAATTGCGTAATCTGATTCGCTTTCTAACCGAGGGGGACAAGGCCAAGGTGACATTACGTTTCCGCGGCCGTGAGATGGTGCATCAGGACATCGGCCGCAAACTCCTCGACCGGGTGGTCGTCGATCTCGCCAGTACGGGCGTCGTCGAGCAGAACCCGCTGATGGAGGGCAAGCAGATGGTCATGATATTTGCACCAAAAAAGAAGTAGCGGGAATTGTCCCGCTCGCCCGTAGCGAAGCACGCAGTGCTTTTGCGACCGGATAGCTATAGCAGGAGAGATCGATGCCCAAGTTGAAAACCAACCGGGCCGCGGCCAAGCGTTTTCGCAAGACGGCGAAAGGCTTCAAGCGGTACTCGGCCCATCGCCGCCATAACCTCGGCCACAAGGTCCCGAAGCGCAAGCGTCAGCTGCGTTCCGGCGGCAGCAGCCTCGTGAACGACACCGACGTCGGTCGCCTGAAGCAGCTGCTTCCTTATTCCAAATAACCGAGTGAGATTGAATTATGGCACGAGTCAAACGTGGCGTGACGGCGCATGCACGTCACAAGAAAGTACTAGGTAAGGCCAAGGGCTATTACAACGCGCGGCGCAAGATTTACCGCGCGGCCAAGCAGGCAGTCATCAAGGCGGGGCAGTATGCTTATCGCGATCGGCGCGCTAAGAAGCGCGAGTTTCGCGCCCTGTGGATCGCGCGCATCAATGCTGCCGCGCGTGCTCATGGCCTCTCGTATAGCCGGTTAATCAATGGTCTTGGCAAGGCGGGACTGTCGATCGATCGCAAGATCCTCGCCGAGATCGCTGTGGCCGACGCGGCAGCTTTCGGCGCCATCGCGCAGCAGGCGAAGAGCGCGCTCGGCATCAGCTGAAGATTACACTGCCTCGCCGTGAATCACGCCGCGGACCTTGTCAGTCGCGCGCTCGCCGCCATCGCAGCCAGCGCTGATCTTGAGGTATTGGATCAGGTACGCATCCAGTGGCTCGGTAAAAAGGGTGAGCTCACCGCTGCGCTGAAGGCTTTGGGATCACTTCCGGCCGCTGAGCGGCGCGCCGCCGGCCAGGCCATCAACGCGGCCAAAGAGCAGGTGCAGAGCGCGCTTGATGTGCGGCGCGCCGAGCTTGAACGTCGGCAGGTGGATCTGCAGCTTGCGGCGGGGCGCATCGATGTCACGCTTCCCGGCCGCGGCGAGGAGCGCGGCGGTCTTCATCCGGTCACTCAAGCGCGACTGCGCATCGAGACGCTGTTTGCGCGCGCCGGCTTTGATCTGGCGGTGGGACCTGAGATTGAGGACGACTTTCATAACTTCGAAGCCCTCAACATTCCCGCGAACCACCCGGCCCGCGCCCTGCACGACACCTTCTATTTTCCCGACGGTAGACTGCTGCGCACACATACCTCGCCCGTGCAGATCCGCGCCATGCTCGCGCGCGGCGCACCACTTGCGGTGATTGCCCCCGGTCGGGTGTATCGCTGCGATCACGATCTCACGCACTCTCCGATGTTTCACCAGCTTGAAGGTTTGGCGGTGGGCGAAAATATCAGCTTCGCCAACCTGAAAGCGGTGCTGCATGGTTTTCTTGCGGCGTTCTTTGAGCGTGATCTGGCAATCCGGCTGCGGCCCTCGTATTTCCCCTTTACGGAGCCCTCGGCCGAAGTTGATATGTCGTGCGTGTTTTGCGCAGGCTCCGGCTGTCGCACCTGCAAGTTCAGCGGGTGGTTGGAGATCGCCGGTTGCGGCATGGTGCACCCCAATGTGCTGCGTGCGAGCAATGTTGATCCGGAGCGCTATACGGGCTACGCGTTTGGCGCCGGGATCGATCGCCTTGCAATGCTGCGCTTCGGCGTGAACGATCTGCGGCTGTTCTTCGAAAACGACCTGCGCTTTCTGCGTCAGTTCCGGGCCTTCTAAGCCATGAAGCTCTCGTACGCGTGGCTCAAAGAGTGGGTCGATGTGCCATGGGATCCCAAGGAACTCGGCTCACGATTGACAATGGCGGGCTTCGAGCTTGAAGGGATCGCGCGCGGTGCGCACGACAGCATCCTGGAGCTGAATATAACGCCTAATCGCGGCGATGCGATGTCAGTTCTGGGCATTGCACGCGAGGTGGCCGCATTGAGCGGCAGGCCGCTGCGGGGGCCGGTAACGCATGCGGTGGCGGCGCAGCTCACCGATACGTTTCCGGTGCACATCGATGAGCCGGCGGCATGTCCGACCTTTCTCGGGCGGGTATTTCGCGACGTCAACAATCAAGCCGCGACGCCTGCATGGATGACGGCTCGGTTGCAGAGTGCTGACGTGCGCAGTGTCAGCCCCGTTGTCGACGTCACAAATTACGTGCTACTCGAGCTCGGCCAGCCGATGCATGCGTACGACCTCTCAAGTGTGCGCGATGAAATCCGTGTGCGTTATGCGTGCCGCGCGGAACAGTTGCAGCTGCTCGACGGCCGTACGGTGAACCTGAGCGAGGACATGCTCCTGATCGCGGATCGTGAGCAGCCGATTGGGCTTGCCGGCATCATGGGCGGCGCGCGCACGGGAGTGGCCGGTAGCACACGCAACATATTTCTTGAGGTCGCCTACTTTGCACCCACTGCGGTGCAGGGACGCGGCCGGCGTCTGGGGTTGCTGACCGATGCAAGTCTCCGCTACGAGCGCGGCGTCGACCCTGGGCTGCAGCGCCGCGCCATGGATCGCGCGAGTGAGCTGCTCGTGCAGATTGGTGCGGGCAAAGCGGGTCCGGTGACAGCAGCCGAGTCGCGCGAGTATCAGCCGCAGCGCGCTGCAGTGGGGCTGCGCCGCAGGCAGCTCACGCGGCTTCTCGGCGCTGAGATCGCGCCGGCGCAGGTCAGCGCAGCACTGCGTGCGCTACAGATGAGCGTGCAAGAAGACTCCGCCGGATGGCAGGTGACTCCGCCGTCGCACCGCGCCGACATCGCGATTGAAGCGGATCTGATCGAAGAAGTGGCGCGCATCGTTGGGCTCGATCAGATTGCCGAGCAGGATGCGAATGTGCCGCAGCACTTCGCACCGCTGCCGCGTGAGCGCCCGCGCGATGCAGTAATTCTCGAGCTTCTGAGCGCGCGCGGCTACGAGGAAGCGATCACGTATGCATTCGTCGATCCGCAACTACAACGCCGTCTGTTTCCGGAACGAGAGGCGTTGGCGCTCGAAAATCCGATCGCCAGCGATCTTTCGGTCATGCGCGTGTCGCTCTGGCCGGGACTGCTGCGTGCAGCTGCGGAGAATCAGCACCGGCAGCATGAGCGGATCCGCCTCATAGAGCGTGGCGTGTGCTTCATCGTGGATGAGGGAACGACGCGGGAAGAGGATCGCCTGGCGGCACTTGCCTGCGGAGGCCGTTTGCCCGAGCAGTGGGGTGTACCGCCGGGTGACGCGGCTGATTTCTTCGACATCAAAGCTGACTTGGAAATGCTGTTCGTTGCTACGGGGGCGGCAGAGGACTTTCATTTCGAGGCCGCGCAGCTCTCCTGTCTGCATCCGGGCAGGGCAGCGCGTGTGCTGCGCCAGGGCGAGAAGGTGGGATGGATCGGCGAGCTACATCCGCAGATCGTGCGTGAGCTCGACTTTACATATCCCCCGGTTCTCTTCGAGCTGGCCTTTTATGACGCACTGCGGGCGCAGCCAGCCCCTTATAAGGAGGTGTCGCGCTATCCGATGGTGCGTCGCGACCTCGCCGTCGTGGTTAATGAAAGCGTGTCTTTAAGTGCCTTGCGCGAGCGTGTAACCTTGTCGGCATCCAGCCTTCTGCGCCAGTGCCGCGTTTTTGACGTGTACCGCGGCCCTGGGTTAGAAATTGGTACAAAAAGCATCGCTTTAGGCTTGATATTTCAGGATTTTTCCCGCACGCTTACGGACGAAGATGTCGACCGAAACGTTGAGTCGATAGTCTCCAGCCTGCGCACGAGCTTAAACGCAAAAATAAGAGATTAGGGGCATGGCTCTAACTAAAGCGGAAATGGCGGAAGCGCTGTTCAATCAGCTCGGTCTCAACAAGCGTGAAGCGCGCGAGCTCGTCGATCTTTTCTTTGAAGAAGTGCGCGCTGCACTTTCCAGCGGCGAGCAGGTCAAATTATCCGGCTTCGGCAATTTTGACCTGCGTGATAAAAACCAGCGCCCCGGGCGCAATCCAAAAACCGGCGAAGAAATTCCAATCAGCGCTCGACGCGTGGTGACTTTCCGGCCGGGCCAAAAGCTCAAGGCACGAGTTGAAGCATATGTTGGAGCCAAAGAATAACAACCAACTTCCACCAATCCCCGGCAAGCGTTACTTCACCATTGGGGAAGTGAGCGATTTGTGCGGCGTGAAGCCGCACGTGCTGCGTTATTGGGAGCAGGAGTTTCCACAGCTCAAACCCGTCAAGCGACGCGGCAACCGGCGCTATTATCAGCGTCAGGATGTCATTGTCATACGCCAGATTCGCAGCCTTCTCTACGAGCAGGGCTTCACGATCGGCGGTGCACGTAACAAGCTCACGGGCGAGGAAGCGCGCACGGATGTGAGCCAAAGCCAACAGATCGTGAAGCAGCTCCGACTAGAACTTGAGGAACTTCTCAAGGTGCTAAGGCGTTAAACTGGCTAACGCACAGGAGTAAATATGGCCAGAAAACGCAAAGTGAGCGCCGCGGAGTTGACACAGGCTTCCGCGGACCAGCTGATGGAAGACTTGCAAACGGTCGTCGAGGATGCCGAGGCGCTGTTGAGCGCTACAGCCGGTCAGGCTGGCGAGCGTATTCAGCAGGCGCGCGCCCGAGCCGAGGACACCGTGAAAATGGTGCGCGACCGTATGGCGGCGGCTCAGGAAGAGGTAAGCCGTCGGGCCCGTGTAGCGCTCGATAATGCGGACGAATACGTGCACGAGAATCCCTGGCAGGCGCTCGGCGTAACCGCCGGCGTTGCCTTTCTGATCGGGCTCCTTGCCGGCCGACGCTAAGCGCGATGGGACCGGAGGAGCCCTGGTCGGGAACCGAACGTCCCTTGGGGCTGCTCGCCTCGATCCGTCATTTTGGCGCAACGATCGTTGCGCTCATACAAACGCGCGCCGAACTTCTCGCCACGGAGTTTGAGGAGGAGGTTCAGCGCGGATTCGTCATTTTCCTGTGGATGATGCTGGCGCTCCTGTTTGGAACGCTCTCCGTTCTCATGCTCGCGGTCACGCTGCTGGTAATTTTCTGGGATGAGCATCGAGTCTTGGCGGCGGCGCTGATTACAGTCACGTTCGTGTTGATAACGGTGGGCACCGCGCTGCTTGCGCGCACCCAGTGGAGAAGCAAGCCGCACTTCATGGCGACGAGCCTTGAGGAGCTCCGGCGAGACCGCGCCTCCCTTGATCGGCAGCGGCGGGGATGAGTGACAGTCTAAGCCGGCTGGAGGCGCGGCGCCGTATGCTCGTGCTGCGCAGTGAGCATTTGCGCGAAGAGCTCGGCTATGCGTACGGAGAATTCTCTACGCACTTCACGGCGATAGATCGCGCAATCTCCGCGGTGCGCCGAAACGTTTCTCCATCGATCCTCATCAGCGTTGCGGGCTTAAGTTTTGCGCTGCTGCGCCGTGTACCGCCGGTGCGCTGGGCGACGCGAGGCATCGTGGCAATATCGCTAGTTCAGCGCATCCTGGCGATCATCAGGTCGCGGCGCGCATCACGGCGCTTTAGGCAGTGATATCATTCGCCACGGTCGGAACGTGGCGCAGTCTGGTAGCGCACTTGCATGGGGTGCAAGGGGTCCCGAGTTCAAATCTCGGCGTTCCGATCAAGGACTTACATGTAAGTTCTCAGGACTTCGGTAACACCCTGGCTGAGGCTTTTCTGGCCAGGAGCCGCTCGTAGGGCGTCTGTCCGTCGAGGGCGCCGTGGGGCCGGTGGTAATTGTAATAGTCCTCCCACTCCTGAAGCTTGTCGTTAAACAGATGGATATCGTCTCCGATGCCGTCTTTGTCGAGCAGCTGGTAGAACTCCTGCTCGTCGACCCGATGTGAGCGCTCGACCTTACCGTTGAGGCGAGGTGTTTTGGGACGGATGTAGACATGGCGGATGTCGCGTTCCTCCAGGTGCCAGTGGAAGTTGGACTGGAACTCTGCGCCATTGTCGGTCTGGATGACGAGTACCCTGAATGGAAGTCGTCGGATAACCTCGTCCACGAAGCTGATGGCTGATTTCTGGTTACACACGTCGTATATCTTGAGCACACGGATGCGGGTGCAGTCATCGATGGCGGTGAACTGATAGAGACGTTTCCTGGAGCCTGCGATCCGCTCCAGGAATTTCACGTCAATTTGCAGGCGGTGGCCGGGCTGGGACTTCTCGTATCGACGCCAAGGGCGGCCTGTCGGGCGGCACTTCGCGTTAACCGGTAACCGCCTCATCCCGTACCTGATCAGAATGCGGTGCACCGTCGAACGACCTACCTCCATGTTGTGAAAGCGATGCAGATAGCTGGAAATCCGGGACGCCCCAAATCGGTAGCGCTCCCTCAAATACAGGATCTTGGAGATCACAGTCCGCGGTGTGGCGCGAGGAAAATGAAGTGGTGCTCGGGGCCGATCGCACAAGCCGGCGTCACCGTGGCTTTTGTACCTGGCTAGCCATTTATAGAAGGTTTTGCGAGAGAGACCGAAATGCCGGCAGGTCTGAGCGACGCCCCTGGGCAGTTCGTCGGCTTCCCGGATGATCCTTAAGCGCCAGGCAACTACTCGGTTCTGTTCATTTTTTGTCATGATGCTCTCTCCAGAAGGGATGAGAGCCAGAATGTCACCTTAGATCTGGGACTTCACAAAGTTATGCGTTGCCGCGGCATTCCGATGTCTGAATATTCAGGCAGAGTCTTCACTTCTGCGGGTTACTCCACGTTTTCGATCTTCACGACAGCGCCCCTCATCTGTGGGTCGTTGGGATCCTTAACAACTGTCACATATAGGTCCTTCTCACCTTCGCCAAATGCCACATTGGTGGTGCCGTCACCCGCCGCGATCTCAAACACGTGCAAAAGCTTGCCCTCGGGAGAGATCTTTAATATTTTCCCGCCAAGCCACTGGGCAGTGTAAATATTTCCTCTGCGGTCAATCTTCATGCTGTCTGGCCCAATGAACCAAGAGTCAACTTTGTTCTTGACCAGGACATTCAGCAGAGCAAAATTTGTTCTGCTGGTTAGCGAACCGTCCTTGTTGATGGTGAACTTGTTGATGTGGTTCCCGACGGTTTCGCTAACATAAAGGGTCTTCTGATCGGGAGAGACGCCTATGCCATTGGTGTAGTTGAGCCCATCCGCGACCGCGATCCACGCCTGGCTGCCAGGGGCCAAATACAGAACCTTTCCGATAATTGAAGTCGGCGGATCGGTGTTCGGGCCATCCATGGTGGCGTACGCGCTGCCATTGGCGGTCACGACGATGTCATTGATACCGGCGTCGAACGCTTTTCCCTTACTGTCGGCCTCCCAGCGCTTTAACTGCTTTCCCGTCATGTCCAATTCAAGAATCGCGCCGCGGGTGTCACACGCGACCAGGAACGTGTTGCGCTTAGTGAGCGCCAAGCCATTGTGGCCGCAGCCGGGAGTATGATTCAAGACAACTGTTCTTTTGCCGTCCCATTTTGACAGCGTATCGGAGATCCAACCCACAAAGTAGAGGTTTCCGTCGACGTACAACGGACCCTCGGGTCCAAGGACGTCAGTGACGAGTGTCACTTCACTAGCGGCGGCGGTCGTAGCGATCCAACAAGCCAAAGCGACAATAGTGCTGACCTTGCCTTTTTTCACGCTAGCTCCTTTCGGTATTCGCCAAGAACGACACATGGACGCAGTAAACCGCAATTGACTCTACGGGAAACACGCAGCCCCAATCATACTGGCTCGTTTTCCTTCTTCCATATTCACCGCAGTTGGCGGTAAGCCATGGGGGGGTGAGCCGAAAAAACCCCGTGCTTATGGTGCGCAAGGCGGAGTGCCTAGGTCTGCGCCGAACGGAGTGGCGCCGAAGGAACTCCGGGGAGAAAGTCACACAGGAAAATACGATCTACCGAAGGGCTCTCATCAAAGTTGACTGAAGGTCAACCGATGCCCGGGCCAACATCCCATAGCCCCGCAATTTCCGTGACGTTTCCTTCTTCGCTGTAGACTATCACCAGCAGTACCTCGCGAAGAATCCTAGTGGTTACTGTGGGTTGGTTGGCTGCGGAGTGCCTTTTGAATCTGCGGAGTTACAAGTGGGCGAGAAGGTGTAGACGAAGGAGCGACCCTGTTTCCACCCGGGAGACAGAGGGTTACCGGCGGCGGGACTGAAGAGCCTGCAGATATTCGCGGGGAAACGCGAGCTGATTTCAGCGCTGAAGTCTACCGGAAACCTACCGGTGTTTCGGGCTCAGGATAGTCCGCGGGGAAGGACCGCGATTATTCTTTCGAAGTGTCGGTGCGGCCAGCTCGGCACCTTAAGCAGATGGCAGCGGGCTATTGCCCAAACACGGGCGCAGTGAATTGGCGGGCCGAGTGCGGCAGACGCTAGACTGTCCAGCGATGCACGCGCTGACAAGAAGAGGCATAACCAAGGTCTCAGGCATGACTGCCACGTGGGCGCTGCTGAGCACGGTCGCTGCAGCGCCGCTGGTACAGACGGCGGAAGGCCCGGTGCGGGGTCTCGAGCAAAAGGGCGTGCGTGTTTTCACAGGCATTCCCTACGCGGCACCGCCGCTTGGGGCCCTGCGATTTCGGCCACCGCGGCCGCATGCTCCCTGGACTGAAATCCTTGAAGCAACACACGAGGCGCCGGCCTGTCCGCAGACACCAGGATCGGCGATCGGTAAGGCGAGTGACCAAGAGGACTGCCTGTTCCTCAACGTATGGGCCCCGTCTACGCATGCAGGTGAAAAGTGGCCCGTAATGGTGTGGATACACGGCAGCGGAGA
>Ga0302324_100027496_pt1 | contig 10834 bp, 9 predicted proteins | sample Palsa_T0_1_FD_201949 | JGI IMG/M metagenome (GOLD analysis project Ga0302324, IMG submission 201949) | Peat permafrost microbial communities from Stordalen Mire near Abisko, Sweden - Palsa_T0_1 | ecosystem: Environmental > Terrestrial > Soil > Palsa > Peat permafrost | place: Sweden: Abisko...
GCGCTGATCCTGCACAATCTCTCGGACACGCCGCTGCGGGCTTCCGCACGGATTCCCGGCGCACGCGCGGCGCGCGCCATCGAGACGCTGGAGATGGCCGCCTTTGCCGCCGATGTCGAGAATTTCGCGGTCGAGCTCGGCGAAACCCTGATTCTGCCGTGGAAGGTGGCCACGCAGGTGGTCAACGATCCCGGCGGCGAGCCGCTGGCTTGCGCGGCCAGGGCGCTGGACATGCCGGCGCCGGTTTTCCAGCGAGTCTTGCTGTTTCTCAAGCCCGAATTCGGCTGTTCCGTCACCACCGTCTACCGGCTGTCGCGCCTGTACGACAGGTTGAGCGAGCGATCGGCCCTGATCATGCTGGCTGCGTGGCGCGGCTCCACGATGGCGGCCACCCGCGCCAAGTACCGGCCTGCGCTTTACGACGACGAACGAAATCGCGCCCGCTCGGCCGCGGCCCAAACGCGCCCGGCGACCGCCCTGCCCGGCGCCGGCGTCGTACCGCTCAGGGGTTCGCAGGGTTCGGACCGCTAGGCGCGCGCCAGATCGAGAAAATGCCGCCCTGCGCGGTCCTCGGTCTCCACGATCCAGACATCGGGGTCGAACCGGACCTCTTTCGTCAAACGCTCTTCCACCGATGCTTCCGGCACCGGCTGCGGCGACGTCGCAGTGAAAATGCGCTCGATCGGCCGGCTGTCGTCGTACACCGTCTGCGGCGCCGGGACGTACAGCATGGCATTGCCGTCGAGCAGCGCCACCTTGATGAAGACCGCGCCGGCCTCTTCCGCACCGCGACGACGCACGGCACCGAATATCCCCTCGGTCTGGCAACGGCGCAAATAGGCCGCCACCCATATGCTGGATTTCAAACGCATCCGATGACGATAGGCCAGCCGGTGGATTGCCGCTAGTCGATCGGGTGACCGATCGACGCGGTGAGCTCGCGCACCAGATGGTCGGACATCTGACCCGTCACCGGGATCTTGTGTGCCCGCTCGAATTTCTGGATCGCGGCCTGGGTGTCCGAACCGACGGTGCCGGTCGGTTTCAACTGGCCATAGCCATATTCCGTCAGCGCGCGCTGCACCGCCGCTACCCGGCGCGAGGCCGCGCCTGAAACAGCATCGCTGTTGGTCGAAACCGGAATCGACGCGGGCGGCCGCGGGATGGCGGAAGGCATCACCGGCACCACGCTGGTGGCCTTGACCAGATTGGCAATTGGATCCGCAGATCTGGGATCGGCAGCTTTTGGTTCGGCGGCTTTCGGCTCGGCCGGTTTTGGCTCGGATAGGGCCTCGACCGGACGCGGACGCGGCAGCGGACTGGCCGGAATCGACACCTCCGCCGGCATCGTCACCACGGTGCCGAACAATGGCGCCGGATGACGGCCCGCCTGCAGCAGCAGCGCATTGGCGACGATGGCGCTGACAGCGGCAAATGCCAGCGCGCCCGCGACCGTGTCCTTCGGGCTGTGCAGCAAAACCCGCATCAGAAAGCCGCGCTCGGCATCGGCTTCGATCGCAACCGCGCTCGCGCGACGGCGGCGGCGCGGCGCGTTTTCGTCCCTGGAATTCTGTCTAGGCACTTTTCTTCACCTGGTGGGCTTGATCCTGGGGTGTGGACCGCGACGATGGCGTCAGCGTGGCGACATTGCTGGGGGGCTCGCGCGCCGGCGGCGTGAACGCCAGCGGCAATGCGACGGTGACCGTGGTTCCCTCATCGATCCTGCTTTGAACGGTCATCTCGCCGCCGTGCAGGGCGACCAGACTCTTCACGATCGACAGCCCGAGGCCGGTGCCTTCGTGCCGCCGTTGATAGGTCTTGCCGGCCTGGAAGAACGGATCGCCGATCCGCTTGAGATCATCGGCCGCGATGCCGACACCGGTATCGGCGACGCGAAGCACCAGCCGCGATCCTTCCACGCTGGCGGAAACCGTGACCGAACCGCCGCGCTCGGTGAACTTGATAGCGTTGGAGACCAGATTGAGCGCGATCTGCTTGAACGCGCGCGGATCGCCGGTCATGAACGGCAGATTCTCCGGCGCCCGGGTCACGAGGTCGATGGCATTTTCCCGCGCCTTCAGGGCCAGCAGGTTGCAGCAATTGATCAGTGCCGTACGCGGCGCAAACGGTTCCGGCGAGATTTCGAAATTGCCGGATTCCATCTTGGACATGTCGAGAATGCCGTTGACCACCGACAGCAGATGCTGGCCGGAATCGTTGATCAATTGGGCATATTCCTTGCGGCGCGCCGCATCCAGCATCAGCGCGTCCTCCTGAACGATCATCTCGGAGAAGCCGATGATGGCGTTCAGCGGCGTGCGCAGTTCGTGGCTCATGGTGGCGAGGAAGCGGGTCTTGGCGGCGTCCGCCTGCTCGGCGGCGGTCCGCGCCAGATCGAGCGCCTGTTCCTGGTTTTTCCGGTCGGTCACGTCGCGCATCACAGCGACGACCTCGGCTTCGGACGATGCCGTTTCCAGCGTCTGTTCCAGCGGCCGGCAACGCATCTCGACCCAGACGAAATCCACCTGAGCGTTCTGACCGCGCTCGCGGCCGCGCGGCGCGTCCCGCCGCAGGCGAAATTCGACGCTGCGCGCCTCGCCGCCGCGCGCCGCGTCCGAAAGTGCGGTGAGATAGGCCGGACGATCGGCAACGTGGACGCGGTCGAACAGGCCGTGCCCCAATAGCCGCGGCACCGGCGTTCCCAGCATCGTCTCCGCGGCAGGCGAGATGAATTGCACCACGCCGTTGCGGTGATGACGCGAAATCACGTCACCCATGTTGCGCGCCAGCAGGCGATAGCGGTCCTCCTCGACATAGAGCAGGGCAACGCTGGTGCGCGCCAGCGACTCGGCGCCGAACGCGAGCCCGGCGGCATAGAGCGTCGCCGACGCGACACCGAACGCCATGAACACCGCGCGCAAGCCGGCATCGGCTTCCGGCGCCGGCAACATCTGAAGATGGCCGAGCACGATCAGCAGCGAAGTACAGGCCAGCGCCAGCGCGGAAGCAAAGGCGACCACCCGGCGCGACGCCGAGAGCGCGGCCTCCAGCGGAACCACGACCAGCCAGATCGCGGCGAAGGATTCGATGCCGCCGGTGCCCATCGCTATCGTCACGACAAGACCCGCCAGCGCCAGCGACGACAGCACATGCGCGCCCTCGTAGCGGCCGGTGCGCGACAGGAACCATGACAGCAAAATCGGAGCGATCAGCCATGCGAAGGCCGCGACCTCGATGGCGGTGGGCGCGCCGCGCATCGCCAGATACACCGGAAACGCCGCGAAGGCCGCGAGGCTTCCGAGCAGCCGCGGCGCCATGAACGCGCGATGGCGCGCACGCGTCAGCGCGTCATAGCGCGCCGACGGATGCAGCAGCGCATCGAGACAATCGCGGAAGATACTCAAAACTGTCACAGCTCTCGCGCCTCGGCCTGTGCGTCGAACAGACGCGCCGGAACGCCCCCTTTATCGTTGCCGCACCGTGTCAGAGCGAACTTAAGCGAACACTAAGGCGCGCAGGTCTGCGGCCGAAGACCGCATTTTCCGGGGGCTTTCGCGCGTCATGCGGCGGCTCAATCGGCGCGGATGGTGAACACGGGGTTTCCGACAGCGCCCCGGTATGGTTTCGAATTGGTAGATGAGCGGGGAACGGCACTTCGGCCGTCACAGCCGGCATCAATCAAAAATTTACACCGAATCGAATGATTCAAATTTTCCGCGATTTAACTTCAATGCAAACACTTGCGATTTATCGACCGCTGCTAGTCAGTTGACGGGATCAACCGCAACACGATCGAAAAAGGCGGGCCGGGGTCGCGAGATGTTTTTTCTGCTTCGCATGGTGTTCTGGATCGGGCTGGTGCTGGTGCTGTTGCCCAGAGACAAGACACCTGACTCGGACAAGCTGCCGAAAGTGGGAGCGTCCGAAGCCGTATCCGCCGCGACCGCCGCAGTCTCGGACATGAGTCAGTTCTGCAAGCGCCAGCCGGCGGCATGTGAAGTCGGCGGCCAGGCCGCGACCGTGATCGGCCAGCGCGCCCAGGCCGGCGCGCGCAAGCTCTACCAGATCATCACCGACAAGCGTTCGCCCGACCATACCGGCTCGATCGGCGGCGTCGAGAATGCGGACACTTCGCTGATGGCAACGGCGCCGCGCGACACGCTGACGCCGGATGATATGCAGGTGGAGTGGCAGGCGCCGCCGGCGCCCTGATTCAGGCCCGGAACATCTTCGGTTTTTCATCCGGAGAGATCGCTTTCAGTCGCGTTCGACCCTATATAGGGGGGACGGAATCGAGCGTGGGACGCGATGACCATCGACGAAATCAGGGATAATTTTGCGCTGCTCGACGAGTGGGACGACCGCTATCGGTATGTCATCGAACTCGGCCGGACCCTCGATCCGATGCCGGAAGCCGAGCATTCCGCCGCCAACAAGGTGCAGGGCTGCGCCAGCCAGGTCTGGCTCTCGAAACAGTTCGACCACAGCCACAGCAGCGAACCACGGCTGAACTACCTCGGCGACAGCGATGCCCACATCGTCCGCGGGCTGATCGCGATCCTGCTGACGCTGTATTCCGGCCGCACGCCGCAGCAGATTCTTGCCACCGATGCGATCGCGGTGTTCGACCAATTGGGGTTTCGCGAGCACCTCACGCCGCAACGCTCCAACGGCCTGCGCGCGATGGTCGAGCGCATTCGCGCCGACGCCCGCCAGGCGCTGGCCGCGGCTTCGTGAAACCCTCGACTTCGGCGTGTGGCGGTTAACCTTCACGCAGCCTTGATTGATCATGCCGGCCCATGCGGCGTTTTGCGCCCGCGATAACCCCCTGCGATCAACCTGTCCTTAAGGCATTTATCCGATCCTTCCTCGACAATCAGGGGTTGACGGATGAGTGAATTCCCGCCTGTCTGGCGCTTCCTGCGATCGCGATCCGGTCGCGGCTTTCTGCTGCACCTGGGCGTCTGCGCCGCGCTGTCGATCGCGGTCGGTTACGGATTTTACTATTTCAGCCTGAACTGGTTCGAACACCAGAAGAGCAGCGAAAAAATCGTCGCCCTTCAACTGGTCGACGCCTTCGTCACCAATTATTCCGCGATCCGCACGCAATTCGGACAGAACGCGCCGGTTCCGGCTTCATTCCGGGCCCACGCGATCGAAGCCTTCAACAAGCAGAATGGCGAGAATTCCGAGTTTCGTCTTCGCTGGGTGGGCATGCCGGGGCGAGAGATCTCGACACCGCCGTCGGATGTCCGAATGGCGGCAGCGCTTACGGGCTTCGCAGCGATGCCAAAACCAAAACCGGCGTCCGAGTTGCTCGACGTCGGCGGCGAACTGACGTTCCGGACGGTTTATCCGAGCATTGCGGAACAGAGTTGCGTGAGCTGTCACAACGCGCTCCAGCCCGACAAGGCGCAATGGCACCTCAACGACGTCATGGGCGCATTCGTGATCGACGTGCCGATGTCGCCGTTTCAGCGTGCCGTGATCTGGCGCAGCGCCGGCACCGGATTGGGTCTGTTTCTCGCGCTGGCGCTCGCCGGCCTGATGATTTCCCTGTTTCACTTTCGACAGCTGGAGGCCCTCAATGCCTCCGCCGCGGAGCTCGGCCGCACCCAGAATTTTCTCGACAGCATCATCGAGAACATGCCGGTTTCGGTCGCGGTGAGGGACGCGCGCGATCGATGCTATGTTCTTATCAACCGCACCGCCGAAGCCATTTTCGGGATAGCGCGCGGCGACTTGATCGGCAAACAAGCCGATGATCTGCCCGGCAACGAGACCGCCAGCGAACTGTTTCCGCTCGCAGGCGAGGCGCTGCGCACCCGCGAGTTGCAAACCATCAACGACCATGTGGTTGATACCCGGCACAACGGCACCCGCATCCTGACAACCCGGAATCTTTCGATCCCGGATGAGAGCGGCGAACCGCGCTATTTGCTCAGCCTTTCGGAGGACATCACCGAGCGCAAACAGGCGGAAGCCCGCATTGAACATATGGCACGCTACGACGCGCTGACCGATCTGCCCAATCGCGTCGCCTTCGTGGAGCATCTCACGCGCATCATAGGCAACGCGAAGGAGGAAGACTCGTTCGCCGTGCTCAGCATCGATCTCGACCGCTTCAAGGAGGTCAACGATATGTTTGGCCATGCCGTCGGCGACGATGTGCTCCGTGAGCTGTCGCAGCAGCTGCGGGAATTCGCCGGCGACGCCTACCTGGCACGGCTCGGCGGCGACGAATTTACCCTGATCACGCCGAACGGCGATCAGCCGGCGCTTGCCGAAAGCCTCGCCCGGCGCCTTCAGGCGGCCGTCGGAACCGATCTCGACCTGAACGGCCAGCATCTGCGCGTCGGTGTCAGCATCGGCATCGCGATCTTCCCGGCCGACGGCGCCGATGCCACCACGCTGCTCAACAATGCCGATGCCGCACTCTATCGCGCCAAGACCGCCGGTCGCGGCAAGACACGCTTCTTCGAAGTCGAAATGGACAACCGGCAGCGCGAGCGGCGCACCATTCAGCACGAACTCGACTCCGCCATCGCCCGCAACGAGTTCCGCCTGTTCTACCAGCCGCAGGCCAAGATCGACGGCGAGGTGACCGGGTTCGAGGCCCTGGTGCGCTGGCATCATCCGCAGCGCGGCATGGTGTCACCCGCGACCTTCATTCCGGTGGCCGAGGAAAGCGGTCTCATTATGCAGATCGGCGAATGGGTACTCCGCGAGGCCTGTCGCGAAGCGGCGTCGTGGCCACACCCGCTGCAGATCGCGGTCAATCTGTCGCCGATCCAGTTCCGTCACGGCGACCTCGCAGGACTGGTACATTCGGTGCTGCTGGAAACCGGCCTGGCGCCGACACGGCTGGAACTCGAAATCACCGAGGGCGTGCTGGTCGAGGATTTTGGCCGCGGCGTCGCCATCCTGCGCCGCCTGAAGACGCTGGGTGTGCGCATCGCCATGGACGACTTCGGCACCGGCTATTCGTCCTTGTCCTATCTGCAGGCGTTCCCATTCGACAAGATCAAGATCGATCAGTCCTTCATATCGAAGGTGACGAACAATCCGCAGTCGGCGGCCATCGTGCGTGCCGTCATCGGGCTGGCCCACGGGCTCAATCTGCCGGTGCTGGCGGAGGGGGTTGAGACCAGGGCGCAGCTCGAGTTTCTGGCGGCCGAGTCCTGCGATGAAGCGCAGGGTTACCTCTTGGGACGGCCCCATCCGATCGTGGAATATTCCGATCTCATTCGCCGCAACGATGGGGCGGCGGCAAAAATGCTCAGCGCCTAGGTTCTCGCTTGCCGGACGGCGAACGGTCCCGATCTATTTCCGCCGCCGCCGCTGCTGGCCCAGTCCCATCTTCTTGGCGAGCTGCGAGCGCGCTACCGCATAATTCGGCGCGACCATCGGATAGTCAGGCGGAAGACCCCATTTGTCCCGATATTGTTCCGGCGTCATGTTGTATTGCGAGCGCAGATGCCGCTTCAGCGATTTGAAGCGCTTGCCGTCCTCAAGACATACCAGGTAGTCCGGGGTCATCGACTTCTTCACGGAAACCGCAGGCCTGGCGGGTTCCAGCGGCGTTTCGACCCGGCCGGTCGAGACCCGCAGCAACGCGGCATGAATCTGGCTGATCAGGGCCGGAATGTCCGAAGCCGGCGTCGGATTATTGCTGAGATAGGCCGATACGATGCTCGCGGTCAGATCGATGAAACTCTTGCCGGCGGCGTCGGTCATGGCCTGAACCTTCCAAAGATCGTCATCACGCGAGCAATATTACACGCAAGAAATATTGCATGTCGAATAGTAACCCGCAGCGCCATTACGCTTCCGGCATCGCGCACGACCTGTCGAATATGAGCGGATTACTTTGGCGATGACAAGAACAACGGCGCTTTATTTTTCGGGCCGGAGATCCCGCGCGCTCAGGGGCGCTGGTCGAGGTGCGAGCGCAACTCGTCAATCGACGCGAACCGCATCATGCCTTCCGGCATTTGTGCCTCGATCGAGCCGTCGGAATACAGGGAATAAGCCATGCCATCGACGACACCTGATTTGAGAACCGTGACCGGCGGCTGATCCTCGATTCGCGCCGCCGGCGAATGGCGATCGGCGCCGGCGGTTGCCTCGGCAAACGTCGACGGTGCATGGCCGCTGCGCCGTGGCGGCTGCACATCGACGCCACGCGAACGTTCCAGTTTCGGCCAGGCATCGTCGAATGTCGCCGGCGGCGCCTCGCTCGATTCGGCAACCGGCGGCGCTGTGGCTGGCGCCGGCCGAGACTCGGTCGCGGATGGATCGGCCGTTCGCGTCTGCGCGCGCTCGCGTTCCTTCCGCGACGACGAGGAAAACAGCAGATTGCGGCGCGGTTTGACCGCGGGCCCGGTCTCGGCAGGCTCCGGTAAAGGCGGCGGCGCCTCGCTGCGCGCGCGCGCCGCGGCCTCCTCATGCCACGGTGCCGGCGACGGCGCCGGGGGCTGTGCGTCCACTTCGTCATGATCGGCGTCTTCCAGGGCCGGCTGGTCGCGGTTGAACAAGAGACCATCGCTCCGCGGCGATTGACGGCGCGGCGCGGCCGTTGCGGCGGCCGGCTGCAGCGCGTTCAGCTCCGGGTCGAAAGCGACGCCATCACGCAGGCCAGGGCCAAGCCGCTGCGCGATGTTCTTCAACTCCGCCACGACGACCCGCAGGGCCAGTATGATCAAGCCGGTGCACGCGGTGACCGCCCCTGAAAGAATCAGGGTATTGCCGAAACTGAATTCCTGAACCGGGATTCCGAAACCGATCGCCACGAGACCGGCCAATAAACAGCCAATCCCCGCGATCAACATCACAATCATCATCAAACTCACCCCCGGGCCACGCTCGAAATGCTCGCAGGCCGCCAATGCCACGATACCGTCATATTAAGCGCCTCGCCAACCGGCAATTGCGCGGCTGGTTCCCGGCAAAAGTCTGCCGCTCCGGACCAGGCCATACCAGCCGGGAATTAATTCCGGCCCAACCCGTGATTCCGGCGGCTCGAAAGCCCTCCAGCCGGTGATTGCTGCGTTGCACCAGGGAAATTACGCCACAATTGCCAATTACTTGTTGCCGGGAACTGCGCTATATGGATGCCGGGGAACGAGCCTTAAGAGCGCTAGCTGGGCCGCAGGGGACCGGGTTACCAATAGCCATGTCATCCATCACTACTTCGGCTATCGATACGCCGTCACGGCGCTCGATGGAGCGGACATGCGACGACCTCGCCATCATTGTGCTGGCCGCGGTCGGGCTGGTCGCGAGCCTCACATTTCGCGATTATGGCTTGGGCTGGGACGACTACACCCACGCCGAATATGCCGATCTGTTGCTGCGCATGTATGGCTCCGGTTTCAAGGATACCGGCGCGCTGTCGTTCGCCAATCTCTACATGTATGGCGGCGGTTTCGACATGGCCGCGGCATTGCTGCACAAGGTCATTCCGCTCGAACTGTTCGAAACCCGGCGCCTGCTCGGCGCCGTCGTCGGCATGATTGGCCTGGCGGTCACCTGGCGGCTTGGCCGGCGTGTCGGCGGTCCGCTTGCCGGACTTGCCGCGCTGCTGTTGCTGGCGCTGTGCCCAACCTTCTACGGGCACATGTTCATGAATCCAAAGGATGCGCCATTCGCGGTTGCGATGGTGATCCTGATGCTCGGTCTGGTTCGTCTGGCCGAGGAATATCCTTCGCCCTCGCCGCGCACGATCCTGATCGTCGGCCTTGGTGCCGGCCTGTCGATCGGCACGCGCATCCTTGGCGGACTGGCCCTGGTCTATGCCGTGGTTGGCTTTGTGCCGCTGCTGCTGGAGGAATTCCACACGCATGGCGCGCGCGAAACGATCAGGCGGTTCTCGCAGGTCGTCTATATGCTGCTGCCGGGCCTGATCCTCGGCTACCTCGTGATGGGACTGATCTGGCCGTGGTCGATCATGGAACCCGGCAATCCGTTCCACGCCCTGACCTACTTCTCGCACTTCTTCGAGAAGCCGTGGAAGGAAATGTTCGACGGCGCGCTGGTGTCGGTGCCGGATATGCCCTGGTTCTACCTGCCGACGCTGTTCGCGCTGCAACTTCCCGAAGTGCTGCTGGGTCTGTTGATCGCCGGTGTCGTCGGCACCATGGTGTTGCTGGCGCGCACCGGCGTGTCGGGCCGCCGCAAGACCATCCTGCTCATGCTGACGCTGGCGGCAACGCTGCCGCTGGCGATTGCGATGGTGAAACGTCCGGCGCTCTACAACGGCATTCGCCACTTCATCTTCGTCATTCCGCCGATGACGGTGCTCGCAGGCACGGCGTTCGCCTGGGGAATGAACTGGCTCGGGGAAAACCGCCGCAGCTGGCAACCGGCGGCCGTCGCGGTTTTCTCGTTTGGCTTGCTGTTGCCGCTCGGCGAAATGATCCGGCTGCACCCCTATCAATACACCCATTTCAATCACATTGCGGGCACCGTGCGCGGCGCCGACGACCATTATATGCTGGATTACTGGGGCCTCGCCTTCAAGCAGGCTTCCGACGGCCTGCGTGAGGAACTCACCGAGCGGCAGGAAGTCGCCCCCCACGGACGCAAATGGAAGGTAGCCGTATGCGGTCCGCAACGTCCGGCCCAGGTCGGCCTTGGCCCCGACTTCACGATCGGCTGGGATAGCCATGCCGCAGATTTCGCGATGACGCTGGGCGAATTCTACTGCAAGGGCCTGACCGCGCCGATCATGGTGGAAATCAAGCGCGACGACGTCGTGTTCGCCCGCGTCTACGATATCCGCGGGCGCAGCATTTCCAGCCTGCTGGCGATTCCGGCGCCGTGACGCGGACTG
>Ga0302324_100027498_pt1 | contig 10834 bp, 5 predicted proteins | sample Palsa_T0_1_FD_201949 | JGI IMG/M metagenome (GOLD analysis project Ga0302324, IMG submission 201949) | Peat permafrost microbial communities from Stordalen Mire near Abisko, Sweden - Palsa_T0_1 | ecosystem: Environmental > Terrestrial > Soil > Palsa > Peat permafrost | place: Sweden: Abisko...
CGGAGGCGCGGGGCGGCGGAGGGCGGATTGGAGACAGAACTCATATCTCAAAATAAAACCCCATTATCCTGCGGAGATAACGGGGTTTGGGGAAGGCGGTTTGCCAACAGCGGAGTAGTCAATAGAACTACTCTGCCGCAGTTTCACAGTTTCATACGGAAGGGATATTCTGTCAATGAAAAACCCACTATTAAAACGATTCTTGCCGAGTTTCGATGAAACTCGAAAATCAGGCAGAAGTTTGATGGTGCGCGAGTCCATGATCATGAACCACAGAATGTATTTTCTACTCCTGTTTTGCTTTTGCCTGTCTTTCGCCGATTTGACCGTGGCCCAGAATTCGCAGGAAACAGCTGTCCAGGAAACGACTTTGCCGGAGCGCCTGGGCTATCCGGCCCGGGCGCGCCTGTTGGTCATTCACGCCGACGATCTCGGCATGAGCCACTCCGTCAACCGGGCTACTTTTGAGGCTCTCGAGAAAGGATGGATTACTTCGGCCAGCATTCTTGTCCCCTGCCCGTGGTTTCCCGAGGTCGCGCGCTGGGCGAAAGACCATCCGAACGCCGATCTCGGCATCCATCTCGCGTTGACCAGTGAGTGGACCGATCTGCGCTGGGGCCCTGTGAGCGGCGCGCCCAGAGTCCCCAGCCTCGTCGACAGCCACGGATACTTTCCGCTCGACACGCCCGACGTTGTCCAAAACGCCAAGACCGCGGACGTGGAATTCGAGTTGCGTTCGCAGATTGAGCGCGCCAGAAACGCTGGCATTCCGGTCACTCACCTAGATACGCACATGGCGGGCATGGTGTCCTCAGCGGAACTTTTTGGCGTGTACCGAAAACTGCGGGACGATTACAGAGTCCCGATTCTTTTGGAGCTTTCTGGAACTCACGGCTCGCCGGCGAAGATTTCTATACCCGCGGAAGAGATCTCGGTGCAGCGCGTGATCACCATGGAACCGGGGGTCGCGCCCAACACCAAAGCATGGCTCGACTGGTACAAGAAGCAACTTGCGCCGCTGCCACCGGGCGCATATCAACTTATCGTGCACTTGGCCTACGACGACGAGGAGATGCGCGGCGCCACGTGGGACCATCCCGATTGGGGCGCAGCCTGGCGTCAACGCGACTTGGACGTGGTGAAGAGCGAGGAGTTCCAGCAGTTCCTCAAAGAGCAAGGTTTCGTGTTGGTGACATGGAAGGAGTTGGCGAAAGCGCGGCCGCAGTAAAAGCGCGTCTATTCCGACGGGAACGAAATCGACTCGGGAGCGGGCAATACGGCGTTCTCTTTTATTCCCTGCCCTTCGGTGATGGCGTAGATCTTATCCGCGGCCACATCTTTGAAAGTTTCTGTCTTTCCGGTCGGCCAGCGCACTTCCACCAGATCGATTTTCGTTGCCGATCCCAAGCCGAAATGAAGCCGGAGATCGTTCTGCGAGAGGTAACTGGTTCCGCCGCGCACTTCGTCGAACTGCGTCATTCCTCCGGCATGAATGGTGACGCGGGCTCCAATGGCTGCCCTGTTGCTTTTTGTTCCCGCCAGATGGAAGAGCGCGCGGTGGTTCGAGGCTTTATTTGTGTTGAGCAGCAGGGACGGAGGCTCGCCGACGTTGAGCACAACGATGTCGATGTTGCCGTTGTTGGCGATGTCGCCGAAAGCTGCGCCCCGCCGAGATTTCAGCGGCATGTCGGCTAATCCGGCGGCCTTGGAAACTTCTTCGAAGGTTCCGTTGTGCAAATTGCGATGCAAGAGCATGGGCTCGGCGTAAGCGGCGCTGCCTTTCACGGTGTCCATTTGCGGATAGACGTGGCCGTTGGCCACGAACAGATCGAGCCAGCCGTCGTTGTCCATATCAAAAAACGTCGTACCCCAGCCGACGAACGGCAAACTGGACTGCCCAAGATGCGATGGCATGGCAACGTCTTCGAATCCTCCGGTTCCAGATTTGTCAGGTTCAAGGTTGCGATAAAGCGTGTTGGGCTGATCGGCGAATTCGGTGATGAACATGGAGAGACGTCCGCTGTGATCGTAATCTCCCCAGGTCACGCCCATGGAGCCTAGCGCCTGCCCTTCACCGTTCAGCGCGATGCCGCCAACCATGGCCTCGTCGCTGAACGTGCCATCGTGATTATTGTGATAGAGATGATTGGGAGTCGCGTCATCGGCGACGAACAGATCGGGCCAGCCGTCGTTATCGTAGTCACCCCAAGTCGCGCCCAATCCATAATATTTTTCGGGATCGTCCACCCCGGCTTGCTTGGAGACTTCCTCGAATGTGCCGTCGCCGCGATTGTGATAGAGGAGATCGGTTTCGCCCTCCATGCCCCACGGTCCGCACTGCACGGGCGCGCCTTTGAATTGGCAGAACTTGGTTGAGCCAAAAGTGGGCAGGTCGTTCATATCCACGTGCACATATCGCGAGACGAACAAATCGACATTGCCGTCGCGGTCGTAGTCGGCCCAGGCTGCGCCGGTCGAGAAGCCGCCGCCGCGCACTCCGGCCTTGTCGGTCACGTCTTCAAAGGTGCAATTGCCTTTGTTGCGATACAGCGCGTTGCCGCCATAGCCGGTGACGAAGAGATCGAGGTTGCCATCGTTGTCAAAGTCAGCTACGGCAATGCCCATGCCCCAGCCTTTGCGCGTAAGTCCGGCCTTCGCGGTGATGTCGGTGAACTTGAGGTTCGAGTCCTGATGCCAAAGGGTGACAAGAGGATCGCCTCCCTGTTTGTAACGATCGACGGTCGAGCCGTTCACCACCACGATGTCAAGTTTGCCGTCGTTGTCGCAGTCGAACAAACCGACGCCGCCGCTCATGGATTCGACGACGTAATACTTTTCGCTCGAGGAGATGTGAGAGGCGTTCAGGCCGGCTTGGGTGGCGATGTCGCGAAAGATGGGAACGGCTGCGAATTTGGTTGCCTGGGATTTTTGGCCGCTACGCTGAAAGGTTTTCGCTAGGGGCGATGTCGGGCCTTGCGGCCCGGTCTGCGATGAAAGCATGCCAGTGAAGATGCCGGCGAAAAATAGGGACAAAACCGCAGTATTCCTGGCCCGCATGTAGTGCAATTGTAGCGCTCGTAACGGGCCAGGGTGCATGCCGGAAGGGGGCTTGGTTTTGGGCTCTGTCTTATATTCTCTTTAGAAAATGAACTTTAGCGCTAATTGGAGAAGACGCGCCTCATGCGCGACGTTCGGGCGCAGAAATCCCGCGGTTGATCCACCAGGTCCAACGCAGGAAGGATCGCCTGCGGAATTCGTGGCCCCACCGTAGCAGCTCACTACGCTGTCGGCATTCCCCACTCCGGAGTTATCACCGGCCGATCCCCCATCGCCGCCCAACCAGCTAAATTCCGTGTGATTGAAGACGTTGAAGGCTTCGGCCCGGAATTCAAAGTACTTGCTCTCGGTGATGGCGAAGTGCTTGAGCAAGGCCATATCGAAGTTAGTCCGCCAGGGATTGTTCAAAATATCCCTTCCGGCGTCGCCGAAAGTCAGGCCTCTGGGGGCTACGAACACGGTGGGGTTGAAAAGAAGAGGCCCATAACCCGGTTGAGAAAAATTCTGAACTCCGGACCGTGGGTTCCCGACAAGGTCTGGATATGAGCCGGCACTTAGCCCACCGAGGTTAGCGATTTGAGAGCTACCGTTACCCACGCCGGCATTGTCGCCGGGCGCGATCACGCCGTTGCCTTCGTTGTACACGCTGAAGGGCGTGCCACTTTGAAGCAAGGTGATGCCCGACCACTGCCAGCCGCCCAGCAGTTTACCCGCAAGGTTGTGCTGTCCCTTGAAGACAGGCAGGTCGTAGACATACGCAAGGGTAAAGGTGTGCCGCTGGTCAAAGGTGGAACTGGCACGAAAAGTATTGAGGGCATAGGTGTCCAGCAAACCGGCATCGTTGGCGGAAGAGGAATCGTCAATCGAGTGGCTATACGTATAGGCCCCATTCAGTTCGAGGCCGCCGATGCTACGCCGCACTGAAATTTCGAGCGCGTTGTAGTTGGAGGAGGCAGTTTGGTCCTTGCGCCCGATGCTGCCATATCCAGGATACGGGCGGTAGAGGTTGGGGCCGGTCACACCACAAGCAACCGCCAGATTATTCGCCCAGCCGCCCGTAGTCGTGACAGGGTTGCTGGTGTCAACGTTGGCCGTGGCCGTAGCCTGACCGTTATTGCCGATTGAGACTGAGCTGCAGTCATCGGCCGTGATGATCTGGCCCGGCCCGTACGGATTCCCGCCAGGCTGAAGCGCGGCCGGTAGCATCTGGTTCAACTCGTAGGCGCGGGTCAGGTGAACGCCTGCGCTGCCGACGTAAGAAACGGTGGCCACGGTACCTCTTGCGACCTCATGCTGAATGTCCAAATGCCACTGCTGTACATAGGGCCAGGTGGCTTTGCTCGGAATCGATCCAACGATTATCGGAGGCGAGCCGGCACTGAGCAGGCTAGGATTGAGGTTGGAATAGGTGATCGGCACGGCTGTCGTGGTGGTGACAGTCGTGGTCTGGGTCTTGTCGTTGTAGGGCTCGAGTAAGTCGGTGTTGGACTCGTTGCCGTTCATGTGCTCAAAGAAGATGCCATAGCCGGCGCGGATGGCCCACTTCCCGTCGCCAAACGGATCAAAGGCGAAGCCGACTCGGGGCGCGGGGTTCCACCAATGGTTGTTCATACAACCCTTGGGAACTCCGACCGTAACACCGCACTGCACCCAGCCGTTATAAGGATTGGTGGGGGAAGGAGTAAAACCACTCTCACTTCCGGGAGCGTTTCCGGTGGCGTTGCCTGTAACTGGATCCACGCCACTGTTTCCCGCGACGTAGAGGGCCGGATCAAAATTAAAGGCCAGATTATTCAGCTCGCGGTAGGTGCCATAGAAGCTCATACGCAAACCCAGATTTAGCGTCAGGCGCTTGGTGGCGTGCCAGTCATCCTGGAAATACGGTTCATAAATTTTGTAGAAATTGTGCATCTTGAGCTGCAATTGCTGCTGCGTGAAGCTATCTACATTTCCCAGGAGCAAATCGGCGTAGGCGTTGCCACTCGAGTTTGGGTTGCCGGAATTAGCGAAGCCTAAGACGCCGTTCGCGCCGGTGGGCGGCTGCGGGAGTTCGTTCTTGTGAGTGTTAATAAAGTATCCCCCGAACGTCAAGTTATGAACGCCGATGATCTTGGTGACATTGTCGCGGAGGGTGACCGTGGGATTCGAATTAATGGGGCCTTCCGGAACGTAACCTGGGTCTTCGGACCAGCTGCCGTACCGGTTTCCGGTGAGGCTGATGCCGGGAATCTCGGGAGCGTTGAAACCAAAGCCATTGTCGTACAGGCCGAGAGCGCCAAAAACGCTGGGACGCTGCCAGGGGCCAGTCAAGGTCGTCGAAATGTGATCGGCGGTATAGCTGGCGACGAACTCGTTGAGCAGCGTGGGAGAAACATTAGCCGTCACTCGTGCCACCAGGCTGATGCCGGGATTTTTGAAATTTGTCCCAATGGTGGGAAAGGAAGTACCGTCGGTCCAAAGAGGGGTTGGATATGCCTCCTCCCAGGAATCGTGAATATAACGGAAGCTGGCGCGAACTTTGTTGGTGACGTTCTGGTCGATTTTAAACAATTCCTGACGCCAGTTCATGGGAAGCGAAGGATTCCCAGTCCAGGCGTCGAGAGCGCCAGCTCCAAACACGGTTCCCGAGGCAAAATTCGGCAGCGGAATCAGGTTGCTGAGCGGGCCCGTCAGTGCGGTGTTGTTGTTAAACGCGGGAACCACATTCAGATTCGGGGTGTAACCGAACTGGGAACTTTTGGGGTTCGTAATCGTGTAACCCGGTACCGACGGACAATCGGCAAACGAACCGCTGGCGTCTGGACATTCGTCGTTGAAATTTCCGCCCCGTTCCGCCACGGTTGGAACCTCGGTAAGCCCAAACGGAGACGGCGTGACCTCTTTGCGCCACTCCTCCGACCAGAAGAAAAACGTCTTTTGCTTGTTGGTGTTGTAGTGGCCCGGAATAAACACTGGGCCGCCAATGGTAAAGCCGAAATCATTCTTGTGGTAGGGCGGCACGCCGCCGGAGTCAAACTGGGTGGCATTGAAATCGGTGTTGCGAACAAACTCATACACGTCGCCGTGGAATTGACTGGTGCCGGACTTGGTCTCGACTTCGACCGTTCCGGAGCCGTTCTTACCGTATTGTGCGCCATAGTTGGAGGTCAGCACCGTGACTTCGGCGATGGCATCGATGCTGGGGTAGACGTTGAGCGTGGTATTGCTGCCGTTGTCCAGAGCATCGCCACCATCAATTTCAAAGTTGTTGTATTCGGTGCGTCCACCGTTGATGCTGAAGGCCACGGTGGAAGCGCCGGGCTCGCCTTCGTCGGCCCCGGATTGGTTGGTCACGCCTGGGGACAGCGCAACAAGCGATGTAAAGTCGCGCCCGTTCAGTTCTAGCTGAGTGACTTCCTTGCCGCTGATGGTATCCCCTGTCTCGGAAGATTCCGTTTCCACCTGGGCCACGCTTGTGCCCTCGACGGTCACCTCGGTGCTTGACGTACCAACTTGGAGCGTCACGTCAACGCGGGATTTCTGGGCGACATCGAGGACAACACCTTTGGCCGCGAACTTCTTGAAGCCTTCCGCCGTGACCGTGACGTCGTAGGAACCAGGAGCAGGCAGCGCCGGGACGACGTATTCGCCTGCAGAATTTGTAACGGTAGTCCGGTTGATGCCGTGCTCCAAATTCGTGACCACAACCTGGGCGTTGGCGACGGCCGCACCGGTGGTATCGCGAACTGTGCCCGTTAACGAGGCTGTGTCCTGGGCATGCAGGAACGCAGCCGAGAGCATCAACAGTCCTAACGCGATCGCACGTGGCACGGTAACTCTCATATCCGACCCCCTCGCTGATTAGACTCGGAACTAACGCCAGGCTCAATGTTTTATCACGAAACCGACTTGGCTTTCATTCGGAACCGGGCTCGCAGCCCCACGCTGTTTACAATTCCGGCAACATCGGCGCTGTTCCCTGGAAAGCGGGAAACGCCTTTATTAAAACGTATCAATACTGCTTCAGGTGTTCTTCTCTGTCAAGAGAAATACACGGCAGGCGCTACTTTACGCTGCGTGTGGAATCGCGCACAATCAACTCGGGAACGATGCGGCGGTGAGCGGTCCGGACCGGTTTCTTTTCGAGGCTGGAACTGATCGCCTCAAGCACAAGCGTGGCGGCAGAGGTTCCCATAAATTCCATGGGCTGGCGCACGGTGGTCAGCGCGGGAGCGTAGATCGCTGCGGGCGAGACGTCATCAAAACCCACCACCGAGCAGTGCTCGGGAACACGCATTCCTGCTTTGGCCAGCGCTCGAATAGCGCCGAATGCCGTCATGTCGTCAAACGCCATCAGGGCGGTGAAGGGATGGCGGCGGTGCAGCAATTCTTCAGTTAATTTGTATCCCTGCTCAAACCCTGAAAGGGGATCGCTCGATTCCGGCAGATCGACGATGAGTCTGGTATCGAGTTCGAGGCCGCGTTCGCGGGCCAGCGTCCGGACACCACGCCAGCGTGGTTCGGTGTCCGACAGTTGGCGCGGACCGCGGATGAAGGCAATCTTGCGATGACCGAGCGAATACAGGTGTTCGAGAGCGGCGCGGGCGCCCAGGTTGTTGTCGACGATGACCGAGCTGATATGACCATTTTTTAATTCGTGCCCCACAATCGCGGTTGGAATGTTGTTCTTCTCGAGATCGGAAAGCACATTGATGTCGACAAACAGCCAGTTGGCCAGAATGACGAGTCCCTCGATGCGGCGGTCGAGCAGCATTTCGAGGTAGCGTTCGAAACGGCTGCGCTCGTTGTGGACGTCCGTGAGAATGGGAAGGAAGGATGACTGGTACAGCGTGTTCTCGATGCCGCGCAACACCAGCGTGCAGTAGGGGTCGGTCATGTCGAAGACCATGACACCGACGGTGTGACTGCGGCGGCCGCGCAGTGATCGCGCGAACAAATTGGGACGATAGCCGAGATGCGAGGCCGCACGCTGAATGCTGCCCTTGGTTTTATCGGGAATGTAGCGCGCCAGAGGCGCGTTGTTCAGGACTATGGAAACCGTGGCCGAAGAAAATCCGCTGCGCTCGGCCACATCGCGAATGGTGACCACCGCTGGCTGCGCTCGCTTGGTCGATTCTTGGGAGCTCGACGCCCGCCGCGGTTTTGGCGGCGAGGCCTTGCGCGTCGGCTTCGAATCGGAGGATTTCATGGACTCCTTGAATTTCGGGCTCTTGCTGGCGGACACTACAGGACTGATGAGTCTAGTGTCAAGCATTCGCGCGCGCTTGGTTGTTCTCTTGTTACTTTTTCTTTCGAGCGGTTTGAGCGCGCAGAGCGGCTCGCCGGTGAAGTCGGGGGCGGCAGAGGCGCAGGCGGCGCGCGATCCGCAGAAACTGTTTGAAGCTGGAGAAGCCGCGCTGCGTGTAGGCAAGTTGGATGAAGCGGAGCGAGAGTTTCGGCAGGTGCTGGCCATCCGCGCGGACGTGGCCGGCGCCTATGTCAATCTGGGCGTGATTGATATGCGGCGCAAGCAGTGGCCACAAGCTCTCGAAATGCTGCACAAGGCCGAGAAGCTCGCACCGGACATGGCGGGAATCAGGCTCAACATAGGGCTGGTGTATTACCGCGAAAGAAACTTTCCGTCGGCTATCGGGCCTTTTGAGTCGGTGGTGCGGCAAACACCTCAGTCTTACCAGGCGAGATATCTTCTCGGTTTTTGCTATTTTTTTGACGGTCGCTGGGCGGATACGGTGGCGACGCTCGTACCGCTATGGGAGCAGGTCTCAGCCCCAGACCGGCTTCATTATCTGTATGTTCTGGGCAGAGCCGCAGAACTCTCCAAGAACGCGGCACTCGCTGAGAGAGCCTATGCGCGAATGGCCGAGATCGGGCAAGGCTCGCCAGAATTTCACATGATCATCGGGAAATCACATTTGAATCGCGGAGAATATGATGCTGCGGTGCGCGAACTGGAAGCGGCGGCAGAAGCCGATCCGAAGCTTCCACTCGCGCACTACTACCTGGGAGTGACTTATGTCCGCAAGCAGGACTATGAGCGTGCGCGCGCGGAGTTTCAGAAAGATCTCGCCGTGGAGCCGGACGCGGCCTTCACCTACGAGCAGTTAGGGAAGATCGAAGCCACGCTGCAAAACGACGCCGAAGCGGCGAAGGATTTTGGCCGGGCGGTAAAGCTTGATCCGCTGCTTCTGGAATCTCGCCTTGGGCTGGCTAAGATCGCAGAACGAAAGAAAGAGTATCCCGCAGCGCTGGCACAATTGGATGAAATCATTCGCCTCGACCAGAACAGTGCCAACTCCCGCTATCTGCGCGGACAGGTATTGTTACGCATGGGCCGGGAAAAAGAAGGCCGTGAAGAACTGGCAGTTGCTACCAGGATGCTGAACGAGCAGCGGGCGGCGCGACACAAGGAACTTGAGGGAGAGGCAGTGCCGAGCCCGGAACTGACGCGAGAGCCGGATTAGGCGTAGCTACGAACCGTTCTGAGCCCGAGCGCTGGAGCTGTCTCTCAAAAGCTGGGATGCTCTGCCATTCTCCAGGACCACATGAGAAAAGATGTCGAGGTGAGGTCGATCGCCGGCTCAGTGGTGCTATACGACTGCATGTTGTCTCGATAAACAGCCACTTGCGATGGATCGAACGCACCGGCGTTTCCATTAAATTTCCGGAACCTGTCGACGCCATTTGCGGGGCATAGAATCATGCCCTCGACCACGCCTGCAGTGACATAGCTGGCTGGTCCTTCTGTGGCCGCTCCCCAAAGCACGGGCGTACCTCCGGAAGTACCATCGAGCGCGCCCGCGAGATTCGCCACTTGATGCTGTATGCAATTCGGAAATGTGGTGCCGTCGCCTACGATGAACGACGACCCCCAGGAGTTCGCGCCTAGGATGTTGGCCAGCCATCTCTGCGAGTAAGTGTCATATATCTTGGACTTAGTAAGGTAATACGCTTCGCTGGCCATCACCGACAATCCGGCACCGTGCGAAGTGGTATCTCCAGAACTCCACTCGTACCCGAAGCCCCAGGGATCTTTGGCGCTCCGGTGGATTGCGTCGTCGACTTGGCGCAAGAATTGTTCGCGGATTGTCGATTCGGAGAGTGCAAGACCGCTTGGGTTACCTGCCATTTCAAGCGCCCGGTACAATTCGAAATGTGCCAGGCCGCTTACATCGTAGAGGTTGAGCGTGTCTGTGTACCCGGGGTTGTAGATATTCGTGATGTAATTTCTGGCCAACTGCGCCGCCTGCTTCAGGTAATCCATCGGGTTGGTGTGCGGCAGTCCTGGCGGCAGGTCTTCCGCCCCATTGGCGGATTGCAGAGCGAAGTAGAGTTCGGTGGCTCCGAGTTCCATGTCGTCTTCCCACACGTTCTCGGGATAACCATCAAACGGACTGATGGTCAGCAGACAGTTGCCGCACGTGCCCGAACCCACCGTCGGCGCAGGATCGGGGAACGAGGTATCCGCGAGCGTAAAAATGTCCTCTGCATTCTTGAGGCACTGCTTCGCCAGAGAAGCATCCGTGGCGCGGTTGAGCTCGTAGCACAGCGCAAAATCAGCCGCGAGACGGCCCGCGAGATTCGGGCTGAGGGGCGAACCGGCGGGACCTGCCACGAATACCGGTCGATCACAGATAAAGAAGGTCGTGTAGGGGTCGCAAGGCTGCGGATCTCCGGGTTGTTCGAAATTGTCGGCCGCCTGCGGGAGAGTCCAGATGTCGTACTCGGTGATCAGGCAGTAAGACGTCTTAAAGGTTCCCCCGCAGTTACCCGTAGCAGA
>Ga0302324_100027499_pt1 | contig 10834 bp, 14 predicted proteins | sample Palsa_T0_1_FD_201949 | JGI IMG/M metagenome (GOLD analysis project Ga0302324, IMG submission 201949) | Peat permafrost microbial communities from Stordalen Mire near Abisko, Sweden - Palsa_T0_1 | ecosystem: Environmental > Terrestrial > Soil > Palsa > Peat permafrost | place: Sweden: Abisko...
TCGCGCTCCACATGGGCATTTATCAGCTCCGTTATCTCGACCGCATCCCGCCGCACGCCGCGGTAATGGAGAGCGTCGAATTGGCGAAGGCCAAGCCGGCCTCCGCCGGATTCGTAAACGCAGTCCTGCGCAAAGTGAACAAAAACCCCGTAAAATGGCCCGATCGCGCTACCGGGCTGAGCGTCCCTGCCTGGATGCTCGCCCGCTGGGACAAGCAATTCGGCGTCGAAGCCGCCGAAAAAATCGCCGGCGCCGCGCTGGTCGAACCTGACGTGAACATCAATCCGGAAACCGGGCGCCAGCAGGACGTGGGCGCGCAGACCATCGTCCCGCTTCTCGTCATCGAACCGGGGATGACGCTCCTAGACCTGTGCGCCGCGCCCGGCAACAAGACCGCGCAGGCCATCGAAGCGGGCGCCCGCGTAGTCGCCTGCGACCGTTATCTGAAGCGTATCTTAGACGTGCCTGAAACGGCCGCGCGCGTGGTGCTCGATGCCACCCAGCCTCTTCCCTTCTCCAAAAAATTTGACCGCATCCTGATCGACGCCCCTTGCTCCGGCACCGGCACGCTAGGGCGAAACCCGGAGATCAAATGGCGATTAAAGCCCGGCGACGCGAACATCTTCGCGTCCCGCCAGCGCGCCCTTCTCGATCAGGCGCGCCGCTTCATGAAGCCCGGAGGCAGAATCGTCTACTCCACCTGTTCGCTCGAAAACGAGGAGAATCAGAACGTCGTCAAATCCCTCCGCCTGCGCGCCGAAACACACTTGCGCCTGCCCGGCCGCGATCCCGGCGATGGCTTCTTCGCCGCCGTGATAACATTGGTGTAATCGCGCATATGGTCGAGATCCTTCCATCCATCCTCGCGGCGGATTTTGCCCGCTTGGGCGACCAGATCGCGCCGCTCGAAGCCGCCGGTTGCCGGATGCTGCACGTGGACGTGATGGACGGCCATTTCGTACCCAATTTCACCTTAGGTCCGCCGGTGATCGCGTCGCTAAGGAAGGTCACCAAGATGACCCTCGACGTGCACCTGATGATCTCCGATCCGGACCGCTACGCGCCCATTTTTATTGAAGCCGGAGGCGACCAGATCCTGGTCCATCAGGAAGCCTGCGTGCATCTCGACCGAACGCTGCGGATGATTCAGAGCGAAGGCGCGCGCGCTGGGGTGGTCATCAATCCGTCAACTCCGGTGGCGATGCTTGATGAAGTCCTGGACGTCGCCGACTACGTGCTCGTCATGAGCGTCAATCCCGGCTTCGGCGGCCAGAAGTTCATCCCCAACTCGCTTCATAAGGTTCGCCAGTTGGCGGCGCGGAAAAGGGAACGCGGATTGCATTTCCCCATCGAGATCGACGGCGGGGTGGACGCCCAAAACGTGGCGGAAGTGGTGGATGCGGGCGTCGAATGGGTGGTCGCGGGGACGTCCATTTTTCACACTGTGAACCCCCGGGCCGCTTTTGAGGAAATGCGCGCCGTGGCGCGGAACGCGCCGGCCATTAAGGTATAGTCGTAAGGATTCTTCATATGATTCGTTTTTCGAAATCGGCTGTTATAAAAGTGACTGTGTTGCTGATCGCGGCGGTTCTGCTGACCTCCGCATGCGGGTTCAAGCGCAAGAAGTATGAGAACCCCATCACCAAGGACACGCAGCAGCCGGACAAGCTGCTCTACGACAAGTCGATTAAAGATATCGAGAAGGGCCGCTATGAACTGGCTCGCCTCACGCTCAACACGCTGATCAACACTTACGATACCAGCGAGTTTTTGGCCAAAGCCAAACTCGCCATCGCCGACAGTTGGTATCGCGAAGGGGGCACGCACGGCATGGCGCAGGCCGAAGCCGAGTATAAGGACTTCATCCTGTTCTATCCGGCCATGGAAGAAGCCGCCGAATCGCAGAAGCGCATCTGCGACATCCACATCGGCCTGATGGAGAAGTCCGATCGCGATCAGAACAACGCGCTGCGCGCCGAATACGAGTGCAAGCAATTGGTCACGCAATTCCCCAATTCGAAGTTCGTGCCGGAGACCGAACAGAAGCTGCGCAATATTCAGGAAGCGCTGGCGCAGAACGAAATGGTGGTGGGCGATTACTATCATCACAAGGGTGCGAACGCGGCGGCCGCCAATCGGCTGGGCGCCGTAGTCGACCAGTATCCTTTGTTCAGCCGCGCCGATTTCGCGCTTTGGGAAGAGGCCGATTCCTTGCGCAAAATGGGCAAGCCGGCGCGCGAGAAGGAAGGCGAGGCGCTTCAGAAAATCGTGCGCGATTACCCGCTCAGCCCCCGGGTGGAGCAATCGAAAAAGCGGCTGAAAGAGCTGGAAATGCCGATTCCGGAGCCCGATCCGAGGGCCATCGCCCACATGCGATTCGAGCAGGAGAATCGCACCAAGCTCAGTCTGCTCGCGCGCGATAGCCAGTTTCTGAAACGCGGCCCCGACGTTAGCATGGCGGCGAAAAGCGGCCTGCCCACCATGACCAATCCGAAGCAGTCGGTGCCGCTGAGCGTTCCCATTCCGGCCAGCGCCGCAGCCACCAACACCACGCCGGTAACAGGCGTGAACGACGTCACCATCGCCCCGGTTGGAACCGGAACTTCAGCGCTCGATACGAAGCCGGATGCGCGTACCACTCTGCCCTCGAATGCCACCCCAGCCGAGCCGGCCACGCCGAAACCCGAGCCGGCCAAGCCCGAGGAAGTAACCGCAGCCGCGGCCGGCGCCAACAAACCCAAAGCCGCCGACAAGAAGAAAAAGAAGAAGACCACCAAGACCGATCAGACGACCAGCACCACCAAAACGACCGCCAGCCAGGAATGAGCATCATCCTGCTGGCCGACGATAGCCCTCACGCCCAGCGCATGGGCGAGCGCATTCTGCGCGAGGAAGGCTTCGAAGTGGTCAGCCTCACCAACGGCGAGACAGCCATCCTGCGCTTCGCCGACGTCGACCCGGACCTGCTCATCGCCGACGTTTTTCTGCCCGGCCGCAACGGATTCGAGCTGTGCCGCCACGTCAAATCGCTGCACCGCCACGTGCGTGTGATTCTCACCGCGGGTCTGCTGGAACAGTTCGACGAAAATGAAGCGCGCCGCGCCGGCTGCGACGCGATTCTGAAAAAACCTTTCGAAGCGTCGCTGGTAATGCAGACCATCCGCCCTCTGATCGCCGAAGCGCGGATGGCGCGAGGCCTGTTCGCCGAAGCGATCGCCGAGGCCGCAATCGTGCCCAGCCCGGCGCCGGCGGTCGCCCCCGCACCCGCCCCTCCCGACCCCGAGCGCATCCAAGCCGCCATCACCCAGGCGCTCGACGCCGCGCTGCCCACGCTGATTCGTGAAATTACCGAAAAAGTTCTGGTAGCATTAGGACACTAATGAGTTCTACCGAGCCGCGACCGCAGGAAGCGGTTTCTTCGCGCTTTTCGTGAACAAGAAAATATGCCAGACAACAGTTTTGACGTCGTCTCAAAAATCGAACTACCCGAAGTGTCCAACGCCATCCAGCAGGCGCTGAAAGAAATCCAGCAGCGTTACGATTTGAAGGGTTCCAATTCCACCATCCAGCTGGTGGAAAAAGACAATAAAATCCTGCTCGCGAGCGCCGACGATTTCAAGTTGAAGGCAGTCATCGAAATCCTCGAACAAAAACTCATCAAACGCAAAGTCTCGCTGAAAGGCCTGGAATACGGAGTCGTGACTCCCGCAGCGGGGTCCAGCGTGCGCCAGGAGATCAAGCTACAACAGGGAATCGACGCGGACAAAGCCCGCAAAATCGTGCAGGCGATTAAAGACAGCAAGAAGAAAGTCCAAGTCTCCATCCAAGGCGACCTGCTGCGAGTCGCCGGCAAGGATCGGGACACGCTGCAAGAAGTAATGCACCTGCTGCGGTCCGGCGATTTCGGGCTGGATTTGCAGTTTATCAATTACCGGTCGAATTAGCTACATTTGAAAGATGACCTTGGATGCCATCAAGGAAGCGATTGAGAAGCTCCCGCCGGAGCAGCAGACCGTTCTGGCCAGCTGGCTCAGCGAACGCGATTGGAAGTCATGGGATGAGCAGATCGAGCGCGATTTTTCGCCCAGCGGCCGAGGAGTGCCTCTGCTGGCCGAGTTGGAACGGGAAATCGCGGATGGAAAGACCCGTCCGATGGAAGAGGGCTTTGCCGAACGGAGCAAGTGAGTCTTCAGTCTCGCACGCTCGCTCGATTCTGGCATCTATATGATCGGTTGCCAGCAGAAATACAGCGCCAAGCCGATAAACAGTACGCTCTGTTTCAGCAAAATCCTTTGCATCCCTCCTTGCGCTTCAAGGCGGCGGGACCGTTCTTTCGGGCTCCTACCGAGCCTTGGCCATTCGCAGGGGAGACGTCCTCTACTGGTTCTGGATTGGGCCTCATGACAAATACGAAGCGCTCCTCGCCGCAAGCTAAGATCGAGTAAGTGCGTAAAATCGAATCCCTCTTCCTCCCCGGACCCGCCGGACGCCTGGAAGCTCTGCTCGAAGAACCCGAAGACGCAGCACCCAAAGAAGCCGCGCTGGTTTGCCATCCTCATCCTCTGCACGGCGGGACGATGCACAACAAGGTCGTGTACCGCATCGCCCGAGGCCTGCGCTCCATGGGAGCCGTCGTCCTGCGATTCAACTATCGCGGCGTGAATCTCAGCGAAGGAAAATACGCCGACGGCGAAGGGGAACTTGACGACGCGCGCGTTGCGCTCGATTATCTGCGCGGGCGTTATCCCGATCTGCCCTTCACCGTCGCCGGATTTTCCTTTGGATCGCGAATCGCGCTCCGCCTCGGCTGCGGCATCGCCCGCCGCGTGATCGCCGTCGGTTTTCCGGCCGCGTACAAAGATAAGGCCTCGCTCGAAAACTGCACCACGCCACGGGTGTTTATTCAGAGCACCCACGACCAGTTCGGATCGGTGGAACAAATAGAATCGATCGTGGCGCCTCTGCCGGAGCCCAAACAATTGCGGCTGGTCGAGGCGCAGGATCACTTTTTCACGGGCGCGCTGGACGTTCTGGAGGAAACTGTTAAGACGCTGCCAGCCTGAGTTCCCGTTCCATCCGGCGAGTGGCCCGGTCGCTGATCAGGTAAGCGACTTTACTGAGCAGTTCCGGAATATCCTCAGGCTTGATCAGCAGGAAGTTCTGGCCCTTGGGCGGAGCCGGCCGGGCGTTTTGATAAGTGGTCAGCAAAGCGGTCGCCGGCTTGTAATCCTTCATGCGCGCATGGGAGATCACTTTCAGTCCGGAATCGGGCGATTCCATCTCTAAATCGCTCAAAACGAGCTCATATTCGCCGGCGTCGAGCTTGCCGACGGCTTCCGCCGCGCTGGCGGCTGCGTCGACATTGTAGCCCCCGGCCTTCAACACGGTTTGCAGGGTCAACCGCGACGTGGGATCGTCGTCAACCAGCAAAACCCGCGCCAAATCGTAATCGAGGATTCGGGGTCTATATGTCAATGCGGTTCAACTTCCGGATCCAGTTTAACCCAGAAGACCTGATTTTCGACCCGGAGATTTTCCTAGATTGTTTCAAAACACTTCCAAGTAACTGATTTTAAATGTCGTTTTCGCCGAACACGCGGGCGAAGATCTGGTCCACGTGAGTCAGGTGCCGGTCCAGGGAAAAGGCCGTCTGAATCTGTGCAATCGATAGATAAGAAAGAATTTTCTCGTCGGATTCCACGGCCGCGCGAAAATCGCCCTCGGTTTCCCAGGCGTCCATGGCATGCTTTTGGACCGCCGAGTAGGCGTCTTCGCGCAGCATTCCGGCAGCGGCGAGATCGAGAAGAAGCTGGCCTGAGAAGATAAGTCCTTTGGTACTATCTAGATTCTTCTTCATGCGTGCGGGGTAGACGCGCATGCCGTCGACCAGCCACAGCGTTTTCTCCAACAGATAGTCGGTAAGGATCGCGGAATCGGCCAAAATCACACGCTCCACCGACGAGTGGGAGATGTCGCGTTCGTGCCACAATGCGATATTTTCCATCGCGGCCTGGGCGTTGGAGCGGACTATGCGCGCGAGGCCGCAGATCTGCTCCGAGGTGACCGGGTTGCGCTTATGCGGCATCGCCGAGGAGCCTTTTTGGCCTTCGCTAAACGGCTCTTCGGCTTCGCGGACCTCGGTGCGTTGCAGATGGCGGATTTCGAGCGCGATTTTCTCGAGCGTCGCGCAAAGGACGGCGAGCGCGTTGACCCAGGCGGCGTGCCGGTCGCGGGCGATGACCTGCGACGCGATCGCGGCTGGTTTCAAGGACAGCCGCCGGCAGATTTTTTCTTCCGCTTCCGGGCCGATGTGGCCGAACGTGCCGACGGCTCCGGAAATCTTGCCCACGCGCAGGTCTTCGGAGGCGTTCGAAAGTCGCGTGATGTTGCGCAGCATCTCGTCATACCAGAGAGCGAGTTTGAGGCCGAAGGTAATCGGCTCGGCATGAATGCCGTGGGTGCGGCCGATTTGCACGGTGTGCTTGAATTCATGCGCGCGGCGGTCGAGCGAAACCGCCAGCGTCTTTGACCCTTTTATTAATAAAACGGAGGCTTGTTGGAGGACGAGGGCCTGCGCCGTGTCGACAACATCGTTCGAAGTGAGGCCGTAATGCAGCCACCGAGACGCATCGGCATGTCCGGCAGCGGCCATTTTTTCCGCGACGGCGGTAGTGAAGGCGATCACGTCGTGCTTCACGCGCGCTTCGATTTCCTGGATGCGGGCAAGGTCGAAGCCGGCGTGCGCGCGCAGAGCCTTCGCGGCGGCCGCGGGGACTTCGCCAGTCTCGGCTAGCGCCTCGCTGGCGGCCAGTTCCACTTCCAGCCATTGCGCGAAGCGGTTTTCGTCTGAAAAAATGCGGCCCATTTCGGGGCGGGTGTAGCGGGCGATCATGATCTCCTGTGTGGCAAGTCCTATCGTATCGTGACCAGGTCGTGAAGAGCATCACGCGGCGGCGGCGCGCCGGGTTTCTTTAAGCACAGGGTGGCCCGGGTGATTTGGGAGGGTGAAAAAACGAAGCCATCTTCAGAGGGATGGTTGGTTTGTCCTTTCTTCTGGCGCACTTCCTGGTGCACTTCCACGATGCGGAGAAGGCCGTCCCGATGCTGAGCTTTCTGGGAACGTCGGGTCTGCTGGAGGTCGCGGAGCTGGGCGGCGGTCCTCTCGAATTGGCGGGACAGGCGCTGGCTGTGCAGGCTGAGGCTGGCCAGGGCTTTTGCCTGGTTGAAGAGTCCGTCCACGAGGTCCCTGAAGCTGTAGGACAGGCTGAGGATATTGGTTTCGAGCGGGAGGACGCGGTTGAGGCGCCAGGAAAGGTCGGCCAAGGACTGGACCAGATGTTCCTCGGTGGCGCCCTGGGGCTGGTATTCGTCACGGAAGGTTTTTTTGTGTGACTCATAAAGCTCGAGGTCTTCGGTGGGACTGACGACGAGCTGCTCGGTGCCGGGTGTGGGGCGCATACCGCGGAGGCAGGATCGCTGCTTGGCGGCTGCGGTTTGGGGGCCGGTGGAGTGCTGGGCCTTGTTTCGATCAACTTCGGCGCGGTCGATTTCGGGTAGAGCTGACATCTTTGTGTCCTTCCTTCGATTGAGAGATAGCATGGGGTCGCGCGGGATTGCGTGGGTGGAAGGGGGAAGTGGTTGATGGGGTGGGGGTTGTTGGCTGGAAAAACGGCGTGTCCCCCGGCGTTGTAGTCTGCCAGAAGGTGATCGGCGGACAGTAAGGGCGGTGTTTGAGTGTACTGTCCCGAGTTTCTTTTCCGAGTTTCTTTGCCGAGTTTCTTTGACGCAAAGGCGCAGAGACGCAAAGAAGACGGTGCACTTCACGTGCTATATTGGGTTTGACTAGTGGGTTTTCCCACTCATAAATGGAAACATGACCACTAAGCTAACTCTCGACCGCGCCGGGCGCGTTCTTATTCCCAAGACTCTACGCCAGCAATGGCGGCTTAACCCGGGTGACGCGTTGCAACTCGACAGTCAAGGGGAGGAGATCGTCACCTTGCGGCCGGTCCGCCCCAAGGCGCTGCTCAAGAAGGAGCTGGGGGTATGGGTTTACCAGGGTGAGGCGGCCGCCGCTTCTATCCCCGATCTGATCGACCGTGAGCGCGAAAAGCGATTGCGCGAGCTGCTGGGATGAAAGAGTTTTTCGACACGTCGGTATTGATCGGCGCGTTCTGGCGCGGGCATCCCCATCATGACGCCAGTCTCCAGCTGGTCAGCGCGGCCAACAGGCGGAAATCGGCGTGCGCCGCGCACACGCTCGCCGAAGTATATGCAACGATGACCGCGCTGCCTGTCAAGGACGTGATCCCGCCCGATCAGGCGCTGCTCTTCGTCGAAGAAACGCGGGAACATTTCACCATCGTCTCCCTGGGCGAGGACGAATACTTTCAGACGATTCAGCAGGCAGCCGCGCGAGGCTTCGTCAGCGGCCGGGTTTACGATGCGCTTGTGTTGCAGTGCGCCGCCAAGGTCAAAGCCGAAACGATTTACACCTGGAACCTGAAGCATTTTCGCGCCATCCGTCCCGAGGATGCCGGCCGGATGCGTACGCCCTGACCGGTCAATACGTGAACGTTTCCGTCGGCCGCCGGGGATCCGCGATCACCAGCCTGGTGAACAGCGCCCGGCCATGAAGCGCCTGCGAGGCGCACAGGCGGACGATTTCGGGGTGATTGTTGCTCTCGCTCAAATGGCCCAGGATCAGGGTCGAGGTCGTGGTGTCCAGTTCGTCGCGGATGAAGGAACAGGCCACGTCGTTCGACAGGTGGCCGTTGCGGCCCATTACCCGCTGCTTCACCGACCACGGATAGGGGCCGACCTTCAGCATCTCCACATCGTGATTCGATTCGAGCAGCAGCAGATCGGAACCGCGCAGGTGATGGCGGATGGAATCCGGAAGATAGCCGAGATCGGTGGCGATCGAAATTTTGATTCCTTCCGCCCGGAACGAAAAGCCCACCGGATCGATCGCATCGTGAGGGATGGTGAAACTGGTGACATCGATATCGCCGATGGTGAAACTGGTTCCGGCCTGGAACAGTTCCAGGCGCGGCGAAGTGTCGCCCCAGTTTTCGTCCCAGGCGATGGCCGGCGCGGTGAGGCGCGAAATATAAATCGGGATGCGCAGCTTGCGGGCAATCACCTGCAATCCGCTTATATGATCGGAGTGCTCATGGGTGATGAGAATCGCGGTCAGCGATTCGGGATCATGGCCGGCGGCGTGGAGGCGCTCAAACGTCTCTTTGCGGGACAGGCCGGCATCGACCAGAATGCGGGTCCGCTCCGTAGCAATGAACGTGGAGTTGCCGGAGCTTGAAGACGCGAGAACCGAAACTTGTACGATACGATCGCCTCCCGTGAACCTACTCTTTACTATAACGTTCCTGGCGGTAGTTTACGATAGATTTATGAAAGCTCGCGTGTTTGTGTCGCCGAAGACCACCGTGCTCGATCCGCAGGGGCAGACGATTCGGGGAGCGCTGAACGGGTTGGGACATGCGTCGATCGCCGACGTGCGGCAGGGGAAATTTTTCGAGGTGGAGCTGACCGGCGCAAACCGGGAAGCGGCTGCCATAGAGCTGGACCTGATTGCGCGGGACGTGCTGTCGAATCCGGTGATTGAAGATTATCGCGTGGAATTTTTCGATTAAACATTTATGTGCGGAATTGTCGGTTACATCGGCCCGAAGAAAGCGGTCCCCATCATTCTCGACGGGCTCAGGCGCCTGGAATATCGCGGGTACGATTCGGCGGGAATCGCCGTATTGGAGGAGAACGGCTGCCTGACGGTGCGCCGGGCGTCGGGAAAACTGCGCAACCTGGAAGACGCGCTGAAGCTGAGTCCGATCGAGGGCAGCTATGGGATCGGGCATACCCGCTGGGCGACCCATGGAAGACCTACGGAAGAGAATGCGCATCCGCATCGCGACTGCCATGGCGACATCGTGGTGGTGCACAACGGCATCGTCGAGAATTACATGACGCTGAAGCAGGAGCTGACCGAAGAAGGGCACCGCTTCGTCACCGAAACCGACACCGAGATCATCGCGCATTTAGTGGAGAAGTATTACGACGGCAATCTGGAAAGCGCCGTCCGCGATGCCGTGCGCAAGCTGACCGGAGTGTTCGCGCTGGTGGTGATTTCGCGCAAGGATCCCAATAAAATCGTGGCCGCGCGTTCCGGTCCGCCGGTGGTGGTGGGATTGGGCGACGGCGAATATTTCGTGGCCAGCGACGTGCCCGCGCTGCTGAGCTACACCCGCGACATGTTTTTTTTGGCCGACGGCGATGTGGCTGTGCTGACGCGTGACGGTGTCCACCTGACGGATTTCAACGGCCGGGCTGTGAAACGGCAGGTGTCGCACATTTTGTGGGACCCGATTATGGCCGAAAAGGGCGGCTACAAGCACTTCATGCTCAAAGAGATTTTTGAGCAGCCGCGAGCAGTGCGCGATACCACGCTGGGCCGGGTCGGCCAGGAATCGGGAAGAATCTTCTTGGACGAGATGGATGTCACAGTGAAGGAATTCCGGGCCTTTCAAAGCGTCCGCATCATCGCCTGCGGAACCAGCTGGCATGCGGCGCTGGCGGGAAAATTCATGATCGAGCGGTTGGCGCGGATTCCGGTGGAAGTGGATTATGGGAGTGAGTTCCGTTATCGCGATCCGATTGTAAGGCCGGATTCGCTGACCATCGTGATTTCACAATCGGGCGAGACGGCCGACACACTGGCCGCGCAACGGGAAGCCAAAGGGAAAGGGTCCAAGACGCTGGCGATTTGTAATGTGGTGGGGTCCATGATTACGCGCGAAGCGGCGGGGACGCTGATTAC
>Ga0302324_100027501_pt1 | contig 10833 bp, 7 predicted proteins | sample Palsa_T0_1_FD_201949 | JGI IMG/M metagenome (GOLD analysis project Ga0302324, IMG submission 201949) | Peat permafrost microbial communities from Stordalen Mire near Abisko, Sweden - Palsa_T0_1 | ecosystem: Environmental > Terrestrial > Soil > Palsa > Peat permafrost | place: Sweden: Abisko...
CGCTGGATTATGTGCTCCGCGACATGACGCACCCGGACGGCGGATTCTATTCGGCCGAGGATGCTGATAGCGTCATCGATCCTGCAAATCCGAAGGTCAAGGGCGAGGGGGCGTTCTACGTTTGGACTGCGGCGGAGCTGCAACAGGCGCTCGGGCCGAACCTGTACGCGTCGTTCGCCGCGCACTACGGCGTCGAGGACGATGGCAACGTACAGCACGATCCGCACGGGGAGTTCACGGGTCAAAACATTCTATACCTCCGCCAAATGGCGGACCCCTACATCGCTACCCAGCTCGAGGAAGCCAAGTCGACATTGCTCCAGTTGCGCGCGAAACGCGTCCGGCCGCATTTGGACGACAAGATACTCACAGCCTGGAACGCGCTCATGATCTCGGCGTTCGCAAAGGCGGCGCAGGTGCTGGAGGAGCCGCGCTATCTGGCCGCGGCGCAACGCGCGCTCGATTTTATTATTTCCCGGATGTACCAATCCGACAGCGGCCTGCTCTTTCGTCGATTTCGGGACGCCGAAGCCGCGATCCCCGGATTTCTCGACGACTACGCGTTTCTGATCGCCGCGCTTCTGGATCTCTACCAGGCTGATTTCGATCCTCGGCACATCGGCATGGCTCTCCGTCTCGTAGACAAAATGCGCGAGCTGTTCCAGGACCCCGCCGCGGGCGATTTCTTCAGCACCGCCGCGGGCGACAGCAACCTTGTACTCCGCATGAAAGACGATTACGATGGCGCCGAGCCCTCGGGAAACTCGGTGGCGCTGCTCGATCTGCTGCGCCTGGCCCACATCACCGATAGAGCGGATCTGCGCGACGCGGCCGAAAAAACGCTGAGGGCGCTTGGCCCGAAAATGTCCAGCCAGCCGGTGGCGGTTCCGCAAATGCTGGTAGCGTTCGATTACTGGCAGGCGAAGCGCCGAGAAGTAGTAATCGCGGGCGATCGCAACAGCGATCAGACCCAAGCCTTCCTACGCGCGTTCTACGGCCGTTTTCTACCGCACAGTATCCTGATGCTGATCGATTCGGACCAGACGCGCCGCGATCTTGCCCAGTTCTTCCCCGCGGCGGAAGCGATGATCGAGGTCGGCGGGCAGCCCACGGCGTACGTCTGCGAAAACTACGCGTGCCGGCTTCCCACCAATCAGCTTTCGAAGTTCGACGAGTTGCTACAATAGAGCGAAATCGAATACAACAGATACTCCCAGGAGGATTCATGGAGAGACCAGGCGCCACGACGATGCGTGGCAAACCGCTTACCGTAGTGGGACCGGAATTGAAGGCTGGCGACAAAGCGCCGGAGTTTGAAGTGGTCAGCGACTCGCTCCAACCCGTGACCCTAGGCTCCACCGGACAAGCGGTGCGCATTTTCAGCGTCGTGCCCTCGCTCGACACTCCGGTCTGCGATGCGCAGACCAAGCGGTTCAACGAAGAAGCCGCAAAGCTGCCGGGAGTCGAAATCTACACCATCAGCATGGACCTGCCGTTCGCGCAAAAGCGCTGGTGCGGAGCCTACGGCGTGGATAAAGTGAAGATGCTTTCCGACCACCGCAGCGGCTCTTTCGGCGAGCATTACGGGACTTTGATCAAGGACCTGCGCATCGAAAGCCGCGCCATTTTCGTGCTGGACAAAGATAACACCGTCAAGCACGTCGAGTATGTCAAGGAAGTCGCCGAGCACCCCAACTACGAAGCGGCGCTTTCCGTCGTTCGGTCGCTCAGCAGGTAATCCCGCCTATGTCGGTCGCCGGGGATTTTCGGCACGCGCTTCGGCTGCTTGGCCGGACCCCGGCGATTACCGCCGTCGCGCTCGTCTCCATCGCGCTCACCGTCGGCGCTACCGCCGTGGTGTTCGCGGCCGTGAAGTCGGTGCTGCTTGATCCGCTGCCCTATGCCCACGCGGACGCTCTCTATGAGTTGCGCATGGAGTACTCGAGCGGACCGCATCCTCGCGGCGATTGGATAACCTGGCCGGACCTCCAGGACGTGATCAGAAGCAATCGCAGCTTTGAATCCATCGCCAGCTATACGTATGCGTTGTTCAATCTTACCGGCGACGAAAATTCCCCGCCCGAGGCCCACTACGGTTTGTATGTGTCCGCCAATTTGTTTCCGCTGCTGGGCGTAAAGCCGATGCTCGGCCGCAATATTCAGCCGGAAGAGGAACAACCCGGACGCGATCACGAAATGATTCTGAGCTATGGGTTGTGGACCAGCCGCTTTCACGCCGACCGGGAAATCGTCGGCCGTTCGGTGGAGGTGAACGGCCACCCATGCTCGATCATCGGGGTAATGCCGGCCGGTTTCGACTTTCCGATGCGCCTGGCGGCGACGGTTCGGACGCCATCCGGCCACATGGATTTCTGGGCGCCTCAAGCGATCGATCCGGCCCGATACTCCCGCACCGGCCCTGTCATGTCAGCGGTGGGGCGTCTGCGAAAAGGCGTTTCTCCGGCGCAGGCCCGGCAGGATGTGCAAGAGATCAGCGCCCAACTGTCGCGACAATATCCGCTCAGCAACGGCGGGCGCTCGTTGCATCTGGAATCGCTGGTCGATCACACCTTGGGATTCGCCCGCACCGGCCTGGCTCTACTTCTAGCCGGCGCCGCAATGTTTTTGCTCATCGGTTGTTCGAACGTTGCGAACCTGCTGCTTGCGCGTTTGCTCTCCCGGCGCACCGAGATGGCGGTTCGAACGGCGTTGGGCGCGGGCCGAGGACGCCTGCTCGGCCAACTGGTCATGGAAAGCTGCGTGCTCGGCGTCGCGGGCGGACTGGCTGGATATGCGCTGGCGGTTCTGGCGTGGAAACTGCTTCCGGCGGTGGCTCCCGCCAGTATTCCTCGCCTGGCGCACACCCACGCCGATTGGACCGTACTCGCGTTCACCTTCGCGATCTCCATCTTGAGCGGCTTTATCTTCGGTATCCTTCCGGCGCTTGCGGCCACGCGGCGCGATCCCGCGGAAGCGCTTCGGGAGGCCGGCACCCGCGGCTCGATCGGACACGCGAGTAACCGGCTTCGTTCCGGCTTGGTGGTTGGCGAGGTGGCCATCGCCGTTATGCTGGTCGTGGTGGGCGGTCTTCTGGCCGGCGCATTCGTCCACCTACTTCGGACCGATCCGGGTTTCGACGCCGAACACGTCGTAGCGTCCATCATCATCCCGTCCGGCGATCGATATAAAACGCCGGAAGCCCGCGAGCCGTTGTTCCGCGGCATTGTGAATACGGTGTCCGCGCTGCCTGGCGTCGAATCCGCGGGCACGGTGGACGCCCTGCCGTTCACCGGCGAAAATCACGGCGGGCTCATCGGCGTGGATGAAAGCGTCGCTCTGGCTCGGGATCGCGGACTTCCGACGGAAGTGGACGTGGTAAGCCCCGGCTATTTGTCGACCATGGGTGTCCGGCTTCTGGAAGGCCGCTGGATCCAGGAAGACGACATGCTGCCGAACCACGACACTGCGGTTATCAGCAGCACCGCCGCGTCCCAGCTTTGGCCGGGTCAAAGCGCCCTGGGCAAGAAAGTTTGCATGAATGGCGGCAATGGAAAAGCGCGTTGCAGACAGGTGATCGGCGTTGTCAGCCCGCTGCTCCATTCCGGTTTGTCGGATCAGTTCACTTCTCAACTCTATTCGGCGACCGGAGCGCTGGGGCGTGCCCAGTTCCTGGTGGTTCGAACCAACCGGCCGCCGGCCGAAATCGCCGCAGCGATCCAACGAGCGGTTTCGTCCGTCGATCCCAAGCAGCCTGTTTTCCTGAGCGCCACGATGACGACGCTGATCGGCGACTCCGTCGCGGACCGCCGCTTCATACTGACTCTGCTCGGAGTCACCGGCTGCCTGGCGTTGTTTCTCGCCGCGGCCGGCGTGTACGGTGTAATCTCGTATGCGACTTCGCAACGCACCCAGGAGATCGGCGTGCGCATGGCGCTGGGAGCGACGCCGTCGAATGTCCGTGGGCTAATCTTTCGGCAAGGCATGCTGCTGGCCGGAATCGGCATCGCGATCGGATTGGCATTGGCGCTGGCGGTCGCGAGAATTCTGCGAAGCCGGCAAGTTGGATTGTCATCCATGGATCCGGAGTTGGTCGCGATGGCGGTAGCGCTAGTGGTCGTGGTTGCGGCGCTGGCTTGCTGGATTCCAGCGCGGCGCGCTACCCGAATCGATCCTCTGGTCGCGCTCCGCCAGCCTTAGGCCGCCGGAAACCCCGCCATCGTTCGAACTTCGCGAATGTGAGCGGCGTGGGTCTCGGCATGACGCGCGTTGCCCACCAGCCACTGGTATCCGTCCAGCGGACCGAGCACCGAGTGCGGCGCGAAGTGGCTGCGCAGATCATCCTCGGTGGTGCGAGTATAGTTCAGCGATTTTTCTCGCGCCTCCAGAAACGCCGCGACGGCTTCAGACAAAGAAGAAAAACGGTCGCCCGGTTTCAGTATGTCCGGCGCGCGATTGGCTCCGCGCGGTACCGGCGTGTCGCGGATCTTCTGTTCGCGCTGGCGGCGCTCTTCCTCGGTTTCAGGCTGCGCCGGCGTTTGAAGGCTCCGTTCGATGAGCGCGATGAGAGCGCCGTCCGAAACCGCGAGGTGCTCCACATATTCCAGGATGGACCAGCGGTCAGGCGCCGGCTTCCATCGGGCCTGGCTTTCGGTCACTCCCTCCACCGCGTCCAGCAGGGTTTGCCGGCTTCGAGTCAACCTATCCAGTGCGGTCTCGCGTTCCTTTTCCGTTATCATCCGAACCATCGTATAACGCCGCGCGGTATCTTGCACTCGGCGTTCCCGGCCGTTCAGCGGCGGAATTGGAAGAAATACACGCCGATCCCGAGTACACTCAGCACGGCCGCAACGGACAGGTATTGCCACGTCAACTTGTCCATGGGGATGGCCTCGATGTTCGAAAATTGGCACCCACAACTTTCGCAGTACGGAGCCTCGTCGTTTACAACGGTGCGGCACTCTGCGCATTGCTTTGCCATTTCCGTTCTCCCACATATAAGATGCATCCCGGATGACCGAAGCATACAGCCACCTTCCGTACTGGGTCGTACCGACTAAAGCCGGCGCGAATACTATCGCCAAAGGCCCTAACCGGCCAGTACCGTCCTTTCTCAGTTAACGGTTCGCTGAATCCTGGTTGAAGGCGAAGCCAAAGGATGACTTAGAACACCAATAGATCTCATTTCATGGATTAGCTTCGTATGGTTCGTTTTGTAGTGGTGCGGTTCTGCTTCAGGTTTGGCTTATACAACGATATGGGGCGCGAGCGCCCTGAAGTCCGCGACATAGCCAAGGTCTTGCCAGTCGCACCCCGCCGATCACTTCGCGACCAGCGCTTGTATCGCTTCGAGCTCTCGGCCAGCCTCCGACAGCTTGCCTTGCGACACCAGTTCGCGATAGCGATCAAAGTGGCGGCGGATCTCGACGATGCGAACGTCCGGCGTGGTCGGAGCGGCAGCGCCAGCGGGCGTCGCAGAAGCGGGCGTAGCGGGCTGTTGCGCGGTCGTCTGCGGAGCGGGAACGTTTTCGCCCGCCAGTTGCGCCAGCGCTTCCGGATACGTGTCCGCATACACCAAATTGTTGCCCATCGCCAACGCGACCTTCTTTAATTGCGGCATCTTGGCTTGCGAGGCCTGGATATAAATCGGCTCCACGTATAGGAACGTGTGGTCGATCGGCAACACCAGCATCTGGCCGCGCAGCACCTGCGAGCCCTGCTGATTCCACAACGTCAGATCTTTCGAGATATTCTGATCCTGGTTGATCCGCGCTTCGATTTGCATGGGCCCCAAAACGATCTCCTGCTTGGAGAGCAGCATCACCACCTTCTCACCCAGGTGTTCGCCGTCGCAGCGCGCCATCATCAACCCGATCAGGTTATCGCGATTGCGCGGCGTGAACGGAATCATCAGCAGGAATTCCGGCTGCGTCTCGCCCGGAAGAGTGGCCACCACATAAGTCGGCGACACCGGCCCCGGCTGGCTGCCTTGTTGCGTGGTGAATTTGGCTGCGTCCCAGGCGTCCGATTTGTTGTAGAACGTGCTTGGATCGCGCATGTGAAACAGCCGATAGATGTCGGATTGCGCGGCGAAAATCGCTTCCGGGTAGCGGACGTGCTTGCGAAGATCGGCGGGCATCGATGCAGCCGGTTCGAATAGGTCCGGAAACAGATTGCGGTAGGCCTGGAGTAGCGGATCTTCAGGATCGAATGCGTACAAATGCACGGTTCCGTCGTAGGCGTCGATGGTGGCCTTCACGGAATTGCGAATGTAGTTGATCGCTCCCACGCCTTCCAGATCCACGCTGCGGGAGTAGGGATGGACGCGCGACGTCATGTAGCCGTCGATGATCCAAACCAGGCGTCCTTCGCTGGTCAGCACGATATAAGGATCGCCGTCCCACACCAGGAAGTTCGCGAGCGTGTTCACCCGCTGGGTGACATTGCGCCGAAGCATCATGCGGCTCTCCGGCGTCAGGTATCCGGTCAGCAGAATGTTCCAATCGCTTTGGGAGACCGCCGCGGCCAGCCGCAGCAGGATGGAAGAAATCGGAAACCCGCCCTTGCCGTCGTAGCGATTTTCCACGTTGTGCTCGCCGGCCGGATAATCGAACTCCGGCTGCGCCGTGCGAACGAACACGGGGTCGTGCACGTTCTCGCCGTAATACAGCTCCGGCCGCGCCAGCTTCAATCCCGGCGCCGAAATTTCCGGGGGCGCGTCCTTGATGATCAGCTCCGGAAGTCCGTTCGGCGAAACCCGGTTGGCCTCGGCCATGACGATTCCGTAACCGTGCGTGTAGATGAAATGCGGATTGATCCAGGTGGACCGCGCGTCGCCGAGCTGGCTGAGGTCCAGCTCGCGCGGCGAGATCATCATCTGGCGCAACCGGCCGTCGATGGTGTATCGGTCCACGTCGGTGTCCGAATAAATGTAAGGCCGGTAGGGCTGAAGCTGCGTGATGGCGTCGTGAAACGCGTGCCAATCCCACAGACGCACGTTGTCGAGCAGCGGCTTGTGATTGGCCAAGGTGACGCGCTCGTCCGGTTGCGCCTGGAACTCGATTTCGCGCGTGCGCTGATCGATGCCGAAGGCCGAACGGGTGGCTGCAATATGTCGTTCGATAAACGGCCGCTCCATTGAAATCTCATTTGGCCGGACGTAGGTTGCGCTCACGATAGGCGGAACCACGGAGCGCACCAGGAACGCCGCCACCACGATCAACGCCACGCGCCATTTGCCGGCCAGCAAAGCCGCCGCCGAGAGCACGCAGCTCGCGATCAGCACCCATTGCAGGGGCAGCGCGATGTTTTGATCCACATAATCGATTCCCACCATGAAGCTGCCGTGTTCGTCGAGCAGCATTCCATAGCGTCCCAGGAAGAATCGGACCGCGAGCGCCAGCAAGAACACCGCGGCCATTCCGCGCAGAAACTTCGATTCGAGAGCGCCCGCCAATCGGAATTCGGCGAGGTTGATTTCCTGCACCCGGCTCCAATCCGGAAAGCGTTCGCGAATCTGCCAGCCGCGCGCGGTCACCCAATACAGCAGCGAGGCGATGACCACGATTCCGAGCGCCAATCCCAGCAGATCCGAATAGAACGGGATTTCGAACAGATAAAACGCCAGCGGATTCCCGAAGGCTGGATCGTGCCAGGCCGCGGCAGCTCCGCCCAAATCCTTGCCGCCGAAATAGCGGACCACGGTCCAGGTATCTAGCGTGGCCATCGACAGAATCAGCGCAATCAGGAAAATCGCGACGGTGGCGAGTTTCGCGTACAGGGGATAATGGCGCAGCCTGGTACCGGCGTGCTTCAGAGCGCCGGCGTGAGCGATCCAGAAAACCGCGAACGCGATGAGCGTGGCGGCCGCGATCGGAATCACGCTATAGGCCAGCATGCTGAACCAGGTGCGAAGCTGGCCCATTTCTTTCCACCACTGGTAATCGATGGTGTAGGACGAGATCAGCCGCGCGGCCACAAATAAAACGATGACGGCGATGAGCAGCGAAATGCAGCCGCTCCGGCCGCCGCGGCCTTCAATCTGACGGTTAGCGAAAGGAGGGTTCAATGCACTTGTAACTGTACTCTAATTTGCAGCTCTCCACACGATTCGCCCGTCGACTACAGTAGCCGCCGGGCCGCCGCGGAAGACGCGGCCATCGAAAGGAGAATTGCGGCTTTTGGAAGCCGACTTGTTGACGTCGTAGGTCCAGGTTCGTTCGAGATCCAGAATCGTGATGTCGGCGGGCGCGCCCACCGTAAGCCGGCCGCGATGCAAGTTTAAGACTCTGTCCGGTCCAGTGCTGAACAGTTCCACCATGCGAGCCAGCGGAATCTTGCCGGGGTGCACCAGCCGTTCGAGCGTCAGTCCGATGGCAGTCTCAAGTCCGATGACGCCGAACGGGCACTTTTCGAACTCCTGCATTTTCTCGCTGCCGGCGTGCGGGGCGTGATCGGTGGCGATAGCGTCCACGGCTCCGGAAACGATTCCATTGGTCACCGCGCCCTGATCGCAGGCGGAACGCAGCGGGGGTTTCATCTTGTAATTGCTGTCGTAGGGAGGCATCTCGTCGTCGGAGAGCGAGAAATGGTGTGGGGTGGCTTCGCAGGTGACCGCCAGCCCGCGGCTTTTTGCGAACGCCACCATTTCCACCGAATGCCGCGAGGAAATGTGCGCGACGTGAAACCGCACGCCCGTTAATTCAGCCAGAAGAATATCGCGGGCCACCATCACGTCTTCGGAAGCGGCGGGGATGCCTCGCAAGCCCAGGCGAACGCTCTGGAGTCCCTCATGCATGTCGCCGCCCGCGCTCAAATGCAGATCCTCGCAATGATCGATCACCGGCATTCCGAACGAGCGCGCGGTTTCCATGGCGCGCCGCATGACGCGGGCATTCATGACTGGGCGGCCGTCGTCGGAAATGGCGACGATCCCGGCGTCCCGCATGGAGCCGATCGCGGACAGTTCCTCGCCGGCGCTGCCTTTCGTGATAGCGCCGATGGGGCGGACATTCACGATCGCGTGCCGTTCGGCCCTTTCGATGATGTAGCGTGTGACCGTGGCGTTGTCGTTGATCGGCGAAGTGTTCGGCATGCAGCAGATGGTGGTAAAGCCGCCGGCGGCCGCGGCGCGCGAACCGGATTCGATGGTTTCGGCGTATTCAAATCCCGGCTCGCGCAGGTGCACGTGCATGTCGATAAAGCCCGGCGCGACGATCAGCCCGGTGGCATCGAACCGTTCCGCCCCGCTGGCTTGCAATTTCTCTCCGATGGCGGCGATCTTGTCTTCCTCGATCAACACATCCAGTATCCGGTCCAGGCCGCTGGCAGGGTCGATCACCCTCCCGTTTCGGATGAATAGCTTTCGCATGGATCAGTTCTTCAAAATCCTCTCCAGCACCGCCATGCGCACCGCGATTCCATTTTCCACCTGGTTCAAAATCACGGACCGTTGCGAGTCCGCCACCTCGGACGAAATCTCGCGGCCGCGATTGATGGGCCCGGGATGCATCACGATCGCATCGGGCTTGGCGAGGTCCATGTGCTCGAGCCGCAGGCCGTAGAAGTGAAAATATTCGCCGGCAGAGAACGCCGCTTCGTGCTGCCGTTCCAGCTGCACGCGCAGCATCATGATGACGTCGGCGGCGCGGATGGCTTCGCGCATGTCATGGGTGAGCGTCACGCCCGTGGCGACCCGCGCCAGTTCCACGGGCAGCAGCGAAGCAGGCCCGCATAACACGATCTCGGCTCCGAATTTCGATAGCAGATACATGTTGGAACGCGCAACGCGGCTGTGCGCGATGTCTCCGATAATGGCTACGCGCAGACCTTCGAGTGTAGGACGACGGTCGAGTATTGTGCGCGCGTCCAGAAGAGCCTGGGTGGGATGCTCGTGGGTTCCATCGCCAGCGTTGATGATGGGCGTGGGCAGGTGCCGGGCCAGAAAATGGGGCGCGCCGGAGGCGGCGTGGCGCATCACGATCGCGTCCGGATGCATGGCGCCCAGAGTGTTCAGGGTATCCACCAGCGATTCGCCTTTGTCGACGCTGGAACCGGAAGCGGTGATCGAAATCGCGTCCGCTCCCAGGCGCTTGGCTGCAATTTCGAAACTGGTCCGCGTGCGAGTGGAGGCTTCGAAGAACAGATTTACGATCATCCGGCCGCGCAGAGCGTCCGATTTCCGGCTGTCGGGCTGCTGCCTCTGAAAACTGGTGGCGCGATCGAGAATGGCTTCTATCTCGGGTCGCTCCAGCCCTTCGATTCCCAGCAATCCGCCCGGCATCGGCTTGGCCGTCTACGTCCTTTCCACGAGCAAAACCTTCTCCACCTGGTCCACTTCCTGGAACTTCACTTCGATGATCTCGTTGGCGCCGGTCTGCACCATCCGTCCGATGTACTTGGCCTCGATGGGCAATTCGCGCCAGCCGCGGTCGATCAGCACCAGCAGTTGCACCCGTGACGGCCGGCCCTTATCGAAGAGCGCGTCCAGCGCGGCGCGAATGGTGCGGCCGGTGTATAGCACGTCGTCCATCAGGATGATGTCTTTCCCGGTGACCGGGAAGTTGATTTCCGTGGCGTTATGCACGGGCCGTTCGGACACCGTGGAAAGGTCGTCGCGGTAGAGATTAATGTCCAGGAAACCGACGGGAACGTTGAGGCCTTCCAAAATTCTGATTTTTTCGGCCAGCCGCACGGCCATCGGCACGCCCCGCCGACGGATGCCGATGAAAGCCAGCCGCGGCAGATCCTGGGTTTTCTCTAGAATCTCGTGCGCCAGCCGCACCAGCGTGCGGTCGATCTCCGACGCGCTCATCAATTGCGCTTTTTCGCGTGTGG
>Ga0302324_100027503_pt1 | contig 10833 bp, 10 predicted proteins | sample Palsa_T0_1_FD_201949 | JGI IMG/M metagenome (GOLD analysis project Ga0302324, IMG submission 201949) | Peat permafrost microbial communities from Stordalen Mire near Abisko, Sweden - Palsa_T0_1 | ecosystem: Environmental > Terrestrial > Soil > Palsa > Peat permafrost | place: Sweden: Abisko...
AGCTTGCGGCCACGCCGGCGGGAAGCCCGTGCGCCGACAGGCTCACGTCCCCCTGAAAGCCGTTCTGCGGCACGATCACGATGGACGCCGAGCCCGAAGTCCATTGATCGATGGCGACGGAGCTGGGAGTGATAGAGAGCGTAAAACTCGGAGCCGGGCCCGGGGGCGCAGGACTGGGAGGAATGGGAAGTCTGGGAGGCGGAGGCGAGGGGGGAAGCGGCCGGGGTGCTGGCGGAGTTGGAGTGGGAGCGGTGGGAGCGGTCTTCGTGGGCGTCGGAACCAGCAGCGCGATCGGGGAATCGCAGAAAGGGGAGAACCATAACAGGCAGCACGCAAATCCGGTCAGAAGGGTACTGAGTCGTGAGTCCTGAGTCGCGAGAGGGCGAATCTTCATTGTGGCTTTCCTCATCGCGTAATGTAGGAGGGAAAGCCGCCCGGGGCCGAGGTCGCAAATGGTCCGGGAGTGGGTAACGGAAGTATCGGGCGGGTTCGGAATGGGAACAGTCGTGAGCCGCGAGTCCTGGAGTCCCGAGCGAAGAATCGAAGACCGTTTTAAGGTTTCAGAGGTTTCAGAGTTTCAAGGCCGCCGTCTCGCTATGCTATCTTTAGCTGTTTTCCTACGGGAGGTGTCCGGTGAATTCCACCCTTACGATTCATGTGAACCTAACCGCCGAGGAGGAGAAGCGCCTCATTCAGGTTGCGCGCGGACGCAAGGCCTTCGATGAGGGGTTCACCTTCGGCCCGCTCCGCCTGCTTATCGTCGGAGATGTGACGCTTGCGCAGGAAAGCCCGGGCCAGCCGCTTCGTCTGACCATGAATGCGATGCGCGCGTTGTAGCGCAAAACGCCGTTGCTTTTTGCTCACGGTCTCACGGCTCAGGGCGAGCTTCACAGGCGACAGTCGAGCTAGATTTTCCCGAAACAAAAAAGGCCGGGCCCGGCCCTTTCCCGTGGGAAAGAGTCGGACCCGGCGTGAATCTGGCGGGGAGGGCTTAGGCCGCGGCGGGCAGGCTGGAGAGCAGCGCGTCGACTTCGCCGGTGAGCAGGGTGACGGCTTCGGTAATCTCGCTGGCGGTCTTGGAGTCCTTGACTTCGCTGGCGCTCAACAGGCTGGCCAGGTTGGTGTTGATGCTGGTGAGGGCGGTGCGCACGGTGACCGCCAAAGTGGATCCCGGCGGGGCCTGCGCTCCCGAGACTACAGCGGAAACCGTAGTCAGGTCGGCCTTGACGGCGTTAACCACACCGGTGACCAGCGCTTCCGCCGGCTGCCCGGCGGCCAGCCCGACCAGCGATTCGGCGATGGGCGCGGCATAGGTGATGACGGAGGAGGCAGTCTTCTCCCATGAGGTAGAGCCAAAGAGCTTTTTGGCTTCCGCCTCCACTTTTTCGAAGAAGGTCTTAAACTTGCCCAGGAACGCTTTCATGATTGATTTCTCCTTGATAGGATTCGGCTGGAATGTGCGCTATGGCTGCGCCGCCGCAGGGCGCTGCCGGCGGAGTCGCGAGCAGCGGTTTTGCTCGCGGCTCGGGACTCAGGACTCCCGACTATTTATTTTTTTGATCCGGTTGCAGTTGGGTGAATTGGTTTTCGAGCGCGGCGACGACTTCCTGATTGGGAACGATCGCGGTCATTCCCTTCAGGAGTTTGGCGCCGTTGGCGAGGAAGCACAGAATGAGCGCGCCGGCCGCGGCCACATAGCCGTTGCCGCGGGCGACCAGCTCGGAGGATCCGCGCAGGAGGCAGCCGCCGTCGACGGACAAGAAGGTGACGATGCCGGAGAAGACGAGGAGAAAAAGCAGCTTGAGCCACTGCGCCCAGATGCCTTTCTTGATCTCGTCCCAAATGAAGTTGCCGATGGCGTCGGGAATGCCCATGGATAGCTCTCAGCTTTCAGCCGTCGGCTTTTAGCCAACGGCAAGTTAAAATCGTTTCACTGCCCCTCGCAGGCTCGCGGCAGGCTACGTCACAGAGACACGGAGGAGGAAAATCATGTTGCCGGATCAGCCAGCGATGACGCCCCAAGAAATGGAGCACATCCGGAAAGTAGCCGAGGCCATTCCTGTCGTGGAGCATCCCCCGACCTTTCCAGAATCCGCGCGCCTCCTGTTCGATCAATGGTTGGTCCTCTCTTACGACGAAGAGGGCGCGTGGCGGGTGCAGACCGAAATGGCGGATGGAACCCACGCAGTCATCTCCGTCAACAATCGAATGCGGGGAGAGATGGCGCGGGCGCAAATTCGCGGCATAGCGCTCGAACTGCTCGGGCACTTTCTCCAGGCGCAGACCCGCCTGGACAATGAAAGGCGGAACGGCAGAGACTACCGGATTCGCAAACTGACGGCAGACGAAGTGCGTGATCTTGAAGTGCGCGATCGATTCTGCTGCGGTTCGAGAATCCAAAGCGACGGCGACCCCGTCAAGTGGGCGGAGTTCGAGGCCAGCTTCAACGTCCGCACTAGCGATAGAAAACGCGGCGCTGCCCCCGGCGCGACGATTGTGGCCCGCCAGAAAAGGCTGATGTGCCTCGATCATGCGCGGAAATTCGCGGAGAAGCGTGGGCTAGTGAAGGAACTGGATGCGCTTACTGCCGGGGGGACTTAGCCAGCGCGGTGGCGATGCCCCAGACGGTGCCGAGCGCGACTGTGGTTTGCGGGTGGGCGGTGATGTAGGCATTCACCGAGGGCGTGAGGAAGCCGACCGCTCCCGCCGCCAGGGTGATGAGCCATGCTTTGTGTGCTGCCAGAAATTTCATTTGTGTTCTCTCCCAGAGTTGAATTCCTATCCAGAACCAGGTTGCAAGGTTTCGCAGGTTTCAGGGTTTCAAGGTGAAATGTCGCGAGTCCTGAGTCGCGAGTCCCGAGCGATAAACAACTGCGTATCCGCGCAGATCCGCGGCGGGTGTTTTTTGGTCCCGGCACGCCTTGAAACTTATGTTTGCGGCTTTTCGCCCGGGATTCGCGGCTCGGGACCCTTCGGCAAGCTCAGGGCAGGCTTCGGGACAGCTCCGGCGGCTGCCGCTGCCGCTTCCAGTCCCCGCACGTATTCCAGAAACTCCGGATACCCGTTCAGGCCGCCGTTGACGCGCTGGCGCACGCTTTCCCAGCGCCCGCGCTCGGCCAGCTCCGCGATGCCTTTTTCGGCGAAGAAGGCGACCAGGATATCCACGGCGATGGGAAGCTCCAGCGCGCGGTCGGGATTGTTCACCAGGTCGACCGCGATCGCGCGGCCGAAGTGGGAGTAATTGGCCTTCCCGGTGATCTGGATCAATCCCCTTCCCCGGTACTTGTAGCCGTCGCCGGAGGACGTGTTGCCCAGGTCGGCGCGGCCTCCGTACTTGTTTTCGAAATAGTCGATGGGATTGCCGTTGTACTTCTCCGTCTCCGGGTGAAAGCCAGGACACTCGACGCGAATGGTGGCCAGCGCCGCGATCGCGGCGGGAGTGGAAAATAGATCCTGCGCTTTGAGGCTGCTGCGCAGCAGCGGCCAGCACGCACCCAGATTGGTGACGAGTTGGTCGCTTGGCTTCATCTGAAAGCCACCGAGATCGGGAGGCACGAGAGCCTTCGCGATTTGCTCGACCGACAAGGGGAACATAAAATCCTTTCACCACAGAGTCACAGAGAAAATCTGAGAATGGGAAAACGCGGGACGAGAACGAACGACAGCGGACCTGGTCGGCCGTTCAAGAGCAGTAGGTTCTCTCGGTGCCTCTGTGTCTCTGTGGTGGATTCGCTTTGAATTTGCTCGCAGTTCGGGACTCGCGACTCGCGCCCTACACCACTCCCAAACTCCCATACTGCGAATACTCGCCGTCGCCTTCCACCCACGCCGCGTTGGGCGCCTGGTACTGCGTGGGGGCGCCGAATTCGTAGACGCTGGGATCGGTCTCGCGCAGGGTCAGGTCCACCCCATAGCAGGGGACGCCGTCGGTGCCGCTTTCCATGATCGGCGTCGCCTTGGTGACAAAGAACGTGGTAGGGGGTGGCTGCGCCAGCGCCGCCCAGCGCGCATGGGTGAAGGTGATGGTGTCCCCGGCCTGCACCGGAAATGCAGTGAATTTGCAGGCCAAATGGCCGGTGACCTGAAAGCGCAGGAGTTGAAGCACGATCTTGGCCAGCCGCTGCGCCATCCAGATGGACGTGGTAAAGCCGAAGCGGACGTCTTTCCAGATGATCTCTCCCCCATCTTCGGCAATATAGTTGGGATGTCCCTGCAGCCCGTTGCCCTGATAAGGCGGGAAGTCCGTCCAGCGCCACGCCGTGGGCTGGGCTTCCGTGGTGTTGGTGGGCAGGAACGACGGAATGAAGCTTCCCTTGACCCCGTTGCATAGATCGCGGCGGGAGATTCTCCAGTCGAAATCCAGCGGCCCGCGGATATCCGCATCGGTGAGGTTGGCGGTGGGCGCGTTGTAGGCGCCGGCAAACACATGCCACATATCGCCCGGCGGGACGATGGTTCCGGCCATGGAACTGAGCAGCGATTTCAGCACATCGCCGCGCGCAGAATCCTGGTCAAAGACCCCGTCGCAGGCATAGCGGTTCTCGCTAATCGTGCCCCCGCTCTGGCCCACATACACCACCACCTGCTCTTCGCAGATATTGGCCGCCGCGTTGATGGAAGCGATGTCGATGGTGGAGGGATCCGCGCCTTCGCCGTAATCGGCGTCGGTCAGCCAGTCGAAAATGATCAGCGCGGGGTTGGAAGGATTGGCTGCCCCGCCAAAGCCGGCGGGTGCGCCCAGGCACAGCCAGGGAAGCTTGCCGCCCTGCTCTTGTCCGTTATCGGCGGTCTGCTGGCCCGGAGTCGTCGCCCACGTCGGCTCCGTCGCTCCGGTGATAAAGGTTCCCAGCAGCCATTCGGAGTTGGGTGCGCCCGTCGGAAATTGCAGCAGTTGCAGGTTGCCGTTGGGATCCTTGAAGACGTAAGGGTAGCCGATGGTCGCGTTGGGACCGGGCCAGCCGCCCGCCTGGAGCGGGCCCGCATTGAGCCACTGGCACTGATTGTCGGGCGTAACCTGGCCGGGGAACGAAGTGGAGGGAGGAAAAGTCGGGGTCGATATCCCGGATTCGAACGAGCCGCCGGGGCCGTTGACCTGGACCTCGACCCTCGAGAGCGAGTCATAAATGTACTCGGCAAAGCTGTAGCCGGTATCGGCCTGCCAGGCGGGATTGCTGCCGCCGGCGGGCAGCCGCGTATCCGCGACGGGCTTGCCGACAAGCGGAAAGCGGAAGGTGGGAACACTGCCGTTGACGTAGATGGGAACGCTGGTGGCGAGGTTGTTATTGCCCACCTGCGAACCGTCGGCGTAGTAGTCGTAACGCATGGCCACGTGCACCTTGGCGCAGCCCTTTTGAATGCACTGGCCAATCGCCCAATCGGGACAGGCGGCGGAGAGCAGCGGGAAGGCAGCCGTTTCCCCGGGCGAGCCAAGATCGAATTCGAAGAAAATGTGATTGGGGTTGATGGTCCCAGGAGCGGAGGGATTGCCGGCGTAGGGCATGTTCTCATCCACGGGAACGAAATAGCCGCTGCCCGCCGGATCCAGTTGCAGTTGAGTCAGAATGCCGTCGATGACCACGCAGGGAATGCCGCCCCGGCCAAAGGCCGTAATCTCATGCCCGGCGACGGTGTAGATCTGGTGGCGAAAATTGGCTCCCGGCCCCTGATTCTGGAAAGCAGCGTTGCCGGCCGGAGCGCTGTCAAAGGTGATCACACCGCCGGTTTCCATGACGCCGTAGGCGATGCGGCGGGCGGCGGCCGAATTGGAATAGTTCTGCTGGCTGCCCGGGACTGACGTGTCATTGGGATTGAGCAGCGGCTGCAGCAGGCCAAAGACGCCGGTAATGCCCGCGCTGACGCCCACCGCCATGAGCGTCGAAATGGTTGTGGCGCTCAGGCCCCAGGCCACAGCCGGAGCCGCGGCGCCGGCAGTCGCGGCAATGAGGGCGGCGCCGACGGCGAGTTCGCCGACCGCCAATGCAGTTTTGGACATGGGAAGGAAAAACAGGTTTTCAAGGTTTCAGAGGTTTCAAGGTTGCCAAAGACGCGCTGGTTTCTCCTTGAAACGTTGAAACCTGCGAAACTTTGAAACCTCAACCTACGCGCCAGGCACGCAGCCAGCGCTTCATGGGAACGCGGACGAAGCCGCGATCGCTGGCGCACCAGGCAAAGTTGCCGCCCAGATCCACCTGGCCCAGCGCCGTCGACGCCGCTTGCCCGCGCAGTGTGTTATTCACCAGCACCGCATCGCCGCGGCGGGCGAATGTGGGCTTGATTTCCGCCATGCCGCTGGCGCCGGCAACCTTGGCCGCGAATGCGCCTAAGTCCGAGCCGATCAGAGCCATCGCCCCTGCTTCCGAATCGTACCTGCCGCGGTAGGGAGCGCCCACATCCACGCCGGTGATGGCCAGCATTCCATCGCACAATCCCATGGCGCAGTCGAACGTTCCCCAGGCAAAGGGGCGCGTTCGCGCGGAGGTGAAATAGGCGCCGAGGAGGCGTTCCCAGTTGGGTAATCTCTTCATCAGGTTTCAAAGTTTCAAGGTTTCAAGGGGAGGAAGCTGCCAAGCTTCCCCAACTACAAACACCCGCCGCGGATCACACGGATTACGCGGATAAAGATTCCTTGAAAAAGGTCTATCCGCGAGAATCCCCGCGCAAAAACATAAGTTTCAAGGTTTCAAGGCGCTGCGCAGCGCTTCGCATTTCACCTTGAAACCCTTGAAACCTGCGAAACCTTGAACCCTTCCCCCGCAAATCCGCGGCGAACGGTTTTTCCCTTTGCTCGCGGCTCAGGGCTCGCGGCTCAGGACTCCACTACGGTTGCGTGACAATGATCGTGACGGAGGCAGTTACGCAATTAGAGGGCCTCGAAGGACCAGATCCCAGGTATTCGCTCTCCACAAATCGTTTGGTCACGATGCACATGCCGGGAGCCACCCCGGTGACCAGTCCGTTCACATCCACGGTGGCGATGGTGGGATCGCTCGAATAGACGGGGCCGCCGCCGTAGGTATATCCGGCCTTCATGATGGTGTTGGTGCTGCCGTCGGGCCTGGTTTCCACCACCGTCAACTGCTGCGTCAAGCCCACCGGGACCTCGACTGGGCTTGTCTGCCCCGGCGTAATGGTCAGATAATTGGGCGGCTCGGTGCTGTCGGAATTGTTATTGCCGTAAGGGGCAGGCCAGAGCAGCAGGAAGTCCTGCAACAATTGCACCTGGAAAAAGCCGGTATCGCCGGGATAGGTGATTTGCTGGTCAACGTCGGTATAGCGGCGGCTGGGCGCCCGGTTCAAATCGATCAGCGGATTTTCGCAGGTGATCGACAGCGTGGAGGTGACCGCGCCTTCCTTGGTGGTGGGCACGTCGCAGGTTCCCTGAAACACCTGCACGGGGTCCGCGATGACATTGCCGTTGGCGTCGGACAGGGCCAGCCACAGCGTGGCGATGGAGTTCTGCCGCACCGCGTTGATGGCGTCGGTGAGCAACTCCGTGGGAATGCCGGAGAGCACCAGCGTGATGTTGGTGGCGATGACGTCGGTGACGGAGGGAATGGAGCCAATCGATCCCATCCAGCCAAAGCCGGTAAACGCCTGCCCATAAGGGAAAGACGAAGAAGAATCCCATGCCGGGCCAGCCGGGGTGATGGACCCGCGCCCGCTCCAGATGTATACGGTTTCCGTGAGGAACTGAATCCGGAGGAAGAACCCGAGGCGCACCTGTCCGCTGGCGCAGGCGGCCAGGAACGATGGGCTAAGATTGCGAGGCATGGCTAAAGCAGTCGCGAGTCGTGAGTCCTGAGTCCTGGAGCAAAAAACAAACCCCGCCGCGGATCACACGGATTTCGCGGATTAAGACAAAAAATGCGTTAGAGGTTTATCCGCGAGGATCTGCGAGAATCCGCGGCGAAAGGCTCTTGCTTTTCCTCGGGACCAGGGACTCGGGACTAGATCGCTTCCCTGCATTTCATCGCGAAGATCACGGTCTTGTTGGCCTTGAACGGGCCTTTGCGCAGGTTTTCTGCCAGGCGAAAGGTGCCTTGCGGGTTCACCAGGATGAGCGAAGCGCCCGCCGGGGGAGCTTCGCGCAGGGCGGGAAAGATATCGAGCGTGGCATTGCCGCCGCCATCGGAGGTCAGCGGGTTCGGATTCACATATTGGTAGAGCCGGGTCAGGAACAGCAAGGTTACGGTTCCCGTGTCCTCCTGGGCCGAGGCGTAGTTGGCTTCCGACACCTCCAGGGTGAGTTCTCCTTGTTGGAAGAGGCCGAGGCCGCTCGGGATATTGGCTGCGGTGATCACCTCCAGGGTGAGGCCGTTGATCCAGAGATTGGCGGCATTCGTCAAGCCGGCGAATGTCACCTGCTGCCCGGGCAGCGAAGACAGTAGCGCTGTACCGAAGGCGGCCGGCAGGATCAAAGTCAGAATGCCGCCGGTCACGGACAGCGCCGCAAACAGTGGACCCAGGCTAGTGAAGATGGGCGTCAGGGATTGTACGACAGGGCCGCCCAGCGAGAAATAATCGCCAGGCAGCAGGATGCCGCTTTGATTGGGCAGCCAAGCGCTGGTGTGAAGGCAGTTGCTGCGGGCGGCGTCGGCGCCGGTGCACACCGGGGAGCCGGCCAGGAGCGCGGATCCGCGAGGCGAAGCGGCCCACGGCGGTCCCCAGAGAAACGATCCCCACTTGCCGTGCAGGGCAGCGAGAAACGCATCGAGCGCGGCCCCCTGCGCCCAGGTTTGCGGCGGCCACTCCAGGTCGAGCGTCCAGTGCTGATCGCCCCATTGCTGCTGTTCGGCGCTGCCATCGAATTCGCCGGTAAATTCCCCGATGGCGTCGAACATCTGCAAATCCGCGGATGCTTGGCCGAGGGCGCCGGGAATGGTCAGTGGGTAGGAGATCATGAAAGTTTCAAAGTTTCAGAGCTTCAAGGTTGCAAAGATGACGGTCGGGGCTGGTTTCACCTTGAAACCTTGAAACCCGCGAAACCTTGAAACCTTTATTTTTTATCGCTCCGGACGGCTGCGTAAGCCATTCTCGCGGGTCATGGTGACGCCCTGGGCCACGCCCGCCTGCACCGCGCCGTGGATCATCTGGAGGGCATCGGCTTTGCGCATCAGATCGTCGGTGACGACGGCGCCGCGCATGTCGAAGTGGTTGTGGGTATCGCCCCCCTTGGTGGTGAAGCCCAGAGGAGTGATGTGGGCCGCGCCGCGGCGGTCGAGATCCACGCGCTCCGCTCCCGCTTCGCCGGAGATGAAGGAAGAGCCGGGGGAAGCGTCGCCGCCTTCGGCAAAAAAGGGCACGGGAGCATCGGCGTTCTCTCCAGCGACGCCGCCGCCGGACCAACTGGATCCGCCGGAGCCACCCGGGATCAGTGCGCCGAGGCCTCCGCCTGCGCCCATTCCGATCTTCGCGGTCAGCGCCATCAGCGCTTGCGTGTTGGCGCTCAACGCGCTGGTATTGCCGGTGAGGGCCGCATCCTTGCCCGCGCCGCCAGCGGCTTTGCCGAATACTCCACCCAGCGATTTCCCCACCGGGGCCAGCAGCTTCTGCATCCCGTGTTCGATCGCCATCTTCGCCAATCCCGCGAAGTAGCCTTCCCACATCTGGCGCAGTTGGTGAAGCAGCTTCTGGTGCTGGTTGGCGTGGCTTTCGAGAATCTTGACCAGGGAATCCGCGGCAGTCGCTTCAAAGCCCTTGGTGGCCTGCGTCAGTTCATTGAAGACAAACTGGCCTTCGCTTTCCACCTTCTGGAGGGAGTCGATCCAGGCGTTGAAGCCGGCATCGATGCCGCCGGTCTTGAGCGCGATCGCATCTTCTTCGGCCGTGATGGCTTGCATTTCGAGACGGATGGCGGCCAGCGCGTCGGGGGAAAGGGATACCCCGTCGCTGGTTTTGCCGCTGGCCGAGGCGCTGCGCAGGGCGTCCATCTGCGCCCGCAACTCCGCCATTTTGCTGCCGCTGGGGTTGAGGTCATTCACCCCGGTCCAGGCTTTGTCGACGTTGGTGATTTGCGCCAACTCCAGAAGGCGTTGCCGCACTTGGGCGATCTGGGCGGCGCTCAGTCCAAATTCGTGGCCGATTTGCGCTGCTTCGGCGGTGATTTTGGGGAAGGGATCTCCGGCCGCAATGGCTGCGCTGGTGGCTTTCACTTCCGCCAGTTGGCGGTCGAGCTTTTCGAACTCGTCGCCGATGCGGGCATTCTGCAAGCCCAGCAGCGCGGTCCGAAGTTGCGCTACCTGCGTCGGCGCGAGCTTGAGGTCCACTGCCAACTTCGCCAGTTCGGCATCGATCTTGGCCCATACGGAGACGCCGGAGCCCGCCAACACTTTTATCTCTTCGTTGACGCGGCGCAGTTCTGCGGCAAAGGCATTCGCCTGGAGTTGCGACTGGATGCCAGCCACCTGCCCGCGCGCCGAAGCCAGTGCGCCTTCGGCATCGGAAATTTTGCCGGCGAGTTCCCGCTTTTCGGGATGCAGATTGAGATCGACCAGGTCGCGCGGGAGGCCGAGATTATCGTCCTCCGGCATGGTGGCGTAAAGATCTTTCAAGGCCTGCAACTTTTCCTGCAACGGAACCAGCGTGGCCAGTTCGCGGGCCTGCTCCTGAGCCAGACGGCCGTGGCCCTCCGCTTCTTCGTGGAGGGCGGCGACGCGTTCCCTGGCATGCGTGGTGAATTCCGCGTAAGCCTTCCCATATTCCTCGACGCCTTTTGACGTCTGTTCGCTTACCGCTGCTTCGCGGATGGCGGGTGCGGCCGCTTCGAGCGCGGCCCGCACTTTGGCCACAGCGGCGAGTTTGTCGTCGCTGCCCTTTACATACTTTTCGTTGGCT
>Ga0302324_100027504_pt1 | contig 10832 bp, 12 predicted proteins | sample Palsa_T0_1_FD_201949 | JGI IMG/M metagenome (GOLD analysis project Ga0302324, IMG submission 201949) | Peat permafrost microbial communities from Stordalen Mire near Abisko, Sweden - Palsa_T0_1 | ecosystem: Environmental > Terrestrial > Soil > Palsa > Peat permafrost | place: Sweden: Abisko...
AGGTCGGATCGAACGATCTGGACCTGTGGCGCGAGCTCGAATTCCCGGGAACCAACGGACAGGTGTCGGCGCTGGGGTTGGCGACGTTCTACAACGCGTTGGCGCAGGAGAAGCTGCTCAGCCGCAAGCACATGGACCTGATCCGGGTCTCGCAGGGCGGCCTGGACACCGATCTGGTTCTCGGCCCGCGCGTCGCCGACCATGGCTGGGGCCTGGGCTACATGCTCAACCAACGCTGCGTCAACGGACCTAACCCGTCGATCTTCGGCCACGGCGGCCTCGGCGGCTCGTTCGGTTTCGTCGACCTGGAGAACCGGATCGCCTACGCCTACGTGATGAATCATTTCGACGCGACCAAGGCCAACGCCGACCCCCGCAGCGTCGTCATGAGCAACGAGATCTACGCGGTACTCGGGGTCAAGTAACACAGACCCGACGGCTCCTCAAGCTTTCGGTATCAACCCTCGGCCGCCCGAGCTGAGTTCTGCTTTGGGCATGACGCACAAGAGTGACAGTCGCGGGGCCGCGACCGTCACCTGCGCTGACAGTTTTTAGCGGTGACCGCCGCCGCCTCCGCCATGGTCGCCGGGCCCACCAGGCCCACCAGGCCCACCGTGGTCACCAGGCCCACCGTGGTCACCGGGTCCGCCGTGATCGCCGTACCCACCGGGTCCGCCGTGATCGCCGTACCCACCGGGTCCGCCGTGATCGCCGTACCCACCGGGTCCGCCGTGATCGCCGTACCCACCTCGGTCACCTGGACCGCCACGGTCCCACCCCTGCCCCCGCCAGTTATCGTGGCAACCTCCGCCGTCCCAGTTGTTACCCCACCCCGGGTCCCAAAAGTCACCTGGACACCACTGCGGGAACGGGCCTACCTGAGCGTGAGCCTCTGCAGCGACACCCAGACCGGCTAGTCCTAGACCTGCGGCCATTACGGCTGTTGCTGCGGCAAAGCGTGCGGGATTCTTCATGCCATGCTACGTACCCAACACAAGCTGGGAGAAACAAAAAGCGTTATAAGCACGGCGAATTCACAGGTGCGCAAGCGAGGGGTTGGTCATCAGGCATACCGGCTTTTAATCGGCTCGCCGAGATAGTTCCGCTCCGCCAGTCAGTCGCCTCCGCTCTACGAGTCGCCTCCGCTCGACGAGTCGCCACCCCCCGAGTCGCCTCCGCTCGACGAGTCGCCACCGCCCGAATCGCCTCCTGACATGTCGCCACCGCCCGAGTTGTCGGATCCCGCCGACGGTCCGCCGGCGTCAGGTGCAGGAGCGCCGGCATCGGGACCGGACCCGCCGCCGTCAGGTGCAGGCGCATTGGCGTCCGGACCGGACGCGCCGCCGTCGGGTGCCGGCCCATTGGCATCCGGCCCAGAAGCGCCCGGCCCAGACTCAGATCCGTGGCTTCCCGGATCCCCGGCTCCACCCGGGCCACCGGGTTCGGTACCACCAGGCGCTCCGGGTCCACCCGGACCACCGGGTTCGGTGCCCGCAGGCGGCCCTCCGGGTCCACCAGGATCATGTCCACCGGGCCCACCGGGACCGCCAGGGTCATGCCCACCCGGACCACCGGGACCGCCCGGTTCGCCAGGTCCGCCGGGGCCATGACCGCCGCCGTGCCCGCCGTGGTCGCCACCACCGGGTTCATGTCCGCCGGGTCCGCCACCGTCACCCGGACCACCGGGTCCGCCCGGACCCGGGCCGCCAGGTCCACCAGGACTACCGGGGCCACCGGGCCCACCGGGGCTTCCGGGGCCGCCGGGGTGATTAATGATCGGCGGTGGCCGGTTGATGATGGTCGGTCCGTTGTTGGTGTTCGGGGGTATTACCGAATTGCCGTGGCAGGCGTTCCAGTCCGAGTTGGTCCCCCACGACGGGTCCCAGAAGTCACCCGGGCACCAGGGCAGTCCCGGTAGCGCGTGAGCCTCGGCGCTGCCGCCGAGACCCGCCAATCCCAATGCTGCGGCGATCGCTGCCGACGCGATCGCACTGCTTGCGAATTTGTTCATGGGCTAATAGCTACGCCCGAAGGCTATGCGCTGGCCCAGCGGGTCCTATTTACCAGATGAGAAGCAGGAGTTGGCCCGTCGTTCACGTCTGGCAGGTTGGGCACCAGAACACGTTACGCCCTTCCAATTCGGCTGTGCGGATTGCGGTTCCGCATACTCGGCACGCCTCGCCGGCGCGGCGATAGACGTACGTGCGTGGCCGACCCGGGCCGTATGACGGTGCGCCGTGGTCATGCTCAGGCCGCACCGTGATGATCTTGCCGCGACGCAGCCCGACTTTCATCAGCTCCACCAGATCGGTCCACGCCGCGGCGAACTCCGCTTCACCGATCGCCCGGCCGGACCGATACGCGTCGATGCCATGACGGAAAAGCAGCTCGGCGCGGTAGACGTTGCCGATGCCGGCAATGATCGTTTGGTCCATCAAGAGCGCGCCGATTGGCCTGCGCGACTTGCTAATCCGGGCCCACGGCCACGCCGGATCCGCGTCGCGACGCAGCGGATCGGGGCCGAGCCGGGCGACCACATCGGCGACCTGAGCTTCGTCGATGACTTCACACACCGTCGGCCCGCGAAGGTCGGTGCCGTACTCGGCGCCGATCATTCGCATCCGCACCGCCCCGACCGGGTCGGGCATCGCTTCATCGGCAGATCGTGGCCACTCGGTGAACTTGCCGTATAGGCCGAGGTGCACATGCACCGTCGTCCCGCCGACGTAGTGATGAAACAGATGCTTTCCCCACGCGGTGGCCTGTCGCAGTTCCTGCCCGTCGACAGATGCCGCCGCGAACCTGCCCTGCGGACTGGACACCCTTACCGGAGCGCCCGCGTAGCGACGCTGATGAAGCCGGGCCAGTCGATGCAGGGTATGCCCTTCGGGCACGCCGGCTACTCGCCGTTGACGCCGGGGACCGGCGGTGCCTGGTGAGTGCGCTCGTATTCGTCGAGAATATCGATACGCCGTTGGTGGCGTTCAGCTTTCGACCATGGGGTGGTCAGGAACGCGTCGACGATGGCCAACGCTTCGGGCACCGTGTGCATACGCCCGCCGATGCCGATCAGCTGAGCGTTGTTGTGCTGACGGGCCAGCGACGCGGTCTCCACGCTCCACCCCAGCGCGCACCGCGCTCCCGGGACCTTGTTGGCCGCGATCTGCTCGCCGTTGCCCGATCCGCCCAGCACGATGCCGAGACTGTCCGGATCGGCCACCGTCTTCAAGGCCGCCGCGATGCAGAACGCCGGGTAGTCGTCCTCGGCGTCATAAGTGAAGGCGCCGCAATCAATCGGCTCGTGGCCGGACGATTTCAGGTGCTCGATGATCTGCTGTTTGAGTTCGTAACCGGCGTGGTCGGACCCGAGGTAGACGCGCATGCCCGTGATCCTGCACCGCCGACCGGCGCTAGTCGAATTCGGGGGCCTCGGTACGGCTCCGCTTGAGCTCCCAGAAGTGCGGGTAGGACGCGAAGGTCACCGAGGCGTCCCACAGCTTGCCCGCCTCTTCGCCGCGCGGAATCCGCGACAGCACGGGGCCGAAGAACGCCGTCCCGTTGATGTGAATGGTTGGGGTGCCGACGTCGTCGCCGACCGCGTCCATCCCGGCGTGGTGGCTCTTGCGCAGCGCGTCGTCGTAGGCGTCGGTGTTGGCGGCGTCGGCCAGCTCGGCCGGCAGATCCAGCTCCTTCAGCGACTGCTTGATGACGTCGTCGAGGTCCTTGTTGCCCTCGTTGTGAATGCGGGTGCCCATGGCGGCGTACAGCGGCGCGAGAATCTCGCTTCCGTGGGCCTGCTCGGCGGCGATCGCCACCCGCACCGGACCGAACGCCTTGGACAACCGCTCCTTATACTCCGCGGGCAGGTTTTCGCGATTCTCGTTGAGCACCGCGAGGCTCATCACCTGGAAGTTCACCTCGATGTCGCGAACCTTTTCCACTTCCAGGATCCAGCGAGAGGTGATCCACGCCCACGGGCACAGTGGGTCGAACCAGAAACCGGCGACTGACTTCTCGGACATGCGGGATCCTCTCCTGGACGGTCGATGAACCGACAAGCACAACCCTAGCCGCGGCAGTCCAATTCCCGCCGCTGGGATTAATTGCCTAGGTTGGACATGTGGCACTCCCCAACCTCACCCGTGACCAGGCCGTCGAACGCGCCGCGCTGGTCACCGTCGACAACTACCGAATCGACTTGGACCTTACCGACGGCGACGGCAAACCAGGCGAGCACACCTTCCGCTCCGTCACGACCGTGACGTTCGACGCCCTGGCCGGCGCCGATACGGTCATCGACATCGCCGCCGGCACGGTCCGCAGTGCGACCCTCAACGACCGCGAACTCGACGTGTCCGGCTACGACGAGTCGACGGGTATCGCGCTGAGCGGCCTGGCCGAACACAACGTGGTCGTGGTCGACGCCGACTGCCGCTACTCGAATACCGGCGAAGGCCTGCACCGATTCGTCGACCCAGTCGATGGCGAGGTGTATCTGTATTCGCAGTTCGAAACCGCTGACGCCAAGCGGATGTTCGCGTGCTTCGACCAACCCGACCTCAAAGCCACGTTCGACGTGAAAGTGACCGCGCCGCAGCACTGGCAGGTGGTGTCCAACGGCGCCACGATGAGCGTCGACGGTGGTGTGCACACCTTCGCGACCACCCCGCGGATGAGCACCTACCTGGTGGCACTGATCGCCGGCCCGTATGCGCGCTGGGACGACGTCTACCGCGACGATTACGGCGAGATCGCGTTGGGCATCTTCTGCCGCGCCACGCTGGCTGAGTTCATGGACGCCGAGCGGCTGTTCACTCAGACCAAGCAGGGTTTTGGCTTCTACCACAAGAACTTTGGGGTGCCGTACGCGTTCGGGAAGTATGACCAGTTGTTCGTGCCGGAGTTCAACGCGGGGGCGATGGAGAACGCCGGAGCGGTGACGTTCCTGGAGGACTACGTCTTTCGCAGCAAGGTCACCCGGGCATCCTATGAGCGGCGCGCCGAGACGGTGCTGCACGAGATGGCGCACATGTGGTTCGGTGACCTGGTCACCATGCGGTGGTGGGATGACTTGTGGCTCAACGAATCTTTCGCCACCTTCGCCTCCGTGCTATGCCAAAGCGAAGCCACCGAATTCACCGAGGCGTGGACCACCTTCGCCAATTCCGAAAAGTCGTGGGCCTACCGGCAAGACCAGTTGCCCTCGACGCATCCGGTCGCCGCTGACATTCCCGACCTGGCCGCCGTCGAGGTGAACTTCGACGGCATCACCTACGCCAAGGGCGCCAGTGTGCTCAAGCAATTGGTGGCCTACGTCGGCCTGGAGCACTTCCTGTCCGGGCTGCGCGATTACTTTCACGCCCACGCGTTCGGCAACGCCACGTTCGACGACCTGCTCACCGCGCTGGAGAAGGCCTCGGGCCGCGACCTGTCCGACTGGGGGCGGCAATGGTTGAAGACGACCGGGCTCAACACCCTTCGCGCGGACTTCGACGTCGACGCCGACGGCCGCTTCACCCGGTTCGCAGTAACGCAAAGTGGCGCCGCGCCCGGCGCTGGCGAGACGCGGGTCCATCGCCTGGCTATCGGCGTCTACGACGACGGCAGCGGCAAGTTGGTGCGGGTGCATCGCGAAGAGCTCGACATCAGCGGCACAAGCACGGAAGTCGCTGCGCTGGTTGGTATTTCGGCTGGCAGGTTGGTCTTGGTCAACGACGATGATCTGACCTACTGCTCGATGCGGCTGGACGCCGGCTCGCTGGACACCGCCCTTGATCGCATCGCCGACATCGCCGAACCACTGCCCCGAACATTGGTGTGGTCGGCCGCCTGGGAGATGACTCGCGACGCTGAGCTGCGGGCCCGCGATTTCGTGTCGCTGGTCTCTGGCGGCATTCAGGCCGAAACCGAGGTCGGGGTTGCCCAGCGGCTGCTGCTGCAGGCGCAGACCGCGCTGGGTTCGTACGCCGATCCCGAGTGGGCCCAGTCGGAAGGCTGGCCGGCTTTCGCCGACCGGCTACTCGAACTGGCCCGCGCCGCCGCGGCGGGATCGGATCATCAGCTGGCGTTCGTCAACGCGCTGTGCACATCGGTGTTGTCGACCCGGCACGTGGTGGTGCTGGCCGATCTCCTCGATCACGACCCCGCCGAGTTGGGTCTGGCCGAGCTGTCGATCGACACCGATCTGCGGTGGCGGATCGTGACCGCGCTGGCCGCCGCCGGCGAAATCGACGCCGACGGCCCGGCAACGCCATTCATCGACGCCGAGGTGCAGCGCGACCCCACCGCGGCAGGTAAGCGGTACGGTGCGCAGGCCGCGGCGGCGCGACCGCAGGCGGCAGTCAAGGAAGCGGCGTGGACGACGGTCACCGAAGACGATGCACTGGCCAACATCACCGCGCGGTCGGTGATTGCCGGTTTCGTCAAACCCGGCCAGGCTGAGCTGCTCAAGCCGTTCGGCGCGCGCTACTTCGCCGCGATCCGCGGCGTGTGGGAACGCCGATCCAGTGAGGTGGCGCAGACGGTGGTGATCGGCCTATACCCCTCGTGGGACATCAGCGACGACGGCATCGCCGCCGCCGACGCGTTCCTCGCTGATCCGGAGCTACCCGCAGCACTGCGCCGCCTGGTACTTGAAGGCCGCGCGGGAATCGAGCGGTCGCTACGCGCGCGTCAGTTCGACGGCGGGGTGGCCTGACCGGGCCGTAGCCCGCTACGCCGGCGAGATGCCGGCGCTGGTCACCCGGACCGCGCTGACCAGACCGTCGATCAGCTTGCCGTCCTGGAAAGCCGACGCCGCGGCGGCCACCCCAAGCGGCGCAGCCGATTCGGCTCCGCGGCCACGGACGCCGGAGCCGTACACGATCTCGATCGCGTGCTGATCCGGTGAGACGGCGATCAGCACCGCGTCGTCCGGGGTCGGCACCTTCGCGAGGATTTCGCGCGCCCGCGCTCCGGTGTCGCCGCCCAGGTCGCCGATGTAGACGGCGAATCGCGCGCCGGCGGCCCGCGACCCGTATGTCAGCGCGTCGTCGAGGGTGACCAGATCGTTGATGGGAAACGGGTAGTGCACCGAGATTTCGCCGGGTTCGGTGACGCCCGAGATCCGTCCACTGGTCGTGATCGCCGAGCCGTTGGGCAGCTCGGCATGTTTCACGGTTGCAACTTCACCACTTGCCACTTGCGCCACCTCCCACGCTGAACTCGGATGCACCATGACCGCCGTGGCCGTGGCCGACCACCTCGTCAGTCGCGGCCCACAGGATCGGGGGATGCGTCCAGGACTCCGACATTTTGTAGGTCGCCGGGTGCGGACCCTTGCGTGACCAGATCGGCGCCACGAGCAGGATTACCAGCAACAACGGGACGCCCAGAAACAGCGAGTGGATTTCCATCGTGCTCACGACGCAAACCGTATCCCACCGGCCAGCGACGGGTGCAGTCAGACAACAAACACGGCTACAGAGTTGACCAACGCCACAGGTACTCACGAGTAGCCAGACGGCGGCGCCACAGCCGAATCGCGGACTTTCTCCTGAGGTGTTGTACTAGCACCATGTCCCGTGGCCCGGCACCGGTGGCCTCCGTTGTGCTGGATAGCCAAACTTCCCGGCGCGCCTGGGAGCTTGCTGTATTGCGGCGCGACCGCGACGGGGGCGCCTATCTTCATCGCCGACTGAACCGGCCATGGCGCGCCAGGGGTACGTAGAGGCCTGACCGGCTGCCGCCACAGCTGGCCGAGTGAAGTTGCCGGTAACTGTCGATCTCACGCCGCTGCGAGAGAAAGACAGGATCTCCTCTAAACACGCGACCGCAAATGCATTGCCGCCACCGTCGGCTATCAAGAGGAAAGCATTGCCCCGCAACATATTCATTACAGTCGATGACTTCGGAAATGGGGTTAAGACCAATGCTTCATGATTTCTTGCAAAACTTTGAGCACAATCTGTTCAAGCCGCTGCTGCTGTTCTTCTATTTCGGGTTTCTCCTCCCACTTCTGAAGGTGGACTTCGAGTTTCCCTATGTGATCTATCAGGGCCTGACGATGTATCTGCTGTTGGCCATAGGCTGGCACGGGGGCGAAGAGCTCGCCGCGATCAAGGCGTCAAGCATCGGCCAGATCGTCGGGTTCATGGTTGTCGGCTTCTTCCTGAACTTCGTGATCGGAGTGCTGGCCTATCTGCTGTTGAACCGGTTGACCGCGCTCCGACAGGTCGATAAGGGCACCGTCGCGGGATATTACGGATCCGACTCGGCCGGAACGTTTGCCACCGGCGTGGCGATTCTCATCAGTGTCGGGCTGGCGTTCGACGCCTACATGCCGGTGATGCTGGCCGTGATGGAGGTCCCGGGCTGTCTGGTGGCGCTGTATCTGGTGGCGCGGCTGCGGCATAAGGGAATGGACGCAGAGGGCAACATGCCCGGCGAGCCCGGCTACACCGCGCCGGAGCCGGTGAGGTTAGGCCCCGGCGCCGCGGCCCAGCCACCTCCAGGAGAGCACCTTCACGCCGAACACGACCGCGGAATCGCCCAGGAGCTGGATTTCTCGCTGGACAAGCGGCAACGGCCCGAGCCGGGCGGCGTCGACCAGACCGGCAAGAAGCCGCCGCTGCTCTCCCGCCAATTGCTGCGCGAGGTCTTCCTCAACCCCGGGCTACTTCTACTCTTCGGCGGCATTACCATCGGCTTCATCAGTGGGCTGCAAGGACACAAAGTCACCCACGATGACGACGTCTTCTTCATCTCGGCCTTCCAAGGCGCGCTCTGCCTGTTTCTCCTCGAAATGGGGATGACGGCCGCACGCAAATTACGTGACCTCAAATCCGCCGGCCGCGGGTTCATCTTTTTCGGCCTACTGGCACCCAACCTTTTCGCGCCACTGGGAATCATCGTTGCTCACACCTACGCCTACCTCACCCGCACCAGCTTCGAGCCTGGGACCTACGTCCTATTCGCCGTGCTCTGCGGCTCAGCGTCCTACATCGCAGTACCCGCCGTGCAGCGCCTGGCAATCCCCGAAGCGAGCCCAACTTTGCCGCTGGCCGCCTCGCTCGGTCTGACCTTCTCCTACAACGTCACCATCGGCGTCCCGCTCTACATCGAAATCGCCCACATCGTCGCAAACTGGTTCCCGACCACCTGAAGCTATGCAGCGAGAGTCGATTCGCGAATGTAGGACCTGATCCAGCGGTTGTGCGATCCGCGGCGGCTACGCCGCGCCTTCGCCGAGGTATCGCGCCCACGACGGGTCGAGCTCTTTGACGGTCGACAGCAGCCGCCAGTGCTGACCCTTGGGCGGCGTCGGCGCCCAGCGCAGCGACCAGCCCAGCTCGGCAAGCGACTTGTCGCCCTTGCGGTGGTTGCAGGTCGAGCAGCACGCGACGCAGTTCTCCCACGAGTGATCGCCGCCGCGGCTGCGCGGCACCACATGGTCCACGGTGTCGGCCTTGGCCCCGCAGTACGCGCAGCAGAAGCGGTCGCGATGCATCAGCGCCGCACGCGTCATCGGGACCCGGGCCCGATAGGGCACCCGGACGAACGTCTTCAGCCGGATCACCGAGGGCACCGCGATCGACCTGGACGTCGAGTGGACAACCGGCCCGGTCGGGTCGTCATGCACGACGTCGGCCTTGCCGCAGATCAGCATGATGATCGCCCGCCTGACAGGCAACGCGGTCAACGGCTCGTAGGTGGAGTTCAGCAACAACACCCGCCGGCGATTCCAGATCGATACGCCGTCATGGGAGACGGGCGGATGCGTGTCGACGTTTTGGACGCTATGCAGGGTTGAACCGGTCGCGGGCCCGGTGAGCCCTGCCGCGGCACCCGAACTGTGGTGGCGGCGTTTGCGCTGCGCCATACGTCCTCCGCCAGACAGTCCACCACGATTCGCGAGCCAGTGCACGCCAAATTGCCCGGTGCCCGCTGGTCAATCCGGTTAACAGCCGGTGGCGACGTCCGCGGCCAAGGTTCAGATGTCGCTCAGCGGCCGACCCTGGGCATGGCCCACAATGGAGGCGATGGAACAACCACAACAGACCTTCTACGACGCTGTCGGCGGCGCAGATACGTTCCATGCGATCGTGTCGCGCTTTTACGAACTGGTCGCCGAGGACGAAATTCTGCGGCGTCTGTACCCCGAAGATGACCTCGCAGGCGCCGAGATCCGGCTCCGGATGTTCCTCGAGCAGTACTGGGGCGGCCCGCGGACATACTCCGATCAGCGCGGTCATCCCCGGCTGCGGATGCGGCACGCGCCGTTCCAGATCGGCCCATTCGAGCGCGACGCCTGGCTGCGCTGCATGCATACCGCGGTCGCATCCATCGACTCGGCGACCCTCGACGACGTGCACCGCAAGGCGCTGCTCGACTACCTGGAAATGGCCGCGCATTCCCTCGTCAACTCGGAGTTCTGATGCCCTCACATCGACAGCGGCCGTGGTGGACGGACGCGGTGTTCTACCAGGTGTATCCGCGGTCATTCGCCGACAGCGACGGCGATGGCGTCGGTGACATCAATGGCGTGGCGGCACAGCTGGACTATCTGGAACGACTGGGCATCGAATCGATCTGGTTCAGCCCGATCATGGTGTCCCCGATGGCCGATCACGGCTATGACGTGTCTGATCCGCGCGACATCGATCCGCTGTTCGGTGACTTGGGGGCTTTCGAAGCACTGATCGCGTCGGCGCATGAGCGCGGCATCAAGATCACGATGGATTTGGTGCCCAACCACACCAGCTCGGAGCATCCCTGGTTCCAGGAGGCACTGGCCGGCGCACCGGACAGCGCGGCTCGGAACCGCTACATCTTCCGGGACGGTCGCGGGCCCG
>Ga0302324_100027507_pt1 | contig 10832 bp, 9 predicted proteins | sample Palsa_T0_1_FD_201949 | JGI IMG/M metagenome (GOLD analysis project Ga0302324, IMG submission 201949) | Peat permafrost microbial communities from Stordalen Mire near Abisko, Sweden - Palsa_T0_1 | ecosystem: Environmental > Terrestrial > Soil > Palsa > Peat permafrost | place: Sweden: Abisko...
TCAGCGGGCTTGAAGTCCCATTGCGGCGCGGAAAGTCCGCTGACGGATTCGAGCAGAAAACCACGGGTGACGGAGAGATGGCGCGATGCCCTGGTGATCTCGTCTGTCGTCAGGCCGGTCTCTGCAGTGATGGTGGACGAAGTATTGTTCACGCTGCCTCCTTGGTGCCGGGTTTATGAGAAACACAGGATCGGCCGCACTTCGACCGAGCCGTAGCGCGCAGCCGGGATGCCGGAAGCGATCGAGGCTGCCTCGTCGATGCTCGCCGCGTCGAGCAGGTAAAAGCCGCCAAGCTGCTCTTTTGTCTCGGCGAACGGACCATCGGTCGTGAGGGTCTTAGCCTCGCGTACGCGAACCGTTTTAGCGGTTGCCGTAGGCTGCAGCGCGTGGCCTCCTTTGATGGCATCGGCGTGCTTTTTGCCGAAAGCGCCATATTCGGCGAACTCGGCTTCGGGGTATCCAGTGGCAAAGCGGGACTCGTCTTCGTAGATCAGGACTAGATATTGCATGATGTTCTTCCTCCTGCGAGTACGACGTTTCAGTTCTACGAAATCGACAGAGGATGAAAATAAATTTTTGCGGGGTTAGCCGCCTGTTTCGGGCTACTCTCGAATTTTAGTTCTCCCAGGACTCACGTCCCAGGCTCCTGGGCTATTTTCACGCCGTCTTGTATATGACTCAACTCTTAAGATTGTGGAGAGGTCCTGGGTCGCCCGACTGCCTTCCCCCAATCGGCAGTCCTAGGTTATCGCCAAGATCGAAAAAAGTGCCTGCGGCTGAAACTCTTCAGGAGCTAGCCATTTCGCGAAGTTGGCGATAACGTCCTTTATCATGCATAAATTTGGGTGACGGGAAGCAGGATTTTGGCGAGGCACAGGGTATCCGAACGCAGAGTCAGGAAAGCGCCTCATGAAGCCGAAGGGCGATACATTATGAGGACCATCGCGACCGCCAGTAGTGCGAAGCCTACAATCTGTTTGACACCGAGACGCTCCCCGAGCAGATAGTGAGAAACTAGCGCGACGCAAACGACGCCACCCGCCAAGTGAAACGAGGCCATTTGCGCGCCACTATAAGTGCCAAATCCGAACCGGGTGGCTGCGACATTGAGCACGTACTCCGGCAGCACCAGCAGCCAACTAGCACCCAATGCAACCCAGAATCCGATGCTGTTGCGGAATCTTAAGTGCCCAAGCCAAGCCGTCGCCATAAGGACGCTCGACGCCAACATAAAGATCGGAACAACGATCACCTTCACCCGCGCACCTCCTCCGTGCAGACCGCCTTGCTGTTTCTGTTGCCGAAGACCGAGTTCGACTCGCTCCATGAATCATGCGCTCCAATGCTTATTGAGATTGCGTAACAGGGGCCGAAGGGGAGCCGACCGACCAAAGCATCGACGTTGCCTCCCTAAGAGCACAGATCACGTTGCAACAGTGGAAGAGGATATGCGTACGACTATTGGAATGGCTTAGAAGCATAACTGCGTGGACTAGCAGGCCAGTGAGAGTCGCGGATACGCTGGTTGAGCTGTAGAATGGCAGGTCATCTTCTCGTGAGTGTAGTGCCAAATGTTGTCAGTAGGCCAACGCACTGATTATTTACGTTGGGAAGCGATTATTTCTTGACGGTCGGAGATAACTCTGTGTACCGTTGTGGAGCTCCAAGAGAACCGCCATCAGGCACACGAAAGGCGTTCGACTTACACCTTCCCCATTTTGCTCCGACTCTTTCTCCCTTCTCTGTGAAAAGGGATTGGCTCGATTCGATGTAATTTCGCTCGTTTGATCTGAGTGAGTTTGCGCAAATACGACTGAGACCACGCTGGAGTGGATCGGCGCAAAGACGTGCATCTCACGGATCCTTCGTCAGATTGTTCCTTGTTGACAGGAGAAACGCAGATGCCATTTAGCTGGACGATCAATATCGATCCCGATAAGCCCCAACCACCCCTTGCTAAGTTTGATCCGAATCCTCTGACCCAGGTCGCGCCCGGTGATCAAATCTTCTGGGCAAATAACGATGGTACCGCGCACTGGCCAGGCCTGTTGAATCCCAATGGGTCCATTAACGAGACGTACTTCATACCAAATCAGATTGCGCCCAACTCAACGTCAGACGCCTTCTCTCCCTCGGCGGCTGCAACGTTGAATTACGCCTGCTCGATTCATCCTGATGAGACGGGTACGATCCAGGTGCAGGGATAGGGATATTTCTGGGAGATCGGCTGAGAAAGGATCACTTATGAGTGCCCACTGCTTTGCAAGAACGCTATGGACCCCGCGCTCAAAATGTAATGACACAAGGACGAAGTCTACCACCTCGGATCCCGGCATCCGGGCAGTTTGCGCCGTATTGCTCCTAATGCTGGCAGCCATTTCTCTGGCTCATGGACAGAATCCTCAGATCGTGCCATGCCCCACGCCCGGTTCTCAGGACCTGCTCACAATACCAGAAATCGCGAGAACCCCGAACGGCGTGTTGCGTGCAACCATCAAGAACGTGGACGGACTGCGCACGGTTTGGGGGTCGGTAAGTATTCCGGGCCAATCGACCACCGATACTCGCTGCGCAAGCCAATACATGCGCTATTACATCGGCACAGACACGAATCATCCGCAGGCCTGGCCCACGGGTTCGGAGCCACTTCCCGGTCCCACGTTGCGCGCGCGCGTAGGCGACCTGGTTGAAGTCACATTTCAGAATCTGGTCAACCCTCAGCATTTTGCTAACACTCTTGATCGAGGCGAAGAAGGCCTGGGCAACACCGACGGCTGCGACGTAGTGTCTGCGAATACAAACCGCCCCGATTGGATTGCGGGCAAGCCCTACAGATTGGGCGCGACCATTAAGCCCCTCAGCAACAATGCCGCCGGTTATGTTTATACTTCTACGAAAGCCGGAACCAGTGGCGCAACCTCCCCGGTCTTTCCCCAGACACCGGGACAAACTGTGACGGACGGCACGGTCGTCTGGACCAATCAGAACGCGCCGATCTATCCAACAGGCGGCGACTATATGCCTGACTGCCTGCACGGATCAAGCACGTCCAATCTCCATTTTCACGGCACACATACGACGCCCAGCACCACTGGAGACAACGTGCTGCTGTTTGTACACCCAGCGCTGCGGAGTGCCCAGGGTCTCGAACCAAGCGAATCTCAGGTGAAGACGAATTTTGCGCAGATCTTCAGCGCATGTGAGAAGAACGGTACCCCCACAAAGTGGGAGCAGCTTCCAGTTCAGTGGCGGAATCTTCAAAAAACACTCTTAAAGAAATACGATGCAACCGCCCCGTACAAAGGCCAACCTGGGAAGCTACCTCACATGATGCAGCTATGGCCGCCAAACGAAGAGGAACTCGCTCAGGGGCTTTGGCCGCAATTCAATATAGGCGCATTTCCTTATTGTTACCGCTTGCCTACCTTCGACCAGCCTCCGTCTCCTGGCAGTCCTCCTGCCCTCATGGGCCAGGCTCCCGGAACCCAGTGGTATCACGCCCACAAACACGGTTCTACCGCCCTGAATGTTGCTAACGGCATGACCGGAGCATTCATTATTGAAGGCCAGTACGACGATGACCTGCAAAAGTTTTACGGTGGCAAGCTGCACGAGCAGGTGCTGGTTCTGCAACAACTTTCATCTACGCCATTCCCGGTACTCGATCCATCGCACACCGGTGGGCCGGGCGCGGCGAGGCCGCCGATCTCCGTGAACGGAAGGCGCCAACCCATCGTAACGATGCGACCGGGTGAAGTGCAGATGTGGCGCATTGTGAACAGCGCTTTCCGCGACGCCGTGCAGTTCGTGAGCTTCACGCCTGAAGGGTCAACGCAGCCCTGCAACCAGCCAGGACCGCAGGCCGTGGTTGTGCCGTGCGTCAACTGGCGGCAAATCGCGCAGGATGGAGTGCAGTTTGATTTCACCAACTACCAGCGTCTAGGCTCCCCGAATCATCAGCTCAACCTGTCCCCGGCCAATCGCGCCGATCTTCTGGTGAAAGCGCCCGCGCAGGCAGGCACCTATATTCTTCAGGCCCTGGCAAACACCGGTCTTCCACTTCAAACATGCCCCACGCCTGCCGGCGCATGTCAGGTAGCTCCGGACGCAAGCTATTCCTTCCCGCTGCTTACCGTAAAGGTCGCAGACAATCCAGTTACTCCAGCAATGGACTTCATCCAAAGCGAGAGCGATTTTCCGCAATTTCCCCCATTCCTGGGCGATATCCCTGACGACCCCAGTCTCACCAAGCGGACACTGGTTTTTGGAGCGGGTAACACGACTATCGACGGAAAGCGCTTCGACCCAAACAAGGTGAACCAGGTGATGCTGCTGAACACGGCCGAAGAGTGGACGGTAATGAATCAGGCCAATGACAAAGCGCACCCGTTCCATATTCACATCAATCCATTTCAGATCACCGAGGTCTTCGAGCCCAACAGCCAAGCGGCCACCACGAAGGGAGATCTGTGCTATGTGGATCCGAATGACCCCTCAACCTTCAAACCATGTCCCTCGCAACAGCCCAAGGCGCCATACGTTTGGTGGGACACCTTCGGCATACCTACAGGCTCGCAGTTCAACATCACCAGCCAATGCACGGATCCGAATAAGGTGACGTCCTGTCCGGCGAAGCTCCAACCCTACACCGCATGTGCGCAGGGAACCTGCACAGAAACCATCCCTGGCTGGTTCAGGATGCGTTCTCGCTTTGTGGACTTCACCGGTCAGTACGTGATCCACTGCCATATTCTCATTCACGAAGATCGAGGCATGATGCAGTTGGTCGAGGTGGTGACCGATAAAACCCCGTACACCCATCATTGAGACACTACATGGGAAGCCGTCTCTCGTCGGGCTAGCTCAACTGCTCCGGCGAGAGACGGCCATCAGGCAGGTTCTCTGTTAGTGAAATTTCCGAGGATATGCTCGGAAATAAGTTTCCATTTCCAGCTTCAGACAACGGCTGTTGCTCCATTGAGAGATGAACTCAACTTTTGATTCCACAGCCTCGACATTCGAGCGCCATCGCTCTTTTCCCAAGGGGGTGCCGGAAGCCATTCGTTCGGCGATATGGTCCGCGGTTGGCCTGTCCGCAGCCGCGCGCGTACTCGACATAGGGGCCGGGACTGGACGAATTGGCAGAGCATTTGTCGCGGCTGGTGATACCTATGTCGGCGTTGATACGTCCCTCGCAATGTTGCAGGAGTTTTCGGCAAGCTCATCGAATTGCACTCTCACTCAGGCCGATGGAAGTCATTTGCCGTACTCCGATGGTTCTTTTGACGTGGTCTTGCTAATGCAGGTCCTCAGTGGAGCGAGCGACTGGAAAGGGATCGTCAGCGAAGCTCGGCGCGTGGTGCGTAGCGGGGGTTGCGTGGTGGTGGGTCAAACCATCAATCCAGAATCGGGTATCGATGCACAACTCAAACGCCGCCTGAAAGGCGTTCTCGAAGAACTGAAAGTCGATCCCTTCCGACCGGAGCAGTCAAGACGGCAAGCGGTGGAGTGGCTGGATGCTGGGGCCGTGCGTCACGTCCATTTGGATGTTGCTTCCTGGAACGCTACCACTACGCCAGAAGCGTTCCTGCAGCGGCATCCTACAGGCGCGAAGTTTGCCGCTCTTCCCGCACACGTGCAGGAGCAGGCGCTTGACAAGCTGCGCACGTGGGCCAAGGTCACATTTGGCTCCCTCGATATCGAATTCTCAGAAACACGCAGCTTTGAAATAGATATCTACGAATTCTGAAATTGGATGATTAACGATTATCGGATGGGTGCATGATGACAGACCAAACGCAAGACGATAACATTCCACCGCGCAAACCCGGCGAACAGCTCTTTCATTCGCTCTCTAATGCTCATTTAGAAAAGTCGTCAGAAACCTCACTCGACTTCGCCATCTTACCGTGGGTGAATGTTGTCAAGATTGGTGGCCAGAGCATTATGGACCGCGGCCGAGCGGCCGTATATCCGCTGGTCAGCGAAATTGTGGCCAATCTGGATAAATACAAAATGATCCTCGGAACCGGAGCAGGGACACGCGCTCGCCACATTTACAGCCTCGCGATCGATCTCGGCTTGCCAACCGGAGTGCTCACCGTTCTCGCGACCGCCGTGGCTTGGCAGAACGCGCAGATGCTGCACTACCTCCTAGCTCAATATGGAATTCCCTTCGTTGAGCCAGAAGGCTTCAGCACGCTGCCGCATTATCTGATGGAAAGCAACGCCGTCGTGTGTCAGGGTATGCCGCCTTACAAGCTTTGGGAGCAGAATCCCACGACTGGCCGTATTCCACCACAACGCACGGATACCGGATGCTTTCTTATGGCTGAGGTCTTCGGAGCGCGCAAGATGATTTATGTAAAGGATGAGGACGGCCTCTACAGCGCCGATCCCAAGAAGGACCCCTCGGCCAAATACATTCCTCGGATCTGTGTCGATGAATTATTAGCCCTCGATCTGGACGATCTCATTGTGGAGCGGGCTGTCCTCGATTTCCTGACGCGGGCGCGCAATATTCACGAAATTCAATTCGTAAACGGACTGGTCCCCGGCCAACTGACGGCTGCGCTGAATGGCGAGCCCGTGGGAACAATCGTTTATAAGAATGGACACGCGAGATGACCCTTCATAATTCCAGCGCTCACCACGTTCAGTCGAGCCTCATGCGCGAATCCCTAGTGGACAAGCATGTGATCGCTCGAACCGAAGGGCAGGTGTTCTCCATTCTGCCCGATGTAAACGTAATTCAGATAGGTGGACGCTCGATCATGGATCGCGGGCGCTCCGCATTATTGCCGCTGCTCGAAGAAATTGTCGCCAATCAATCCCAACATCGAATGATCATAGGTGTCGGGGCTGGAGTACGCTCTCGCCACATTTTCTCAGTGGGTTTGGACTTGGGTCTGCCCACTGGCGCCCTGGCTGCCTTAAGCGCCAAGGACTCAGCGCAAAATGCCTATATGGTTTCCTGCCTGCTGGCCCAGCACGGGTTCGTTTACCTTGAAGCTCCATTTGTCGTGCAACTGCTTCCTGCCATGCTCGCTGCTGCTCGCGGGGCAGTCTTCAATGGGATTCCTCCTTACTCGCTGTGGGAACACCCACCATTGGTAGGCAAGCTGCCGCCCCACGGAAGTGATGCGGGGTCGTACCTCGTAGGCGAAGTGTACGGAGCGCGCAGCGTCATCTTCGTCAAAGATGTTGACGGGCTTTACTCGAATGATCCCCGGGTAGACGAGAACGCTGAATTCATTCCGGATATCCGCGCGCAAGAACTAATAGACAGGAAGCTGTCGACGCTTCCAGTTGAGCCGTCTGTGCTGGACCTTCTAATGAAAGCCAAGCTCATGAAGCAAATCCGGATTGTGAATGGCTTGACGCCAGGCAATCTAACGCGTGCGCTCGCGGGAGAGTCAGTTGGTACGGTTATCCGACAGTGACTCGCAATCCGCGTTAGTGTGCTGTTGAATAACGACCATACCCAAACACCATGTAACTCAAGCGGCAAGTCTCGTGGAAAACGGCGAAAGCGACAAGAAAAATCACATAATAAAGTCCGAGATTTCGACTCTAACAGCTACGACGGTCATGGTTTCCAGGCCAAGGGGAAGTTTGGCGAGGCACACCCCAACGCGAGCAATACCCTTGCCTCTCTACATAACGAAACTTTTTCTTGACGGAGAGCAGCCTCTATGAGAATGTTACTGCCTAGGCTCAAAAGCTTCTGTCAACTGCTAGTCCACTTCTGAGTTCAAGGTTCTATCGAGAAACCTTCTATGTGGATACTGCCTTTGCGAATTGTCTCGGCAATGCCCGCTCTCCGCGTTTGCGGAGGGAGCGTGCATGATGCTGTTACAGCGTTAGGGTTATCTTTTGCCATGCCACGACAAGAGACTATCGTTTCCCGGATCCTGAGTTCCAATGTTCCGAACGAGGCAGCGTTCGCTCCAAGCGTAGCGCTGTATGACCTCTCGCGTTCGTGCAGAAAGCATCCCCACTATGACATCCGAAGAAACGACCTCGCGCCTTGCTGCAATACAGCAATTGCTTGAAACCTCGGCTGGCGGCGATGCCACTGCTTATGCCGGCCTTCCTCTGTGGAGCTACTCGCGTGACCAGCTCCTGACGGCCACTTTGGCCGGTTTGCCGCTTGTCTCTCTGCCCACGGCGAAAAAGAGCTGTTGTTCGGGTGCCAAGGCGCCGCCGCAGTCCGCGTTGGTGCTGGGCTTACGCGGTGCGCCGCCTTTTGACGGCTCACAGTTCCCGCGCCTGCCATGGGGACGGTCGCCGCTCGCGAAGAATGACATCGAACTCATCGAGCAGTGGCTCGCCGACGGCGCTCCCGAAAGCGATGTTGCCGCCACCGACATCCCCATCCCCGCTCACGATTGGAGCCGTCACCTCACCATGCAGGAGGTACAACCCTCCGCCTGTGAAGATGTCGTCCAGGCCTTCGCGGAGTATCAGGGCTCCACGAACGAGTACCGCTATCAGAACGGCGAACTGCGCCAGCGCATGAATATCGACTGTATGAGCCCTGCGCAAATCGAAAAACTGCGTTATGCCTTCGCTCAGATGTATGCACTTAACGACTGGCCCGATGACGCGCGCAGCTACAACAACATTGCGCTCATCCACCAGAACCACTGCCAGCATGGATGGGAGCGCTTTCTGCCATGGCATCGCGTGTACCTCTACGAGATGGAACAGGCCATACAGGAGTTCTGGCCCGATGTCACAATGCCGTACTGGGACTGGACGATGCCACAGTACCGCCCGTCGCAACCGGAGAAGGGCGAGATCATTCCGCCCGCGCTGCAGGCCTTTCTTACCGAAGACTCGCTGGCTTATCTAGCCAGCCACAACATCCCCACCGAGCCGCTGCAACCGCTGGTGGGCAAGCGCTTCTCGTCGCAGTCGCGCTTCTTCGCGGCGGTCTCTAAGCTTATCGATCCCGGCTACACCGAGGGCGTTCATCGTAACCGCTTCATCGACGCTCTGCTTGCGGCCAATCCTCTATGGTATCCGCTGCGTTATCCAGCGGAATTCTCGGGCACCACTATTAACAAGAAGATTCATTACCACTACCCTACGGCTGATGACATTGCGCAGATTATGAGTCTGCGCACCTTCCGCGACTTTGGCGGCGGCAGCTCTTACGACGACGCCTTTGGCTTTCTCGATCAGAACCCTCACAACACGCTGCACATCTGGACCGGCGGCTTCAATCCTGATGCCGGTGGTGACACACCGAACGCGGCCGCTGTGCTGGCTGATCGCAATCGCGGCGTGAAGGTCGCTGGCCGCCGCTTCCACAAGAAGTCCGACCTCTACAGCCAGCCCGCCACCGGCGACATGCTCAGCAACCTTACAGCGTCTTACGATCCGGTCTTCTGGTCCATCCATGTGAACATCGATCGTCTCTGGCACGAATGGCAGCAGATGAACCCCAACGCCAATCCCGTTGAACTCGACTCCGTGCTCACGCCGTGGAGCTACACGATCCGCGACACGCTGGAGATGAAACGTTTCGGCTACGAGTACGTGCGCAGTTCCTGTCTGCTGCCAGTGGGTGCGCAATCGCCGGTGGCGCGCTTTGTTTCCAAACCCATTGATGTTTCGGTCAACACCCGCGCTGCGTTTCGCACTGCTGAGGTCCGACTGCATCGTGTGCCACAGTTGCCGCGCTCGTGCTTCGTCCGTGTCTTCCTCAATTTGCCGGACGCCGATGCGAACACGCCGCTCGATAACAACAACTATGCCGGCTACTTTGCTGTCTTCGGCCATGGCGATTGCATTGGCGGCCCCGGGCATTGCGCCGTGCCGGTGCGCGGCAAGTATGACCTCCGGCCGCGCAGCCACAACACTCCGCGTAACCATCGCGTCGATGTCACCAAGTGCGTTCGCCGCCTGTTCGAAGCCGGCGCCACACAGTTGAGCATCTCGCTGGTTGTCATCGGCGCGGACTACGAAGAAGACCGCGAGTTGTTGCGCCTCGATGGTGTCTCCCTTAACTTCCTCGATTGATCGGAGATCTCGGAAAGGATCTGTCCGTGAGCAGCAAGTGTTCTATTCCTGTCTACAAGATTCACCCTGGCATCGGGATTGCCCGTCTCGGCAATAGCCCAAACGACTTCTGTATCTCGCCTGAAACCCCGGCGGCGCTCCCCATCGCCTGCGACCAGCAAGGCAATCCCGTGCTTTCGCCTGATGGCACCGCGACGACTGTCGTCACGCACTTCAAAGACGAGCAAGGACGCATCAAACGCCAGGCGGCACGCTTTCAGGTGTATGTCTATGACGACCAATCGCCCGAAGGCCGCCCGCTTAAAATCGGCGATCGCATTGACGGCGGCGGCAACGCCGGCACGCTGGTTAATATTCAGTGGCGCGTTTACCTCGCCAATAAGAAGGCCTGCTGGTATCAGTTTCAGCAGCTCGATGGCGAACACGGCTATCAGGCAGGCCACCCGCTGCGCAATGCCTCGGTTACCGACCCCAACGAACGGCAGTGCCTAATCATCGACCCCGGACCGCAGGTTGTGGATATGAAGAAGATCCGCAATGCGCGCTTCGACCGTGGCGCCGGCGGTCTTTATGCTGCGACCTTCCCGCCCGAGAGTCTTCATCCAAAGCCCATCGATACGCTCGGTGGGTTGCTCATTGACGACACCGGACGCCTGCTGGTACTCGGCGGTCACGGCCACTCCGGCACATGGCTCGATGGGTTCGGCCAGCCTCGCATCGACGATTACGCCAATAACGACGGGTGGTTTGACGATACCTCGGACGGCCCCGTGACCGCGCGCCTCATCATGCACTCTGAGCTG
>Ga0302324_100027509_pt1 | contig 10831 bp, 8 predicted proteins | sample Palsa_T0_1_FD_201949 | JGI IMG/M metagenome (GOLD analysis project Ga0302324, IMG submission 201949) | Peat permafrost microbial communities from Stordalen Mire near Abisko, Sweden - Palsa_T0_1 | ecosystem: Environmental > Terrestrial > Soil > Palsa > Peat permafrost | place: Sweden: Abisko...
TCAGCTGGGCCGTCCCTGTGGGAGGTCATGGCCGCCGACCCCGCGATCACGATGGACCGGGCCACCCTGCGCCTGGTAATCAGCGACCAGCGGGGGCTCAGCCGGGCCCTCGTCTACCCGTGGCTTCGGGTGCTGTCACGGGCGGCGGTCACGGTCATCACCTGCGTCAGGCGGGCCTGCCCGGTCCGGTTCTCCGCTCACGCCACGATGGACCGGCTCTGTCTGTGGTTCCTCCGCAGGTTCGTCTCGCCCACTGCCGTCTCCCTGTTGATCAGGCATTTCATCGTGGAGACGAACCTGCTGAACTTCTGCGCGGTCAATGCGGGCCTGCCCGGCCGGGCCGAGGTCGGCCTGCGCCCGGTCACGCTGTCCGCTCTCGGCAACCGGGCGGTGATCGAGCACGACCTGAACGTCTACCGGGTGCTGCTCGCCCTCGGCCAGGCCGGAGGGACGGCCCGGCCAGTCGGCGGCCTCGATTTCGGCATGCTCGAGGTCCCGGCAGTGGATCCGGAGCCAGGGACCCGCCGGCTGCTCAACCTCGATATCCAGACCGCGCTGTGCCTGATGAATATCCCGTTCGCGTTCTGCCTGAGCCCGGCGGAGTACCGCCGGGCGGTGCACTCGCTGCGGCTCGACGCCTCTCTGCTTGGCGTCCTCGCCGCGCTCACTGGCGATGACACGTTCCTCGGGTGGCGGACGGCGCTGCCCCCGGTCCGCGTCGACAGCAACGTCGACGTCCCGGCGACGGTGTACGAGCACGCGCTGGTCTGCGAGTACGCCCTGGCCCGACTCTGCCAGATCCGCGACGCGACCTCGGCCTGAAACACGACGATCATTTCCAGCGCACCCATCTCGGCAGAGGCTTCCAGCGATCCCCGGGCCAGCGCGCAGGCGTATCAGGCGGAGTTGCGGAGTACCAGTTCGGTGTCGAGGACGACTTGGGCGGGATCCCGATCGGGATTGGCTATCTGAGCCATGAGCTCGCGGACCAAGCGGACGGCCATGGCGTCGACCGGCTGGCGGATCGTGCTGAGCCGGGGATCGGTCTGCTGCGCTGACGGCGCGTCGTCGAATCCGATGACCGCGACGTCGTCGGGGACTCGCCGGCCAAGCCGACGCAGCGCGTGCAAGGCTCCGGCGGCCATCAGGTCGGAAGCAGCGAACACGGCGTCAATACCCGGCCGATGATCGACTAGGCGGCGCAGCGCGTGCTGACCCGACATGAAGCTGAAGTCCCCGTAGGCGATCATGCCCGGATCGATGGAACCCGCCGCCGCCATGGAGCGGCGGTAGCCGAGCAGCCGGTCGATGCCCGCCGCCATGTCCGGCGGCCCGGCGATCGTGGCGATGGACCCTCGGCCGCAATCGAGTAGGTAGCCGACTGCGGTGCAGGCACCGCCGACGTTATCGGCGTCGACGTACGACAGCGCGTTCCCGCCGGTGACCGGCCGCCCGCACAGCACGACTGGTAGGCCGAGGCTGGAAAAGTCGAAGTCCGGCCGTCCGTGCATGGAGACGAACAGCGCGCCATCGACGTGCCCGCTGCGCAAGTATCGGGAGACGGTGCGGCAATCACGCGGGGAGTGCAAAGTGATCATCACCGGCTGGATGTCGGCCGAAGCCAGGGCCTTGCTGACCGATCGCAGCATGTGCGCGAAGAATGGGTCGGCGAACACTTTCAGTGTTTCTTCCCCCATCACCAGCGCGACCGCTTCGGCCCGTCGGCTCGTTACCGACCGGGCGGCTCGGTTGCGCACGTAGCCGAGCCGATGTACGGCCTGTTCCACCTTGTCACGGGTCTGCGGCTGCACTCGGGCGGAGCCCGTTAGGACCCGCGAGGCCGTAGCCGACGAGACTCCTGCCAACTGGGCGACATCGGCTAGCGTGGGGGGATCCTCGGGGCGGGTCAATGGCATCGTGACGGTCACCGCGCCCTCTCAACACGTCAAGCGGCGTTCAGTACCCCCGACACCCCCGGGTTCTGGTGTGGGCATCATTTTGTAACGTCGCAGAAATATTGGCAATAGACCACACTGCCCCAATTTCTGCCATCTATCACCGGGCTGAGCCCCGCGCGCGCATCGGCCGTCCGGCGCCTCGGCATGAAAACAGCGCCGGGCGTTTTCATCCCCGTGGACCTCGCCTGCATCAGCCTGACCAGGTGCGATCGTGAGGAACGGCTAATGCGCCCTGGGCGCCTAGTGCGCGATTTCGCCTCGGCCGCCTAATTTGACGTTATCCGGGCGCGACCGGGCCCGGGTAGCCAAAGGAGGCTCGATGGTGCATCGCAGACCGATCTTCGCCGCCGTCGTCGCGCTGCTGCTCGCGCTCGGCGGTTCCTTCGCCGTGCTGTCCGGCGGCGAGGCCTATGCCGCCACGACAAGCCTGTGCCAGGAGCAGACCGCGTCGGTCGCGGGCGGCAGCTACATCGTGCAGAACAACGAGTACGATTCCAGCGCTCAAGAGTGCGTCACGACCGACGGCAATGCCGACTTCACCGTGGCCAGCTCGTCGATCGGCAACGCAACCAACGGATCTCCTGGTGCGTACCCGTCGATCTACCAGGGCTGCCACTGGGGCGACTGCAGCTCCGGCGGCCTCAGCTCTGACCCGATCGAAGTGTCGAACCTGACGCCGGGCACGGCGACCACCAATTGGTCGACGACGCAGACCGGTAGCGGCGCCTATGACGTCGCCTACGACATCTGGTTCAACCAGACACCGACCACCACCGGCCAGCCCAACGGCACCGAGATCATGGTGTGGCTTAACCACAATGGAAGCGTGCAGCCTTTCGGCTCGGAAGTGGCGACCAACGTCTCCATCGGTGGCCACACCTACGACGTCTGGTACGGCCCGCAGTCGACCTGGGACACCGTCACCTACGAGATGACCAGCCCCGCCACCTCGGTCAGCAACCTTGACATCGGAACGCTGGCCCAGGACTCGGTGAGCCGCGGCTACACCGAGAGCAGCTGGTACCTGATCGACGTCGAGGCGGGTTTCGAGCTGTGGCAGGGTGGCGCCGGGCTGGCGACCAACTCCTTCTCGGTCACCCTGAACGGCGGCTCGTCCACGCCGCCGCCACCGCCGCCGCCGCCGTCGTCCGGATGCTCCGCCGCCTACTCGGTGGTCAACAGCTGGTCGGGCGGATACCAGGCCCAGGTGGTTGTCACCAACACTGGTTCCGCGACAGTGAACGGCTGGCAGCTCGGCTGGGAGTTCCCGGGCAGTGAGGACATCACCAACCTGTGGAACGGCACCTACACCCAGTCCGGGACGCAGGTCACGGTCAATAACGCGTCCTACGATGGCTCGCTCGCGCCAGGCGCGAGCGCCACCGTCGGTTTCACCGCAAACGGCAACGGCAGTCCGGCGCCCAGCATCTCCTGCAGCTAAGGGAACGCGCGGCGGGAAGGAGGCGCCCCGGGGATGACTCCGCTCATCCCCGGGGCGTTCGCGTCCGAGTGCAGAGCGGGGCGCGGCGGGCACGCCGGGGTACGAATTATGGCATTCTGGGCGGGACAACGTGAGACCGGTTCACTGGAGACCAGCGAATGACCGAGCAGGACGAGAACGCGCGGCAGGACAGCTGGGTCGAGATCGGCATCCGCACCGATATCCCGCACCCGGCCAGGGTCTATAACTACCTCCTTGGCGGCAAGGACCACTTCGCCGCTGACCGGGCGGCGGGAGACATGTCGGTGGCGGTGATGCCGCAGGTCCGCGACAGCGCGCGTGGCAACCGGCTGTTCCAGGCGCGGGCGGTCGCGTTCCTGCGCGATGCGGGTATCCGGCAGTTTCTGGACATCGGCACCGGCCTGCCGGTCTTCCCCAACACCCACGAGATAGCGGGGGAGGGCTCCCGGGTCGCTTACGTCGATAACGACCCGGTTGTCTTCTCGCGAGCCCGGGCACTGATGGCGGACAACCAGTCGGTCGTGTCGATCTCGGCTGACCTGCGCGACGTCGACGAGGTGCTGTCGGCGGCCGGGAAACTGCTGGACTTCGCCGAGCCGGTGGGGCTGCTGTTCATCGCCTCGCTGCACAACCTGGTGGACGCCGACGACCCGGCCGGGATCGTCCGCAAGTACCTGGCAGTCCTGGCGCCGGGCAGCTACGTCGTCATCTCGCATGTGACCGGCGACTTCGCCCCCGAGCAGATGGCTGAGGTCACCGCCTCCCTGGCCGAGCGCGGATCGGTCTTCATCGGCCGCACCCAGACGCAGATCACCGATATGTTCAACGGCCGCGAATTGGTCGACCCGGGAGTCGTCCAGTTGTCCTACTGGCGCCCCGACGGCGGGACCCCGGCCCCGAACGCGGACCGGGTGTGGGGCTACGCGGGCGTGGCCCGAGTGTAGCGGTCACGGAGCATCACCCGCATTCTCAGAGCTGAATTTGGCCGCTGCCTGCCACGGTAATTCCCCGCGCGCTAAAGTCGTCAATCAAATGGGCCAGCTGATTCAGCTCGTCATCAAAATGGCTTTTGGCGACCGATTGGACCGTGGCCCAAATCAGCGGTCGAGTTTTCGATTAGCGCAGGCGGGTCGACGAAAGTCGGCACTTTTGTCAAAGTATTGACAGTGGTCGGATCTGCTCGCACTGTGTTTCTCATGCCCCACGATGGAACGCACTCCCGGACCAGTTCCGCGATTCGGTCGGCGAACCGATCGTTGATCGTGGACGTTCTTCGGGTGAATGGGCAGGCGACGCGGTCGCAGTTGTGCGAGTTGACCGGTCTGTCCCGGGCCACGGTCTCGGCCCTGGTGGGCGAGTTGGCGGGGCGCGGGCTGCTGGTCGAGGAATCGAATGCGGAGACCGGATCGACCGGTCGCCCGGTCGGCGTGCTGAGCCTGGATCGCTCCAACGGCCTGGGCCTGGGCATCGACATCGGCGTCCGGCACGTGGCGGTGGCCGTCGGCGACCTGGGGCGCAACGTGTACGCCGAGCGCTGGCGGCAAGCGCCGGTGGGCCACGCGTCGTCGAGCGGCCTCGAGGCAGTGGTCTACGAGGTCAAAGCAGCACTGCACGAAGCCGGCGCCGATCTCGATCACCTGGTCGGCGCGGTCGTCGGCCTGGCCGCGCCGGTCAGTGTCCAAGGCGGCCGCATCGCCGAGCCGAAGCTGCTACCGGGCTGGGCCGAGGGGCGGCTGGCCGGCCACCTCGCGGACGCACTGGGGGTCCCGGTCAAGCTGGAGAACACCGCCACCCTCGGGGCCCTGGGCGAATACGTCTGGGGGCGGGCGGCCGGCATCCCCGACCTCGTCTACGTGAAGCTGGCCAGCCGCGTGGGAGCCGGACTGGTCATCAACGGCTCGCTCTATCGGGGCGCCGACGGGCTGGCCGGCGAGTTCGGCCACCTCACCCTCGACCCGAACGGACCGCCGTGCCGATGCGGAGGCCGCGGCTGTCTCGAACTGTACGCAGGCGGCAGCGCGATTCTGCGGGAACTGGGACGCGAGGACACCGGCGATGGCATCGAGCTACTCATCAGCGACGCCCTCGCCGGCGATCGCGCGGTGGTCGACGCCGTGACCCGGGCGGCCCGACACCTTGGGCAGGGACTGGCGAGTCTGGCCAAGCTGCTCAATCCGCACCGCATAGTCATCGGCGGGGAGTTCTCACAGCTCGCGGACCTGATCACGGATCCGGTGGGCGAAGAATTGACGCGTTCCTGCTTCACCAGCGCAGCGTCGGTCGAAGTCTCCTCGCTCGGCCGGCGGGCCTCGCTGCTCGGAGCGCTCGCCCTCGTCCTGACACAGCCGTCCCGCGTGCACGCCAGAACCGCGGTACCGCAGTTGCCGCGCGGCGGTGGCGCGGCGCACCAAGTCCTTACGTTTCCCACAAGGAACACCCGCGAGCTGCAACGCCCCCACCGCTAACAAGCTCGGAAGCTTCCAAGGAGTCGACATGAACGACGGGAACGACGGGAACGACCTCGCCGCCGGCCCGGGACCGTCACGGCGCGCGGTCCTGTCCGGCGGCGCCGCCGTGCTCGCCGCCCTAGGCGCGGGAGCACTCGCGCCCGGCCCGGCCCGCGCGGCGCAGCGTCTTCCCGCCGCGGGCAGCGCAGCCGCGACGGGGGCGAGCGCGTCGGTGTCCGCGAACGGCACCTATACCGTCACCACGACGAGCCCGGCGTTCACGTTCACCGGAACCGTGGGTGCCGCCGCGACGAACATCGGCGCGAGCACCGCCGGGTCCGACGCGGTCGGCGCCTATCATGAGATCGATTTCAAATACACCGCCGGCGGATACGCGCGCACCGCCAGCATCCGCACCTACGACTCCTTGCCGGTCGTGCTGTTCGGCACGACGTACGTCGATAACTCGGACAACGTCTCGCCGTATTACGCGTTCCCGGCGTTCACCCAGCGCCCGTCGCTGACGTACAGCGAGACCTTCTCCGCCGACGCTCCGTTCGGGCCGTATGTCTTCAACACGACCGGGGATCCGGGCTTCAGCCCGTATCTGGCGTTCGACGCCGCCGGCGCGTACCTGATCTCCCCGGCTTCGCACTTCGACACCGGCGTCCTTAAGACCATCAACGGCGCGTTCTCCAGCGTCCTCTCGGACGGGATCACCAGCATCCCGGCCGGGTTGAGCTACGGCACGGCCCTGGTATACGGGGCCGGACCCGCGGCGGTCTTCAGCCAGTGGGGCAGCGCCCTGACCGGCTGGTCCGGCAAGGAGCGGCCCGCGCAGAGCGCCACGACCATCCTCGCCAAGCTCGGCTACTGGACCGACCATGTGTACGGCTATTACTACTACAGCTCGGAACTGCCAGGCGTACTCCAGCAGGTGCGCACGCACTGGGAAAGCCTCGGGCTGCCCATGGGTTACCTGCAGCTCGACAGCTGGTGGTACCCCAAGGGCCCGGATGCCTCGTGGACCGACAGCTCGGACGGGATCTACCTGTACGAGGCTGATACGACGCTGTTCCCCAACGGGCTCGGCGCGTTCCAGGCCAGCGTCGGAGTTCCGCTGGTCACCCACGCCCGCTGGATCGACTCGTCAAGCCCGTACCGTCAGGAGTACGCCATGTCCGGGAATGTGGTCATCGACCCGGCGTACTGGAATAACCGCATGAACTACCTGGCCGAGAACGGGGTCGTCACCTACGAGCAGGACTGGCTCGGCGCGAACGCGCAGCCGGCCTTCAACCTGACCGACCGCGGCGCCTTCCTCGGCAACATGGCCTCCGCCTGTTCGGCCAACAAGCTGGATATCCAGTACTGCATGCCGCTGCCGCGGGACTACCTGCAGTCCTCCCTGTACGGCGCGGTGACCAACATCCGCGTGAGCAACGACGGCTTCGACCGCACCGAGTGGGACGACTTCCTTTACGGCTCCCACCTGGCCGCGTCGGTCGGCCTGTGGCCGTGGGCGGATGTGACGACGAGCGCGATGACCAGCTGCCTGGTGCTCCAGGTCCTCTCAGCCGGGCCGGTCGGAGTCGGCGACGAGATCGGCACCGAGAACGTGGGGAACCTGCAGCGCGTGGCCATGGCCGACGGCACGATCGTCAAGCCGGACACCCCGATCGTCCCCACCAACGCGACCTACCTGAGCGACGCCGCCGGCACCGGCCGCGCGATGATCGCCACCACCACGAGCACGCACGGCTCGATGACCGCGGGGTACGTCTTCGCATACTCGCGTTCCAGCACCGCGAGCGCCGCCGCTTCCTTCGTGCCGTCCGATCTGGGCGTGACCGGAACGGCTTATGTCTACAACTACTTCGCCAACACCGGCACTGTGGTCAGCGCCACCGCCGCCCACAACATAGAGGCCCAGTACGACGGCGTTTATCTCATTGTTGTCCCTGTCGGTGCGTCGGGCATCGGGTTTCTCGGCGACCCCGGCAAGTGGGCCTCGCTCGGCTCCCAGCGCATCAGCTCTCTGTCCGACAACGGCACGCTCCAGTCGACCGTCACATTCGCGTCCGGAGACGGGCCGGTCTCCCTGCACGGCTACTCCCCGAAGCCGGTAACGGCGACCGCCACTGGCGGTTCCATCACCGGCAATACCTACAGCACCTCCACGCAGCGCTTCACCATAGTTCTGGCGCCCGGCAGCACCAGCACCGCGTCGGTCGCGATCAGCGCCTGACGGGCCTGATCCCGGCCGACAGGGAGCCATCCGCGTCATCCGCAGACAAGGAACGGAGATCAGTTATGGGCCGATGGCCAGCACACATCCGGATACGCGGCCGCTATGCGGTCGGCCTGCTCGCGGTCGCGGTCGGGCTCGCCACCGCGGCCGCGACCGGGTTCTCAGCGACGCCGGCCGCGGCGAGCTCCCAGGTCATCACCATCGCCCCGACCACGACCGGCACCTCGCTGAACGCCGACTCGCTGGGGCTGTCGTTCGAGGCATCGGACCTCGCGCTGCCCGGCTTCGCGTCGGGCAACCTCGCCAGCTATCTTAAGACCCTGGGCGCGTCGGTCATGCGGATCGGCGGCAACACGTCGGACGAGACGTTCTGGACCTCCGCCGGCGAGACGCCGCCCTCATGGTCGATCGCCACCATCACCCCGGCCGACCTCACCGCGCTGAACACGCTGGCCAAGGCGAGCGGCTGGAAGGTGATCCTGGGCGTCAACCTCAAGCAGTACGACCCGGCGCGCGCGGCCGATGAGGCGGAGCACGCGGTCAACGCGCTCGGCTCGTCGCTGCAGGCCATCGAGATCGGCAACGAACCCGATTTGTATCTCAGCAGCTCGGACTACTTCACCGAATTCCAGGCGTACGTCTCGGCCATCGAGGCCGCCGCGCCCGGGACGCCGATCGAGGGGGCCGACACCGCCAGCGCCCCGAACGGCTCCTTCCAGACCGCCTTCGCGGCCAACGAAGCAGCCCTCCCGGAGCCGAATATCGTGGAGCTGACCAGCCATTACTACCCGCTCTCGGCCTGCGGCGGCACTGCCCCGACGATCCCCGATTTGCTCGGGTCGACCGCGCACAACGACGAGACCTCGATCGCGGACGAGGCCGTCGCCGCGGCAGCGACGATCGGCGTGCCCGCAGTGCTCGACGAGGGCAACTCGGTCGTGTGCGAAGGCCAGGACGGCGTCAGCAACGTCTACGCGTCCGCCCTGTGGGAGATCGACGACCAGCTCCTGACCGCCCGCGAAGGCGTGTCCGGGGACTACGAGCACGGCACCGTCGTCGAGTGCGGTTCAGCCAAACCCCTGTACATGTACTACACCCCGCTGTGCGCGCCGACCGCCGCCGACGCGACCGCCGGAGACCTCGCCGCCCAGCCGGAGTACTACGGCCTCGCCGCGGTGCACGAGATCGGCACCGGCGACTTCCTCGACGTCACCAACCCCGACTATGCCAATGTGCACGCCTACGCGATCAGGCACGCAAACGGCACCGTGACCGTCGTGCTCGACGACTTCCAGGACCCGTCGAGCAACGGCGCCACCAGCCTGCAGCTGGACCTGCCCGCGTCCTACGGCTCGGGCGATGAGGTGGACCTGACGGCGAGCGGCCTGTCTGCCACCAGTGGCATCACCCTCGGCGGGCAGACGGTCCAGTCCGACGGGGACCTGCCGGCCCCGACCGAGACGCCGATCTCAGTCGACGGCGACACGGTGACGGTCAGCATTCCCGCCGGGACCGCCGAGCTGCTGACCTTCGGCAGCTCGTCCGGCGGGGAAAACACGACCTTCGACGGCCAGCTGTCGGGTAAGTGCCTAAGCGTGACCGGGGGCTCGACCGCGGACGGCGCCGCCGCGGACATCTACGACTGCAACGGCAGCCCGAGCGAGAACTGGACGGTCGAGTCCAACGGCACCATCGTCGGCGGCCCGTCCGGCGACTGCCTGGAGGTCGCCGGGGGCTCGACCGCCAACCAGGCCGGAGTCGATATCGGCACCTGCGACGGCGCGGCGAGCCAGCAGTGGACGGTGCAGGCGGACAACACCATCGTCGGCACGCAGTCGGGCAAGTGCCTGAGCGTGACCGGAGGCTCGACGGCCGACCGCGCCCCGGCGGACATCTACACCTGCAACGGGAGCGGAAGCGAAACCTGGAACTGATCGTTGAGACCTCTCCGGCCGGGGCCGCCGGCCGGAGAGGTCTCAGTCATGCCGTCGATGCCGCTCGCTGGTGCGGCGATGCGGTGCGCTAGGCCCTACAGCGGACGGACGTTCTCCGCCTGCGGACCCTTCTGCCCCTGGGTCGTGTCGAACTCGACCTTCTGGTTCTCGTCGAGCGACCGGTAGCCGGAGCTCGCGATCGCCGAGAAGTGCACGAACACGTCCGCCGTCCCGTCATCGGGGGCGATGAAACCAAAGCCCTTATCGGCGTTGAACCACTTCACTGTTCCTGTAGCCATTTGTTCCTGTCCTCTATCCACCATGCCAACACGACCTCGCCGTGTCGACCGTGAGCTTACTGGTCCTAGCTCACTGCTACCGGCCAGACTCACTATCCCGTGTTCCCCGGCACAGCCTCCGCGCGCTACGCGTCGCGGAGGCGGAGCGCCGCCGCGCCGGCCAGCAGGGCACCGGCCGCCCACAGCGCGAGCACGCCGAGGCCCTGCCAGGGCGCGAGCGGCAGGCCGCGGAGGCCGGCCGTGGCCTGGATGGTCAGCCCGGCGCTCATCGGGCCGATCTGCTCCAGGTGGCGTGACCAGCGCGGGTTGAGGGCGCTGGCGATGACCGGGAACAGGTAGAGCAGGGCCAGCACCAGCCCGATCGATACCGCCGAGTCGCGGACGGCGGTGGCGACGCCGAGGGCGAGCAGCGCGATCAGCGCGAGATAGAGGACGGTGCCGGCCGCGGCCCGCAGGTCCGGGCCGCTGGCCAGCGACAGC
>Ga0302324_100027512_pt1 | contig 10831 bp, 8 predicted proteins | sample Palsa_T0_1_FD_201949 | JGI IMG/M metagenome (GOLD analysis project Ga0302324, IMG submission 201949) | Peat permafrost microbial communities from Stordalen Mire near Abisko, Sweden - Palsa_T0_1 | ecosystem: Environmental > Terrestrial > Soil > Palsa > Peat permafrost | place: Sweden: Abisko...
TGCGAACCGGGGCCGACGGCGTCCGAGGGCGCGGCGTCCGGACGGGCGGCCGACGGGCGGGCCTGCTTGGCGGCGCGCCAGCGCGCGACCAGATCGTCGGCGTTCACCAGCCGGACGTGCACGGGCGGGCCGACCGGGATGCGCCGCCACTCGACGATGCGCCGGTTGATGTCGGACGCGACCTCGCGGATCTCCGCCTCCGAGCGGAACTCGCCGACCACCTCGGTCAGCTGCTCGATCTCCCGCCGCAGCCGCAGCGGCGTCGGCAGGAACTCGTCGGGCTGCACGCCCTCGCGGCGCGCGTAGTCGCGCACCCAGGCGTCCCCGTAGTCGCCGCCGGTCGGTTTCAGGTTGAGCGGCTTGCCCTTGCCCGGCAGGTCATCGAACACGCCCCGCTGCTCGGCATCGGCGATCTGCTGGTCGATCCACGTCGGGAACGACGTCCCCCGAGGCTTCCGCTCAGTCACCTCCCCATGGTATCCAACGCGCCCCGCGGCGCTTCTTGCTGTTATCAGAAGACTAGGGGCGATCGCGATCACGATCAGGGAAGAAGCTTGATCGCGCTCGCCCAGTCGAGGCCGAGCGGGCCCTGCAGGGTCATGTGCAGGAGCTGGAACGCCTCGAGCTCGCGGGCCCGGCGGAGCGGGCCGGTGTCGACCGGGCGCATGCCGCCGTCGGCGACCAGGGCGGCGACCCGGGCCTTGGCGCGGCCGTCGTCTCCGGCCAGGAACACGTCCACCGGCAGGCCGCCGACCCAGCCGGCGACCAGCGCGGACGCGAACGTGGTGTTGAACGCCTTGACCACCTGGGCGCGCGGGTTCGCGTCCGCGATCTCCTCGGCGGCCGACATCCCCGGGCTGGTCAGCAGCGAGTCGAAGGTCGAGAAGTCGACCGGGTTGCAGGTATCCACCACGGTGACCCCCGACAACGCGGCCCCCTGATCGCGGACGATCAGGCGCCCCTGCGGGTAGGGGACCGCGAGCACCACCACGTCGGACCCCGCGATCGCCTCAGAGACCCCGCCGACCATCACGAATGGTGACGGTCGTCCCGCGTCCCGGCCAACCCGCGCGGAGAGCACGGCCGCCAGCGCGTCCGCCTTCCCGGGCTCCGCATCGGCCAGCCTGACCCGGTGGTCACCAGCCAGAACGCGCACGGCGATGCCCTCAGCGAGGCGCCCAGCCCCCACGATGGTCACGATCATCAAGTCCCCCCAGCGAGATTCTCCCTACCCGGAGGACCCCGCGTCCACGCTACAGAAAGTGACGTGAATCACTATCTGTAGTTGTCCGTTACGGAGGGTGCCGATCGTCTAATAGCGGAGTGCGCGCGCTGCGCGCTTCTTGCTGTTATCTCGCCTTGTGCGGACGTCGGCCGCGCTGCCTGAAGCGGAATTAGGGCAAACCGGCGGCGGCGGTGTGCCAGCATGGGCGAATGCAAATCCTCGTCCTCGGCGGCACCAAGTTCGCGGGCCGCGCCATCGTCGAAGCCGCGCTCGGCCGCGGCGACGCGGTCACGCTGTTCAACCGCGGCAAGACCAACCCCGGCCTCTACCCGGGGGTGGAAACCGTCATCGGCGACCGGACCGAGGACCTGTCCCCCCTCGACGGCCGCGAGTTCGACGCGGTCATCGACGTGGCCTGCTACGACCCGGCGGTGGCGCGCCGGTCGGCCGAGGCGTTCCGCGACCGGACCGGCCGCTACGTGTTCGTCTCGAGCGTGTCCGTCTACGCCAGCCAGGCGACCACCGAGTCCCAGCTCGAGGACGCGCCGCTGGCCGAGCTCAAGCCCGAGCTTCCTGACTACCCCGACAACTACGGCGCCAACAAGGCCCTGTCCGAGGCCGTCGTCCGGGAGGTGTACGGCGACCGCGCCCTCATCGGACGGCCGGGGCTGATCACCGGGCCGCACGACCCGACCGACCGCTTCCCCTACTGGCCGCGCCGGATCGCGGCCGGCGGCCGGGTCCTCGCGCCCGGCGACGCGGGCGACCTCACCCAGGTGATCGACGTCAGGGACCTGGCGGCGTTCCTGCTCGACGCCTGCCACCGGGACCGGGGCGGCGTGTATAACCTCACCGGCGCCCCGCGTCCGTTCGGGATCCTGCTCGATCTCTGCCGGACCGCGACGTACAGCGACGCCGAGCTGACCTGGATCCCCACCCCGCGGCTGATCGATGCGGGCGTCGACCCCGGCGGCGGCATTCCGCTCTGGTACGCGGAGGAAGGCTACGAGGCGTTCTGCGACGTGGACTCCTCGCACGCGGTCGGGGCCGGGCTCAACTGCCGGTCGATCACCGAGACGATCCGCGACACCCTCTCCTGGGACCTGGCCCGCGGCGGCCCCGAGACCTGGGGCCTGCCGGTCGCCGAGGAAGCCCGCCTGCTGCGCGTGCTGACCGGCGAATAGACCGAACCGTCCACGCTCACCCCACGCCACGACCCCGCCCGGAGGCGGTGGTGCCGGAGGCGGAGCCTGCGGTAGCGGCGGTGCCGGTGGCGGCGGGTTCGGTGAGGACGGCGGCGGCGGTGGCCTGGGCGCGGGCGGTCGTGGTGAGGTAGCCGACCACGGCGATCCCGAGGCCGCAGACGAGCGCCAGCATCCACGGTCCGCGGGTGGCGGCCGACAGCGCCGCCGCGTGGGTCTGGCCGGCCGCCATCCCGGAGCGGACGCCGGTGGTGACCAGGTCGCCCATGACCGCGACGCCGACGACCGACCCGATCTGGCGGGTGGCGGAGATGACGGCGGAGGCGACGCCCGCCTGCGCGGGGGGCATGCCGGAGACCCCGGTGTTGGTGATCGGCGGGTTGACCAGGCCGAGGCCTGCCCCGAGGACCGCCAGGGCGGCCGCGATCCGCAGGTAGGACGTGCCCGGCGACAGGTCAAGCAGCAGCGCCATCCCGGCCGCCGTCAGCAGGCCGCTGGCGATGAGCGGGAGGCGGGGGCCGTGACGCCCGGTGAACTGGCCCGAGACCGGCGCGGCGGCAGCCATCACGATCGTCGCGGGCAGCAGCGACAGGCCGGCCCGGAGCGGTGAGTCGCCGCGGACCTCCTGCAGGTAGAGCGTGATGACGAACAGGAACCCGCCGAGCACGGTGAACGCGAGCACCGCGATCACGCTGGCGCCCGTGAACGGCCGGGAGCGGAAGAACCGGAGCTCGAGCAGCGGCTCCGCCCGGTGCCGCTCGACCAGCGTAAACGCGACCAGCGATACCAGCGCGACCCCGAACAGCGAAAGGATCGGCGGCGCGGTCCAGCCGGACACCGGCCCCTGGATCACCGCGTAGGTCAGCGAGCCGAGAAACGCGATCATCAGCAGCTGACCGGGGACGTCGACCCGGCGCGGCCTCGGCGCCCGGGACTCGGGGACCCAGCGGAGGGCGGCGATGATCATCGCCGCGCAGATCGGCACGTTGACCCAGAACACCGACCGCCAGCCGACCTCGGTGACGAGGATGCCGCCGACGACCGGCCCGCACGCGGTCGCCACGCCGAAGATCCCCGACCAGACCCCCAGCCCCTGCACCCGCTCCTTGTGGTCGGTGAACGTGTTGCGCACGATCGACAGCGAGATCGGGGTGAGCATCGACCCGCCGACCCCTTGCAGCATCCGCAGCGCGATCAGCGACCCCGTGTTCGGGGCGACCGAGCAGAGCAGCGAGCCGACGCCGAACCCGGCCAGGCCGATCAGGAACAGCCGCTTGCGGCCGAGGCGGTCGGCGGTGGACCCGGTGAGCATCAGCAGCGAGGCGACCACGAGCAGGTAGGCGTCGGCGACCCACTGCAGGCCCGCCAGCGAGGCGTGCAGGTCGACCTGGAGCGTCGGCAGCGCCACGTTGAGGATGGTCGAATCGAGATAGGTAATGAACAAACTCGAGCTGCAGACGAGCAGCACGAGCACGCGCTGCCTGCGCCCTGCGGGCCCCTCGGGGATGGTGATCTCCCGGGCAAAGGTCGTCACGGCGAACGGGCGCCGCTAGACCGCTGGCGCGGCCGCGGCCGCCGCCGCGGACCCGGCTCCGGCTCCGGCTCCGGCCGGGACGCGGCTGTCGGCGCTCTCGATCAGCCCGGCCGTCCGGGCGGCGCTCGCCCGCCCGGCCCGGCCGGTCGTGGCCAGCGCGAGCGCCAGCACGACCGCGCCCATCACCGCCACCAGCCACCAGGCGGGCCTGGTGGCCGACGCGAACCCGGCCGCGAACGAACCGTGCAGGTTGGCCGTCAGGATCGAGCCGACGACGGCGACGCCGAGCGACGAGCCGACCTGGCGGCTGGTCGAGGCGATCCCGGCCGCGGTGCCGGCCCGCGCCCGCGGCATCCCGGCCACCGCGCTGTTGGTGATCGGGGCGTTCACCCAGCCCATGCCGATGCCGAGCACCAGGCAGCTGAGCAGCACGTACCAGACCGGCGAGGCGCCGGTGATGAAGACCAGCATGATCCCGCCGATGGTGATGCCGGTCCCGGCGATCAGCAGCGGCGTTCGGGGCCCGCTGCGGGCGAGCAGCCGCCCGCACAGCGGCGCCGAGACCGCCATCGCGACCGCCATCGGGAGCAGGAACAGGCCCGCCACCAGCGGCCGGTACCCGCGCACTTCCTGCAGGTAGAGCGTGATCAGGAACAGGAACCCGGAGAACCCGGCCATCGCCGTGATCGCGGTCACGGCCGCCCCTGAGAACGGCAGCGACCGGAAGAAACGCAGGTCGATCAGCGGCTCGGCCCGCCTCGGCTCCCACCCGAGCAACGCCGCCAGCGCGGCCGCCGCGATCGCGAAGCAGCCGAGGATCAGCGGGGAGGACCAGCCCCGCGACGGCCCTTCGATGATCCCGTAGGTGAGCGTCACCAGCGTGAGCATGACCAGGACCTGGCCGACCGGGTCGAGCTTGCGCTTGATCGCCGCGCGTGACTCGGGCACGTACAGCGCGGTCAAGATGATGGCCGCGACCCCGACCGGGATGTTCACCCAGAACACGCCGCGCCAGCCGACCGAGTCGACCAGGGCGCCGCCGATGACCGGGCCCGCCGCGACCGACACGCCGAACGTGGACCCCCAGAAGCCGATCGCCTTGGCCCGTTCCTTCGGGTCGGTGAACGTGTTGGTGACGATCGACATCGCGACCGGGTTGAGCATCGACCCGCCGACCGCCTGCACCGCGCGGAACGCGACCAGGGCGCCCAGGCTGGGGGCGAGGCTGCAGGCGAGCGAGCCGAGGGTGAACACCGCCAGGCCGATCTGGAAGATCATCCGGCGGCCGACCCGGTCGGCGACCGACCCCGACAGCATCAGCAGGGACGCGATCACCAGCAGGTACGAGTCGACCGTCCACTGCAGGCCGGAGACGGACGCGTGGAAATCGCGCCCGATCGACGGCAGCGCCACGTTCACGATCGTGGCGTCCATGCCGACGATGAACAGGCTCATGCAGCAGATAGCCAGCACCAGGTAGCGGCGCCGGCTGGTCATCTCAGGCAACAGTGCTCCCAGCAGGCGGGCGAATCGTTCGCACTCTACAACTAACGATACGGCCGACTTAATCCGCCCTCGTCAGCGCCGCGGCGGCGGTGAGGACCTCAAGCGCCGACGACTGCCTGCTGGCATCCGCGTAGTCGAACGGGCCGCCCCAGCGGAGCCCGAACTGGTCGTCGGCGTTGCGCGCGCGATCCCAGACCGAGTCCGCGTTAGCGAGCAGGAAGTCCCGGTAGGCGCGCTTGCCGCTGTGGGCGTAGAACTCGTGCAGGTAGCGGACGAAGATGCCCTTGAACTGGGTCCCGTCGCCGTCGCAGCCGTCGGCGGTGAGCTCGCACGGCTCCGTCAAGATACCGCCCGCGTCGGTCAGCCCGCTCAGCGCGGCGTCGGCGATGAACTCCCCGGACCTGAGGTAGCCCCGGTCGCCGGTGATGTCGTACAGCTCCGCCAGCCCGCCGAGAATGACGCCCTGGTTGTAGGTCCAGGCGGTGCCGCCGTTGTTGGCGCAGTCGGCCGTCAGCCCGTCGTTGACCAGGCCATCCGGCCCGATCAGGGCCCGCGCCGTCAGCCACTCCCAGCCCCGCAGCGCCCACGACAGGTACTCCTGGTCGCCGGGTGTGCGCTGGTGCAGCTGCGCGGCCAGGGTGATGAAGAGCTCGTTGGTGATCGCGTTCTTGTACGTCCGCTTGGTGTTCCACCACAGACCGCCGCCGCACACGCCGTCCCAGCCGGCCAGGTTGCGGGCGAAGATCGTCCGGGCCGCCTCCAGGTACGCGCTCTCGCCGGTCAGGTCGTAGGCGGCCACCCAGGCCAGCCCCCACCAGCCGTTATCGTCGAAGAACCGGTTCACGAACTCGGGGCGCCCGAGCCGGGCGCGCCGGAACGTGGTCGCCAGCACCGGCGTGTGACCGCTGTCCCCGGTGTGCTGGGCGTACCTGATCACGGCGGTGAGCGCGTTGGCCGCGTTCCACCAGCCGGTGCTCTTCCACAGCCCGGTCAGCGGCACGTACCAGCGCTGCAGGGCCCCGGTCGCGGCCGCCGCCCGGGCCTGGTAGTCCGGCGCCGTCATGGGTCTCAGCTTAGCCACCGGGACCACCGGGACCGGGATCGCGGGGAGGTGGCGGCCGCGGCCGCCGCCGCTTCATCCTTGATGTGTAAAATGTCCCGGTGCGTGTCCTGATCGCAGGCGCCGGCATCGCGGGCCTGACCGCCGCGCTCAGCCTGCACGCCGTCGGCATCGAGGCGCGGCTGGTCGACTCCGCGACCGCCCTGAAGCCGCTCGGGGTCGGCATCAACCTGCTCCCGCACGCGGTCCGCGAGCTCACCGAGCTCGGCCTCGGCCCGCAGCTGGCCGCCACCGGCATCGCCACCTCCGAGCAGGCCCACTTCGACCGGCACGGCAGCCTCATCTGGGGCGAACCGCGCGGCCGCCGGCTCGGCTACGCGTGGCCGCAGTACTCGATCCACCGCGGCGACCTGCAGATGCTGCTGCTGGCCGCGGTCCGGGACCGGCTCGGGGACACAGCCGTCACAACCGGGACGACGGTGACGGGCTTCACGGACCGTGACGGCGCCGTCGAGGTACTTCTGTCTGATCGGTCGAACGGTCGCGTCGTCCCCTTCACGGCCGATGTCCTCATCGGCGCGGACGGCCTCTACTCGGCGGTCCGCGCCCGGCTGCACCCGGATGAGCCGCCGCCGCGGTGGAGCGGCGTGATGATGTGGCGCGGCGCCGCCGAGGGCCCGCCGTTCCTGTCCGGCGCCACCCTCGCCATCACCGGCAGCACCTCGACGGTCAAGTTCGTCGCCTACCCGATCGCCGCTCGGGGCGACGGAACCGCGCTGATCAACTGGGTGGCGGAGGTGATGGTGGGCGGGGCCGAGCCGCCGAGCCGCCCGGACTGGAACTCCGAGGGGCGGCTGGCCGAGGCGCTCCCGCACTTCGAGGGCTGGACGTTCGACTGGCTGGACGTGCCGGGGCTGATGTCCCGCTCGCCCGAGATCCTCCAGTACCCGATGGTGGACCGGGACCCGCTGCCCTCGTGGGGCCGGGGCCGGGTGACGCTGATGGGCGACGCGGCCCACCCGGTGTACCCGATCGGGTCCAACGGCGGCTCGCAGGCGATCATCGACGCGCGGGTGCTGGCCCGCGAGCTGGCCGCGGCCGCCGCACCGGCCGACGGCCTGGCCGCCTACGAGGCGGAGCGCCTGCCCGCCGTCAACGCGATCGTCCTCGCCACCAGGAGCATGCCGGTCGACGCGGTGCTCGACATGGTGAGCGCCCGCGCCCCCGACGGCTTCGACCGGATCGAGGACGTGCTGACCCCGGCCGAGCTGGCGGCGCTCAGGGACGCCTACCGGTCGACGTCGCTGCAGGACGTCGCCGCGCTCAACGGCCGCCCCTCGTTCCGGCCGGAACGGGCCGGGTAGATAACGGGCATGGACAAGGACACACGCGGATCGGTACGGGTCGAGCAGGGCGCGAAGCGGGTGCGCGTCTACCTGGCGGGCCGGCTGGTCGCCGACACCAGGCGCCCCTTCCTGGTCTGGGAGATCCCGTACTACCCGACCTACTACCTGCCGCTCGCGGACGTGCTGGCCGAGCTCGTGCCCACCGGGAAGACGGAGCACCGGCCGAGCAGGGGCGAGGGCGAGATCCTCGACGTCCGGGTCGAGGGGGCGACGGCGGAGGGCGCCGCCCTGCGGTACCCGGACTCGCCGCTGGCGTCGCTGCGCGACCTGGTCCGGTTCAACTGGGCCGAGATGGGCGAGTGGCTGGAGGAGGACGAGCCGGTGTACACCCACCCCCGGGACCCGTACACGCGGGTGGACATCCTCGCCAGCTCCCGGCGCGTCCGGGTCGAGATCGACGGCGTCACGGTGGCCGATTCGGTCCGGCCGCACATCCTGTTCGAGACCCACCTGCCGCCGAGGTACTACCTGCCGCTCTCGGACGTCCGGACCGAGCTCCTGATCCCCTCCGATACGACCAGCCACTGCCCGTACAAGGGCACGGCCGGCTACTGGTCGGTCGACGCGGGGAACGGCGTCCACCCCGACCTGGTCTGGATCTACCGGTCCCCGCTGCCGGAGAGCCAGAAGGTGGCCGGCCTGGCCTGCTTCTACAACGAGAAGGTCGACCTCTACCTCGACGGCGAGATCCAGGAGCGCCCCCGCACGCACTTCAGCTGACCGGCGGGCAGGGGGCCGCTCACATGCCGGACGGGTCCATCAGCTCGTGCTGCGTGCGGCCCATGCGCTGCGCCATCCCCGGCATGTCCGTCACCTTGATGTCGTGAGCGGTCTGCATCGTGGTGTTGAACGTGGCCGCGATCGCGACGCCCGCCCCGTTCAGCGTGACCGTGACCGGGTTCGTGAGCCCGAAGTCCTGGCACGCCAGGTTGGTGAACGACATGTTGAGCCGGTTGGCCAGGAAGGTGAGCAGGTTATCGCCCACCGCGGCCACCGGCGGCTGCCCCTGGGCGAGCAGCGCCTGGTTGGCGGCCAGGAACGGCGTCTGGATGTCGATCATGTTCTGGCAGTACATCGCCGGGCTGCTGGCGCGGTCGGTCGCGGCGTCGATCGGGGCCTGGCCGAGCTCCTCCCGGTACGCGTCGGTCTTGGCCGCGTCGAAGGTGGTGTTCCCGGCCAGCACCATCTCGTCGTTCTCCGGCACCAGGGCCGCGTTCCGCGGCTGGTTCGCGGCCGCGAGCAGCTCGTCGAGGGCCTGCGAGGTGGTCGGCACGTCGTTGTTGGCCAGGTCGGGCGCCATGAACGGGCGGCAGCCGAGGACCGGGTCGATGAACAGGTCAAGCAGCGCGTTGTCGCTGCCGTTGAGCAGCAGGGTGGAGCCCTGCAGGTTGCCCGCGTTGGAGGCGGTGTCCTGAGCGGTCTGGCCGGTCGCCGGGTTGAGCAGGTACTCGCTGGTCACGTTGTCGGACGGGTCCTGGTCGACCATGTCGAAGTTGCGGGTGACCGGGCAGGTCTTGCCGGTTCCCATGGCGCCGTCGGTGACGACCATCGCGGCCGACGTCCCCGCGGACGGCACCTTCAGCTTGCCCTCGCGCTCGTCCTGGAAGGCGGCGTTGAAGAAGTTGGTGCCGTTGCAGAAGGACACCTGGCCGAAGATCGATCCCGCCATGCCGTTCATGCAGTTGCCCTGCTTGAGCGCGTCAGCCGTGGCGCCGACCTGGAACAGATCGGTGCCGTTGAACCCGAAGTCGACCGTGACGACGGCGCCGGCCGGGAGGTCGGGCACCAGGGGCTGCACGGCCGGGGTGGTGCCCTTCGTGATCACCAGCGGGTCGTAGACCGAGAGCTGTCCGGTGGCCGGGTCCAGGATGGTCGCCTGGACGAACGCCCCGAGGGCGGCGGCGTTGGTCATCTCGCACCCCGACTGGGCCGGCGACATCCCGCCCGGACCGGTCAGCAGGTACGGGGTCGCCAGCCCCTGCGCCGTCAGCGGGTTCGCCGGGACGATGACGTCGCAGTTGACGTTGGCCGCGTCGGTGATGATCGGGGCGCCCCCGGTCGCGGCCGGGCCGGCCGCGGTGCCGCTGTCGGACGGCGTCTGGGTGGCGCCGACCGGCGACTGCTGAGCGGTGGGCGCGGGCGAGCCGCCGCCTTGGTTGAACGCGATGACCGCTGCGATAATCAGCGCGAGCACCACCGGGACCGCGAACGGGATCGCGAGACGCCCGGCGCGGCTGCGCTCCAGGCGACGCCGCCACGCGGACCGGTGCCTGCTTGCCATCAATCCACCTCCACGAGCGCGCCATCGCCCCCCAGGGAGGAGGCTAGACCAGGCCCCCGGGCAGATGCGGGCAAATCACGAATATCAATTCTCTATACCGTTAAATCTTGCGGAAATCTAACGCCTTCAATAGCACGCATGAGCGTTTGCTATAACCGCGTGATAGCGCGTGATGACTATGCGATAGCGCCTCCCGGATGCGGTCCGGCGAGTGCGCCAGGGGCGGGCGTCGGCGCCATCGCGGCCTCCACATCAACAAAATCCAAACCGCGGATGTGGATCCTGCGCGCGGGGCGGTCGCCCGAGCCGTCCGCATCTCATTCACTGAGAGGGTTTCGCCGCCGGGTCGCCGAGCATTCGGCTGATGCCGCGCGCCGCCGTCGCCAGGACCCCGACCACGGTCCTGGCCTCGGTGCCGACCGGGACGATCGCGGCCAGCGCCGCCACCGTCGTGGTCCTGCCGTCGCGCTGAGCGGGCAGCTGAATCGGCACCGCCACCCCGAGCGCGTCCTCGTGCACGTGCCCGGGCAGGTACGCGTACCCCTGCCGCCGGACCTCGGCCAGGGCGGCGCGGAGCGCGGCGTCGTCGGTGATCGTGCTCGCGGTGTACCGGCGGA
>Ga0302324_100027513_pt1 | contig 10830 bp, 6 predicted proteins | sample Palsa_T0_1_FD_201949 | JGI IMG/M metagenome (GOLD analysis project Ga0302324, IMG submission 201949) | Peat permafrost microbial communities from Stordalen Mire near Abisko, Sweden - Palsa_T0_1 | ecosystem: Environmental > Terrestrial > Soil > Palsa > Peat permafrost | place: Sweden: Abisko...
TCGAACAACGTGCTTTTGGGTGGCGCAGCGCTTTCAGCGCTGCGATAGAGTTGCCGAGTGGAAGCGGCTTTCAGCCGCCGAGGTACTTATGGCTGCGCCATCCAGGGGCAACACCGGATTTAGCGTGTACTTCATTACGGCTTCGACGTTCCAAAAACAGAGTTTGTTTCAGTCGGATCGCTTCTCTTTGCCTTTATAAACATGCTCTTCGGTTACCGGAATCAGAGAAAGTATCTGCTACATGAATTCGTCGTCATGCTCGACCATTTCCATCTGCTGATTACTCCGACCCTCACATTAGCGAGAGCGATGCAGTTCGTGAAGGGCGGATTCTCGTAGTGCTGTAGAAAGAAACTAGGATCTGCCGGAGAAGTCTGGCAGCCCAGCTACTATGATCGCCGGGTGAGGAACATTGAGGACTACTTTAATTTCAGGCATTACATTCGGCAGAATCCGGTGAAGAGAAGCTTGGCGAAAACCGCCGAGGAGTATCGCTATGGCTCAGGTTATCCGGGCTTTGTGATGGATGGAGTTCCTGAGCGATTAAGATTGACTGCGTGATTGCTCAGTCCTGAAATACCTCGGCGGCTGAAGCCGCTTCATCTTGCAACTTGGATCGCAGCGCTGGAAGCGCTGCGCCACCCAAAAGCGCTATACGAGGGCAGACTTCTGATCGCTGAGCCGGAATAATGTGCCGCCCCAACGAAGAGTTAGCTCTTCTTCACCGCAATCCCCAACTCTCGCAACTGGCGCTCGCTGACTGGCGTGGGTGCGTCGACCATCAAATCTACGGCGCGCGCGGTCTTGGGGAACGGGATTACTTCCCGCAGGCTTTCTGCGCCGGCGAGAATCATCACGATGCGGTCGAGGCCCAGCGCGATCCCGCCATGCGGGGGTGTGCCGTACTCCAGCGCTTCCAGAAAGAATCCAAAGCGCGCCTTGGCTTCTTCATCGGTCATGCCCAGGGCGCGGAAGATTTTGCTCTGAATATCCTGGCGGTGAATACGAATCGATCCCGATCCCAGCTCGGTACCGTTCAGCACCACGTCGTAGGCCAGTGCGCGGACCGCGCTAAGCGATGACTGTGGGTCTTTCACTGACTCGACCCCGGCTTCCAGCAGGCTCATATCTTCTTCATGCGGCGAGGTGAAGGGATGGTGCGCGGCCATCCATTGCTTCTCGCCTTCGTCCCACTCGAACATGGGGAAGTTCGTGACCCAGAGGAAACGGAAATCTCTCACCGGGTCGCCCGACTTCTTGAAAATGCCATGGCGCTCGGAATATTTCTGCGCCAGTGCCAGCCGCAGTAGCCCGGCGGATGCATAAATCGCGAGCTCTGCGGGAGTGACCTTGCGATGGGAGGGCATGGCGGTCTGCGGGCCGGCTTGCACGGACCCGACAACGAGCACAATCAGGTCACCTTCCTCGGCAGCCGCCCTCTTGGCGATCTCAGCTGCGGCCTCAGGAAACTTATTGCCGATGCGTTTGAAGTCTTCAAAAATCCTTGCGCCGCCCTTGGCGTTGAACATGGTCTTGATGTCGTCGCGCTCTTTGCGTGAGAGCTCGCCGACTTTGGGGGTGCGGATCGCGATTACCGGCAGGTTGGCATTGATGGCAAGCTCCTGCAGATTTTCCGCGGTGAAACAGCCGCTCACATCGGTGAAAGCGGGCAGACGCAAGTCCGGCTTGTCGATGCCGTAGAGGCGGATGGCCTCATCGTAGTCCATGCGCGGAAAAGGCGTCTTGATTTCGCTGCCGGCGGCGTGGAATGCAGCGGTCAAAAATCCTTCCACCACTTCCCAGACGCGCTCGGCCTGCGGGTAGGACATCTCGAGATCGATCTGAGTGAACTCCGGCTGGCGGTCGGCGCGCAGGTCTTCGTCGCGAAAGCAGCGCACGATCTGAAAATATTTATCGAAGCCGGAGATCATCAGGATTTGCTTAAACAATTGCGGCGATTGCGGCAGAGCGTAAAACGTCCCCGGCTGCACACGGCTGGGAACGAGATAATCGCGCGCACCTTCCGGCGTAGACCTCGTCATGAAGGGAGTTTCGATCTCGAAAAATCCCTGATCCGAAAGATATTCGCGGATCGCCCTCGCCACTTTGTGCCGAGTTTCAATGTTGAACTGCATCACGTCGCGGCGCAGGTCGATGTAACGATACTTCAGCCGCGTCTCTTCATTGGTCAGCGCGGTGTCGGAGGGCAGGAACGGCGGCAGCTTTGACTCGTTGAGAATGCGCAGTTCGTCCGCTACTAATTCCACCTCGCCGGTGGGCATGTTGGGGTTAACGGTGTTGGCATCGCGCGACTTCACCGTACCGGTTACGGCAATGACGTACTCGTTGCGCAGAGTCCCAGCTTTCTCATGGATCGCAGCATTGCGGTCGGCATTGAATACGACCTGAGTGACGCCGGTGCGGTCGCGCAGATCGATGAAAAGTAGACTGCCGTGATCACGGCGCTTGTTCACCCATCCCATGAGCACAGCTTTCTTTCCGGCGTCCGAGGGGCGCAGCGCTCCGCACATGTGAGTTCGTCGTAGATCGCCTAAGAAATCGAGCAAAGTGTGTCCTTGCAGTGAGAATCACGGCAGACTGCCGAATGAAGGATTATAAACGGTCGGTGTGGTAGACCACCCGGGCGCGAGCGTGGAGGAGCGTTCGGCCGCTGTGCCTGCTAGCGTGCCAGGGATTGAGGTTCCAAACTGAATTAGACCAGGTTGAATTAGACCAGATTGAATTAAATCTGGGCGCAAATGTCCTCCCGGCTATCCCAGATTCACTTTCGGCATCTAGTATAGAAACTACATGACTGCAGGTCCGAACTTGAATGGAATGCCGCGGCCAGAGCCCGCTCCGCGTCTGCTGGTGGAGTTGCCGCCGTGGCGTCAGGGGTTCTTTGAGAATCTGCGGGAGATACTTTCTCCGCGACCGCTTCCCCGGCTGGAGCTGAAGTCGGCTCCTGCGGCGTTCTGGCCGGATGTCTTCGTGAAGGGCGAGCTTCCCTGGCGGCGATTTCTCGATTCCGGAGTTTGCCATATCCTGGCCTGCGCTTTAGTCATTGGAGTCTTGCGCTTGCTGGGGCTGCAAGCGCACGCGGAGCTAAGACCGGGCCCTGACCGGTCGCAAGTCATTTATTACCAGGCCTCGGAATACTTGCCTCCGCTCGATACTCGCAGCCCACGCTCTGCGCGGTCGAGAAAGGCCGATCCCCAATATTCGAAACAGCCGATCATCTCGGTTCCTCCGCAGGCCGACAATCATTCGCAGACCGTAGTCGCGCCGCCGAAAGTAAGATTGCAGCACGAGGTGGCGATGCCTAACATGGTCGCCTGGTCGGACGCGGCCCAGAAACCTCGCTTGGCGATTCCGGATGCGCCTCTTACGCTCGCCGCAGCACTGAATCGGATCGGGCCTGCCATGAAGCGCACGGTCGTGAGTCCACCGCCCGATGCGGCGCAGCTCACGCCGCGGCGCGATCCCGCGACGTTGCAGAGTTCGGTGGTTGCGCCGCCGCCCAGCGTCGAGGCGTCGGCGAATCGTCCGATTGGAGATTTGAATATCGGGCGCAGCGCCGTAATCGCGCCCGCGCCTCAGCTCGCAGTGAATGAACAGCGGACGGCGACGGGGAGCAGAACATCAGCGGCCGGACGCGTCGCGGCGCAGGTGGTGGCGCCCCCGCCATCACTGCCAGGAGCGTCAGGAAGTTCCTCTGGGGCACGTGGCCGGATGATTGCGTTGAACCTGCATCCCGCCGTCGGCGCACCTTCCATTCCTCCGGCGGGAAACCGCCGCGGCGCGTTCGCAGCCACTCCTGACGGCCGTTCAGGAGCGTCGGGCGATCCCGGCGCAGAAAGCGAAGGCGGTAAAGCGAGGAATTCAACAGGAAACGGATCGACTGGTAAAGCCGGCGATCTTCCGGCTGGCCTTTACGTGGGAAAGGCCGGAGGAAAAACCTCGCCGGTCGCTGGCGCAGCAGCAATGCACACCTCAGATTCCAATCTGGCTGCCAGTGTGTGGACGCCGCGCGGGACTAACGGGTCGTCGCGAACCCAGCCCGAGAACGCGGCCCGGCTGTCGGACGTCGAACGGGCAGTATTCGGTGATCGCAAGTTTTATTCCCTAACGTTGAACATGCCGAATCTGAACTCGGCTGGCGGTAGCTGGGTGATTCGCTTCGCGGAGCTCAACCATGGCGATAGCCATCTTGCGGGAAACGGTGCGGAAAACAATCGTGACGCAGGCAGTGGTCCCGGCCAGGCGGCGGACCCAGCGGCGGACGATCTTGCTCAACCCGCCGCCACCCGCAAAGTGGATCCCGCTTATCCGATGGAGCTCATGCACGAGAATGTTGCGGGCACAGTGATTCTGTATGCGGTGATCCACGCGGATGGCACTGTGGGAAGTGTGCGCGTGCTGCGGGGAGTCGATCACCGGCTCGACCAGTATGCCAGCGCGGCCGTCGCGCAGTGGAAGTTTCAGCCCGCAACAAAAAACGGAGCGCCGGTTGACGTCGAGGCAACATTCCAGATTCCGTTCCGGCCGAGCCACGCGGGCACAAATTTCTAGTGAATCAGGCGGTGACAGTTCTCTACTTGGCGGCGCCTTTACGTTTTTCGAGGGCGGCGTAGATGGCGGGGTCGGTACACACTTCGTAATACGAACGTTCGGTCCATCCGGTGATGGAGAAGTCGGCGGGATCGATGCGGGGGATACGGCTTTCGCGGACCACGATTTTGCGGAAGATGTCGTGGTCGACCGGGACGGTGGCGGTGAACAGCGCGTACTCGCCTTTGTCCGACGAGGCCATTTGCGGGGGCAGTCGCACTTTCAGCGGTTCGAGGGTGATTTCGTGTTGTAGCTGGCGGAACGCGGCTTCGTTCAGGCGAATGCCACCCAGATTGAAGCTGAGGATGACGTCTTCGGGATTGCCGTCAGCATCCAATTCCGCAGCCTGGAATGCATAGACGTGGAATGGGCCGGCCTGCGGCTCCATCACCTTTCGGGCGCGTTTGTTGCAGGAGGACATGCGGTCGCTCTCATTCAACGCCTCGGAAATCATGATTTGATGTTCGCCGTCCATCAGATACAGCGGCGCCGACTCCTGCAGAGTGATGCCCACGCCCAGTTCCAGACCGGGCATGGCGGAGCGCTGCATCAATTCGTTATAGCCGCGGACGATTTCGATGATCTCGCGGGCCAGTACGCACATGCGGCTCACCGCCAGGCCGGGCTCGCCGTCGCGTTCAAGGATGGCCAGAATGATGGCGTCGCCTTCCAGGAAAACTTTTTGCGCGCCATATTTCTCCAGTAACTTGTTCACCGGATCATAGAAATTCAGGCTGAAGTAAGACGCCGGATTCAGACCCTTCTCCATCATGGTGCGAGTCAGGCGGGTGGAGTCGCGCACGTCGGCTTTGAGCACCACGTGGCGCAGTACGCGTTCCGAGTCAGTCAGCCCCTGTTCCTCGGGGAGAAGAAATTCGTAGAGGGTTCCGTTCACGCGCGACATTTCCTGCAGGCGCTCGTTGGATACCAGGTTGACGGAATCAAGCGCGCCGTTCAGGACTTCAAGCCGGCGCAGGTCGCGATGATATTGGAAGAAATCTCCGAGGAAGCGAGCCGCAACTTTGGCGCGTTCGGCGCCGCGGCAACTCGCGACTTTGGCCACCGCCGCATACAGGCTGGTCGGCGAGAGCTTGCCGTGTTCCTGAATCATGCGCTCCACCCGGTCGCACTCCGTGCGGTCGATGAGCGCGCTCTTCAACTGCTGGGGATTGATGCGTGGCGCGTACTCCGCCAGCAGGGGCACGACGTGATAGGAGGCAATCACGTTCTCCATGACGCGCTCGTCTTCGAGCAGTCGCACCCACGCGGCCAGGCGCTCCTGTTGCGCGGCGCCTTCTTCGGAATCGTCAGGCGTGCCCGTTCCTACCAGGCGCACGGCATTGTCTGGGACGTTCATCCAGGCATCGAGGGTTTCCGCGCCGATCTCTTCGCCGTAGAGTGACCGCAGAAACACAGAGACCACCTCCCGCATGCGCCCATAGCGGTCGGAATCGCGGTCCCAGTTGCCCAGCATTACGTAGTGCTCGGCGCATAGGAAGTCGTCGCGGCCGTCTTCGGAGAAGAGAAGACGATTCAGGAACAGCGGATAGGTGAAATAACTTCCCCCCGTGGTTTCTTCCCCGAAGAGCGATCGGCGGGTGCGAGCGAGGGTGCTCTTTTCGACCTCGCGCAGAGTTTCGAAGATTTCCTGGCCCGTCTTGCGCAGGATTATTTTCTTGCGTACTTGAAATTGCGCCAGACGCTCACGATATTCGTGAGCCTTTTGCGCCCGCAAGTTGTCGTAACTTTTCAGCAGGACACGGCAGCGCTCGAGCACCTGCAGAAACTGCTGGTTCATCTCCGTGCGTAGAAACTTGGTGACGGCCAACCGCGCCAGCAGGTCAACCGACAACTTGAATTCGCGTTTGGCTCGATTGAGCGACGCGACCTGCAGCTCAGTGAGCAGGGCTCGCCACTCGGAAGGATCTTTCTTCGGCTTCGTGGCTTTTCCGGCTTGCGCCCTCATCCACGAAGGACCTTGGGTCGACTGAGGCGCTTCGGCGGAGAGCAGGCCTTCAAGTTCGCCGTGGCGTGCGATCAGCCGCGCAATCTGTGCGCGCGCGGCCTCGGCAAAGCGTGCGCTGAGAACCACATCGTGACGAAGATTGTCGACGCCTACGCTCAAGCCCTCGAGCGACACGAAGGGCGTGGACGCAGCCAGATTCGGCAGCGCCGGTTTTTCCGGCGCACCGCCCAGACGAAAAATAGGAAGTCGCGGCATCCAGGGTCAGGATTCAAAACGGAAGTTGCTGATTACAAAAGGACATTTCGAGGTTAGCACGGGCCGCAGAGTGGCTAAAGTTACCTCGGTTACGGGCTTTAAGCTGCTGATTCTGGGTGAGCTAGCAGTGAGAGGACCGCGCGGGCAGGAAAAGCACCGGGCGGTGCCCAGCGGACAGCCGAGGTTGACTGTCGTTACGCGAACTTATAGAGCCGCTACTGAGTTTTCGTGCGTGCGGCTTCGAATTCGTCGCCTTTTTGCCACTCGATCCGTTGGGGCAGGCTGGCGGCTTCCCAGCCGAGCGCAAATCCGAAGCGCGCCATGGCGGAGTCGCCGACGAAATCCATATCCGGGTGGTACTCGTCGCTGGGTTGATGGTAATGCTTCTCGACGTACTCGCGTTCCTGATCGAGCCCCCAGGCCTCGCTGTGGCCCTTGAACTTCATCCCTTCATTGATCGAGAAGGACGGAATGCCTACCCGCGCCAGGCTGAAATGGTCGGAACGATAAAAGTGCCCGGCCTCGGGGCGCGCGTCGGGGCGGATGGCGAGACGGAACTCTTTTGCCGTGGCCTGCACCAGGGGATAAAACGACGTGCGCTCCGCACCAGAGACTTCGACTTCTTCGGGAGCCCCCAGCGGTTTCACGTCGTCATAATTCAAGTCGAGAGTAATTTTACCGGCCGGAATTGGAGGGTGCTTGCCGAGGTATTCCGAGCCCAGAAGTCCCTGCTCCTCGGCGGTGACGGCGGCGAAAATAATTGACCGGTGCGGGCGCTGCTGCGCGGCTCCGAAGGCCCGCGCCAGCTCCAGCAGAATGCCGCATCCAGTGGCGTTATCCTGCGCGCCGTTGAAGATGTTATCGCCAGGCATGTCAGGACGGATGCCGAAATGATCGTAGTGCGCGGTGTAGAGGACAGCCTCTTCGGCGAGGGTGCGATCTGAACCGGGCAGAATGGCGATCACATTATTCGATTCGAAATTGCGGATCTTGCTCATCATGTGGGCTTTGAGTCTGGCACCCAGGTCGACGGGATGAAAGTCGCGTGACTGCGCGTCTTTCATCATTTTTTCCAGATCCATTCCGGACGCTGTCGCCAGTCTTTTCGCCACGTCCAAGTGCACCCAGGAGGCGACTTTCAGAGCGGGGCCTTCTACCTTTAGCGCGGATCTTTCGCCGGAATTTGAATTACGCACAACCTCCCAGGGATAGCTGGCCATCTGGGTTTGATGAATCAGAATGACTCCGACGGCGCCCTTGCGCGCAGCCTCTTCATACTTGTAGACCCACCGGCCGTAATAGGTGAGAGCCTTGCCTTTGAAAAATTTCGGGTCATCGGAAGGCGGCTCGTTCACCAGCATCAGCAAGACTTTGCCACGAACGTCCGTTCCCTTGTAGTCGTCCCAGTTGTACTCCGGGGCCTCGATGCCGTAGCCGACGTAGACTACTTCGGCGTCGACGTCGGACTGGGGTTGTTGGGTCTGGTCGTAGGCCACGTACTCATCGAGCGGCTTTAGATTCATGGTCTCGCCCTGCTTCGGAACCAGGGAGAACTGGGTCTCGGGCAGGGTGGTGATGCCAACGAGCGGGACTTTCTGCATGTAGGTGCCGTGATCGCCGGCGGGCTTCAGGCCGTACTCGGCGAATTGGGTGCCGATGTACTCTGCGGCGATGTCACCGCCGCGCTGGCCGGTGCCCCGACCTTCGAGTAAATCATGCGAGAGATAACGAACGTGCCAACGAATGCGTTCCGGGCTGATGGTTTCGAGCGCTGCAAATGCCGCCCCAGGCAATTTCACGGAGGGCGCTTTCGCGCCGCCGGCGCCGCCTTCGGCCCCAACGGGCAAGTTCAGGCAAAACATCAGACAGGCCGCGATGATTCCAAGCATTGTTTTCATTGATTAATCTGTCCCCAAGGACGCGGCAAAGAAGCGGCTGGAGGAGAATTCTATCTATATGGTCTTAGAAGATTGTAACGGAGGGTTTGCCCCTGGATGAACGAGAAGTCGGAACAATGGAGGTACGAGAGTGCACCCACTCCCGGAACCAAGGCCCGGGTGCGCGTGTCCGCGTTTGCGGCCCCGGTTCAACAGTGTTCGCCGGGATCGTCCGCTTGTCTCCGGCTCGTCTTCGGCTCGTCTTCGGTCCAACCGCCGACCGGCGGCTAGTTCTTAGACCCTCAGCCTGCGCGGAAGTCGCGAACATCTTCTCCGGTCTTGAACAACGGTACGGAGGCAGTTTTTGCGGCTTCGGCAATCTTGCGGCCAAGCTGCTCGAAGTCGGCCTTCACCCAGCCCACGCTGGAGACTTCGATCTCGCCATCCTGCGCGATCCAGAAAAGGGTGGGGACGTTGGTTAGACCGTATGCGTTCGAGACCGGGTAGGAGTCGGTGTCGTCGAGCAAGGTGGGGAAGGTGACGCCGAATTCCCTGTTAAACGCAGCGGTGTCCTTGGCTTTGTTCTGGGAGACGCCGAAGAGAGAAACGTTCTTATCGCCGTAGGCCTTGTGCAGGCGTTCGAGGAACGGGAAGGCATATTGGCAGGTCGGGCAGGACACCTTGAAGAAGGCGAGGATCACGGGGCCGCGGGATAGCGACTCGCCCAAGGAAAAGGATTTGCCGTCCAGAGTTTTCAATTCAAAGTCTGGAGTTTTGGTCCCAGCGGGGAGTGCCGTCATCGGTAATTTCTCCTACTGATCTGAAGTTTTGTTCCTGGCGGGCCGCATCCGCGGTTGCCTGGTTTCATTTTATTCCATGAGTGCATGCCGCAGAATCTTCCGTGCGAGTCCGGTCAGCGCAACCCGGCCCAGGCTCTCCGCCCCGACCCACCGACCGTCCCCCAAGCTCGCGGCGGGTTTGCGCCACACCTGGACGGTGTAGTTCGTCACGGTGATCGAGTGCCGAACCACGAAGTCAGGCTTGGCGTCGTTTGGAGGTTGAATCTCTGGCAGTTCCCACATTCCTGGCATGAGTGAGGCGTTCGCCGGACGCTGCACTAGAAAGACTTTGCGACTGGCAGCGCCGTCCCCGTTTCTAAGATCGAGGGCGTAATGAATCTCGCGTTTCTTCTGAGGCCGGGCCTTCGCAGCACCCGGCAATTCTCCGCGCGTGGCGCATAGTTCCAATACAGGGCATGCCAGACATGCGGGCGCACGCGGGGTGCAGACCGTCGCGCCTAACTCCATCATGGCCTGATTGAAATCTCCGGGGCGCTCGCGATCCAGCAGTTTCGCGGCCGCCTCCCACAACTTTTCACCTGCCAGTGATTGGCCTTCCAGGCGCTGCAGGACGCGCTCCACGTTTCCATCCACGACGGCGACCGGCTCACCGAAGGCAATGCTGGCGATGGCCGCTGCGGTGTAGCGCCCTATGCCAGGTAGGGTCAATAGTTCCGCCGAGGTCGGCGGAAATTGACCGCCATGGTTGCGCGCGATTAATTTCGCCGCAGCGTGCAGCATGCGGGCGCGGCGGTAGTATCCAAGTCCGCTCCATGCCGCCAACACGCTGGCTTCGCGTGCCGCGGCCAGCTTCTCAACCGTGGGAAAGCGCTTGAGGAATTCGTAATAGTGCTCGATCACCGCGGCGACGCGAGTCTGCTGCAGCATGATCTCCGACAGCCAGACGCGGTAAGGGTCGCAACTCTTGCGCCACGGCAGATCGCGGGCGTGCGCGTCATACCACGCGAGTAGCCGCGCGCGAAATGCGACACCGCGAGAGTCGGACAAAGCCTGAAATTTGCGCAATGCCTTCAAGATGATTTCGGGCACGCCGCCCGGGTCTTTCTGTGTCAGTCGTTCTATGTCAATCCCCTAGGCCAATCCCAGTTCCACCGCCGGGGGGTGGCTGTGCCCACAGCATTTATCCAAGTCGAGCCCCTATGAATATAGCCCGCCATTTGAATATAGCCCGCCATTGACCCCGCTCGCTCGGCGCGAAATAATGGTGGAGCCTGGCACTCGGCAGTCACGCGTGAATAAGTTCACGCTCAATCATCGCGAG
>Ga0302324_100027515_pt1 | contig 10830 bp, 10 predicted proteins | sample Palsa_T0_1_FD_201949 | JGI IMG/M metagenome (GOLD analysis project Ga0302324, IMG submission 201949) | Peat permafrost microbial communities from Stordalen Mire near Abisko, Sweden - Palsa_T0_1 | ecosystem: Environmental > Terrestrial > Soil > Palsa > Peat permafrost | place: Sweden: Abisko...
CAGCGCCCTGTTCCCATGCCGGTCGATGATTTTGTCCGCGCCGTGCGCGGCGAGATCGATACCCGTGCGCTCCGTCTCGAGGCCGGGGGGATCGTCTCGCCCGCCCCGGCGCCCGTCGCCTGACGTGGCCACATCTGTCCAGCATTTCCCTATAGGAGCTCGTTCTCGTGCCTGATACATCGTCGTTGGACCGCACGCCGGTCATCGTCTCGGCCGCGCGCACACCCATTGGCCGCTTTCTGGGCGGCTTGGCGCCACTCTCCGCGCCTGAGCTGGGGGCTGTGGCCATTCGGGCCGCGATCGAGCGCGCGGGCGTGGACGCGGGAGAATTGCAGGAAGTCATCATGGGCAACGTCGTCCAGGGCGGCGTCGGCCAGGCGCCGGCGCGCCAGGCGGCGCTCAAGGGGGGCGTGCCCGCGACCGTGTCGGCGGTCACCGTCAACAAGGTGTGCGGGTCGGGTCTCAAGGCCGTGATGCTGGCCGCGCAGGCCATCCGCGCCGGCGACGCGCAGCTCGTGCTTGCGGGCGGCCAGGAATCCATGTCCAACGCGCCGTTCTATCTCTACGGCGCGCGCAATGGCTACAAGCTCGGTGACCAGACACTCGTGGACGGCGTAATTCGGGACGGCCTGTGGTGCCCGTTCTGCGACGTCCACATGGGTGGCCACGCGGAATACACGGCGCGCAAGGCCGAGGTGGACCGGGCCGCGCAAGATGCGTTTGCGCTGCAGTCGCACCGCAAGGCGGTCGCGGCGGCCGACGCGGGCAAGTTCGCAGGAGAGATCGTCTCGGTGGACGTGCCCGGGCGCAAGGGACCCACGGTGATCGCTGCCGACGAGGGCCCCCGTCGCGACGCATCGCTCGAGAGTCTCGCCAAGCTCAAGCCGGCGTTTCCGACCGACGCGCCGCGGGACATGCAGCCGGGTGACCTCACGGTGACCGCGGGCAACGCGTCATCGCTCAACGATGGGGCCGCCGCGCTGGTCGTCGCGTCGGAGGCCTACGCCCGGGCGCACGGCCTGCCGATTCTCGCGCGGATCACGGCATACGCGACCGGGGCCGTCGAGCCGCAGGAATTATTTTTCGCACCCGTGATCGCCGTACGAAATTTAATGCGCAAGGCAGGCCGCACGATTCAGGATTACGACCTGATCGAGGCGAACGAGGCATTCGCGTCGCAGGCGCTTGCCGATGGCGAGGCGCTCGGGTGGGATTGGGATCGGGTGAATGTGCATGGCGGTGCGATCGCGCTCGGACACCCCATTGGGGCGAGTGGCGCCCGCGTGCTCACGACCCTGCTCTACGCGATGCGGGACCGCAACGCGCGCACGGGGCTCGCCACGCTGTGCCTGGGCGGCGGCGACGCGGTCGCGCTCAGCGTCGAACGGGTGTCCTGACGTCCCGCGCGGTGGGTGAGGGCTCGCCCGCCGCCGCGCCCGAATCGCAGACAGAGCGGAGCGGAACCAACCCGCGGCGTGGCCGCCGCAAGGAGTCTCGAGGATGCCAGATCGCGTGGCGGTGGTAGGCGCGGGGCAAATGGGCAACGGCATTGCCCATACCTTCGCGCTCAACGGGTTTCCGGTGACCTTGATCGATGTCTCGGCGGACGCGCTCGCGCGCGCCCGATCGACCATTGCCGGCAACCTGGACCGCCAGATCAAGAAGGGGGCGATCGAGGCGGGGGCGAAAGACCCCACGCTCGCGCGCATTGCGGATGCGACGGACATGGCCGCCGCCGCAGACGCGGCGCTGGTCATCGAAGCCGCATCGGAAGACCCGGCGCTCAAGTTCCGCCTGTTCACGGCACTCGACGACGTGGTCGGACCGCAGGCCATCCTGGCCACGAATACGAGCTCGATCTCGATCACGGCCATCGCCGCCCGGACCCGCCGTCCGCAGCGGGTCATCGGGATGCACTTCATGAATCCGGTTCCGATGATGGCGCTGGTCGAGGTCATTCGCGGTTTGGCGACGTCGGATGCGACGACCGCGACGGTCACCGCGCTGGCCAAGCAGATCGGGAAGACGCCCGTCGAGGTCAACGACTACCCCGGTTTCGTGTCGAACCGCGTCCTCATGCCGATGATCAACGAGGCCGCGTACTGTGTGATGGAAGGCGTGGCGACGCCCGAATCGATCGACACCGTGATGAAGCTGGGCATGAACCATCCGCTCGGGCCCCTCGCGCTCGCCGACTTGATCGGGCTCGACACCTGCGTCGCGATTCTCGATGTGTTGCAGACGGGGCTCGGGGACCCGAAGTACCGTGCCTGCCCGCTCCTGCGGAAGTACGTGGCGGCCGGATGGCTCGGGCGCAAGACGCGCCGCGGCTTCTACGCGTACGACTGATGCCGCCCATCCGCGAATTTCTTGCCCTCACCGATCAGCAGCGCGACATCCAGCAGTTGGCGCGCGACTTCGCGGCGACCGAGCTCGCGCCCCACGCCGCCGCCTGGGATCGCGACGCCCACTTCGAATCCGCGCTCGTCCCGCGACTCGGCGACCTCGGCTTTCTCGGCATGCTGGTGCCGGAGGCGTACGATGGGATGGCGCTGGATGCGGTGACGTACCTGCTCGTGCTCGAGGAGATCGCCGCCGCGGATGCCTCGACGGCCGTCATGTTGAGCGTACACAACTCGCTGCCGTCGCAGATGCTTCTCGCGCACGCGACGGAGGCACAGCGGGAGCGCTTTCTCCGGCCGATGGCGCGCGGGGAACTGCTCGGCGCGTTCGCGCTCTCGGAGCCGGACGCCGGCTCGGACGCGTCGGGTGTGCGCACGCAGGCGACGCGCGACGGGGACACCTACGTGTTGAACGGGACCAAGGCGTGGGTGACCCAGGGGAGCAGCGCGGGGGTGATCCTGGCCATGGCGCGCACGGACACGCCCGGCGCGCGTGTCGGCGGCCGCGGCATCTCGGCGTTCATCGTCACACCCGATCTCCCCGGATTCGTCGTCGGCAAGAAAGAGGACAAGATGGGCCTGCGCGCCTCGCCGACGGTGCAGATCGTCTTCGACAATCTTCGGGTGCCCGCGGACCAGCTGCTGGGTGAGCCGGGGCATGGCCTCGTGTACGCGCTCCGGTCGCTCGCGCACGGACGCTTGGGCATTGCCGCACAAGCCGTGGGCATCGGGCGCGCGGCGCTGGGCTATGCCGTCGCGTATGCGGCGGAGCGACGACAGTTCGGCAAGGCGATCCGCGAGTTCGAGGCCATCCAGTTCAAGCTGGCCGACATGGCAACGCGTCTCACGCAGGCCCGGGCGGTGCTGTACGCGGCGGCCGCGGCAATGGACCGCGGGGAGTCGATCGGCCAACTGAGCTCGATGGCCAAGCTGACGGCGAGCGAAATGGCCATGTGGGTGACGACCCAGGCAATCCAGGTCTTCGGCGGCTACGGCTACATCAAGGACTTCCCCGTAGAACGGCTCTTTCGCGACGCCAAGGTGACCGAGATCTACGAGGGCACGTCCGAGATTCAGCGGCTGGTCATCGCCCGCGAGCTGTACGCGGACTAGCGGACGATCGCGCGCCACAAACGCGGACGTTATAGTGCAATTACGGAGGCGGACATGTTGAAATGGTCGGAATGGGATCGGTGCCCGCCGGGTACGGCGTTGAACGACGCTGATCCGGACATTGCGCGTCTCATCGAACGCGAGATCGAACGCCAGTCCGAAGGGCTGGAGCTGATCGCCAGCGAGAACTTCGTGTCGCCGGCCGTGATGGAGGCGATGGGATCGCCATTGACCAACAAGTACGCCGAGGGCTTGCCTGGCAAGCGGTATTACGGCGGGTGTGAGATCATCGATCAGATCGAGCAGATCGCGATCGACCGCGCGAAACAGCTCTTCGGCGCCGAGCACGCGAATGTGCAGCCGCACTCGGGCGCTCAGGCGAACGCCGCGACGTACCTCGCGCTGATCAAGCCCGGCGACACGCTCCTCGGGCTTGATCTGTCGCAGGGTGGACACCTGACGCACGGCTCCCCGGTGAATTTTTCCGGATTGTTGTATCGAGCCGTGCACTACGGCGTGACCGATGAGGGGCTGATCGACTACGACGCCATGCGCGCCGCCGCGCGCGAGCATCGCCCGGCGCTCATCGTTGCAGGCGCGAGTGCGTACGCGCGCACGATCGACTTCGCGGCGTTCGCCGAAGTCGCGCGCGAAGTGGGCGCGCTGTTTGTCGTCGATATGGCGCACATCGCGGGATTGGTGGCCACCGGTCTGCACCCGTCGCCGATCCCGCACGCGGATGTCGTGACCTCCACGACGCACAAGACTTTGCGCGGTCCGAGGGGTGGCTTGATCCTCTCCCGTGCCGCGCATGCCAAGGCGATCGACAAGGCGGTCTTTCCGGGGATCCAGGGTGGACCACTCGAGCATGTGATCGCGGCCAAGGCGGTCGCGTTCCGCGAGGCGCTGCTACCCGCCTTTACCGAGTACTGCCAGCAGGTCCTCGTCAATGCGCGGACGCTTGCGGCTGAGCTCGTTCGCCGCGGATACCTCGTGGTATCGGGGGGCACCGATACCCACCTGATGCTCGTGGACCTCCGCAGCAAGGGATTGACCGGCAAGATTGCGGAGAAGGCGCTCGACCTCGCCGGGATCACGGTGAATAAGAACACCGTGCCCAAGGAGACCCAATCGCCGTTCGTCACGAGCGGGATCCGGATCGGAACGCCGGCCGTCACGACGCGCGGCTTCAAGGAAGCCGAGATGCGTCGGGTGGCCGAGCTGATGGATCGTGTATTGTCGCGCGCCGACGACGCCGCGACGGCCGCCGCGGTGCGCGAGGATGTCCGCGAGCTGACGTCGGGCTTCCCGCTGTACCCGGTGGGCGCGGGGGCGGCGCGGTAACGCCTCGGCCACGCGGCCCGGCTTCCACCTGGCGCGCCGCGTGGCGCCGCGTAATTTCTGGCGCGAACACGTCCGCGCGGCCGCAACTGCCGCGCGACGATTTGTGGCGTTGCCGTGGTCCCGCGCTGTTCGTCGAGACCACGCGGAGCGGAAGGGGTTGCTTCCGCAATCCGGCGGCGCATTTTCGAATGGCGATCTCGTCGGTGTGGCGATCTCTTGGGCGTGAGGTAAGCGGTGGCGGAGTTGGCGTTTCGGGATGGGATCATGGAGCAGATCCGGCTGCGCGAGCGGCGCTTCCACGAACATGCGTATCTGTTCGTGCTGTCCGCGCTGGAGTATTGCCAGTCCCGTCTCTCGGAACGCCGCCACATTGGGGGTCGGGAGCTCGCCGGCTCGTGCCGGGATCTCGCACTGGACCGGTTCGGCGTGCTCGCCCGGCAGGTGCTCGAGCACTGGGGGATCCGATCGACGGCCGACATCGGCGATGTCGTGTTCACGCTCGTCGATCTCAATCTCCTCATCAGTCAGCCGACCGATTCACGCACCGACTTTCTCGGCGTGTATGATTTCAACGAGGCGTTCGAACACAACTATCCCTGGAACGTCATCCAGCAGGCATGAGCGGGTCGCCGCACGATCCCGCGGCCCCGCAGTCCCGAGCATAACCGTCTGCCGGTGGTACCAAGCGTGCGCGTAGTCAGCGCGGCGGAGAGTGGTGCGCGCGACCGGGCGGCAATCGCAGCCGGTGTGCCGTCACGGGCGCTCATGCGGGTCGCGGGGACAGCGGCAGCGGGCGAGATCGCACGGCGGTTTCGTACGTCGCTCTCGCGCGGCGTCGCGATCTATGCCGGTCCCGGCAACAACGGCGGCGATGCATGGGTGGTGGCGGCCGCGCTGTCGGCGGCCGGGGTGCCGGTGCGCGTGATCGCCGTGGGGGACACACGCACCCCGGATGCCGCCGCCGAGCGCGCGGCCGCTGAGCCCCTCCTTGGTCGGATCGACGTGCGGCAGGGCGCCGAGGCCGTCGTTGTCGATGGACTGCTGGGCACCGGCGCCACCGGTGCACCGCGCGATGCGATCGCCGCGGCTGTTGCCGCGATCGCCGAGTCTCGTCGGCGGGGGGCCGCGGTGGTCGCGCTGGACGTGCCGAGCGGCGTTGACGCGACGACGGGGAGCGCCGAGGGTGCGGTGCGAGCCGATCTGACGGTGACGTTTGGAACGCTCAAGCGCGGGCTGACGATCGCGCGAGGGCACGCGGGTGCCATTGTCGTTCTCGACATCGGCCTGGGCATCCACGGCGACGGCGGCGATGACGCGCCGACGTTGATCGATGCGGCGTATGTGCGCCGCCACGTCCCGCCCATCGCGGCCGACGCGAATAAGGGCACGCGCCGCCGCTTGGCGATCGTCGCGGGAGGAAGCGGAATGGTGGGCGCCGCGCTGCTCGCTGCGCGGGGGGCGCTCGCCAGCGGCATCGGGCTGGTACGGCTGTTCGTGGCGCCGCCAAATGTGCCGGTGGCGCAGACGGCCGCATTCGAGTCGCTGGCCCATCCGTGGCCCACCGATGACGCGACGGTGCACCGCGACATCGAGCAGTGGGCGCACGCGATCCTGCTCGGCCCAGGCCTCGGAGGCGGCGCCGACGCCCGGGCGCTTGTCGAGCGCGTGGTCGGTCAAACGCGGCTGCCGATCGTCATCGACGCCGATGGTCTCAACGCCTTCGCCGGGCGGCCCGGCGATCTTGCGGCGCTGCTCGCTGGCCGGACGTCGATCATCACCCCGCATCCCGGCGAATTCGGGAGACTCGTGGGAACGTCGATCGATGAGGTGTTGGCCGGGCGGTTCGAGATGGGCCGGACACTCGCCACGCGGTTGGGCGGGACTGTTTTGCTGAAAGGCGTGCCGACGGTGGTGAGCGCCGCCGATGGGCGACGGATGGTCAGCGCCGCAGGATCGCCGGTGCTGGCAGTTGGTGGCAGCGGGGATCTGCTCGCGGGAATCGTCGCGACACTGCTCGCGCAGACGGCTGACCCGCTGGTGAGCGCGGCGTGCGGGGCCTGGGTTCATGGGCGCGCCGCGGAGGTCGCGGGAGGTGGCCGCGTGCGCGGGATCACGCTCGACGACGTGGCGCGTGCACTGCCGGCGGTGTGGCAGTGGTCAGCGAGCGAGGATGGGTATCCGGTCCTCGCCTCCCTGCCCGCCGTCGGCGACGCGGGATGACCGGAGATCCACGTCGCGCGCCGGACGGTGCACACGCGCGGACGGGAGGACATCTCGAGCTGGGCCAGGGTCCGGAGTTCGATCTGATCCGCCGGTTCCTGAGTCAGTGGGCGGACGCGGCGCGCGGTATCGGCGGCGACTGTGCGACACTCGATGTGCCCCGCAATGCGAAGCTTGTGCTCAGCGTCGATACGAGCGTCGAAGACGTGCACTTTCGCCGCGCTTGGCTGACCCCTGCGGAGATCGGATACCGCGCGACCGCGGCGGCGCTGAGTGATCTCGCCGCGGCAGGCGCGGCTCCCCTTGCCGTATTGCTGGCCCTCTCGGCCCCGGCATCGTGGATGCCGGAGCTTCCCGCGGTGGCCGACGGTGTCGGTCAGGCTGCACGGGACTCGGGAACGATGGTCGTGGGGGGGGACACGACGGGGGGCCCGGCACTCATCCTCTCCGTGACCGTCGCCGGTGCGGCGCTCCGACCGCTCACGCGCGCGGGCGCGCGCGCCGGCGACCGTGTCTACGTCTCGGGGCGACTGGGTGGGCCGGCCGCCGCGCTTCGCGCCTGGGCGGCGGACGAAACGCCCGATGCGGAGGCGCGCGCGCGTTTCGCGCGGCCCGCGCCGCGCCTGCGAGAAGGGCAGTGGCTCGCCGCGCACGGCGTGACGGCGGCGGTGGACATCTCGGACGGTGTGGTGGCCGACCTCGGCCACATCGCCGCGGCAAGTGGCGTGCGGATATCGATCGACCTCGATCGTGTGCCGCGATGGCCGACGACGACTGCGATCGATGCGGCCGCGAGTGGGGAGGAATACGAACTCGCGGTCACCGCGACGCACGCGGTGGACGCTGCCGCGTTCGAGCGGGAGTTCGGCATCCCCCTGACGCAGGTGGGAGAGGTGACGTCCGGGGCGCCGGCAGTGGAGGTGTCTGTCGCCGGTGTGCGTGTTGCCCCGATCCCGGGCTACGATCACTTTTCCTCAGTGTCCGAGCTCGGCCGAGAGCGACGCGACATCGAACCCCGCTGACCTGGCTGCTATGCGCTCGCTACTGGCCGCAATCGTTGTCCTCGTGCTGACTCCGCCGTTCGCCGCCCTGGTGACGTTGGGCGCGGCGTTGCACATCCCGGAGCGCCCCGGCGGCGTGTATTGGTGGGTCCCGCGAGTCTGGACTCGGGCGCTGCTCTGGGCGGGCGGTGTCACGGTGCGGGTCCACGGCGCCGAACGGATGGGTGACGGCCGGGACTCCCGCATCTTCGCGTCGAACCACGTCAGCTGGTACGACGTGTTCGTGCTGGCGGCGACGCTGCCGCGCTACGCCTTTGTCGCCAAAGCCGAGCTTCTGCGCATTCCGATATTCGGTCCCGGTGCCCGAGCGGTCGGAACCGTGCCGATCGAGCGCGACAACCGGAAATCAGCGTTCGCCAGCTACGAGGCGGCCGCGGCACAGGTTCGCGGGGGGCGACCCATCGTCGTCTTTCCCGAAGGCACGCGTGGCCGGGCGTACCCGTTACGGCCGTTCAAGAAGGGACCGTTCGTACTCGCGATTGCCGCGCAGGTCCCCATCGTCCCGGTCGTCATCTACGGGACGATGGCCGTCATGCCCAAAGGCGCGTGGCGCATTCGGTCGGGCGTCGTGGACGTGCATTTCCTGGACCCCGTGTCGACGACCGGACTCACGTACGACAATCGCGACACGCTGTCCGCGACCGTGCACGAGCGCATTGCCAGCGTGCTCGAGCGGGAATACGGCGTCGTGCCGAGCCGCGAGACCGATCCCGCGGCGGTGTTGCCCACGGTATCGCCCAGCGTGTCGCCGACGGTGTCGCCCGCGCCTGCAGCGCTCTCCACGACGCCAAACGTTCGCGTGTAGATTCCGGCGTTCCACCTCGCGGACGATCTCCGGCCCGCGTCGCACGATCCACCACCGCCCCCGCCTCCGTCATGCCAGTCATCACCGATGTCACCGCGCGCGAGATTCTGGACAGTCGCGGCAACCCTACGGTCGAAGCCGAGGTGACGCTCGACACGGGCGTTGCCGCGCGCGCCGCTGTGCCGAGCGGTGCGTCCACGGGCGCGCATGAAGCGCTCGAGCTGCGTGACGGTGACAATGGCCGCTACGGCGGCAAGGGCGTTCTGACGGCCGTCCGCAATATCGTCGAGACGATTGGGCCGACGGTGATGGGCATGGAAGCGACCGATCAGGTCGCGCTCGACCACGCGATGATTGAGCTGGATGGCACGGCCGCCAAGTCAAAGCTCGGTGCCAACGCGATCCTGGCGGTCTCCATGGCTGCCGCGCGCGCCGCCTCCGTCGCGGTCGGGCTTCCACTGTATCGGTACCTGGGCGGTCCCATGGCACGCACGCTCCCTGTGCCGCTCATGAACATCCTGAACGGCGGGGCGCACGCCGCCAATACCGTGGACTGCCAGGAGTTCATGATTGTGCCCATCGGCGCGCCGACGTTTTCCGAGGCGCTGCGCATGGGAGCCGAGGTCTTTCATGCCCTCAAGAAGGTCCTGGGCAAGCGAAAACTCTCGACCAACGTCGGCGACGAAGGCGGCTTTGCGCCCGATCTCCCGAGCGACGAGGAAGCCATCCGCGTGATCCTCGAAGCGATAGAGCTCGCCAAGTACAAGCCGGGGCGGGACGTCGCCCTGGCGATCGATGTTGCCGCGAGCGGGATGTTTGCGCGCGGGATCTACACGTTCGCGAAGAGCGGAGGTGGCTCGCGTGATGCGGCCGGCATGGTGGAGCTGTACACGCGGTGGCTGGACGAATATCCGATCGTGTCGATCGAGGACGGGCTCGCCGAAGAGGATTGGGACGGATGGGTGCTCCTGACGCGGGCGCTTGGCGAGCGCGTCCAGCTCGTTGGTGACGACATCTTCGTCACCAACACCGAGCGACTCGCGCGCGGCATCGATGTGGGCGCGGCCAATGCGATCCTGATCAAGCTCAATCAGATCGGCACGCTCGCCGAAACGCTCGAGGCAATTGAATTGGCGCGGAGCGCGGGGTACCTGTCGATCATCTCACATCGCTCCGGCGAGACCGAGGACACGTTCATCGCCGATCTCGCGGTGGCGACCGGCGCGGGCCAGATCAAGACCGGATCAGCCAGCCGCACCGACCGAGTCGCGAAGTACAACCAACTGTTGCGGATCGAGGAGCAGCTCGGCGATTCCGCCGAATACCCGGGCGGAGCGGTCTACGGCATCGGGCTCGGGCATTAAGCGTCTGGTCACGGTCGCGATCGCCGTCGCGGTCGCCGTCGCGGTCGCCGTATTCGCGGTACAGGGGGGCGAGTACGGTACGTTCGACCTGTTGCGCCAGCGGAGCCGGCGGATCGCCCTCCGCGCGCGCGTGGACACGCTCCGCCATCAGGTGGATTCGTTGACGCGGCTGGCCCACGCCATCGCGAGCGACCCCGCCATGCAGGAGCGCATCGCGCGGGAGGAATTCGGCATGGTTCGCGGCTCCAAGGAGCTGCTTTACCGTTTTGCGCCGACTCCCACGGCGGGGCGCCACCTGCCGCCGACCGACAGCGCGCCCCCGCGCGCGACCGCCCTCGGCTCCGCCGCGCCCGCCGTCCGGTAGCTCGAGCGGCGACTGCGGATCGTCAGGCGGTCGGGCCGCGCAGTGTACCGACGGGCTGCGCCAGGGCGGCCTGGGCGGCGGCGAGTCGGGCAACGGGCACGCGGAAGGGCGAGCACGATACGTAGTCGAGGCCGATGCGGTGGCAGAAGGTCACCGA
>Ga0302324_100027517_pt1 | contig 10829 bp, 9 predicted proteins | sample Palsa_T0_1_FD_201949 | JGI IMG/M metagenome (GOLD analysis project Ga0302324, IMG submission 201949) | Peat permafrost microbial communities from Stordalen Mire near Abisko, Sweden - Palsa_T0_1 | ecosystem: Environmental > Terrestrial > Soil > Palsa > Peat permafrost | place: Sweden: Abisko...
AAGGCCGCCGATGGTAGCGCCCGCGCCGGCCGTCTCGCCCACGGTGCGCGCATCGCCGGCCTTATCCGGCTCGGCACGGATTTTTCCTTCCTGGCGGTCCACATTGTTGCCATCGGCGCTGTCCAGCCGGGAGCGGAAGTCGCGGGTGACGCCGTTGGGCAGCGTGAGGGTATCGAACCGCAGGAACATTTCCGCTTTGCCTTTCATGTGGGTGGGGCGCTTGACCTCCGTCACAGTGCCCGCCACATAACTGCCCTTCGGAATCACGATGCTGCCGCGTTGGACGATGGGGAAAGCGGTTTCCAGATACACGCGATCGCCTTCCACGCTGTACTTGGTGTTGAGGCTGTTGATCAGCGATAGCGGGATCTTGGTGCCGGCGGCGACCACAATCTCAGCCGGGCCCTCCTTTATGTAGACCAAGGTGGCCGAAGGAGCCTGCCCGATAGTGCGGGTAATGGTGAGAACCGTACGGTCCGCGGAGAGCTGCCAGCGGTCCTCGGACACATAGTCCTGCGCGCCGGCAGCTAGCGCGTCGATGAACAGGGCGGAGCCTTCCCATCTGGTTTTGTACTTACTGTCGGCGCCATCCAAACGGAGCGACCACGTAACGCCAACCGACGTGCATTGAAGTGCGGAGCCTTGCTGGCTGATGGTCAGCATAACGCCGGCGCGCTCGGGAAGGCCGCGCAAGTCACTCTGTTGTTGGTCGAGAGTCCAGTTCCCGGAAAAATCGCGGTCGTCCGCGCCCGCAAGCAAGCCAAGCGGGAGCAGAAGCAGGAGAGCGGTTGCAACAGGGACGCGCATGGTGCTTCGCATCAATTATGGCATGCCTCAGCCCCCAGTTTTCGCAAAGATGACATTCTGCACAAATCGTGGGGCAAGGCCCTCGGCCTGCGGCGGCCTCCCAGGCCGCCAGCGGGTCCAGGGGACCCGCGCAGGCCAAGGGCCTGCCCCACTACACAGGAGTGAGCCTGCGCCACATCACCCGTGTGCTAGAATGCGCCAGTCGCATGCGCTTCGTGGATCTGGCGGTCATCTTCGTTTATCTGATCGCCATTACCTGGTTCGGCGCGCGCTTCCGCAAGGGCCAGACCAGCCTCAGCGACTATTTTCTGGGAGGCCGCAAGGCGCCCTGGTGGGCTATCAGCCTGTCGATCGTTTCGGCGGAGACCAGCACGCTCACGATTGTGGGCACACCCGGCCTTTCGTTCGCGGGAAACCTGGGTTTTCTGCAGATCGTCTTCGGATATCTGCTGGCCCGCGTGGTTATTTCGTTGTTGTTTCTGCCGCTATACTTCCGCGGCTCGATGTTCACCGCCTACGAGCTGATGCGGCGCCGCTTTGGCGAGCGTATCCGCCGCTTGACCGCGTCGATATTCCTGGTCACGCGGGCCCTGGCGGAGGGCGTGCGCGTATTTGCCATCTCGCTGGTTGTCTCCATCGTGCTGGGGACCGGCGATGTAGCCTCCATTATCCTGATCGTCTGCCTTACCCTGTTTTACACGTTTGAGGGAGGCATGACCGCCGTGATCTGGACCGACGTGGTGCAGATGTGTCTCTATGTGGTGGGCGCGGGCGTCAGCTTGTTTACGATTCTGGCGAAAGTCCCGGGCGGTTGGGCGCACGTAGCCGCCGTGGCGGGGCAGGCCGGCAAGTTGCAGATCTTCGATTTCCGGTTTGCGCCGGCGATGCCGTTTTTCGCGCGCACTTACACTTTCTGGTCGGGACTGGTGGGGGGCTGCTTTCTGACCATGGCCAGCCACGGCACCGATCAGCTCATGGTGCAGCGGCTGTTGAGCGCTCGCGACGAGGCGCAGAGCCGTCTGGCGCTTTTGTCAAGCTGGCTGGTGATTTTCTTCCAATTCAGTCTTTTTCTGGCAATTGGAGTGGCGTTATACGTTTACTATCAGGATGCGCATATGGTGGCGCCGCGCTCGCTGGACCGCATTTACCCGGAGTTTGTGTGGCGCCATCTGCCGGTGGGTGTAGCTGGATTGGTGACGGCGGCGATTCTGGCCGCGGCCATGGCCAACTTGAGCGCGGCGCTGAACGCGCTGGCATCCACGACGGTGATCGACCTCTGGCGGCCGATGAGGAAGCCGGGTGGCGACAGGGACGCCGGCGATCTGAAACTGGCGCGCGGCATGACGGTGGCCTGGTGCGTAGTGCTGGTGGCCATCGGCATGTTTGCCCGGCATTGGGGCAGCGTGCTCGAGTCGGGTCTGTCCATAGCCTCCATAACGCTGGGACTGTTGCTCGGCGTGTTTCTGCTGGGCGCGCTGACGAAGCGAGTGGGCGAGGGGGCAGCCATCGCCGGCTTGCTGGCCGGACTGGCCGCCATTCTCTTCGTGCGTTTTAGAACGCCCATTGCCTGGACCTGGTGGGTACTAATCGGTTCAGCGGTTACTTTCGCAGCAGGTTACGGCGCGTCATTTTTTCAATCCAGTACCCCGGAGAGATCTACATGACTAAAGATACAGCAGTTATAGAACTCCGGCGGGACCTGGGACTATGGGGCGCCATCTCCATTGTTGTCGGCACCGTAATCGGGAGCGGCATTTTCCTGGTACCGCGGGCCATGGTACTACGGGTCGGTTCACCGTCGATGGTGTTCGTGGTCTGGGTGTTCGGCGGGTTACTGTCGCTGTGCGGCGCGCTGAGTTACGCCGAATTGGCGGCCGCCATGCCGGAGGCAGGCGGGGAGTATGTTTATTTACGAGAAGCTTATGGTCCGCTGTGGGGATTTCTGTATGGTTGGACACAGATGTGGGTGGCCAAGAGTGGATCGATAGCCACACTGGCCACGGGTTTCTTCTACTACCTGACGAATTTTTTTCCCGTCCTTGACGGCGTCTTCTACACTGTACCTCTGCCGCTGGGCGCACATGGCGCACCGCTCGAGTTGCGCTACGGGCAACTCTTAGCCATGGCGCTGATTCTGTTTCTCGCCGCCGTAAATTACTTTGGAGTGAAGCTAGGCGGTGAAATACAGATTATTGTGACGATTGTAAAGGTCTTGTTAATTGCTTTTATTATTGTGGCCGGACTGGGCTTTGGAAAAGCGCACGCGGCGGCGCCGGCGGCGGCCGCGCTCCCGCTCACTATCGCCGGATTCTTCGGCGCGCTGGTGGCGGCGCTATGGGCCTACGATGGCTGGAACAACGTCAGCATGGTGGCTTCCGAGATCCGCCGGCCGCAACGCAGCTTGCCGCTGGCGCTAATTGGAGGGACGCTGGCGGTGATCGTTATCTACCTGGCGGCGAATGCAGCTTATTTCCACGTGCTGACCGCGCAACAGGTGGGCGCCAGCGAGCGGGTCGCGGCGGACATGATGCGGCGGGTGGTAGGCAATTGGGGCGCGCATGCAGTTTCGATTGCCGCCATGATCAGCATTTTCGCGGCGCTCAACGGCTCCATTCTCACCGGCGCGCGGGTGCCCTACGCCATGGCCCGCGACCGGCGCTTTTTCGCGAGCGTGGCAAAGGTGAATGCCGCGTATCGCACGCCGGGAGTCTCCATCCTGGCGCTCAGTGTATGGTCCGCGCTGCTGGTGCTTTCAGGGCGTTATGAGCAGCTATTTACTTATGTTATCTTCGCCAGTTGGATTCTTTACGGAATGACCACGGCCGCAGTGATCGTGCTGCGATACAAGAGACCCGACCTGCCCCGGCCTTATAAGACCCTAGCCTATCCTGTACTGCCGGTACTCTTCGTTCTAGCTGCCATCTCGATAGTACTCTCGACCCTGTTCGATTCTCCCAGAGAGTCTCTGCTTGGATTGGGTCTCATTTTCCTGGGACTGCCGTTCTATTTCCATTGGAAACGGCGGAACGCTTGAGCCACCCGTCGGTTCTATTGGTCCTGAACCTTGTTCTGACGGCGTATTAGTCCATAATTACGTTGTGTCTACTTGATATTCCGCGCACGGTACGTTAAAAATAATGTGAGCCGGTGTAGTGGAGATTGTGTTTCGCTTCACTCGCGCCCAACGCGCCGGGTCAAATAAGCCACGGAACGCGGGAGACATAAAGAATGGACGTCGCCAAGATTCTTGCGGAATTACGTCAAGAACGAGAGCAAATCGAAGAGGCCATTTTAAGCCTGGAACGGCTGGCCAGGGGCCGCGGACGGAGGCGGGGACGGCCGCCATCATGGATGGCGGAGATTGCAGTCAAGCGGCGCGGCCGCCCACCGGGCAGCAAGAACAAGTCCGCCCCGAAATCGGTCGGCACGACCACCATCGGGTGAGGGCTGGGGCTTGGCTGGCGCAGCGTGCGTACAGCTAAGACGTTCGGGGGGCCTCTCCCACCTTCACGCGCACCTGCTGGGTGCGGCCGTTGCGGTACACCGTGAGCGCCAACGTGTCGCCCACTCGCTTTCGGTTCAACACGCGCTGCAGCGAATCGTTGCTCTCCACCGGCTGGCCGTCCACGGCGATGATGTAATCGCCGCCGATGCCAATCTGGTAAACGCCCACGATGGCTCTCCGCATAGCGCCGCGCAGGCCGGCCGCCTCGGCGGGTGAGCCGCTGTCCACACGCTGGATCAGCAAGCCTCCCTCGTTCGGCAATCCCAGGTCGTCGGCAACATCCCCGGAGATGAAGATGGTGCGAATGCCCAGGTACGGCTGCGCCACGTGTCCCTTCGCCTGGAATTCGTCGAGCATGGCTTTAGCACGGTTGATGGGCATCGCGAAACCGATGCCGATGTTGCCCTGCGGCCCATAGATGGCCGTGTTGATACCGATCACGGAACCGTGCGAATCGAGCAGCGGCCCGCCGCTGTTGCCGGGATTAATGGCTGCGTCGGTCTGGATCATGTCTTCCAGGCGGCGGCCCTCCTGGGGCTGCAAAGAACGGCCCAGGGAACTGACGATGCCGGTGGTCAGAGTGCCTCCGAAGCCGAACGGATTGCCGATGGCCAGCACCTTTTGCCCTACCTGCAGGCTGTCGGAATCGCCCAACTTGAGAAACGGCAGGGGATGCTCCGCCTGTATTTTCACCAGCGCCAGATCGTTGCGCGGGTCGGTGCCGAGCACCTTGGCTTTGTACTGTTTCCTATCGCCGGTCAGAGTCACGGTAAGCTGCGCGCTGCCCGACACCACGTGATTATTAGTCAGGATCAACCCATCCGGCTTGACCAGGAAGCCGGAGCCGGTGCCTTCCTGCGGCTCAACCTGAAAAAAGAAGTCCTCGCGATAAACGATACTGGTGATATTCGCAGTGGCGGGACGCGCCAGCTTGTAGATTTCGATATTGTTGTTCTCGTCCGAGCTGAAGCCCGCCGACTGCGCCGATGCGGGGGCGGTCCATAGGCGTTGGGTCTCGACCAGCGGCTGCAAAAGGCGGCCCGGGCTCCAGTGCGCCGCCGAAGTGAAATACCAGAAGCCGCCCACCAGCACGGCGGCCCAGATGAAAGGTCGCATTCTCATTGTTCTATTCTCCGCAATGATTCATAAACCGCGCGCGCCTGGCGCAGGGTCTCCTCTTTTGTGCCGGAAGTATCGATGACATAGTCCGCATATTTGCGTTTTTCCGCGAGCGGCAGTTGGCGGCTGAGCCGCGCCTGCACTTCCTCGCGCGCCACCCCGTCGCGCTTGATGGACCGCTGTACCTGCTGCTCCTGGCCGCAGGCGACCACGATCAGTTTGTCGAACCGCCGGTAACTGCCGGTCTCAATCAGAATGGCCGCTTCCACCACTGCGATGCCGTGCGGATCCTCAGCCGCCACCCGCGCCAGCCATTCCTCCTCCCGCCGCATAACCACGGGATGCACGAAGCCGTTGAGCAGCGCCAGACGCGCTGGATTACCGAAAACCTGCGCGGCTAAGGCGCGGCGATCTATCTCTCCATTTTCGCCCAGAATACCGTCGCCAAACTCGCGCAGCACCGGGCTATAGGCCTCGCCGCCGGGCAGCAGCGCTTCGTGGCCCACTCGATCGGCCTGCAGGAGATGGCAGCCCAGAGCCGCCAACGCTTCGCCGACGAAGCTCTTGCCGCAGGCCAATCCACCCGTGAGACCCACCTTCAACATCGGGTTGTCCCACACACACGATAGCTGCCGGCCTCGATCCGCATGCCAATTCAATGATAGCGAGATCGGGAGCGGCATTGGCTCAATGATTCGGGTCAGATCCGCCGCTGGGGAAAAGCATCATGGATGTATTCGTTGAATGCTTCGGCCAGCAACTCGCGCCTGGCCTGCCAAAACGCATCGGCCTGATCGATTCTCCAAAGGGCGCTGTCCGTAGGAATGCATTGGCTCTGGAGAACCTTTGTACTCACCTTCGCCAGGTAAACCTCCGGGCCAGATTGCCCGATTGCTTTATTCACGCCGCCCGCGATGAACGCCATGTTCGCGATATTGTCTGCTACTGCGCGACTCTTGTCTGGAAATTGAGCGCGCGGGAGGATGTGATGGCGGTCCACATTATTTTGAAGCAGCACCTTACCGCCAGTATAGAAATCGAGGACGCCTCGGTGCAGGCAGCCTATGTAGAGCGCAAGCAGGCCGCTGCGGTCCGCGAGAGCGCCGGAGAAGTCTTTTGCTTCAGCAAGAAGGGAAGTCCTGGCCGAGCGCAGATTTGTCAGCAGGTGGCCGACCGGGTCCGAAGCTCGGCATGCTCGGAGATCTTGATCCAGAGCGGTCTCGGTGGAACGGCTATACCGGTGGCAAAGCGTGGCAAGGGCGAGCCAGCCTGCAAGTTCCTTGGGGTTCCATTGTCGCGGCTGGGTATGAGCGCTGATCGCAATCAACGGCACCAGAAGTGCGCCGGACCAAAGGATGTCCATGTTGACCAGCCCTAATTCGCTCCTAACAAGTCCTATAGCCTTCTCTGTTGCTTTTTCAGTCATCTTCCACGCAGATATCACCTCCTGACGCTCCAGCTCATGCAGAGGGGTGCGGTTTCGCCCGTCAGGCTTGGCGATGAACGCACATGCACGGAAGAGGTGCATAACATTGAGTCGGGTAAATCCTTGCTGGTGCATCCGCTGGAGAAATGGCGCGACCTCATCAGCTATGAATCCGGAGTGCCGTGCAGCCACCTTGGCGCTATCAATGTCTTCTTTCTTTAATCGGACGCCCAGCGTGTTTATGCGCGTGAACGCCGTCACAGCGTCACTAAAGCTGTAGTCAACCATCCGGACGAAAGGTATTTCATAGTCTAAAATTCTGCGAAGGGACTCCAGGCGGGCCTCTCTCTTGTCGGCCTGACGACTGCCGTCGAAGTTTCGCCGGAGTTGTCGGTACATTTCGTCATCCAAAATGTCTGATACACGCATCCAGTTTGGATCTTGCCGCGTTGCCGCGTTGGCGAGCCGGAATTCTTCCTTTTCCGGGTGGAAGACCACGTCGATGCCCTCGTCGCCGTTCATCGTCCGTGATAGGGTGATCACTCGTTGCTGGCCATCGATAAGCCAGCTCATGACGTTGGCGCGAACGGGCCGCGGATCGCGCCGCCGCGCCCGAGCTTCATCCGTGCTCTGCCACAAGAGGAGCGAGGAGATCGGAAAACCACGGTACAGCGAATCAATCAGGTGCGGCGACTTGTTGCGCCGCCACACATATTCGCGTTGAAATTCAGGTATTACAATGCGGCCGGCCCTATAATCCTCTACGAGTTGCCTAACCTTGACATTCTGGTGCTCCAGCCGTGGTTCTGGCATCTTTATGGTCCTCGATTCTAAACTTTCATGAGGCTGGGAAGCGCCGGTCTTCTGCACGGTGTTGAGCGGCAGGAGGGCAGAGTTGCGCGCTACCCATGATTCATGCTAGCAGGTAACGATGGAGAAATTCACGATCCCGCCGTTCCCTTGGAGGCTCCTCAACTCTTTGAAAGCGGCGTTATCCACCCCATCGCCTTCGCCAGCGCTCACGGTTGCGCGCTCGGCGAGGGCCACGGCATCAGAGGTACGCGACGACGGCACCGGAAGTACGACCTAACGGCAGACGGAGTACGCGCACGGCATCAGAGGTACGGCAGAGGCGGCATGCAAAGTACGGTCGGGACGGCATAGGAGGTACGCTCGTGAAGGATTCCAGATGTATTTTCTTGAGAAACGTCAATCGGCTGGCCGGAATATCCAGAGGCCGCTAATCTTCTTCTAATCCCTTTAATAAGTAAGAGGCTGCTCAGGACGATCATGGACGGGACTGCGAACCGTGAGATGAGCCGTACCTCGTGTGCCGCTATCGCAGACGCAAGAGGTGGCGCTGTTGTGACGCCGTTGGAGTTCGAACGACATAGACTTTGTCGGTCTGGTCGATATCCCATTTCTCTATCGCCCCGATCTTCTCCAGTTCCGATAGGGCAGCCTTCAGAAGCTGCTTGAACTTGCGTAAAGATTTCGTGGAGCCGCCGGCTTTCTCGTGGAGGAAGGAGATCGTTACCGGAAACGGCTTCGCGTGGCTTGCATAGTACGTGTGCAGCCATTGGGCTAAAGGCTTACGCCTTAACAGGTGGCGCTGTTCCCAATCGATTTGCGTGAACCCCCTGTCGAACAAGTTGATCAATTCGCGCGTGATTTCTACCGCATACTCGCGCCTCTTTAGCGGCCCCGCCCCAGCACCGCGGGGCAGGAGCGATCCCCAAAAGAGCTGCTCGCCATCCTTGCATATCTCGACGCTAGTTGCGGTCAACTGATGGAGGGTGCGGTACAGCCAGTTATGCTGCGATGCGCCCGTATCTCTGCCGATTAGTTTTAGCAGATGGTGCGCTGAAAAGCGAACCTTGTTCCCCAGATGCGTACCGCGGGCGATATGCATTATGCCCTCATAGACGTCGAGGTGGGTTTGATCGAGCCGTTGGCCCGTGTATCTGATGGTGTAGCCGTCCTGGGAGGCAATCAGGGCCGTTGTCAGAGTTTTTCGGTGCTGCGCTTGGGTCGCGGCGAAAAGCGCCGAGCGGCTGAATTCGTTCGGGATGCCTCTTTCAGGCTCAGGCCAGATTGGGAACTGGTAGATTTTGGCGCTTTCCTTTCTCGCAATGTCTGCCTGCGCGCGTTCGTGCGCGGCGCGAAAGTACGGCAACATCGGCACTGCATCAGCCATAGTCTTCCCTGTTGGTTTTCTTATCGGATATTCCCGCACACAGATGGGGTCAAGCATTTTCAGTTGACAGCATCCGCACATCGGCTAATGTCTGTGGGCACCTGAGCGCTGGTACGCCCAGATGCCCTGCCACGGCAATTCTGTTTGGAGAATCGCAATGGCATCAGCCGATATATCTTCGCCCCTCAGTTCGGGCAAGTCCGCGATAAAAGTTTCTTACGTATACGCGCTTGTTGCGGGGAACGAAGAAGCCGTTAAAATTGGTCGGGCAGACGATCCGGAAAAACGCTTCCGCCAGCTACAGACAGGGCATCCTCAAGTCTTGCGGATGTTTCACCAAGAGGAATGCTCACGGGGCGAGGCGTCGGCTATCGAACGCGAGGCGCATAGCATTTTAGCGCATCTTCGGCTGACCGGCGGATGGTTCCGCGCGCCAATGGATGTGGCGCGGTCGGCAATCATTCTTGCCGCAGATCGGGTTAGGATGCGAGAGGCGCTTGATGAATATGAGCGGAATGCAGGGAACGAGGCCCTGAGTCTGGCCACGATGCATACAGATGGACACGGACAAGTCTACAATGCAGTATGCGCGAGCCAGATCCGCAGTTGCTCCAATTCTTATCGCCATACGACCAGCGCGTTCGCGAGTTGGCCCTCGCCGTCCGGCAGATGCTATTGGAGGAGGCGCCCTCGGCCATCGAGACGATTTGCGACGCCTATAACGCTGTGGCTCTGGGTTACTCGTTCACCGGCCGCCTCAAGGATGGCTTCTGTCATGTGGCGGTTTACACCGGCTACGTGAACCTGGGCTTCAATCGCGGCGCGGACTTGCCGGACCCACGCAACGTGCTCGAGGGGACGGGGAAGGCGGTCCGCCACATCCGATTGGAGCCACAGGACGACTTTACGAAACCCTGGCTGCGACGCTATGTCCGCATGGCCATCGCGCAGGTGGGCGGGCCGATCGCCCCGGATCTCGAAGGGAGCAGTATCGTGAAAGCGGTCTACAAGAAGAAGCGACGGCCAAAGCCCAGATCGTAAGGGCTCGGCTGCATGCTGGCAGTCCGATTGCTTTTCCTCGGGGCTAACATGCTGCTCACATCGGTTCCAAACAGCTCCAGCAGAGCTTCGCGGGATCGCCCCCCTACGCGGAAGCCCAAAGGGGAACGCCGCCAGGCCACGCGCTTCCCGATGCGCCTGCCAGTGCGCTACACCTTGGGAAAAGACTCGGGTTGGGGCGAGATCCTGAACATTGCCAGTGGCGGCGCCCTGTTTACCATCAGCCAGCCTGTGGCCATTGGAAGACTGGTAGAGCTGTGCATCGGTTGGCCGGTGATGATGCACGATAACGTGCACTTGAACCTGGTTGCGGAAGGCGCGATTGTGCGCGTCGAGGAAGGGCGGGCGGCCGTCAGGTTCGAGAAGCGCGAGTTCCGGACTTGCAGCTCGACTTTTTTCCGGCAGGCGATTCTGCCGGAGTTCCGCGACGACGAGTCTCCCGAGCGATGACGATTCCCTGCCCGGTCTCAAGCGTGAGACGCCGCAACTCCGAGCCGGGCCAAGCCCGGCGCGACGCCAGGAGTGTCGTCGCGGCTGAGTTCACCGTGGGGCGGCCAATCATGGCCGCAGCCGCCTGTCAGGCGGCCAGAGCCGGCTGAAAAGCCGGCTGCGGGCATGATTGCCCGCCCCTTGACCGGCCAATCTTTCCTCATTCCTGGGCGGTGGCGCCGAAAGGCCCAAATCAAGTTTTACACGATTTCGGATAAAATCAACTG
>Ga0302324_100027518_pt1 | contig 10829 bp, 9 predicted proteins | sample Palsa_T0_1_FD_201949 | JGI IMG/M metagenome (GOLD analysis project Ga0302324, IMG submission 201949) | Peat permafrost microbial communities from Stordalen Mire near Abisko, Sweden - Palsa_T0_1 | ecosystem: Environmental > Terrestrial > Soil > Palsa > Peat permafrost | place: Sweden: Abisko...
AATTTCGCAAGACGCGTTGGCTGATTGGGCGGGAGCGTGTGCTGGTGTCGCGGATTGTGCGCGAGTTCAAGTACACGGTTCTGGAACGCAAGCGGCTGCTGGACAAGCTGAACAAGACGGTCGAGTCGATGCGGACGCTGGAGCGGCAGATTCGGTCGCTGGAAGCCAAGCATGAGGCTTCGCGGTCAGAAGACTTGCGCAAGGAATACAAGCGGCAGCAGAAAAATTGCAAGCTGGACATCGAGCGGCTGGAGCAGGAAGCGGGCATTTCGGCCCTCGACTTGCGGCGCACGCAGCGCGAGATGATCCAGGGCGACATGGACGCGGAGCAGGCCAAGCGTGAGTTGATCGAGGCTAACCTGCGACTGGTGGTGTCGATTGCGAAGAAGTATACGAACCGCGGATTGCAGTTCCTCGACTTGATTCAGGAGGGCAACATTGGCCTGATGAAAGCGGTGGATAAATTTGAGTACCGCCGCGGTTACAAATTTTCGACTTATGCAACGTGGTGGATTCGGCAGGCCATTACCCGCGCGATTGCGGACCAGGCGCGCACGATTCGTATCCCGGTGCACATGATTGAGACGATCAACAAGCTGATTCGCACGAGCCGGCAGCTGGTGCAGGAGCTGGGTCGCGAGCCGTCTTCAGAAGAAATTGCGAAGCGCATGGACATTCCGGTGGCCAAGGTGCGCAAGGTGCTGAAGATTGCGCAGGAGCCGATTTCACTCGAGACGCCGATTGGCGAGGAAGAGGATTCGCATCTCGGCGACTTCATCGAAGACCGCCAGGCTGTGTCGCCTTCTGATGCTGTGATCAGTGTCAACTTGAAGGAGTACACGTCGCAGGTTCTGCGCACTCTGACGCCGCGTGAAGAGCGTGTCATCAAGATGCGTTTCGGCCTCGAGGATGGCTCCGAGCACACGCTGGAAGAGGTGGGACAGAGCTTCCAGGTGACGCGTGAGCGCATTCGGCAGATTGAAGCCAAGGCGTTGCGCAAGTTGCGGCATCCCAGCCGCAGCCGCAAGCTGAAGGCTTTTATTGATGGCGTGATCGAGTAATTGCGCTGAACGGAAATTGGAAGAGGCTGCCACGTGGGCGGCCTTTTTCATTTGCGGCGCTTGCTCTTCCGCTCGGCTGCTCGCACAATGGGAGCACTATGCTTCCCGCGATGATTTTCTTCCTTCCGCTCGGCCTTCTGGGGATTGTCCTCTACTTTCTGCCGACGTTTCTGGCGGCCTCGCGTCATCATCCCAGCGTGCTTGGGATTTTTCTGCTGAACTTTTTTCTGGGATGGAGCGTGATCGGCTGGGTGATCGCGCTGGTCTGGGCGGTTTCGCGGCCGCCGGTGGTGGTTGTCAACACCGGCTATGGGGCGCCTGGCGTTTCAGGTTCCGGGTATTCTGCAGCCCCGCCTGCGGCATTGCTTTGCTCGCGTTGCGGGACGCCGATTGCTCCCGGGGCGAGCTTCTGTGGGCGGTGCGGAGCACCCGTCTAGGCCGCCAAAGGGCGACGCGTGGGGAACCGAATCGCGGAAATCTGCGTATCTGTATCTGTCCAGTGATAGGCGGAGTAGTTTCCAGGAGAACGTAATGTCCACCCAGCCCGTGCCAGTGCAATACATTTCCGCGATGGAACAATCCCTGCTGCAATCGCTCGACGAGGAGCAGCGGGTATGGTTTCTGCGCGACATGAGCATGTATCGCAAGGACGAAGTTGTCGGCGTGCTGCTGGCGATCTTTCTGGGCAGCTTTGGCGCGCATCATTTTTATCTGAAACGGACCGGGCTCGGCATTCTTTACCTGTGTTTTTTCTGGACGGGGATTCCCGCGTTGCTCGGCTTCATCGAGGCGTTTTTCATGCCGGGCCGGGTGCGTCGTTACAACGATGAGCTGGCCGTGCTGATTGCAGGACGCGTCCGGGCGGGTATCTGGTCGGCTCCCGCAGCCCAGCCGGTGTATGCGTATGCCGCTGAGCCATTGGCGCGAATCTGCCCCCATTGCGGCAACGCGATCCTGGGTGAGGCTCGGTTCTGCGCGCACTGTGGAGCGCAGAGCGCCGCGTAATTCTGCGGCACTGGTGACAGCTTGTTCGATTACATATTGGTGTGGCCGCCGCGCATGTCCTCATTGAAGGTGGGCTTGGTGGCTTCGAGCGCGTGATGCAGCACGGTGTCGTACTGCTCCTTGCGCTCCATCAACTTCGGCGTTGCGGACCACATGCCGTTGTCCCAACCCCTGGCCAGGCCTTGCGATTCAAGCGCTAGCGCGGGGCCGACTAATTCCTCCACCGTTGTGTTCAGATATTGCGCGTCGCGCGGATCGGCGATCCAGACCGGGGCCGTGTTGCCGTTGACGCCGCTCAACCAGTACAGCTTGCTGGCGACAAATTCTGCACGCTGTTCGGGCGTTGTGTCATTGAAGCTGAACTTTTTTTGCCAGCGCGAGTAGTAGCGCGTGGTGACGGGGACGGGCTGGCGGTTGCCGCTCTTCACAAATTCGAGCTGGCCCTGGTCGAGCGTCTTGCGGATGGCGTTGTAGATGAACGATTCGGCGTAAGGCTGCTCAGGGGCGGGAACGATTTCCGCGAAGGTGAGCGTCATGCTGGCGGCGAGTTTGGCGTGCAGCGGGCTGGCGGTTCCGTCCTCGATGCGTGCGGTGCCGTGGACGATGTGCGTGTCCGCGCCGGAGGTGGAGAAATGGAAGGGCCAGTGAAATTCGCCGAGGCTGAGCGGGATGCCGGCGAGAGTGACATAAGTGTCGGGACGCGGATTGCGCAGGCGCTGTGCGGCTTCCTGCAAAAACTTCGTCATCTCGGGGAGAAGCTCGGGGCGGTCGAAGTCGAAGCTGGAGCTGAGTTCGAGCTTGAGGCCGCGGGCGCGATCGGTTGCGAGCGCGAGTTGAAAACTTGTCGTCGGCAGTCCCGCGAAGCCGGTGCTTTCTTCAGCCGAGGTGATGACCATGCCGGCCTGCTGCGCGGCTTGTTCCATTGCGCCGGTTAGCGCGGTTTTGCTTGCTAATGCCATGTTGATTGCTTATCTCCGTTGTTACTTTCCTGAATCGCGGCGTAGTCAAAAGCCGTTGTCGTCTAACTCACTATTCTACTCATCGGTGCCGCCCATCGTAAGCAGAATGAGGCGCCCAACATACTTGATAAAAATGCGCACTGGATAGGGATAGCGCTTGTGGAAGTAATTCTTCTGCAGCCTGTCCCGCCAGCTGTCGGCAACTGCCTCTTTCTCCCGAAATTCAGGCCGGACCGTGTAGTGAATGTGGTGCCCGATTTCATGAAAGAGGACGCGTGATAAGAAAATGTCGCGAAAGAGGGGAACTTTGAATATCCACTTTTCCTTGTCTCCGGCGCTCAGGGTTGTATCTAAAAAGATTTCTACCCATGCAGCATCTCCCTGCCACGCCTGATGATACAAACCAGCGAGGCGCCGGGATTTGCCTTTTCGACTGCGTGGCTTATTGACCCTGTTCCGCCGGTCATGAGAAAGGCAATCGCTATTTGTCAGGACGACCGCACCCAATCCCACCAGAAATTTTGGCGGGATGGTGGCGATCACGCGGGAGGCTGCCCGGGCAACGTTATATGGCGGCGTGTAGCCGGAAAAATTGACGACTATATTCGGCTGACTCAATGATGTTCCCCCCGAGCCGCTGAGTCCTTTCGACGAGGCAGCCATTAGGTCCGGAAATCTGTTGCCAGAGGCACGCACGCGATAGATTCTAGTCGAAAATTCTCCGCGTCTAACGACTACTTTGCTTATTCGTAATAGCCGCTGATAGGCTTTCCTTGCCTATGAATTCCTCGAGATTGCTTCCTGTTCTGTTGGCCACTTCCCTGCTCTGCAGCGCGCCCGTCGCCCAATCGCAACAGCTTTCCGCAGATCTTCGGCAGCGAGTGGACACGGCGGCGAAAGCTGCGGTTGAAAAGTCGGGCGTGCCTTCGGCTTCAATGGCGATTGTTCAGAACGGCGCGATTGTTTACATGCAGGCATATGGCGAGGCTCGACTGGAGCCGCCGACGCCGGCGCGGCCGGACATGCGCTACTCGATTGGCAGCATCAGCAAGCAGTTCACCGCGGCGGCGATCCTGATGCTGCAGGACGAAGGCAAGCTGAGTCTGGACGACAAGATTGGCAAGTGGCTGCCGGATTTGACGCGGGCGAATGACATCACGATTCGCGAGGTGCTGTCACACACTTCGGGGTACCAGGATTTCTGGCCGGAAGATTATGTGATGACGACGATGATGCAGCCGGCGACGCCGCAGCATATTCTCGATGTGTGGGCGAAGAAGCCGCTGGATTTTGAGCCGGGGACGCAGTGGCAGTATAGCAACACCAATTATGTGATTGCGGGCCGGATTGTTGAAATTGTAACCAAGAAGGATCTTTTCGCTTTTCTGCAGAAGCGTATCTTCTCTCCGCTAAAGATGGAGAGCGTGATGAACCAGGATTTCCGGCGACTGGCGGACACGGACGCGCTGGGATATTACCGGCATGCGCTGGGGCCGCTACGGCCGGCTCCGAAAGAAGGCTTCGGCTGGATGTTTGCAGCGGGTGAGCTGGCGATGACGGCGCATGATCTTGCGGTCTGGGATATCGCGCTGATGAACAGCGACCCGCGAATTCTTTCCGCAAAGGCGTGGAAGGATCTGGAGACAGAAGTGAAGTTGAAGGATGGCAAGGGCACGATGTACGGGCTCGGCGTCCAGGTGGCGCATTACATGGGTCAGCTGATTGTGTTTCATTCCGGGGAAGTTTCCGGCTTCGTGGCGGCGAATGCGGTCTTCCCGGATTTACACTACGCTATCTGCGTGTTGACGAACCTGGATGCTTCTGGCGGCGCGGATGCTGTGTCGCGCAACGTGTCGGGGATTTTGCTTTCCCAGTTGAAGCCGCCAGCGGAGAAGGCTGCAACTCCGGCTGCCGCGACGGCCACAGCGCCAGCTGCAGCGCCGGCGGCGAAGGCGCCAGAAGCCGCTCCAGATGCAAAGATGGCGAAGACGACGGAGCAGGCGCGGCAGGTTTTTCTGGGATTGCAGAGCGGGAAGATTGACCGCACGATATTCACGCAACTGACCAACGACTATTTCACGCAGGAGGCGCTGGACGATTATGCGCAGTCGCTGGGACCGCTGGGAGCACCGACGGAGTTCGAGGAAGATCAAAGCGAGTTGCGCGGCGGCATGACGTTCCACGTTTATACGGCGAAGTTCGCGGGTGGAAAATCGGTGACGGTGACGACTTACATTGAGCCTGACGGAAAGATCGAACAGTACCTCGTTGAGCCGGGCCACTGATTTGACGCGGTAGAAATTGGAACGCGCGCGGGCACGGCGGCGTTGGCTGCCCGCGCATCCGATTTCACATGATTCGCAAACTCAAATCCGGCCAGTTCCGCATTTACAGCTTTACCAAAGACCCAAAGACGGGCAAGCGCAAAAATCTTGGCACGTTCCCTACCAAGGAAAAAGCGATGAAGCACGAGCAGCAGATTGCTTACTTCAAACGCGAGGCGAGCTAGCTTCACAAATTTAGAAGAGCCACGGGGCACCCTTTTCGGGCACCGGGATGCCGAAGTGTTGATAGGCGGCGCGGGTGGCGACGCGACCGCGGGGGGTGCGGTCGAGGAAGCCAATTTGTATCAGAAAAGGTTCATATACCTCTTCGAGGGCGTCTTCTTCTTCTGCGAGTGCGGCGGCTAGCGTGTTGAGGCCGACGGGGCCGCCGTTGTATTTTTCGATGATCGTCAGGAGGAGGCGGCGGTCGAGCTCGTCGAATCCGTGGGAGTCGACTTCGAGCATGGTGAGTGCTTTGTGGGCGACGTCCTTATTGATGTGGCCACCGCTGCGGACTTGGGCGTAGTCGCGGACGCGCCGCAGCAGGCGATTCGCGATGCGCGGAGTGCCCCGGCTGCGCATGGCGATTTCGCGCGCGCCTTCGGCGTCAATGGTGACACCGAGAACCTCTGCGGAGCGCTCGACGATGAATTGCAGGTCGCTCTCGGAATAAAACTCGAGGCGAAGCAGGATGCCGAAGCGCGAGCGGAGGGGTGCGGAGATTAATCCGCTGCGCGTGGTGGCGGCGACGAAGGTGAAGGGCTTGAGGTCGAGGACGTGAGTGCGGGCGCCGGGGCCCTGGCCGATGATGATGTCGAGTTTGTAGTCCTCGAGTGCGGTGTAGAGTTTTTCTTCGAGCACGGGTTGCAGGCGGTGGATTTCGTCGAGGAAGAGGACTTGCTTCTCGCGCAGGTTGGTGAGGATGGCGGTGAGGTCGAGCGCGATTTGTAGCGCAGGGCCGGAGGTTTGCTGGAAGCCGACGTTGAGTTCGTTGGCGATGATGGTGGCGAGCGTTGTCTTACCCAATCCGGGCGGGCCGAAGAGCAGAACGTGATCGAGGGCGTCGCCGCGGCTGCGAGCAGCTTCAAGGGCGATGGCGAGTTGCTCTTTTACTTTCGGCTGGCCGATGAACTCGCTCAATTTTTGCGGGCGCAGCTTGAGTTCGATCGCGGCGTCGTCGTCGACAGCTGCGGCTGAGACGAGCCGGGTAGCATCGAATTTGCGGTCTGCTGGGTCCATGGGATAGCGGTGAGTAACGGCTTCAGCCGGATGGTAGCATGCGAGCGCGTGAATTTCTTTGGACGCTATTTTGTGACAGGCGTGGCTGGTGCGGGCTGCGCGTTTGCACCTTTGTCCGATATGACGCACTCGGCTTTTTGCCAGGCGAAGACGATGCTGGTGTTGCTCTCGCTGCGGACACCGTTCACAATCTGCGTGTAGTTCATGGTGCCGGTGACGAGTTGGTCTGTGCTGCGGGTTAGCTCGTAAGCTGTGCTTATCGTGGCCGAGGCGCCGGTGCAGCTGAGGGACAGCTTGACTCCCTGCGCGGTGAGTTGTTTCGGGCCTTCGACGCATGCCAGATTCTTCGACGTGTTGTCAGGCTTCTGGACCAGGGTCGCCAGGTCAGTATCCTTCACGCAGGTAAAAAAAGTGTGCGTCGAATCGGTGTCTTTGCCGTGGACGATGGCGGTCATCTTCCACTCGCCGATCTTGATGGGGAGCTGGGCGGGGGCGGATGGCGCGGCCGCCGCGGGAGCGGGAGGCGCCGCCGGCGGAGTAACCGCAGGTTGCTGGGCGAGGACCGGGGCCGCGCCGGCGAGCAGGAGCATCGCGAGAAACTTCATGGGTCTACTTTATAGAATCCCGCGGGGGTTTATCGAATCCGGCGGCTGGGGATTTATTGGGTGGCGAATTGTCCCGGCTTGACGTCTCCGCAGTCCGAGCCCAGGAAGGTGGAGGTGCTCTCCTCGGTGAATTCGACGGGGCGGCCGGATTTATCTTTGCCGCTGAAGTGAGCTTTCTCCTCGGTGTGATTGTCGTCTGTGCGAGACGCCTGGATGTTGCCGCTGCCGAAGATGTTGGGGCCGGCGCAGACCATGTCCGCCTTCATGCCGGAGGAACTCTTCTGGATGTTTTCAAGGTGGCAGGAAGAATTCCGCGGCGGCGTGGAGCCGCCGAATTTCTCGATCGCCTCTTTGGTCATACAGGACTTCATCTTGATGGGTTGGCCATCCAAGCCGGGGACCTTGATGCCTCGGGCCTGCATCTGGGCGATCTGTTGGGGCGTGAGCTGCATGACGCCGGTCATCTTCATGGTGCCGGTCGTCTCCCACAGGCCGGGCTTGGAAATTTGTGCGTGTGCGCTGACGGCCAGCAATACCGCGGTGCCTGACATGGCTAATCTGCTCAATTTCATTGAGATTCCTCGCGTCAGCTACTGTAAGTGATTTTTGTAACTGTCGCGAGATAAATGCGAAATTTTCTTGCAGAAAAGTGACGGCTAACGAGGCATTTGCAGTCTCCGCTACACTCAATGGGCACGCTTCGCTTGCTCCGCATGACGCTACCTCGCATTCGACTTCGCCGACCTCAGCAGATTGCCGGGCTGCTGCTGCTGTTGTTGCTGGGGGAGTGTCTCTGGATGGTGAGCCACCAGACGCTGACCGAGCAGGACTATAAATTTGCGCGCTGCGGGCGTGAGATGTGGGAACGGCCGTCGCCGCTGGCGGGCTACTTTACGACGTGCGGCAATCTGCAGGATGGGACGTTTGCCTATCGCGTGGCGGGACTTCCGCTAACGGTGGACCGCATCGTTTCAGAGCTGGCGGACAAGCTGCGCAAGCCGGAAAACCGCATGTACACTGGCGAATCTTCGGATACGTCGACGTGGGAGATGCGGCATGAGCTGCGCTCGGTCGTGCTGCTGGAGCATCTGCCGTTCGCGCTGTTTGCGATCTGGCTGGGCGGCGGATTGTGGTGGGTGTCGCGACGGCTGTTCGGCAACGAGGGCGGATTTCTGGCGCTGGCGTTTTATTGCGTGTGCCCGGCGGTGCTGCATGCGGCGACGACTCCGAACAACGACATCCTGGCGGCGTGGGGACTTTACGGAACTATATATACGGCGATCGGGGTGGCGCATGCGATGCAGGGGCCGCGGCGGAAGTGGCGGCCGCGGATTATCCTGCTGATGATTGCGCTGGGGCTGACGGCTTCGGCCAGCGTTGCGGCGGGAATCTTCGGGCTGCTGGCGTCGATTGTGTTGATGCTGTATCTCGCGGAGGAGCGCCGCAGTCAAGTCATCCAGGTGCTGGCGCTGACGATTCTTGGAGCGATGGCGATTGTGTTCGCGAGCTATGCATTTTCGCCGAATGCGTTTGGGTATCTGTGGCGCGGCGGCGGGGCAAGGATCTGGTTCAGCCTGCTGCCGGCGCGGCTGGCGCTTTGGAATTTTTCGAATGCGAGTTTGCTCATCGCGCTCGGGGTCGCGCTACTGTTGTATCCCAGTTCGCGACGCTCGCGGTATTTTGGCAACACTGTCCCCTTCGTGCTGGCGTTGATGTTACTGCCGCTGGTGACGACGCAAGTGGTGACGCGGCCGTGGCTGTGGGCGCTGCCGTTTCTGTTTACGTTCATGGGCGGCGTGTGGGCGGATGCGCTGGAGACGCGCTGGCGGAAGGCGTTTCTTGCACTCGGCGGAGCAGCGCTGGTAACGCAAGGACTGCTGGCGTGGATGGTGATTCGCGCCGTTGCGTAACGATTTTCGAGCGATAAATTACGGCCATTTTTGCACCGCTGATGACTGCCATAAGCTATTGATTACAATAGGCTTATGGGAGAGTTTTGGGCATCCGGCGTGATAGAATAGAAATACACAAACATCATGGCAGACGATCAGAATCCAGAACTCCCGCTCACTCCTCCCGACCCTTCTGAAGGCCCCACCGGCGCGGCATCTTTAATCCCGATCAACATTGAGGACGAGATGCGGCGGTCGTATCTCGACTACTCGATGTCGGTGATTATCGGGCGTGCGTTGCCTGATGTGCGCGACGGATTGAAGCCGGTGCATCGGCGCATTCTTTACACGCTGCATGAGATGGGGCTGCCGTACAACAAGAAGCACACCAAGTGCGCGAAGGTGGTTGGCCAGGCGATGGGTCTGTATCACCCGCATGGCGACTCGGCGATTTACGACACGATGGTTCGGTTGGCGCAGCCGTTCACGATGCGCTACACGCTGGTGGATGGGCAGGGAAATTTTGGTTCGGTGGACGGCGATCCGCCGGCGGCGATGCGTTACACCGAGTGCAGGATGACGCGCATTGCGGGCGAGTTGATGGCGGACATTGAATACGACACCGTCGACTTCACGCCGAACTATGACGAGTCGACGAACGAGCCGACGGTGCTGCCGACGCGGGTGCCGAATCTCATCGTCAACGGATCGAATGGGATTGCTGTGGGCATGGCGACCAACATTCCGCCGCATAATTTGACGGAAGTTATCAAGGCGACGATCGAGCTGGTGCAGGATCCGACGGCGGGCCTCGAGACGGTGCTGAAGCATGTCCAGGGACCGGATTTTCCCACTGGCGGTTACATATACGGCAAGGCTGGCATCGTTAACGCGTACAAGACGGGGCGTGGACGTTTCCTGATGCGCGCCAAGACGGGCAAGGAGAATATTTCCGGCGGACGCGAGGCGATTATCGTCACGGAAATTCCTTACCAGGTGAACAAATCCAAGCTGATTGAGCGGATTGCCGAGCTGGTGCACGAAAAGATTACTGACGACATCAGCGATGTGCGCGATGAGAGCGATCGCGATGGCATGCGCATTGTGATTGAGTTGAAGCGTGGCGCGCAGCCAGAGATTGTGCTGAACCAGCTGTACAAGCATACGCAGATGCAGGAAAGCTTCTCGATGATTTTTCTCGCCGTGGTGAATGGGCAGCCGAAGGAACTCGGGCTGCCGGAGGCGATTCGCCACTTCATCGAGCACCGCATTGATGTTGTCCGGCGGCGGACTGCGTTCCTGCTGAACAAGGCGCGCGATCGCGAGCACATTTTGCTGGGCTACCAGATTGCGCTCGATCACCTGGACAACGTGATCAAGATTATTCGCGGGTCGAGCTCGAGGGCGGATGCTCGCGAGAATTTGTTCGCGTACTTCTCGGCCAAGAACATTACGCTGAACGGCGCGGAGCTCCGCGGCGTGAAGCTGGCGGCGAAGAAATATGGGATGGACGAGGAGCAGCTGCCGACGGGTACGCTCATTCTCAGTTACAAACAGATTGACGCGATTCTCGAACTGCAACTGTATCGCTTGACGCAGCTTTCGATTGATGAACTGGTGGCGGAGTTGACCGATGTTCGCGGCAGGATTGCTGAGTACGAGAGCATCCTGGCGTCGGAGAAGAAGCTGCGCGGCGTCATCGTCAAGGAGCTTGAGGCGGTGGGCAAGGATTTTGGCGATGCGC
>Ga0302324_100027519_pt1 | contig 10829 bp, 7 predicted proteins | sample Palsa_T0_1_FD_201949 | JGI IMG/M metagenome (GOLD analysis project Ga0302324, IMG submission 201949) | Peat permafrost microbial communities from Stordalen Mire near Abisko, Sweden - Palsa_T0_1 | ecosystem: Environmental > Terrestrial > Soil > Palsa > Peat permafrost | place: Sweden: Abisko...
GCTACGGGTTTACTTATCAGTTGGCGCGGAGCCTTTGCCTCGTCGGCGCCGCGGCGGCCGGTGTGAGCGCCATCGAGACGATCCAGGGCGACTTTCGCGACGAAGCGGGCTTGCGCAAACGCGCGACGGAGGTGCGGCGCGCCGGATTTCGCGGCATGTTGGCCATCCACCCGGCGCAAGTCGATGTGATCAACGAGGCTTTCACGCCGAGCGCAGAAGAGCTCGCGTCGGCGCAGGAGATCGTCGATCTTTTTGCCGTCAACCCGGGCGCAGGCGCGATTGGCCACAAGGGGGCGATGCTCGATCGGCCGCATCTCGCGCGCGCGCAGGCGTTGCTCGCGCTGGCGGCGCGGCGATGAGGTTGGCGCGGCGCCGATGACTGTCGTGACGGATGCAAGCAGGCTCGACCTCAGTGCCTATCTGCGCCCGGGCGAGCGCATCGTCTGGGGGCAAGCCTGTGGCGAGCCCACCACGCTCGTCGAGGCGCTGATCGCACAGGCCGACCGTATCAGGGACCTCTCCGCATTCGCGGCCACCAGCTTTTCGGGACTGTTGAGCGCGGAGGCTGCGGCAAAGTTCAACCTCTCCAGCATGGGGGCCATCGGCGCGCTGCGCACGGTGGCAGCCGCCGGCAGGCTCGGCATCGTGCCCTGTCATGTGAGTCAGATCGGGCCGATGATCGAGCAGGGTCTGATCGGCTGCGACGTGGCCTTCGTGCAGGTGAGTCCTCCCGACGCGGACGGCAATCACAGCTATGGTCTGATCGGCGATTTCGTTCAGGCGGCCGTCGCGAAGGCGCGCGTGGTCATCGCCGAGGTCAACGAACGCGTGCCCTTCACGCTGGGCGATGCGGTGTTGCCGGCGGCGCGCATCGATTGCGCCGTGCACGTCTCACGGATTCCAGTCGAGGTTCCTGCGGCCCAAATCGGCGAGACCGATCAATCCATCGCCCGGATCGCGGCCGGGTATATCGAGGACGGCGCGGTGATCCAGGTCGGCGTCGGCGCGGTGCCCGACGCGATCCTCCGATTGCTCGGCGATCGACGCGATCTCGGCGTGCATTCGGGCATGATCGGCGACGGCCTCGTCGATCTGGTGGAGGCGGGCGTGATCACCAACGCCCGCAAGCCGATCGATGCGGGCGTGTCCATCACCGGTGCCCTCATCGGCACGCGGCGTCTCTATGATTTCGCCCACCGCAATCCGAACATCGGCCTGCGCCGCTCCGCCTACACGCACAGCGAGGCGACGCTGTCGCGCCTCGACCGACTGGTGACGATCAACTCGGCGGTGGAGGTCGATTTGACGGGCCAGGTCAACGCGGAGCAAAGCGGCAGCCAATACTTCGGCGGGACAGGCGGCCAGGTCGATTACGTTCGCGCCGGCAGCCGCTCACGCGGCGGTCGTTCCCTCATTGCGCTGCCCGCGACGGCGAAGGGCGGCAAGGTCAGCCGCATCACCGTGGCGCTGTCCGGGCCGGTCACTACGGCGCGTGCCGATGTCGATGTGATCGTCACGGAGTTCGGCGCGGCGGAGCTCAAAGGGCAGACGCTCACCGAGCGTGCGCGGCGTCTCGCCGGCATCGCGCATCCCGATTTTCACGAGGAGTTGGATCGCGCCGTCCATGCCATTCAGCAGAGGGGGTTCTAATGAGCGATGCGGTGCTGTTCGATGCGCGCGGTGACGGTATCGCGATCATCACCTTGAATCGTCCCGAGGCCCGCAACGCCCTGGGCAAGGACATCCGGGAAGGTCTTTTCGGAGCCTGGGATCGATTCGAGCGGGATCCGGCGCTGCGGGTCGCCATTCTCACGGGATCGGGAGAGAAAGCCTTCTGCGCCGGTGGCGACTTGAAAGAGATGGTGGAGCGGCAGCTCGCCGTGCCGCCGCGAGATATGTTTCCGATGCCGGGAGACAATATCGAGCTCACCAAGCCGACCATCGCCGCAGTCAACGGCGTGGCCTTCGCCGGCGGCTGGATGATCGCGCAGGCGTGTGATTTGTGTGTCGCCAGCACGCGAGCGCAATTCGCCATCACCGAAGTAAAGGTCGGCCGCAGCTCGCCCTGGGCCGCGCCGCTGATCCACATGATCCCGCAACGAATCATGATGGAGATCGTGCTTACCGGAAAGCCGATCAGCGCGCAGCGCGCCTACGAAATCGGGCTCGTCAACCGGCTCGCGGAGCCCGATCAGTTGATGAGCGCCGCGCTCGAGTTGGCCACGGAAATTCTCGACGGTGCGCCGTTGTCGGTGCGGGCGGCGCGGGAGACGGTCATGCTGTCGACCGAAATGGGCCGCTCCGCGGCCTTGAAAGCCGCCCGGCACGCTTCGGAAGTCGCCTATCGAAGCGCGGACGCGCAGGAAGGCCCGAAGGCCTTCGCCGAGAAGCGGCGCCCGCGCTGGAAGAATTCTTAAGCCTTGCTCACCATGCCGAAGCTATAGCGGATGTGGTCGACGTGGCCCGAAGGCACGACCGGGAACACGACGGGTGCATCCGTATTGCGGATGGTGTCCATCTCGCGCGCGACATCTTCGATGGACCAGCTGTGGCGGTAGACGCCCGGCGATTCCGCGATGAATGCTCGGGCGACGCGGCCGGCGATCGAAACCAACATTTCCGCCGTAATCGAGCAGGATTCGTGGGCCAGCCAGCCGACTACGGGCGCCACCAATTCCGCGGTCATGGGAGGGTAGGCGCTGATGTCAATTCCTTCGGCCATGCGCGTCACTGCCGCGGGAACGATGACGTTGCACTTGACGCCCTCTGCCGCGCCTTCGATGGCGACCACGTTCGATAATCCGATCAGCCCCGCCTTCGCCACGCCGTAATTCGCCACGTGGTGATTCCCATACAAGCCGCCAATCGACGAGGTCAACACGATTCGACCGTAGCCTGCCTTGCACATCAGAGGAAAGGCCGGGCGCACGACATGAAATGCGCCGCGCAGGTGCACATCGAGCACGGCATCGAAGTCCGCCTGCGTCATTTCCTTCAAGGACGCTGCGCGGACGTTGCCGGCGTTGTGGATGAGGACGTCGATCCGGCCGAAGTGGTCCAATGCGGCTTGAACAATGGCGTTGCCGCCCTCGGGGGTTGCCACTGATGCAGTGCAGGCGACCGCTTCGCCGCCGAGCGCTCGGATCTCGCGCGCCACAGTTTCCGCGGGACCGGTATCGACGCCCTCACCCTTGAGGCTGCCGCCCGGATCGTCGACGACAACTTTGGCGCCTCTCGAGGCAAGGAGCAGCGCATAGCTGCGCCCTAAGCCCCGGCCGCCACCGGTGATGACCGCGACTCGACCGTCGAATCTAAGCTCTGACATTTGCCTCTCCCCAAACCTCGAATATGCGCGACACTAGCACATGTCAGGACCACGTTAGTAGACAACACCGTTGATTATGCATATCATTGCGGAAACCGATTGGGGGAGTGGATATGCGCTGCGCGCCGACGCGGAAGCCTGACAATGTCGATATAGCCGAGCTGCACGCAAAGTACCTCCGGGAGCGTGACAAGCGCCTTCGTCCCGAAGGTCAGTCGCAATATGCGCGACCGGTCGGCGGTGCCGCGGGCAGCTTTGCCGATGATCCGCATATGCCGACGCAGGTTCGCGCGCCCGTTTCGGAGGACATCGACGTCATCATTCTCGGTGCCGGCTGGGGCGGCCTCATGGCCGCCTATCATCTGACTCAGGCGGGCGTGACCAATTTCCGGAACGTGGATACCGCGGGCGACTTCGGCGGCGTGTGGTACTGGAACCGGTATCCCGGTATCCAGTGTGACAATGAGTCATATGTTTATTTGCCGCTCCTCGAAGAGATGGGTTTCCTACCGTCGAAGAAATTCGCCGACGGCTGGGAGATCTACGAGTACGCCAAATCCATTGCGCAGCGCTTTGGTTTCGCCGACAGGGCGTTGTTCCATACGCTGATCGACCAGCTCCGCTGGGACGAGAGCATCAAGCGCTGGCGTGTCGGCACGAACCGCGGAGACGACATTCGTGCGCGCTTCGTGATCCTTGCCTGCGGCGTCCTCAACATGCCGAAGCTGCCGCGCATTCCCGGCATCGATCAGTTCAAGGGCAAGATTTTTCACACTGCGCGCTGGGACTACGGCTATACGGGCGGGAGCTACCGAAAGCCGGTTCTGGACAAATTGGCCGACAAGCGCGTGGCCATCATCGGCACCGGCGCGACCTCCATTCAGGCCGTGCCGCATCTCGCCAAGTATGCCAAGCAACTTTATGTCGTCCAGCGCACGCCTTCGAGCGTGGACGAGCGCCCCAACCCGCCCACCGATCCGCAGTGGGTGCAATCGCTGCAGCCCGGTTGGCAGAAGCAGCGGCAGGAGAATTTCCATCATGCCGCGATGGAAGGGCTGCGACCCGGCGAGCCGGATCTTGTCTGCGACATCTGGACCGAAATCAGCCGCAACCTCGCCGCCGAGCTCGAGGCCGAGGGCTGGCCGGAGCTTACTCTCGAGCAACTCGCGGCGCGGCGCGAGGCGATCGATTACGGCGTGATGGAGCGTCTGCGCCGCCGCGTCGACCAGATCGTGAAGGACAGGGCAACCGCGGAGGCGTTGAAGCCTTACTACCGTTTTTTATGCAAGCGCCCCCTATCGAGCGATGAGTATTATCCGGCCTTCGGTCGTCCCAATGTGCGGCTGATCGACGTCTCCGACACCAAGGGCCTGGAGCGCATAACCGAACGCGGCTTCGTCGCCCATGGCAAGGAATGCGAGGTCGACTGCATCATTTTCGCGAGCGGCTTCGAGGTGACCAGCGATCTCAATCGCCGCTGGGGAATCGACGTGGTCCAGGGTCGGGAAGGACGGTCAATCTACGATCATTGGGGGAACGGGCCGAAGACCCTGCACGGCACCATGACGCACGGTTTTCCCAACCAGTTCTATATCGGCTACATTCAAGGCGGCCTCAATGCCTCGGTGACCGAGCAATTCGGTCAGCAGGGCTACCACATCGCTTATGTCATCAGCGAGGCCCTGAAGCGCGGGCTCACCGTTGTCGAGCCCACACAGGAAGCCCAGGACGCTTACGTGCGCCACTTCGACGAAATAGAGATCGACCTTTCGAGCTTCTTGCGGCAGTGCCCACCGAGCTATTTCACCAACGAGGGCGAAGAGAAGCCAAAATGGTTCCTGTTCCGGGCTTACGGTCACGGCTGGAACGCGTTTCAGAAGCTCCTCAAGGACTGGCGCGACAAGGGCGAGCTGCAAGGCCTCACTCTCGAGCGATGAGCCGTTTCCCTCGAGGAAGCGATCTGAGATGCTAGGCGAGCGGACTCAGTGGTAGGAGGGCTTGTGGACACTTTGAGCAACGTGAGCGTCGAAGATCTGGAAGAACCCGTGACCTACCCGGTCGAAGCCTTCGTTTCGCCGGAGTACGCCCGTGCCGAAGCCGATCGCCTCTGGTCGAAGGTTTGGCAACATGCAGGCCGCGTCGAGGAAATCCCCAACCCGGGCGACTACATCACCTATGAAGTCGGCGAGGACTCGATCCTCATCGTGCGCACCACCGCCGGTGCCATCAAGGCTTACCACAACGTCTGCCCACATCGCGGACGCCGGCTGATTGATACACCGCCTGGCGAGAACCGCGCCTGCGGTAACAAGAAGGCATTCGTCTGCGGCTTCCATGGCTGGACCTACAACCTGGACGGCAAGAATACCTACGTCCTCGACAAGGACGACTGGAAGGGCGTGCTCGACGAGCAACGGACCTCACTCTGCGAGATCAAAGTCGACGCCTGGGGCGGGTGGCTGTTCATCAACATGGATCCGAACGCCGTACCTTTGCGCGAATATCTCGAGCCTGCCGCGAGCTTTCTCGATCCGTTCGAGTTCGCGAAGATGCGCTACAAGTGGCGGCAGTGGGTGATTTTCGACTGCAACTGGAAGACGGCCCTCGAGGCCTTCATGGAGCCCTATCACGTCGCGGGGACGCATCCGCAGTTGCTCAAGTACGGTCAGTACTACGCCTACAGCGCGGCGCACGGATTGCACGGGGTCAGCGGCTTCGACGAGCGCGACCCGAGCCTGAAGATGAAGCAGAGCAGCACCATCACCCGGGCGGGCTTGGGAAGCGACGCCCGTCTGTCGACTTATGAGCTGCAGAACGAGGTTTACACCACGGTCAATAATGCCAGCACGACCGAGACGCTGGTCAATGCGGCGAAACGTCTGGTCGATGAGCTTCCCCAGGGGACACCGCCGGATCTGGTGATCAAGCACTGGCTCGCCTCCGCCCGCGCGGACGATGCGGCTCGCGGCGTAATCTGGCCGACGATCACTCCGCAGCAGATGTCGGATGCGGGTCTCGCCTGGCATGTCTTTCCGAACATGTCGATTTTGCAAGGCATCACCTTTGCCCTGTGCTATCGCGCGCGGCCGTACGGCGGCGATCCCCACAAGTGCATTTTCGAATCCTATGCGATCGAGCGTTTTCCGGAGGGCCAGGAGCCCAAGACGAACTGGGTCTATGCCGAACCGACGGGCGAGAAGTGGGGCTCTGTCCTCGCGCAGGATTTCTCCAACATGGCGGCGGTGCAAAAGGGCATGCGCTCGCGTGCGTTCTCTGGCCCACAGCCGAATCCGCATCAGGAGCGCAAGGTCACGAATTTCCACCGCAATCTGGCGAAGTACATGGGCACTGGAGCGCCTCGGGTGATCACGAAAAACGAAGGTAAGAGTTCATCATGACAGTCAAAGTTTACGAACGCATTCTGCAGCTGTTTGAAGCCGAAGGGATCAAGACGCTGTTCGGAATTCCCGACCCGAATTTTGTCCACATGTTCATCACCGCAGAACAGCGTGGCTGGAAGGTCGTCGCTCCCCATCATGAGGAGTGCGCCGGCTTCATGGCGGACGCAGCGTCCCGCATGACGGGAAGACCCGGTCTTTGCATCGGCACGCTCGGCCCGGGCATCGCCAACCTGGCCGGGGCCATGATGTGCGCCAAAGTGGAGAACTCGCCGGTCATTTTCCTCGGCGGTCAGCGGGCGCGCATCACGGAACAACGAGTGCGCCGCGGCCGCATTCAGTTCGTCAAGCAATCGGCTCTGGTCGAGCCCTCGGTGAAGTACTGCGCGAGCATCGAGTACGCGAACCAGACGGATGAGATCATTCGCGAGGCGTTGCGTGTCGCGCAGACAGGTACACCGGGACCGGTGTATATCGAGTACCCGCAGCACGTGATTCTCGAAGAGCTCGACGTGCCGGAGCCGCTCCCGCCCGAGGCCTATCGCCTCGTGCAACAGGGTGCTAGCGCGCAGATGATTGCCAAAGCCGTGCAGTTCATCAAAGCCGCGAAGCAGCCCATCCTGCTCGTCGGACACGGCGCGCACTGTGCGCGTGCCGCCGAGTCGGTCAAGGCGCTCGCCAAGCTGATGAACTGCCCGGTGATTCAAACCTCCGGCGGCACCGCATTCATCGAGGGCTTGGAGGATCGCACCTTCCCGTATGGCTTCTCCGCCGCAGCCGTCGAGGCGGTGGTCAAGTCGGACCTGTGCCTTGCCATCGGCACCGAGCTGGGTGAGCCGGTTCACTTCGGCAAATGGCGTCACTGGGTCGAGAATAGCGCCAATCGAAAGTGGATCTACGTGCAGCTCGATCCCACGGCGATCGGTGTGAATCGGCCGATCGATGTGCCGCTGGTGGGTGACTTGCGGGCGATCGTTCCGCAACTGGTCGAGGCGCTGAAGGGCTCCGAGCGCGCCGCCTCGCCGGAGTTTGCCGGCTGGATCAAGAAGGATGCGGATCAATTGAAGGAATTGGCGGAGTCCGCTCCTTCCGGGAAAACGCCGATGCATACGGCGCGTTGGGTGGTCGAGGCGACTCAGGCGTTTCCGAAAAACGGCATCATGGTTCGCGACGGCGGCGCCACGGTCATCTTCCAGTGGACTTACTCGCAAGCAAAACCGCACGACGTCATCTGGAACCAGAATTTCGGACATCTGGGAACGGGGCTCCCGTACGCGATCGGGGCCATGGTCGCCGAGGGTGGCAAGCGGCCGGGAATGTTGCTCACCAGCGACTCCTCGTTCCTGTTTCACATCTCGGAGCTGGAGACCGCCGCGCGATTGAAACTGCCTCTCGTCTGCGTGATCGGGGTCGACCACCAGTGGGGTCTCGAAGTGGGCGTCTACAAGCGCACCTTCGGCAAAGGCTCGGCTGAGACCGGTGTGCACTGGAGCAAGGACGTCCGGTTCGACAAAATCGCCGAAGGCTTTGGCTGCTACGGCGAATACGTCGAGCGCGCGGAGGACATCGGCCCGGCCATCAAGCGCGCGTACGCGAGCGGCAAGACGGCGGTGCTGCACGTGCCGATCGATCCGATCGCGAATTCCGAGGAAATGCCGAACTACGGCGAGTTCAGGACCTGGTACGCGGAAGGGCAGCAGTAGGGCTATCGCCGCGGGAACCCCCCTGGTACTTCAAGAGAGTTGGGTCACTTATGCGCGAACATTTGAAGTTCTATATCGGCGGTCAATGGGTCGATCCGGTGGAGCCAAAAACGCTGGATGTCATCAACCCGGCCACCGAACAGGTGAGCGGCAAGATCGCACTCGGCTCCCCGGCCGATGTCGATCGGGCCGTCACCGCCGCTCGCAAGGCGTTCGCAACCTGGTCGCTCACGAGCCGGGAGGAACGCCTCGTTGTCCTGCAGCGCATTCTCGAGCAATACCAGAAGCGTATCGGCGATCTCGGCGCGGCGATCACCGAAGAGATGGGCGCGCCGAAAGCGCTCGCCAATGGCTTTCAGGTGGGGCTCGGGGCCGGGCATCTGAGCACGGCCATCGAAGTGCTGAAGAATTTCCGCTTCGAGGAGCCGCGCGGCGCGACGATGATCGTGAAGGAGCCCGTGGGAGTCTGCGGCCTGATCACGCCCTGGAACTGGCCGATGAACCAGATCGCGGTGAAGGTGTTCCCCGCGCTCGCGACCGGTTGTACCGTGGTGCTCAAACCCTCCGAAGCTGCACCGTTCTCTGCGCACATTTTCGCCGAGATCATGCACGCCGCGGATGTGCCTGCCGGTGTGTTCAATCTCATCCAAGGCGACGGCCCGGGCGTCGGTGCGGCGCTCGCTCGACATCCCGATATCGACTTGATCTCGTTCACGGGCTCGACACGCGCCGGTGTGGACATCGCGAAGAACGCAGCGGCCACGGTGAAGCGCGTGTGCCAGGAGCTTGGCGGCAAGAGCCCCAATATCATTCTCGACGACGCGCAGTTCGCCAAGCACGTCGCGACCGGCGTTGCGTCCATGATGGGAAATTCCGGTCAAACCTGCAGCGCCCCCTCGCGCATGCTCGTTCCCAAGGCGCGGATGGATGAAGCCATCCGCATTGCGCGGGAAGCCGCCTCGAAGGTGACGGTTGGCGATCCGCAAGGCGATTTTGGGATCGGCCCCGTGGTGTCGCGCGCGCAGTTCGACAAGATCCAGACGCTGATCCAGAAGGGCGTCGCCGAAGGCGCCACGCTCGTGGCGGGCGGCGCCGGCCGACCGGACGGGCTCAACAAGGGCTACTACGTCAAGCCCACGGTATTCGCGCATGTCACCAACAACATGACGATCGCCCGGGACGAGATCTTCGGGCCGGTGCTCACGATCCTGGGCTACGACACTCTCGATCAAGCCGTCGAGATCGCCAATGATACCGAGTACGGGCTCGCCGGTTACGTCGCCGCCGCCGATCTCGACAAGGCGCGCGCCGTGGCCCGGAGGCTGCGCGCGGGCTGGGTGTCGATCAACGATGGATTCGACTTCAACGCACCCTTCGGCGGCTACAAAAAGAGCGGCAACGGGCGGGAGTGGGGCGAGTTCGGCTTCAACGAATACCTCGAGATCAAGGGCATGCTGGGCTACGCGCCGTAGCGGTGCTGCAGGCCGACACGGGTAGAGAGTCCGTAGCGCGCAACGATCCGCGCGCAATTCGGATGGGCGCCGTCGCGTGGCTGTCGCACAACGTCATCATCGGCAGCATCTTCGGCAGCGCCGGGGTATTGCTGATCCCACTGCAGGATCGCCTCCACGTTTCACGCGGACTGGCAGCGATCGGCGTTCCAATGGTCATAGTCGGTTCGGCCTTTCTTGCCTCGGTCGCCGGCGTATTGGCCGCCCGCTATTCGTTGCGCCGAATGATGGCAGTCTCGGGCGTTTTAATGTTGCTCGCGTGGCTGATCCTCGCTTTTGCCCATTCGTATTGGCTGTTTCTGTTCTCCTATGCTCTGCTCCTCGGTCCGGCGATGGCGGTCGGCGGCTCGGTTCTGCCGCCAACGCTCGTTACCCGCTGGTTCCAACGCCATCGGGGTCTTGCGATCGGAATCGTCCACTTGCCGATCGTGATCACCATCATGCCGCTCGCGGCGAGCCTGGTGATCAGCCGATTTGGCGTGACCGCATTGTTTCTCGCGCTCGCCGCGTTCGCTGCGGTGACGCTGATACCAGGCTCCTTGGCGCTGATCGAATACCCACCAGGCCACGATCCGCGCCGATACGCAACTGAGACCGCGACGGAGCGGAGCGCGCGTGGCGCGCCGGCCGCGGAGCCGGTCTTTACCGTGACCCGGCTGCTCCAGAATCGGCGATTCTGGCTTCTGGCGCTCGCCGTGGGGGCGGTCAACACGAGTTCGGTGACGCTCGCCGCGCACCTTCCGGCGATGGGCGTCGCCTGGGGGTACGCCGCGACATCCGCCGCGGCACTCGCCTCGGTGATGTCGCTGGTGGGCATGGCCGGTTCAATTATATTCGGTCTCGTTTCCGACAAGATCGGCGGTGCACGTACCCTCGCGCTGATCGCCTTTGA
>Ga0302324_100027520_pt1 | contig 10829 bp, 9 predicted proteins | sample Palsa_T0_1_FD_201949 | JGI IMG/M metagenome (GOLD analysis project Ga0302324, IMG submission 201949) | Peat permafrost microbial communities from Stordalen Mire near Abisko, Sweden - Palsa_T0_1 | ecosystem: Environmental > Terrestrial > Soil > Palsa > Peat permafrost | place: Sweden: Abisko...
GTGGCGAACAAATTTTAATCGCCAAAGACGTATTTGGAGTTTCGATGAAACCGTCAACGAGCCATGCGGAAAGTTACAACATGGATAGGACTGCATGATCGCAGGCTTGGCTGGAGCAGGGTAGGAGTGGGGATGCTTCAGGAGTATCAAGTTGCATCATTGGTCCAAAGGTTCCAGGAAGTGGACGATAGCAGTCCACAAAACCACAAGTGTCTCAAATTCCGATTTTGAATCTCGTGACCAGTCAATAATTTTGTCAAGACCATGAAAAATATCTCGAATATAAAGAAAGCCGCCAAGGGTAATCCTGGGGGCGGATTTACTTTGATCGAACTGTTGGTGGTCATTGCCATCATTGCCATCCTTGCGGCCTTGCTGCTTCCTTCTCTGCAAAGCGCCAAAAGTGAAAGCCAAGGCATCAAATGCATCAGCAACATGAGGCAAATGGTCTTGGGTTGGCGCATGTATGCCCAGGACAACAGGGAGTATGTCGTCTTTGCCAGTGCGGGAGCAACAGGCAACAATTCCGTAAATAATAAATATGCCTGGTGCCAACAGGAGGAGTCATATGCTGACCAACCCCAGAATTACGATCCTTCGGTGGACATCACGACCGGGCCTCTCTATCCCTACATTAATTCACCTTTGGTTTATCGCTGTCCCGCAGACACCTCCGTGATCAACCACGGCGGCACCTTGTTGCCTCGCTGTCGCACCGTTTCCATGAATTTTTATTTCGGAGGCTTTGGTGGTGATAATGCGAGTTCAGGAACGGGCGTAGGTCCATGGGGATCTCTGTATCCTGTTTATTTGAAAACCACTGATTTGATTTATTCCGCTTCTCCAGGGCCAGTCAACACTTGGGTTTTTGTGGACGAAAGACAAGATTGCATCAATTGGGGGAATTATTTGGCGGACATGGCGGGCGACTCCCCTAGTGCGCCATCTGAATATGAATTCAGTGAGGACATGCCGGGCATGTATCATAATCGTGCGGCCGGTTACGCTTGGGCGGATGGCCACGCGACCATTCAGCATTGGCTCGATTACAGAACATGTCCGCCACTCCAACCGCCGCCTTCGGCTGGCCCAGCGTCCCCCAAGGCGCTTTCCGTGCCTCGTGATGTGGACGTGAAATGGATACAACAGCATTCGGTCAAAATCATTCCTCAATAGCTGCTGGAAGATATCTCTGAACACTTCACTGACCTCAAACGTGCGCCTTAGGTCAAGAAACATACGAGCACAAAATTTATTAGACTGAACTGTTTTAAATAATTTGGTGGGTTGACAGGCTGAGCGAGGTCATCAATCCAAACTCAAAACCACTGCAAAATTAAACACAAAACGAAAGTTAAAGAATGAAGACACTAAGAACATGGAAGCTGGGTGCCTCCGCTGCAGGGGCGGCCATGCTGCTGGCTGCAATGCCTGCGCATGCGCAGACTTATCCCTCAATACTTGCGACAAATTCGCCCTTGGATTGGTGGCGGTTTGATGAATCGGTAACTTCGCCGGCCATCAACGAGATCGCCAATTCGGCTCCTACGACAGGCACCAATGGAACTGGTTATGTTGTCGGCGGCGTCACCTTAGGCCAAACTGGCGTTGTGGGCAATTCGGCCTTCTTCTCTAACCCTGGCCAAGGCACTGGGAATTGTTCGGCAAGGATTGATATTCCCAACAGCCCCATGTTTAATCCCGTGCCGCCTTTCTCCATTGAATTCTGGGCCATGCCGAATGCGCCATGGGCTCCGAGTGATACTACGGGACTCGCGCCGGTTTCTTCTATTAGCATTTGCGGATCAGCCTCTGATGAAGGAGCTCGTTCCGGGTATACTTTCTACGTAAACTCCACGGGTTGGTCGATGCGTATAGGCGGTTTGCAGAGTTACTCCGCGGTGGTCACTGCGAATACGGGCATTTCGACCACTAACTTTACGCATGTGGTCGGCGAGTTTGATGGAACAACGGCCTTCTTGTATATCAATGGCGTTTTAGCGGCCAGTATCGTTGCTGAAGGCGGCCCATTTAGCCCCAACAACTTCTTCCCAACGCGTATCGGCGGCAGCTCCTTGCCCGGTAGCGAATATGAGGACGCCAATGGCCAAGTTCTCTTTGGCAGCGGCAATCGCGGCTGGGACGGTTGGGTGGACGAATTCGCGGTTTACAACACCCTTTTGAGCTCCAATACCATCATGGCTCATTATACGGCCGGCACAACCAGCCCTTCCACCTATGATGCGCTCGTTTTGGCTTCCAGTCCAATTGGCTACTGGCACTTGGATGAACCCGCTTACACGACGCCCAACCCAAGTAACACGGTAGCAGCCGATAGCGGTTCTCTGGCGGATTTTGGGACGAATACCTTGGGGGCTCTGGCTGATCAAGCCGGTGTGCCTGGGACGGGCGACAAATCGGTTTTCTACAACGGCGCGGCCGGCTCTCTCGTTCTGGACACTGGCGTCACCAACCTCCTCGATATTGCAGGCGGGAGTCTTACATTGGCCGCCTGGATCAATCCCTTGTCCTTCGGCTTTGTGTCCGACATCATTGCTCAAGGGTACGATGAAGCAACCTACTCCGAAAATTTTCTGCGCGTGGGCGATTCTTACGACTGGGCCTACTTTCAAGACAACTCCTCCGGCGGCAACTACAACACGAACGTCGTCCCGGATGTTGATTTTTACGAAGTTGGTGCCTTCACGGGCGGCAATCCCGGTTACGTCAGCGCCGTCTTCCCGGCTCCTCCTGGGGACATCGGCCATTGGGTCTTTCTAGTCGGCACTTATGACAGTTCCACTGCTAATTGGAACCTGTACCGAAACGGAAATCTAGTGGCGCAGTTCGCCGATCCTCTTCCCACACCGGGACCTGCCCCAGTAAACATTCCTTGGGCGGTCGGCTCGCGCAGTAATCCCAATCCGTACTTTGGCATGTTTTTTGCCGGAGAGATTGCGGAAGCGTCCATTATGACTAATGCTCTTGATGCGGCCACGATTTCCAACCTCTATAACTCGGCTGCTCTTCCGCCAGTGATCACCGCTGCGCCGATAGCCCCGTCTCCGGCATATTTGGGATCAGCGGCTACATTCTCTGTTTGGGCTGATGGTTCCGGGACTTTGGCCTATCAATGGTACTCCAATGGGGTGGCTGTGTCTGGCCAGACAGGGACGAATTTTTCGCTAAGCGGCTTGACAGCGGCCTCCAGCGCCGATTACTCGGTAGTTGTTAGCAACGCTTATGGCTCAGTGACAAGCGCGGTCGCGCTCGTTGTTACGCCGACATTGCCTCCGGTAACTTTGGCGCCTGCTACGGAGACGCGCTGGCTTGGTTTTCCTTTAAGCTTTGCGCCGGCGAGCCTTCCGAGCCAGCAATTGTCCTTCCAATGGCAGTTTGACGGAAGTGCCATTAGCGGGGCGACCTTGTCCTCATACACAGCGCCGGCTAACACGGCGGGCAGCTATACGCTTGTTATTTCTAATGGTTTTGCTGTAGCGACCAGCACCGTGGCGACGCTCTCGATTAAGACCTCGCCAGATGCCTATGTTTCTACAATTCTCGCAGACCAGCCCTTGGCCTACCTTAGGTTGGATGAGTCCAGTGGCCCTACCGCTTATGACTACGCGGGCGGCAATAATGGCACTTATTTCGGCAATATTACCTTGGGAGTGCCGGGGTACTCATTAATTGACACAGATACGGCTGCTTTTTTCCCTGGAACGGCTTTGAGTTATGTCGGGAATATCAACCCGGACATCAATTTTGCCGGAAAGACCTCCGAGTTTAGCATCGAGGCCTGGGCCAACGGTGGCCCAAATCAGATTTCTGGCGCAGCGGTGATTGCCAAAGGCCACAGCAATAATGGCACGACCGCCAACCAGCAATTCGCAATTATTGTCAGCAGCGGAAATTACGCCTTTTTCGTGGGTGACGACAAAGCTGATGAAGCTGCGGCGGTTGCCACAACGGGTCCGGATGGCTCTTGGCATCATCTTGTCGGCGTTTGCGATGAAGTCGGAGGCGCTGTGACGCTTTACATTGACGGTGCCGTAGCCTCCTCTGCCTCGACTTCGTCCCTGGACGCGGGTGGCATTATCAATCAATTGGACCCGGTCAGCATCGGGTCGGAGAGTTCCGGACCCGATCCGACATATGATATACCCTACGATGGTACCATCTCCCAAGTGGCTATTTACCCCACTAATTTGAGCCCATCTCAGGTTTATGCGCACTACGCCGCAGCTTACGGGACGAACTTGGCACCGTTCATCACCACCCAGCCCGTGTCGGTGACCAACTATATCACATACCCGGTTAGTTTAAGCGTCGCTGCAGCGGGCTCGGTGCCGTTAACATATCAATGGAACAAAGTTGGAAGCGGCGCGATTTCTGGCGCTACAACTGCGACCTACACCGTTGCGAACCCTTCAGCTTCTGATAATGGGACTTACACCGTCACGATTGCTAACAACGTGGGCACGACTAATAGTTTGCCCGCTACGATTACGATCCTTCCGGTGCCAACCAACCCTCCATCCATCTCGAGTTTGGTGGTGCACCTGACGTTTGATAACACTCTGGAGGATGCCAGCGGTCGTGGTAATAATGCCACTTACGAAACCAGCGGCACTTTCACGACTACCAGCAATCCGTTGACATTCGTCCCTGGACAAATTGGCGAGGCGTTTGTATATGAAACGGACGTCAACACCAATTCTTTCGCCAATGGTGGACTCACCAACGCTTACTACGCCACCCTTGGGGTGCGTCCCGACCTGCAATTTGGCTCCAGTGTTAGTTTTACGGTCAGCATGTGGGTGCAACTTCCGCCTAACTATGGTACTGAAGAGACCTCCTATAGTGGTAACGATCTACCGTTCTTTACGGATACGATCGGCTCCACTTTCGGCGCAGGCTATGTCTTCGCGCCTTCGTTTGGCGGCCCTACGGCCGACACGCCCGGCGGCTTTGCCTATTCCCTTGGCGGCACTACCAGCACGATTGGAGCCTATGGCGCCAAGGACTTGATTAACGACGGCAATTGGCACAATCTGATCTACGTTGTTGACCGCACTGCGGCCGCCGTGGTGGTTTATCTTGACGGTCAAGTAGGCGCACAAACAGTGGAAGCCGCCGGGAGCGTTGCTTCTGTGGGTGATATTGATGTCGCGAATGCCGCCACGATTGGCCAGGACCCAACCGGCCTTTATCCCCAGGCCAGCGATGGTCAAATCTTAATTGACGACCTTGGCGTTTGGACCAGGGCGCTGACTCCTTTGGAAGCTGAATCCATCTTCCTGGCTGGCAGCGTCAATCAGTTGAGTTTCACTGGAGCGACAAACACTCTTACGCTCACCACGACCACGACCAACGGCACGCAACTGACCTTGTCATTTGGATCAGGAACACTCCAAGGCGCGACCAATTTGTCCGGCCCATGGACAACTATATCGAATATAACCTCGCCCTACACGGTGAGCCCAACGAACACCCTGGAGTTCTTCCGGGCCAAGTTCTAGGCTGGATTATTTGGTGTTGAACACCATGCGCGCGGAGGCCGGGACAAAATCCCGGCCTCTGTTTTTTTGGCGAACTCAATCGCCCTGAAGCGCGAGAAAGCGTTCCGCATCAATGGCGGCGGCACAGCCAGAACCAGCCGCCGTGATCGCCTGCCGATAAACATGGTCGGCACAATCGCCCGCGACAAATACGCCCGGGATGTTCGTGGCCGTGCCTTTACGCGGAACGATGTAACCGTTTTCATCCAAATCCAGCACGCCCTGGAAAAGTTGCGTATTCGGCACATGGCCGATAGCCAGAAAGACGCCCGCGCAGGGCAAGACACTTTGCGCGCCCGTCTTGAGATTTTTCAAGCGCACGCCCGTGACCTTGTCTAATTTGCAATCAAGTATCTCGTCCACGGCCGAGTCCCAGACGACTTTTATTTTTTCATGGCTCAAGACCCGCTGGGCCATGATTTTGGAAGCGCGCAAAGTGTCGCGGCGATGGACTAAATGGATTTGCGAGGCAAAACGCGTCAAATATATTGCCTCCTCGCACGCCGAATCACCGCCTCCGACCACGACCAGCGGCTGATTGCGGAACATGGGCCAGGCGCCGTCGCAGGTCGCGCAGAAGGTCACCCCTTTTTTCTCCAGCAATCGCTCGCTTTCCAGGCCCAGATGGCGATGGCTTGCGCCCGTGGCGATAATCACAGTTTGCGTCTCAATCTTTTCACCATCCACGGTCAGGACAAACGGAGACCGGGAAAGATCAGCCGCCTCCAGCACTTGCAAAGTTTTGACGCGGGCGCCAAAGCGCTCCGCCTGCTTTTGCATCCGCACCATCAACTCATAACCATCCACGCCTTCAGGAAAGCCGGGATAATTCTCGACGATGCTGGTGGTGGTAAGCAACCCTCCTGGCCTCAGCCCTGTCAACACCAGCGGAGAAAGATTCGAACGCGCGGCATAAATGGCCGCAGTCAATCCGGCGCAACCAGTCCCAATAATGACAACCTTTTCCATATCAATTCGGCGCAACCTACGGCTAATCCTCCCTCTTGGCAAGGCGTGCCTGCCATGGTTGTCGCAGCGCGAATTGACTCAAGAAAGAATGGCACCGAGGCATGGACAGGGACACAAAATGAGGCAAAGTGGTTGCAGGCGGTCGGCAATTGATTGAGCATCGGCAATTGGGCAAGTATGGCGCACCGTGGAGCCGCCCCTGAAAGCCAAGTCAAATATAATACATCTTGCCCTTGTCGATTCTCGCTTCGAGCAATTGCTGGAAAGTGATCGCGTTGGCCGAATCGTTGACGGCTTCGCGCAATTGCTTCCATGCCGCGCGCAATTCGGGCGGACTCTGCGCACTGCTTAACCCCGGGGAATCAAAAATTTCCCCGTGAATGCAGCGCAGCACGTCGCCGAACGTAATTTCCCCAGGTGGCCGAGCCAGCAAATAACCGCCATCCTTGCCGCGCTGGCTTTTGACGATTTGGGCCGACTTCAGCTCGATGAGGATTTGCACCAGATAATTCGGCGGGATGCCCTGGTCGGAGGCCATCTCTTCGACCGTGCGCGCGACGCCTTCCTGGTAGTGTTGACAAAGCCAGAGAACGGCGCGGGCCGCATAATCACTCTTGACAGAAAGTTTCAAAATCGGAATGGCGGCTGTTGGTTTTCCCCCTCAGCCGACGTGTTCATAAAGGCACAAAAACCATTCGGCCACAAGGAGATTCTGCGATTCTGCGCACTGGTTGGGTGCTATTAGAAACCACCTCATTCGCCCTCTCCTCAAAGGAGCGGGAGAATCGTCTTCTGTTCATCGTGAATTCGGCTAACCTCGCAAAAGAAAGTAAAACGATTTTGGAACCCCTCATCCTAACCTTCTCCCGTTGGGAGAAGGGCAAGCTGGCGGACGCCTCTTGTTGATCGGTAAACGTCCGGCTAGGTCTGTTGGCCGAATCCACGGCCAACGGAAGACGATTTTCACCCTCTCCTTCGAGGAGAGGGATGGGGTGAGGTGTTTCAAATTGCTCCGGCTGTGCGGAACACGGCTTTGGGACTTAAGGGTTGTTCGGCGAATTGGCCGGCACAAACAGCTTCCGATTGCTGTCATCCTGCGGATCATCGGGACGTGGATAATCGCGCCAGAGCCAGCGCAACATGTCCGGCATGATCGCGCCCCCTTGTCTGCCGGAGTGCGTGCCAATGCCCCAACAATAATTCACGTCGTAACCCTTCTCGGTCAGTGCCGCGACCATCTTAATGTTTTGCGCGTGCCAATCACGTTTTGGGTTGTAATCGCCGTTGTTGCGCCCGCGCAGATCGTTCACGCCATCCTGCAAAAAAATGCGGATCGGTTTGCGTTCGCTCTGGCGAATCAGATCGGGATAAACGTGGCCGCCGCGAATATCCGTGAAGCTGCCAATCGTGCTGATGACTTTGTGAAATTGGTCGGGCCGTTGCCACGCCACCGTGAAAGCGCAAATCGCCCCGGAACTCGCGCCCGCGAGAGCGCGATCATCGGGATTTTTCGAAATGTTGTAATCCTTTTCCAGCGCTGGCATGAGTTCGTTCACGATCAGATTCGCATAATGGTCATTGAGTTCGTTGTATTCCGTCGCGCGATTGTTGATGCTATCGCCCCAATTGGTGCGGCTGGATTCCGGCTGATCGGGCAGATGGCCGGGATTGATAAAGACCGCCAGCGTCACCGGCATTTCGCGGCGATAGATGAGATTGTCGAAGACGTAAGGAATTCTGTATTCCCCATTCGTACTGACAAAGGCCTGCCCATCCTGAAAAATCATCAGCGACGCGGGCTGTTTGGCGTCGTATTGCGCCGGCACATAAACCCAATAATTCCGTGTCGTGTTGGTAAACACCTGGCTCGCCAACGTCAGCGGCCCAATGACTTTGCCGCGCGGCACCCCCTCGTGCGGCTGCGAATCGGGCCCAAGTTGGTAAACTTCATCCGTGGGTGCGGCAGATGAAGCGGCAGCGCCAGTAAGGATTGCGAGAACGAGAGACAACCGGAGTGAGATAACGAAAGATGGACGCATCATAATTGGCATTTTGGTCTGGCGATATTGAAGTTCGAGCCACTCCACGAAACAAGCAAAGAATATCGACCAACACTTCAATGTTCCGCCTTGCGTCTTTGCGCCATCGCGCCTTTGCGTTAGAAATTTCCGAGGAGGGTTCAACGCAAAGACGCAAAGAAGCCAAGACGCTGGGAAACAATTCTTGCAGCTTCCTTTTAGAGGAGAAACTCCTTGGAAAACATTGTATTTGTTTCTAATCTGTATTAGGCTGATGAACGAAATCAAAATGACAGCCACTGAAGAGCGCAAATTGAAGGGACTGCTTAAGTCCGCCGTTACCGAAGTCCTGGAAGAACGTCAGGATTTGCTCCGCGATGCGATGCGCGAAACTCTTGAAGACGTAGCCCTTCTACGCGCCATTCAGCTCGGTGAGAAAACTGCACTCGTTAGCCGCAAACGAATCTTCAAGCGATTTGAACGCGCGGCTTGAAAACACTTTTTCGAGAGTCGTTTGAGAAGGATTTGTCCGCGATTACAGACGCCGGCCTGCTCATGCGGATCGAAAGGATCGTAGAACAAGTCGAGGCTGCACGAATGCTCAGGGAAATTCCCAACCTTAAGCAGCTCGAAGGAAAAGTAAGATGTTTCCGTATTCGCCTTGGGGACTACCGTATCGGAATTGTGTTTGATTCTGGAACCGTCACGTTTGTGCGCTGCCTGCATCGTCGTGAGATTTACAGATTTTTCCCGTGACGGATTTTCGATGCATGGCAAATCCATCACCAATCGCAGAGTGAACGTATGACCTCCTGAAACCGGATGGTGAACGGGTGCGTTTCAAGGCCGGCTTCGGGCCGATTTACCAGTCCGGCCAAGATTATCGGTGTCCAGTCAGATTTTCTGGTTGGGGTAATTCGCCGCCAGACACTCAAGGACATGATTCATTGCAAGCCCTTTTGCTGGCCGTTAACTTGGTGCATTCCATTTTGCACGAATTTACAAAGTGCGGTGGGAGAGTGCTGTATCGTGACACTAACGTGGACTACGAATTGGACGTTTTCAAGAACGCGTAGAAGGAGCGCATGTGGCTTGCGCCAAAGAAGGTGGTAGCGTAGGATGCATTCGAAGATCACAACGTTTGTAGAACCTTTATGTCTCACAAACCGCGCGGAAATACGTTGTACAACCGGGCGTCGTTTATTACTTTAGGCGGCGGGTTGCTACTATTACCCATTTTGATCTGGGCAAAGCAAGGAGACCGTTCCCACAGTTGGCCCCTTTTTGCATGGATTTTGTTCTTTTGCTTGCCAATCTTCGGTTTGATCTCGCTTATTTTTGGGATTACCGCTTCCGACGATAAAATTGATTCCAGAGCTTATATTCCGCCGACGCCTAATGGCTTAATCATGGCGATTTTGGTGCTTCCAGTTTATTTTGTGATGAAGGGATTCAAGCGGAAAAGCTCAGGACGCAAATAAACAACGATCGACTATTCCCGGTTCTTGGTGTCAATCACAATCGTCACCGGCCCGTCATTGATCAGACTGATTTTCATATCCGCGCCAAATTCGCCCGTCTGGATGGGTTTCCCGAAATCTTGCGTGAGGCGCTGAATGAATTGCTCGTAAAGCACCACGGCAATTTCAGGCCGCGCCGAGTGCGTGAACGATGGGCGGTTGCCCTTTTTGGTGCTGGCAAAGAGCGTGAATTGGCTGACGAGCAGAATCCCGCCACCGATGTCCTGCACGGAGCGGTTCATCAATTCTTGTTCGTCGTTGAAGATGCGCAGGCGAACAATTTTCCCGCTGAGCCATTCGATATCTTCCGCCGTGTCCGCGTCCTCAATCGCGAGCAAGACGAGCAACCCCTGCTGAATCTCGCCTTTGACCACGCCGTGGATGCGGACACCGGCTTGGCTGACTCGTTGAATGACAGCGCGCATGAGAATAGTTGAAGGCTATAATATGCGTCTGGGGAGCGCGGGCGTCCCCGCCCGCAGCCTTCGGCGTCTCGCCGAAGGCATCAGTGTGCGCAAAGTAGTCCACCGAAAAGTGAATTGGGACCACTTCGGAGCCAGTCGGCGAGACGCCAACTGGAGCGACCGAGACGGCATGTTATCAGCGGAAAGGTAACACATTCTCCTCACCGCATGGGTGACACTTCCAAGGCTTATATGCCTTGGAAAAAACACTCGGATCAACAACATCGTTGGGGATTTGTCCAATTAGCGATGCGGGCCAAAATGAGCCTTGCCGAGCTATGCCGACGATCCGGTATC
>Ga0302324_100027522_pt1 | contig 10828 bp, 12 predicted proteins | sample Palsa_T0_1_FD_201949 | JGI IMG/M metagenome (GOLD analysis project Ga0302324, IMG submission 201949) | Peat permafrost microbial communities from Stordalen Mire near Abisko, Sweden - Palsa_T0_1 | ecosystem: Environmental > Terrestrial > Soil > Palsa > Peat permafrost | place: Sweden: Abisko...
CACTGGCCCGAGGCGGATCAACGGCCTCCAGGCGGAAGCCGAGAACGCACCACGACGACCGCGGCACCGCATCCAACCGTGGTGACAGATTGCTTGGCCAGGTGACAACTAACGTGGCCCGGCACAGACGACCCGCCGAGCCGCGGGCTGAACGGCGTTGCATGATCATGCACTCGTATGCATATACTTGCACTCGTGTCCAAGGTGCTCAGCTCTCTGCCCGTCGGCCATCGTGTCGGTATCGCCTTCTCTGGCGGGCTCGATACCTCAGTAGCGGTCGCGTGGATGCGCGAGAAGGGTGCGGTACCGTGCACCTACACCGCCGACATCGGCCAGTACGACGAGCCCGACATCGCCTCGGTGCCCGGGCGCGCCGCGGCATACGGCGCGGAGGCCGCGCGGCTGGTCGACTGCCGAGCGGCTCTGGTGGAGGAGGGGCTCGCGGCCCTGGCCTGCGGGGCGTTCCATATCCGCACCGGCGGCCGCGCCTACTTCAACACCACCCCGCTCGGGCGGGCCGTCACGGGCACCCTGCTGGTGCGCGCGATGCTCGACGACGACGTGCGGATCTGGGGGGACGGCTCCACCTACAAGGGCAATGACATCGAGCGTTTCTACCGTTACGGCCTGCTGGCCAACCCGTCCCTGCGGATCTACAAGCCGTGGCTTGACGCCGACTTCGTCAGCGAACTCGGCGGCCGCAAGGAGATGTCGGAGTGGCTGCTCGCCCGCGGTCTGCCCTACCGGGACAGCACGGAGAAGGCCTACTCCACCGACGCGAACATCTGGGGCGCGACCCACGAGGCCAAGGTGCTCGAGCACCTCGAGGTCGGCATCGAGATCGTCGAGCCGATCATGGGCGTGCGGTTCTGGGACCCCGCCATCGAGATAGCTGCCGAGGACGTCACGATCGGCTTCGAGCAGGGACGGCCGGTGACCATCAACGGCAAGGAATTCACCTCCGCCGTCGACCTGGTGCTCGAGGCCAACGCCGTCGGCGGCCGGCACGGCCTGGGCATGTCCGACCAGATCGAGAACCGCGTCATCGAGGCCAAGAGCCGGGGCATCTACGAGGCACCGGGCATGGCGTTGCTGCACGCGTCGTACGAGCGGCTGGTCAACGCGATCCACAACGAGGACACCGTCGCCAGCTACCACAACGAGGGACGGCGGCTCGGCAGGCTGCTGTACGAAGGCCGCTGGCTGGACCCGCAGGCGCTGATGCTGCGCGAGTCGCTGCAGCGCTGGGTCGGGACGGCGATCACCGGCGAGGTGACCCTGCGGCTGCGGCGCGGCGAGGACTACTCCATTCTGGACACTTCCGGGCCGGCCTTCAGTTATCACCCGGACAAGCTCTCCATGGAACGGACCGAGGACTCCGCCTTCGGCCCGGCCGACCGCATCGGCCAGCTGACTATGCGCAACCTCGACATCGCCGACTCGCGCGCCAAGCTGGAGCAATACGCCGCCCTCGGCATCCTCGGCAGCCCGCACCCGGCGCTGGCCGGCACCGCGCAGGCGGCTGCGGCCGAGTTGATCGGCGCGCTGCCCCAGGGCGGCGCCGAGGCGATCGCCTCCCGCGGGCAGACCCCCGGCGACGAACTGCTTGATCACGCCGCGATGGAATCCGGCACCGACTAACCAGCCACGGCCAAGACGGCCCCGGCTGACGGACTGCCCTCCTCGCGCTCGCGGCACGTGCATGACGTTCCCGCGGACATTGTCCTGCGGCTGGTGACTAGCGACCGAGGATCGCTAGAGTCTGGATGTGGCAGACGATGATACAAAGGTCTACGCGCTGAACCTGTTCGATGTCGCCGACCGTGCGGAATACCTGGCCTACTCACGCCGGTCGGCTCGCGAGGTGGCGCGGCACGGAGGACGCGTGGTGGCCCTGGGCCGGTTCCGGGAAAGCGTGACCGGCGACATCACCCCCCGGCAGGTGCTCATCCTCGTCGAGTGGGAGTCCAGGGCGGCCTTCGACAGCTACCGCGAGGATCCCGTCCTGGCCGACCTGCACCCGCACCGGGAACGCGGCTCCTCGGCTTACGTGTGGCACTTGTTTGACCGGCTCGACGACCTGCGGCCACTGCTCAGACCTTGACCCGAGGCCCGGCGGCGCGATGGTGAATGCCAGCAACAACCAGCACCGAATAGGAGAGGAATCCCGGTCGTGGACATGAAACTCGAGGTTGTGGTGGTGGCGGCGGGCCGGCCGGGGGCGAGGGCATGAGCGTGGACTTTGACGTGATCGTGATCGGTGGCGGTTCGCCGGGGGAGCATTGCGCGGGGGCGCTGGCCGGCGGCGGGCTGCGGGTGGCGGTGGTGGAGCGGGACCTGGTCGGGGGTGAGTGTTCCTACTATGCGTGCATCCCGTCCAAGACGCTGCTGCGTCCCGGTGAGGCGGTGGCCGGGGCGCGGGAGGCGGCGGCGACCGCGCAGGTCGACGTGGCGGCGGCGCTGGCCTACCGCGATTTCATGGTCTCGGATTATTCCGATGCCGGGCAGCAGAGCTGGCTGGCGGGTAACGGGATCGCGTTGCTGCGCGGGACGGGGCGGCTGGCCGGGCCGGGGGTGGTGCAGGTCGGCGGGGTGGCGCACACCGCCCGGCACGTGGTGGTGGCGACCGGCTCGGATCCGGTCGTGCCGCCGGTCCCGGGGCTGCGCGGGCTGGACGGGGTCTGGACCAACCGCGAGGTGACCGCGATGAAGGCGGTGCCGCGGCGGCTGCTGATCCTGGGCGGCGGCCCGGTCGGCGCCGAGATGGCCCAGGCCGTGCGCCGCCTGGGCGGGCAGGTCGCCCTGGTCGAGGCGGCCGGCCACGTGCTGGCCCGCGAGCCGGCGCCGCTGGGCGAGGCGCTGGGCGAGGTGCTGCGCCGGGACGGGATCGAGCTGTACCTCGGCATCCACGCCACCGCCGCGCGGCGTGACGGCGAAGATTACGTGCTGAGGCTGGAGGACGGCCGTGAGCTGCGCGGGGACCGGCTGCTGGCCGCCACCGGGCGCCGCCCGCGGGTGCCCGAGGGGCTGGACACGGTCGGGGCCACGGCCGGCCCGCACGGCCTGGCGGTGGACGCGCGGCTGCGGGCCGGGCAGCAGTTGTGGGCGGTCGGCGACGTCACCGGGGTGCGGCTGCTGACCCACGTCGGCAAGTACCAGGGCGAGGTGGTCGCCGCGAACATCCTCGGCGAGCCGCGCGAGGCCCACTACGAGGCCATCCCGGACGCGGTCTACACCGACCCGCAGGCGGCCTCGGTCGGCGCCGGGCAGGCCCGGTTCACCGCGACCGCGAAGCTGTCCGAGGTGGCCAAGACGGCCACCTACACCCATGACTACGCCACCTCGAACGGGTTCTTGACCCTGCTGTCCGACGGGCAGTACCTGACCGGCGCCTACGCGCTGGGCCCCGAGGCCGGGGAATGGCTGCAGCAGGCCACCCTGGCCATCCGCGCCCAGGTACCGATCGACGTGCTGCGCGACGTCATCCAGCCCTTCCCCACCTTCTCCGAGATCTACGTCGACGCCCTGAAAACACTCCACGGCCAGATCACAGCCGCCCGCCAGCCAGCGGCCGCGGAATCACCGTGACCCCCGATCGGGACACCATGATGCCACGCGGACACCACCCACCGGAGGGATCATGACCACCGTTTCTCCCCCTCAGCGCGAACCGGAACTGTCCGGGCAAACCGTCGTCGTGATCGGCGGCAGCTCCGGCATCGGACTCGAAACCGCCCGCCGGGCCCGCGCCGAGGGCGCCCACGTCATCCTGGGCGCGCGCAACCCCGACCGCCTCAAGGAGGCCGCGGCCGAGCTCGACGCGCTGAGCAGCGAGGCCTTCGACGCCACCGATCCGGCCGCCCTCGACCGGTTCTTCGCACGTCTGCCCGAGACGATCGACCATGTGCTGGTCACCGGCCCCGGCCCGTACTACGCGCCGCTGGCCGAACTGGACCGTGAACGGGCGCACCGCGATTTCGACGATCATCAGTGGCTGGCCGTCGCCGTGGCGCAGCACGCCGTCGGCCGGGTACGGCCCGGCGGCACGCTGCTGTTCATGGCCGGCACCGGCGGCGGCATATGGGGACCCGGCGAGTCGCTCATGGCGGCGAACACCGCCGCGCTGCCCGCCCTGATCGCCAACCTCGCGGTCGAGATCGCGCCGATCAGGGTTAACCTCATCGCGGCCGGCTTCGTCGACTCACCGCTGTCCGCGTCGCTGCTCGGCGCCGACCTCGACAAGCGCCGCGCCCAGCTCCGCGCGACGCTGCCCATCCGGCGCGTGGTCGAGCCGGCCGACGTCGCCTTCCTCGCCGTGCACATCATGGCCAACACGGCGCTGACCGGCGCGACCTACGACATCGACGGCGGCCAGCAACTCGTCTCGGGAGCATGATCGACATGAACGACCTGCTGAAGCTGGCCATCGAGGGACACGGCGGCCTGCGGCGCTGGGAGCAGATCTCCCGGTTCCGGGCGGCCGCCTCGATCACCGGCGCGATCTGGCCCCTGAAGGGCCACCCCGACGGCCCGCTGGACCAGGTCGTGCTCGAGGGCGAGACCCGTGAGCAGCGGATGACCATCACCCCGTTCTCCGGGCCGGGGCGGTACACCACCTGGGAACCGAACCTGCAGACCATCGGGACGTCCGACGGCGAGCTGATCGCCGCCCGCCCGGACCCGGCCGCGTCGTTCGTCGGGACGACCCGCTTCTCGCCCTGGGACGAGTTCCAGGTGGCCTACTTCGCCAGCGAAGCCAACTGGAACTACTTCGTGGCGCCGTTCCTGTTCGCCCGCGACGACTTCAGGACCGAGGAGATCGAGCCGTGGCACGAGAACGGGCACAGCTGGCGTGCCCTGCTGGTCACCTACCCGGACACCATCGTGGCGCACACCCGCCAGCAGACCTATTACTTCGACGACGCCGGGCTGCTGCGGCGGCTCGACTACAGCGTGGACCTCCTGGGCGGGGGCCCCGCGGTGCACTACCCCTCGGAGTACCGCGAGTTCGACGGGATCATGGTCCCGACCCGCCGCCGGGTCTACGTCCGCAACCCCGACGGCTCCCCCGTCCGGGATTCGGTCTCGGTCGCCGTCGACGTCACCGACGTCACCTTCAGCTAGGAGAGAGCCCATGCGGGCTGACATCGTCCCCGGCGGGACCTTCCCCGACTACGAGCTGACCGACCACACCAAGACCCGGCGCAAGCTGAGCGAGCTGCAGGGGATCGACCCGATGATCCTGGTGCTCTCGCGCGGCGGGTTCTGCCCCAAGGACCACCAGCAGCACCTCGAGCTGGCCGCCAACTACCCGAAGATCCGCCGCCAGATCCGCCCGGACTGGGATCTGGCCGCAGCGGGCCTGCGCGAGAACTGGGACGCCGGCGACCACTCGATGCACCACCCGTACCAGGCCACCCGCGGCCAGGGCCCATCAGCCGCGAGCATGCCGACCGCCGCAGCCGTCTCTGAAGGGGCCTGATATGGAATACCTCGTCACGATGACCACCCACGTCCCGGACGGAACACCGGACCAAGCCATCGCCGATATACGCGCCCGCGAGGCCGTCCACTCGGCGGAGCTCGCGGCGCAGGGGCACCTGCTCCGGCTGTGGCGTCCGCCGTTGCAGCTGGGCGATTGGCGCACGCTCGGGCTGTTCGCCGCCGCCGACGGCGACCGGCTCACCGAAGTCCTCGCCTCGATGCCGCTGCGGGTGTGGCGCACCGACGAGATCACCCCGCTCTCGCCGCACCCGAACGACCCGGACCCGGCGGACCCGGCGACCCTGCCGCCCGCGGCGGGAGAGCAGGCCGCGGAGTTCCTGGTGACCTTCACCCTGGTCGTCCCGCCGGGCACGGCGGCCCAGGCGGTGCAGGACGCCAAGGCCTGCGAGGCGGGCAGCGCGCATGACCTGGCCGGCCGCGGGCACCTGGTCCGGCTGTGGACGCTGCCGGGCGCTGGGCGGGCGCTGAGCCTGTGGCAAGCCCGCGACCCGGCCCAGCTGCAGGCGATCCTGAAATCGCTGCCGCTGGCACCCTGGATGACCGTGGACACCACGCCGCTTTCGCCGCACCCCAGCGACCCGGGGATCATCCGCCCGAAGGTCACCGCGCCGACGGGAACGCCATGAGCCAGCCAAGCCAGAAGGTCGCCATCATCACCGGCGGTTCCCAGGGCATCGGCGCGAGCCTGGTCGCGGCCTACCGTCGGCAGGGCTGGAGCGTGGTGGCGACCGCCCGCACCATGAAGCCGACCGAGGATCCGGACGTGCTCATCGTCGACGGCGACATTACTGAGCCCGCCACCGCCGACCGGATCATCAGCGGGGCGCTCGAACGCTTCGGACGGATCGACACGCTGGTCAACAACGCCGGCGTCTACATCTCCAAGCCGTTCACCGACTACACCGCCGAGGACTACGCCCTGGTGACCGGCGTCAACCTCAGCGGGTTCTTCTGGCTGACCCAGCAGGCCATCGCCGAGATGCTCAAGCGGCACGCCGGCCACGTGGTCAACATCTCGGCCACCCTCGCGGAGGTCGCGAACTCTGCCGTGCCGGAGGTCCTGGCCGCGCTGACCAAGGGCGGCCTGGCCGCGGCCACCCGGTCACTGGCCGTCGAGTACGCCTCTCGCGGTATCCGGGTCAATGCGGTCTCGCCGGGCATCATCCAGACGTCGATGCACCCGGCGGAGAGCTACCAGGGACTCGGTGACCGGCTTCTTCCTCCGCTCGGCCGCGTCGGCCAGGTCAGCGACGTCGTCGACGGCATCTTGTTCCTCGAGTCGTCGCCGTACATTACAGGGGAGATCCTGCACATCGACGGCGGCGAGATCGCCGGACACTGAGCGTCGCGCCAAGCGGAGGGAACCGTAGCACCATGACAGGCCGTTTGCTGTCGGTGAACGTGGGCAAGCCGCAGGACCTGACCTGGCACGGCCGCACGGTGTACACCGCCGTCTGGAAGCGGCCGGTCGAGGGTCCGGTGCAGGTGCGGTGGCTGAACATCGACGGCGACGGGCAGGGTGACCTGGCCGGGCACGGCGGCGAGCAGCGCGCGGTGTTCGTGTACCAGATCGAGTCCTACCAGTACTGGCAGGACCAGCTGGGCCGGGACGACTTCGAGTACGGGCAGTTCGGGGAGAACTTCACGGTGGCCGGGCTCGGCGATGACCAGGTGTGCATCGGTGACCGCTACCAAATCGGCGAAGCGCTGTTCGAAGTGACCCAGCCGAGAGTCACCTGCTACCGGGTCGGCATCCGGATGAATGACCCGCAGATTCCCGCGCTGCTTGTCTCCCGCCACCGGCCGGGGTTCTACTTGCGGGTGCTGCGCGAGGGCGCCGTTCAGGCCGGCGACGACATCGCGCAGGTGGCCTCCGGCCCACAGGCGATGACCGTCGCCGAGACCGACGCGCTGCTCTACCTGCCCGGTCATCCGCGCAAGCAGCTGCTGCGGGCCCTGCAGATCCCGGCGCTGTCCGAGGGCTGGAAGGCCTCGTTCCGGGCCATGCTCGACCAACCCGAGGCCGAGGGCAACGCCGGCCTGACCGCGGTCAGCCCGCCGCCGGCCTGGCCGGGGTTCCGCCCGCTGACCGTGACCGCGGTCGAACCGGAAACCGACTCGATCATCTCGGTGCAGCTGGCCGATCCCGGCGGCGCGGCCGTACCGGCCGCGCTGCCCGGCCAGTTCCTGACCCTGCGACTGCCGGTCAAAGAGGGCCAGCCGCCGCTGCTGCGCAGCTACTCGCTGTCCGGGTCCCCGGGTGCCCCTGCCTACCGCGTCAGCGTCAAGCGCGAGCCGCACGGCGCGGGCAGCCAGTTCATTTGCTCCCAGGTGCGGGCCGGGGACGTGCTTGAGGCCGCCGCACCGCGCGGCACCTTCACCCTGCGCCCCGGCCAGGAACCGGTGCTGCTGATCAGCGCGGGGGTCGGTGCGACCCCGGTGCTGGCCATGCTGCACGCCCTGGCCGCCGCCAAGTCCGGCCGCGACATCTGGTGGCTGCACGGCGCCCGCAACCGGGCCGAGGAGCCGTTCGCCGCGGAGTCGGGCTCGCTGCTGAAGACGCTGGCCAGCGGACACCGGCACATCTGCTACAGCCACCCGGGCCCGGACGATGTCTTGGGCCGCGACTATCAGACGACCGGGCGGCTGTCGGCGGCCGTGCTGGCCGACCTGGACGTTCCGCGCAGCGCCGACGCCTATATCTGCGGTCCGGCCGGATTCATGGCTGATGTATCTGCCGCCCTCGTCGGCCTGGGTGTCGACGGCAGCCGGGTGCACACCGAGATCTTCGGCGCCGCACCCTCCCAAACGCCAGGCATCGCCCCCGTGGCCACCCGCCCCCCGCACCCCCCCGCGGGCCAGCCGGGCACCGGCCCGGCTGTCGCGTTCGCGCGCAGCGGCCTGACGGTGCCCTGGGATCCAGGCTACGCCAGCCTGCTGGAGCTGGCCGAAGCCTGCGACGTCCCGGTGCGCTGGTCATGCCGCACCGGCGTGTGCCACACCTGCGAGACCGGGGTGCTGTCGGGAAAGGTCAGCTACGCCCCAGAACCGGTCGATGACCCCGCCGACGGCGACATCCTGATCTGCTGCTCCCAGCCATCCGGCGACCTGGCCCTCGACCTGTGACGACCAGGCGACCAGGTCTTCATGATCGACGGCCTCATGGCTGGTAACTTCCATCGTTCATCCCTGGGGTTAGCGGGAGCAAGCATCGCGGTCCGTTCCGAAAGAAAGATCTTTTATTCAGAACGGGCCGTGATTTCTGCGCACGCCATCCAGCATGCGCCCGTCCCGGTTCCGTGTCGTTGCCGCCAGCGGCCGGACGGCGGTAGGGCTAGCAGGTATTTCCCGGCCTCGGACTTACGGGGCGGGATCCGCAATACGTAGTCGTCCCCGCCCATCGTGAAGCCCCGGACGCGGTCGGGCACCTCGTCCCGGGCGGTCAGAAAGATCACCGGAACCTCAGCACCCCCCGAACGTATCCGGCGGAGCACCTCGACCCATCCCCGTCGGGCATCATCACGTCCAGCAGGACCAGGTCCGGCCGGCCCGACGCCACGGCGCGCGTCGCCACGGCGCCGCTCGCCGCCGCCATCACCTCGAACCCCGCCAGTCGGAGCGATCCGGACAGCATATGCGAACCGAACCTGACCGGCCGCTGACCGTCGACCGTAAGTCAGCTCCAGGACTGGTCAGGTTCAGCCCACCGGTTCCGGCGGCCTGGTCCCCGGGCGGGTGGCGAGCATCGCGATGACCGCCCCCAGGGCACCCAGCTGGATGGCGAGGTCGGCGAGGTTAAACGAGGCGCGCGAACCGGCGACGTGGATCCAGTCCACGACCGCGCCCCGGCCAAGACCGGGGGACCTGAAGACCCGGTCCGCGAGATTGCCCGCCGCGCCTGCCAGCACGGCGGCAAGGCACAGCGCGACAGCCCGGCTCTGGGTACGCAAGGCCAGCGTGCCCGCGATCGCCGCAATGACGACGCCCGCCAGAGTGATCACCATAGGGTAGGCCGCTCCGATCCCGCCGCTCGCGCCGGTGTTGCGGATCAGATGTACCGTCAGCCAGCCACTGGCCGGGCCGCGAGCAGAGGCCGGATCCAGCGTCAAGACCAGGTTCTTGGTGACCTGATCCGCGGCCAGGATTCCGGTCCCGATGACGCACATCGCCCACCGTGTGGACCGCCTGACTGCGGCGTCCGCAGGAATGATCACCATAAGCGCAACGATATGTCCGGACTTGACCCATGCCTGTGAAGATTCGGGCGGCAGTGACGGGCTGGTCATTCCTGGGTTTAGCTGAGCAGATCGCGGACGCGCGGGATGACCTGGCGGCCGTATAGCTCGATGTTGGTCATGAGCTGGTCGTGCGTCAGGCCCGGCATGCCGTACTTCAGGTCGAACCGGGTGGCGTCCAGGGCGCGGAGGTTCGTCGCGATCTTCTGCGCGACGGTTTCTGGTGACCCGACGTACAGTGCTCCGTGCGGCCCGGTTTCGGTGTCGAAGGACTCCTCGGTAGGGACCGCGAAGCCGCGCTCCGCGGCCATCAGGGTGATGATCTCCCGCCAGCGCGGCCAGAACTCCGCCTTCGCCTGCTCGTCGGTGGCCGCGACGTGGCCCGGCGAGTGCACGAGCACCGGGAGCGGCGGGCGGCCGAACTTCTCCAGCGCTCGCTGGAACAGCTGCGAATAGGCGGCGAACCGGGCCGGCGGCCCGCCGATGATGGCCAGCGCGAGGGAGAACCCGAGGCGGGCCGCACGGATCACCGACTGCGGATTGCCGCCGACACCGATCCACACCGGGAGCGGACCGGACTCGGTGTGCGGCACCACGTCCTGGTTCAGCAGGGGCGGGCGGGTCTTGCCCTCCCAGGTGACGGGCCCGCCCTTGACCAGCTCGGCGAACAGCGTGGCCTTCTCCTCGAACAGTTCCTCGTAGTCGGCGAGGTCGTAGCCGAACAGCGGGAACGATTCGATGCTCGATCCGCGGCCGAGAATGACTTCGGCCCGGCCGCTCGAGACCGCGTTCAGGGTGGAGTACCGCTGGAACACCCGGACCGGATCGTCGGAGCTCAGCACGGTGACGGCGGAGCCCAGGCGGATCTTTTCTGTGCGGGCCGCGATGGCGGCGAGCACCACGTCGCCGGCCGGCATCGGGAAGTACTCGGTGTGATGCTCGCCGATCCCGAAGAAGTCCACGCCGGCCTGTTCGGCGAAGGCGCCCTCTTCGACCACGTTGCGGATCGTCTGGGCGTGCGACAGCGGCTTGCCGTCGGCGTCGCTGTTGCGGTCGCCGAAGGTGTCCAGCCCGAAGGTGTACGCCAT
>Ga0302324_100027523_pt1 | contig 10828 bp, 5 predicted proteins | sample Palsa_T0_1_FD_201949 | JGI IMG/M metagenome (GOLD analysis project Ga0302324, IMG submission 201949) | Peat permafrost microbial communities from Stordalen Mire near Abisko, Sweden - Palsa_T0_1 | ecosystem: Environmental > Terrestrial > Soil > Palsa > Peat permafrost | place: Sweden: Abisko...
AAAATGCCCAATGAAATCCTTGATGAAATCCGTGCTGAGAACCCTGCCGAAATCTCCGGATAAATCTTAGACATGATTTATTTGTCCTAGGCTGGTGACGTTCCGCACAGCCACCATACAAAATGACCGCACATACCGCCAGTCTAAAAATGTCTGTGTCTCTGCGGTAATGCAGTTGCTTTTTCCAGTGCGCGAAGAGTCCACAGCCCTTCGTTCTTGACACCCTCTCACTGTTTGTTAGCCTAACGGAGTAGTCACACGTGCGTCGAAAGGTGATGTGAACGATAGAAGGACAACACGAGCGAGAGACGCCGTTCGATGGAGCTGGCGCGCATTCACTTTGCTTCTACGACGAGGCGCGTCGTCCCGCGGCCCCTCCAATGAGACGTTATCGCCCACTCGTCGAATTCTAATCGACGCCGCGGCGATTAGAAACCAGGTTAAGTCCCCTTCAAGCAATCACATGCGTTTTTCTAATCGACACGAATCGAGCGCGCCCATCCGCTCATTTCTCGCCGCCGCCCTGGTGTTCGTCCAGTGCTTCGCGCCCCTGACAGCTTTACCCGCGAGCGCCGCTGCCCGCGCGGCATCGAACTCCGCCACAGCGCCCGCCGCGCAAGCGCACGAGAGCGCCCAAGGCAAAGGGTATCGCTTCGAGCGAGGCGGATGGACCTACGTTCATCTGGAAGGCTCGCCGCACGACATCGGTTACCAGCACGGCTATTTGCTGGCCCCGGAAATCGCGGATGCTTTTGCCGCCGCGCGTCTTGAGATGACCCACAAGACGAATCGCGACTGGGAGTTTTTCCGCCGCGCCGCGCGGATGATGCTTTGGCCCCGGCTCGATCCCGAATACCAAGCGGAAATTCAGGGCATTGCGGACGGCCTGGAAGCCCAGAAAACGAAGCTTGACCTAGAAGACATTGTCGCGCTCAACGCCTTCCAGGAGCTGGCCGACTATTACGTGCCGTGGCTCAACGATCGCACCCGGGCCGCGAACGTCCCTCGCATCGAAAGCTCGGGGCATTGCAGCGCCTTCGTGGCCACCGGAAGCTGGACGAAAGATCACCAGATTGTCATGGCCCATAGCAACTGGACCAGCTACATGACCGGAACTCACTGGCGCATCATTTTCGATATCGTGCCGCAAGCCGGCAACCGCATGCTGATGGACGGATATCCCGGCGTGATCGTCAGTGACGACGACTTCGCCGTCAACTCCGCAGGACTGATGATCTCCGAAACCACCATCAGCAACTTCCATGGATGGAATACGCTGGGCAAGGCCGAATTCATGCGGGCGCGCAAGGCGATCCAGTATGCGAACTCCATCGACGAATTCACGAAAATCGTCGCCGACGGAAACAACGGCGGCTATGCCAACGACTGGTTGCTGGGAGACCGCAAGACCGGCGAGATCGCGCGGTTCGAACTGGGCTTGCAGCACACAAAGCTCTGGCGCACCAAGGACGGCTATTATTCCGGGGCGAATTTTCCAAGCGACCCGGCGGTAATCAAGGACGAGACGAACTTCGATCCGGATGATCCGGCAAATTCGGCGAATGCCCGCAGAGCGCGCTGGGATCAACTGCTGGGCACGAACCGCGGGAAGATTGACGTCCCGCTCGCGCAGATTTTTCTCGCCGACCATTTCGATGCTTACACCAAAACGGAAGGCGCCAGCCATCGCACGCTTTGCGGGCACAATGACACGTCAGGCGACGGCGCGGTGCCCTACGAGCCTTTCGGTTCGGTAGCTGGCCAAGCGATGGACGCCCGAATGGCGCAGGCCATGGATTTCACCGCGCGCATCGGTCATCCCTGTGGAATCACATTCGACGCCGCAAAATTGCTGGCCGATCACCCGGAATACTCCTGGCAGTCCTCGGTACTGCGAGACATGGTCGCCGGCCCGTGGAGCGAATTCCGCATTGGCGAGCACATGCCCGAGGGGCAGAACCAGCCCTGACCAGGAACCCACCCCCAATTCATTGGCCTGCTATCCGATACGCCGCAGCGCTAAGCCCCGAACCTAGCAATCGCGATGGGAAGGTGCTACAAAAACAGCAGCTTTTCCGGGGTCAGCAATGTCCGAGCCGTGTTCTTCCAAAGGATGCAAGGCGGTCGTGCCTGCAGGGCTTGACCGGGAACACATGTGTATTCTGCACTTTACGCTGTTTATCGAGCAGGAATGCGCCGACATGCGCCGCGAAACGGCATTGGGCCATACCGTTCATGAGCGCCAGAATGAGTTCTTCAAGAAGATCCAGGATCGCGGCGATGCGTTGGTCCAGGTAGCCACAAGCGGTTTCGGCATGTCCGATGAAATCAAGGCGCGAATTCTAAGCACCCTTTTAACGCTGATGAATTGCCGGGAAAACATGGATCGCGCGGCAATGCGCCAGTCGGCACTGCGGCGTTTCGCCGGATAGTTCTCGCCGAAGTTCCAGCTTTCTTCTATGCCCCGACGTAGCGTGCATACAGCGAGCGCGCTATGGCTAGATCCTGCGTCCCCTTCACGATCGCGCGGCCATCGGCGAAAACCGTCAGCTCGTACGGCGGGACGCGAAAGCGCAGCAGGAAGTCGTTGTTCCGGACATCGCTGTCCGGAGCGGCGGCGACCGCGACCAGCCGGCGGCGGAGTTCGGCGAGATCCAGCTTCCGATGCCGCTCATGAATCTGGACGGAGTCGCGTCCACAAAGGGTAATGTGCGGCTGGGCCTCACCGCGCAGATAACGAAAGTCACGACGGACGCACGCGCGGCAATCCGAATTGCGCTCGACACGCAGGGAGCGGAATTTCCCGCTCCAAACGTCGCAGGAAATGACGTGTCCGTGAAGCGGTTCTGGTTTGCCCGTTAGAATCTTCAGCGCTTCGGCGGTTTGCAGCGAGGCAATGGTGCTTGCTGCGGCGTTCAAGATGCCGGCGGTGTCGCACGTTGCCTCAACTCCGGATGGCGCGGCGGGGTCTTGCCCGTTCTCCAGGAGGCAGGCGATGCAGGCAGTCTCTCCGGGGCGAATGGTCATGGTTACGCCGTAGCTGCCAACCGCTGCGGCGTAGATCCACGGAACCCCGAGCGAGATAGCGGCGTCGTTCAAAAGCAGGCGAGTTTCAAAGTTGTCGGTACCGTCGAGCAGCAGGGAAAACCCGGAAAGCAGTTCGACGGCATTGTCGGGCGAGAGGTCCGCTACCCGGCCTTCGACCGCGACCTCGGAGTTAGCCGCTCGCAAGCGGCGTTCGGCGGCAATGGCCTTGGGCAGAGAAGCTTGCGCGTCGGATTCCTCAAACAGGGTTTGGCGCTGCAGATTGGACACCTCGACGAAATCACGGTCGATGATCCGCAGCCGCCCGATTCCCGCTCGGACGAGCAGATTCGCGGTTACGGTTCCGAGCGCGCCGCACCCCACCAGCGCGGCCCCCGCTCCGAGCAGCCTTTGCTGGCCTCGCTCGCCGATGCCGGCAAAGAGGATCTGCCGGGAATATCTTTCGCGTTGTTCGGGACGCATCCGGTTCAGTCCGCCGCTTTCTACAGCGGCAACTCATCTTAACGTGTTTTCGAGGCAGGCAGGCAACCCCGCTATGCTAACCTTTGTTCCCACCCTCTTGACGAATGAGACTTTCTCGCCGATCACCGTTTGGCAAACAGATGCCGCCGGTCCGCACCGTTTTTCTTTTTGCGTGGCTCTTTGCAAACGCGTGCCGATTGCTGCTGGCTCTTCCGGTCGCCGCGCAGGAAACGCGGATCGAAGGGCAAACCGTGACGGAAGTGCGCGTAGTGGATTCCACCGGCCAGCCGGTACCGGAGAAAGTACCGGCGCTTCCGCTTGCGGAGGGCAAACCCTTTGACTTCAGCGCGGAGCGCGAAAGCCTGCGGACCCTATATCGAATGGGAGATTACTCCGACGTGCGTGTTTCGGCCGTACGCACCGCGGGCAGCTTGCGCGTCGATTTCATGGTGCAACGGAACTTCTATAACAATGTCGTGCGCATTGAGGGCCTGAAGCCTCCACCCACCGAAGCAGCGGCTCTGGCTGCACTGGGCCTGAACCTGGGCGAAATATTCCGGGAAAACGCCGTGCGGCAAGGCGTGGAAACCCTCGAGGAAACGCTGCGCGCCGATGGTTTTTTTCAGGCCAAGGTTGACTGGAGCCTCGAACCTCACAGCGAAACACATCAGATGGACGTGGCAGTAAAGATTGATTCCGGAATGCGCGCGCGAATCGGCGAGGTAGCCGTCGAGAACCACAGTTCGTACACGGACGAGCAGCTGCTGCGCCACGCGGGGATCTCACAGAAAAAAAAGAGACCGGAGTTCACGGCGGCGCGTATTTCGCGAGCTTCTGAAAAGCTCAAGAAGTTCATGGTGAATCAGGGCTATCTAGGCGCGAACGCTCTGGTCACTGCGGGCACATACGACTCCGCTTCGAACCTGGTGCCGCTCAAGCTTTCGGTGAATGCCGGCGCGCGAGTGCTCATTCAGATCAGCGGCGCCAAAGTGAGGGGCGGGACGAAGCGAAGGCTGCTGCCGATGTACGCCGAAGGCGCCGCCGACGAAGACCTGTTGCAAGAGGGACGCCGCAATCTACGCGACTACTTCCAGGGCCAGGGCTATTTCAACGTGGATGTGGACGTGATGTCGTCCACGGGGGCGTCCGGGGAGCGGTTGATTAATTACCAGGTCGCGCGCGGAGATCACTTTCGCCTGGCCGGCGTAAAGTTCGATGGGAACAAGTACTTCGAAAGCGCCTTGCTGTCGCGGCGCTTGCAGTTGCAACCCGCTTCCTTCGCCTTCAACGGCAGGTTCAGCCAGCAGTTAATGCGCGCAGACGCCGACTCTGTACGCAGCGTCTACCTTGCCAATGGATTCCGTGACGCACAGGTTACGTCGGCCGTGGATGACAACTATGGGGGAAAGAAAAACAATCTATTCGTAACCTTCCACATCGCAGAGGGGACGCAGACACGCATCACCGATCTGCAGATTGAGGGCAACCGGGCCGTCAACACCGCCATGTTGCTGGGCGTGATCGGGTCGACACCGGGACAGCCATATTCGGAAGCCATCGTGGCCAGCGACCGCAATAACATCCTGAGTTTGTACTATAACGAGGGATTTCCGGAGGCGTCCTTCCGTGAAGAAGTGATGCCAGGAGATACGGCTACGGAGACGCGGCTGGTCTATCACCTTACGGAAGGGCCGCAAATCCGGGTGGCCAAGGTGCTGTTGACCGGGTATCAATACACGCGGCCCGGAATCATCGCACGGCAGGTGGAGGTGACGGCCGGAGGTCCGCTGCGAGAAACCGACGTAGCCCAAACGCAGCGGCAACTTTACAATCTCGGCGTTTTCGCACGCGTGCAGATCGCCGAGCAGAACCCCAGCGGCACGGATCCAGACAAGACAGTCGTAGTGGGTGTGCAAGAGGGCAACCGCTACACCATTGGTTATGGCTTTGGATTCGAGGTGCAGCGAATTGCAGGCGGCAGCAAGAACCCCAATGGCACGACGCTGGGGGCGAGTCCCCGCGGTATCTTCGATTTCGCCCGCAATGATCTTTTTGGACGCGCGTGGACGCTCTCCTTTCAAGGACGCGCCAGCACGCTCGAATACCGAGCTGCGGAAACGTTCACGGCAGGTAATCTGCTGAATCACCGGAACCTGAGCCTGCAAGTGACGGGATTCGCCGACAAGACCCAGGATGTGAACACATTTACGTCCTCGCGCTTCGAAGGTGGTTTGCAAGTGGTGCAAAAGCTGTCGCCTTCGAGTTCGCTCCTATATAGATATTTCTACCGGCGGGTGAAGGCCTCGAATTTAGTGTCGACGATAAATCCGGAAGAAATCCCGTTATTGAGCCAGCCTACGCTGGTTTCGGGCTTTGGGATCACCTACGCGCGCGACCGTCGCGACAATCCCGGCGACCCTACGCGCGGCAACTTCAATACCGTCGATTTCAGCGACGCCATCGACACCATCGGCTCCAGCGCCAGTTTCCTGCGCGGCTACTTTCAAAATTCATCCTTCCATTCGTTTGGGAGGTCCTTTGTTTTTGCGCGTTCGGTGCGATTCGGGGTGGAGCAGCCGCTCGGGCATACCATCGAGGGCAACGTGCCGTTCAACCCCGCGCAGTGCACGGCGCCGCCCCCGACGACTACTCCGCAAATCATTCCCTTGCCGGAGCGCTTCTTCGCAGGCGGTGGGACGTCGCTGCGTGGTTTTGGCTTGAATCAGGCAGGCCCGCGCGATCCTTGCACGGGGTTTCCAATTGGAGGCCTTGCTCTGTTGGTTTTCAATCAGGAACTGCACTTTCCCATGAAGTTGCCGTACGTCGGAAGCAAGTTGGGTGGCACGCTGTTTTACGACGCCGGGAACGTCTACCGGGATCTCGATCACATTTCGTTTTCGTGGCGTTCGCCTTCGACCACGAATATCAATTACCTATCGCACACCGTAGGCTTTGGGGTGCGGTATCCCACGCCGGTCGGCCCAGTGCGGGTAGATATTGGTTATCAACTGAATCCCGCGGCGTATCGCGCCATTATTCCGCCATCGACCACGGCGCAGACGCTCCACCTGTCGCATATAGGGTTCTCATTCAACATAGGGCCGGTCTTCTGATGCGCAGAGTAACCCACATTCTCATCGTTTGGATGGCGCTCGCGACGACCCTTGCGACGGGGAGCGCCCCTTCGTATCCAATGGGAGGTCTTACGCTGGCGGGGCGGTTAACGGAGCGGGCGATTGGGCAGGCGGTGACGCAGACGAGCGCACAGAACCGGGCTGGAACCGTGGTGGAACCGGGCCCTGCCGACGGCTCCGAGGCTGTGGATGGCATTGCCGCGCGGATCGAGGACGACATCGTTACCGAGAGCGAGGTTCGTGAACTGGCCGCGTTCCAGCGGCTGGTAGATGGCCAAAACAAGCAGCGCGCAGAACTGATTCGTGAGTTGGCCGACCAATGGATCACGCGGGGTGAGGCAGACGCCGCAAAATTTCCAAAGCCTTCAGCTACGGATGTGCAAAACGCCTATGCCCAGCTGGCCATGCAGTTCGGCGGAATCGACGCACTGAATACCCGCGCCACCGCTGTGGGATTGAGCGAGGCAGCCGTTCGCCGCCTGCTCGAGCAGCAGGTCTATCTGTCGCGATTTCTCGACTACCGGTTTCGTCCGGCTGTGCAGATAGATGACGCGCAGATCGAGATGTATTACCGCGACGAGTTTGTGCCGCAAGTGAAGGAGCGCGGCCAGCAAGTACCGCCGCTCGAAAGTGTCGAGGAAACGATTCGCGAAGTGTTGGTACAACGCGCAATCACTCAACGCGCCGACCAGTGGCTGGATGACACACGGGCTCGTTTGCAAGTGGAGACGCTCGGAGAAGGGAGCAAGCGGTGAAGATCCGCTGGCACTGGCTGCTTATTCACGCCGTGCTCGTCGCCGGCACACTCTTGCTCGCCGTGGCCGTCTTGTTCAACACGGGACTGATGAACCGCTGGCTACGCGGGCTCGCCATCCGCCAGATCGAGCAGCGCACCGGCGCGACAGTGGAGATGGGAGCATTTCGGTTTCAGTTGTGGCGCCTGGAAGTAGAGATCGATAATTTGACCCTGCACGGGCACGAAGGACCGGAAGTGCCACCTTTGTTTCACGCCGATCGTACCCGGGCTCGGGTACGTATCCTTTCGGTCTTCCGGCGGCAGTTCGCGCTCGACGAGCTAATCGTGCAGCGCCCCATGGTGGCTATTGAGATCGACCGCAACGGGCGAAGCAACGTCCCGACGCCCAGGGCAACGGGCAGCTCGCGGCCGTGGCAGCAAACGCTTTTTGCTCTGCGCATTGGAAACCTTTCGCTGATCCACGGAATGATGCAGTTCAACGATCGAACCATACCGCTCGACGTGCAGGGAACAAACCTGGAATTTGCGCTGCACTACGGGGTGCAGGCGGATGGCAATGACGCGTACGCCGGCAGCCTCACGTGGCAACAGGTGCGGCTGGCGGCAAAGAGCTACGCACCCTTCCGTTTCGATGTGTCGACGAAGTTCACGCTGCACCGGGACGCGTTTGAGCTCGACGAACTCATCTGCAAACTCCCTCACTCGGAGTTCGACGTTAGCGCCGCGATGCCGAGTTTCGCGCGGGGCGACTGGAATCTGAAGTACCGCGGCCGGCTGAGTCTAGCCGACGTCCGAACCATCCTGCACTCGCCGTCAACGCCAGACGGAACGGCCGACTTTTCCGGCCAAGCGCTCTACTCCGCCAAACAGTGGACTGGCGGAGGCTACTACCGAGCGCACGATATCAACATGCCCTACAAATGGTTTCACGACGCGGGAATCGAAACGGACGGGAATTACGAAATTGCGGGCGGGCGGCTGATGGTGCCCAACCTCAGCGTGACGGCTTTCGGCGGCTCCGCGACCGGAACGCTGGAAATGAAGTTCGCAGGCCTGGAGTTTCGCACCGAGACACATCTCCGCGGAGCCGATCTGCACGCGGTGCTGGCCGCGCTTAACAATAGGAGCTTCCCGGTCAACGCGCTCCATTGGGACTCGACGATGCAGGTCGATTCCGTGAATACGTGGGCGGCGGACTTCAAGCACTTCCGTTCCAAGGGCACTTCCGAATGGGTTCCGGCGAGCGAAGTAGCGCCCGGCTTGCAGGGGGTGGCCGCGCATCTCAACTATGACTATTTAGAGGACAGCGAGAACGTGGACGTAGTTGCGAGCGAAATTTCATCGCCGAGAATGCGAGTGGAGTTTGAGGGCCCTATTAGCGGGAACGACTCGGGGCTGGAGGTGAAGTTTCACGCCGATGACTTGCTCGAGTGGGACGACTTCATAAACGCCATTCGCGGACCAGATGCGGACCGGCTGCGCATCTCAGGCAGTGCGACATGGCGCGGACGGGTGCTGGGGCCCATCGGCGGCCCGACATTCGTCGGACACGTGGTCACGGCGAATTCGGGTTACGACCAGTACGCGTGGGATTCGCTTGAAGGCGATATCGATTATTCGCCCGATGCGTTTCGCCTGACGCATGGGGTGCTCACGCGCGGCGCAAGCTCGGCCGATCTCGAGTTATCACTTACGTTCGACCGCGACTGGGGTTTTCTGCCGTCGAGTCCGTGGAGCATGGATGCCCATGTGCGGCGAGCGTCAACCGACGATTTGCAGCACATTCTGGGAACGAATTTCTCTGCGAGCGGATTGTTAACCGGTGAACTGACGGGCGGCGGCACGCGCGCGGATCCGACACTGGATATGAACTTTTCCGCCGCGGACTTGCGCGCGGGCGTGTGGCATGCCGACCGATTCATTGGACAATTCCACCTGGAGCACGATCTCATACGCCTCACCCATGCCGAGGTGCGTGAGAACGGAAGCACGATCGCGGGCGACGCGCAGTACCGTTCGATCGAGCAGCAGGCGGAATTTAATTTGACGGGAACGAACATCGCGCTCGACAAGATCAAAGCGCTTCAAAGCAGTGGTCTCGCGATCGGGGGGCGGCTCGATTTCAGCGTACAAGGCGGGGGACCGCTGCTGACGCCGACCGGGCAGGGCACCGTTCGGCTGTCCGGCCTGAGGGTGGGCGGGGAGAGCGAAGGAAACTTTACCGGCCACGTGGAGTCGGACGGGCAGAACGCGCACATCTCGCTCGCGTCCGAACAGCCACGGGGAGAATTTCAGGGTGATCTTACAGTGGGTCTGGGCGGCGATCGCCCGATCTCCGGGCACCTGTTGGTTCACGAATTCGATCTCGATCCATTTATCGCTGCCGCCGTGCATCTTCCGCCATCGACGGGGCACAGCAGCGTGGACGGAACGTTCGCGATTTCCGGCGCGTGGAAGCAGCCCGATTCTATCGGGGTCGAGGTGGACCTCACGCGCATCGCGCTCAACTACAATTTTGTCCAGCTCACCAACGACCAGGATATTCGCCTGACATATCGCCGCAACGAAGTCCGCATCGAGCAGGCCCACTTGCACGGGCCGGACACCGATCTGCAATTCAGTGGTTCGGCGAGATTCAATCGGGACCGCGCGCTGCGCCTGCAGTTAGTTGGGGCGGTTGACCTGCGGCTGCTGAAGGGCATCCTTCCAGAGTTGGAGGCGACCGGACGCGCGGACATGAACGTATCGGTAGAGGGAACCATAGACCGGCCTCGCGTAACGGGACGCGCGAGCGTGCAAAATGCCTCCGCGCATTACGGTGACTTTCCCACGGGCCTCAGCAACGTGAATGGCAGCTTTGTCTTCGACAAGAGCCGCCTGCTGTTCGATCACGTGACCGGGGAGTCTGGCGGAGGACAACTGACGCTTGATGGAAACGTGACCTACGGCGAGGGTCCGGTGCGATACCAAGTACGAGCGACCACCGCGCAAGTGCGCATCCGCTACCCCGCGGGGATGAGTTGGCTGGCCGGCGGCACGATTGAGTTATCCGGTACGAGCAGAGCGGCGTTGATCGGCGGACACGTGCAGGTGCAGCGGCTGCTGTTTGCGCAGGGCCTGGATGTAGCTTCGTTTTTGTCAGCCGCTTCGGACACGACGGCGGGGCTTCCGTCGAACTCGCTGTTCTTGCAGAATCTGGTGTTCGATGTAGCAGGCGATGCAGCGCCTGGAGCGCGGATCGAGTGGGCTGGCGCGCACATTGAAGTAGACGGAAGCGTGCGGTTGCGGGGGACGTTCGACCGGCCGGTGCTCCTCGGGCATGTGCACCTGCTGAGCGGCGAGATGCCGTTCCGCGGCAATAATTATCAACTTACGCGCGGGGACATTAATTTTGCGGATCCTTTCCGGCTCGATCCGGAGTTGAACATCG
>Ga0302324_100027526_pt1 | contig 10827 bp, 11 predicted proteins | sample Palsa_T0_1_FD_201949 | JGI IMG/M metagenome (GOLD analysis project Ga0302324, IMG submission 201949) | Peat permafrost microbial communities from Stordalen Mire near Abisko, Sweden - Palsa_T0_1 | ecosystem: Environmental > Terrestrial > Soil > Palsa > Peat permafrost | place: Sweden: Abisko...
CAGACCGCCGCCGACGGGGTCGGCGAGATCCTCGGGATCCCTGTCCAGGACCGACACGCCACCCCCCGACGCCGTCCGAGCGCTCATCGTCGAAAGGAGCCCATCACCATGACCGCCACCGCCACCTCGCCGCAGCAGCTCGAGCAGTTCACGATGGTGATCGACGGCGAGGCCGTCGGCGCCGCCTCGGGCGAGCGCTACGAGAGCGAGAACCCGTATCTCGGCCGCGCGTGGGCGTCGGTCCCCGACGCCGGGCCCGAGGACGTCGACCGCGCCGTCGCCGCCGCGCGGGCGGCGCTGCACGGCGAGTGGGGGGCGATGACCGGCTTCGGGCGCGCCGCGCTGCTGCGCCGCCTTGCCGATCTGATCACGGAGAACGCCGAGCGGCTCGCCCAGCTGGAGGTCAACGACTCGGGCAAGCTGTACCGCGAGATGCTCGGCCAGACCCGCGCGCTGGGGGGCTGGTATCAGTACTTCGCCGGTATCGCCGACAAGATCGAGGGGCGCCAAATCCCCGCGCCCAACCCCGACTACCTCGTCTACACGCGTCGTGAGCCCGTCGGGGTGGTGGCCGCGATCACCCCCTGGAACTCGCCGCTGCTGCTGTGCACCTGGAAGCTCGCCCCGGCACTCGCGGCCGGCTGCACGATTGTCATCAAACCCTCCGAGCACTCGCCGGCGGCGACGCTCGAGCTCGTCCGGCTGGTCGGCGAGGCCGGCTTCCCGGCCGGCGTGGTGAACGTCATCACGTCCTTGAAGCGCGAGGTCGGAGCCGCGCTCGCCGGACACCCCGGGGTCGACAAGGTCGCGTTCACCGGCTCGACCGCGACGGGACGGGCGGTGGCGCATGCCGCGGCGGAAAACCTCAACAAGGTGACGCTCGAGCTCGGCGGCAAGTCCCCGCAGGTCGTCTTCGCCGACGCCGATCTCGCCGCGGCCGCCAACGGCGTCGTCGCGGGTGTGTTCGCCGCCACCGGCCAGACATGCATGGCCGGATCGCGGCTGATCGTCCACGCCGATGTCCACGACGAGCTCGTCTCGCTCATCGCGCAGCGCGCCCGGGCGATCCGGCTCGGAGACCCCAACGACCCCGACACCGAGATGGGGCCGGTCGCCAACCGCCCACAGTACGAAAAGGTGCTCGGTTATCTGAACGGAGCGCGGGAGGAGGGCGCGACCGCGGTCACGGGCGGCGAGGCCGATGCCGGCCTCGGCGGCCTGTTCGTGCAGCCGACGGTCCTCACCGGCGTGACCCCCGAGTCGACCGTGGTGCGCGAGGAGGTCTTCGGCCCCGTCCTCGCCGCGCTGACGTTCACCGAGGAGGACGAGGCGGTCGACCTGGCCAACGACACCCCCTACGGCCTCGCCGGCTCGGTATGGACCAAAGACGTCCACCGCGCCCACCGGATCGCCGCGCAGATCCGTGCCGGCACGATCTGGATCAACGCCTACCGCGTCGTCGCGCCCAGCGTTCCGTTCGGCGGCTACGGCATGTCCGGCCTGGGCCGCGAGAACGGCGCCGACGCGGTGAACGAGTACCTCGAGAACAAGTCGGTGTGGGTGGAGCTCACGGGCGGCACACGTGACCCGTTCACGCTCGGTTGACTCAGACGACGGCGCCCCTACCAGCGATGCGCCTGCAGCTCGCGGGCGAGATCCAACAGCGAGTCGGCCTGCACGTCGGGCTCGGGGAACACCGCCGGCCAGACGCGTGCACCATGCCTGACCCATGCCGTTGCCACCCCACCGTTCGCGGCGCCGGCCAGATCCCAGGGATGCGTGGCGACCATGGCGACACGCACAGGCTCTCGGAGCCGGGAGAGCGCGTAGGCATAGACATCGGGATGAGGCTTGAACGTGTTGACGGCATCGACGCCCAGCACCAGATCGAAGTAGGCAGCCAGACCACAGTGCTCAAGCGTGCGCTGGCCGCCGATCGCGCCGGAGTTCGTCAGCGCGATCAGGCGAATCCCGGCATCGTGGAGCATCGCGAGCGCCTCGCCGGCTCCGGAGCGAGCGGGGAGCGAAGCCGCGACCGTCAGCGCTCGCTCGACGTCGGAAGGATCGAGGCCGGCCTCGCCGATCACCACGTCGATCGCGGCCCGCAGATGATCGCGGAACGACCTCCCGCCAACACCCAGAAGCGCGTCCACCATCGCCGTGGAGACCGCCTGCCCAAGGACCCGGTCTCCCAGCTCGGGACGACCCCACAGCTCACCGATCGCCGCGGTGTCGGTCAATGTCCCGTTCACGTCAAACAGCACCGCGCTCAGCACCCGAGGATCATGGCACGCCCATCCGCGTTCTCCCTCGAGTGCGACAGGCGGGCCTTGGTATTCTGAGACGGGTCCACTGGCTGACGGTCGGGGGATTGAGTTAGGACGTAGGGTCGGTCGACCGCTTCGCGATCTGGAGCGAGCGTCCCCTCCGCGACAGGAATCAACTCGTGGAGGTGTGAGAATGGCCGTGAGCTTTGATCCGCGAACCGTGTGTTCGGCTGATCTGGAGATCGTGATCGGGGATCGGGGAACGACCCGGACGATCGGACTGGCCGGGACGTTGGACGTCGCCTCCGAGGCGGGCCTGCGCCGAGCCGTCGCGCGGGCCGTCAGCGACCGGCCGGAGTGCGTGGTCGTTGACCTCGGACAGCTCGATGTCATTGATGGTCGTGGTGTCGCGGTGGTGATTGACTTGGCTCGGCGTTGTCGGTCACAGCGCATACGGCTGGTGATCATTCCCGGACCAGGTGAGATCCAACATGCGTTCGCCAGCGTCAGATCGGACGTGGCGCTGCCGTTCGTGGCCGCAGCATGAGACCGACGGCTTGGCAGATCGCATCGCAAGGTCCTCACGGACGTGAACGCGAGCGCGGTCCTGCTTGGCGCCGCGGCGGGGTGATGTGATGGCGGTCCGTTCCGATATCGAGTTCACGTACTCCTCCATTGACCGGATCTTTCGCCTCAGCATGGGCGAGCTGGCGGATTTCAGTGGCGCCAAGTACGACGGCGATTTCTCGATGACTCTCGACCAGGCCCAGACCCGCAAGCACGAGTACATCGCCGAGCAGCTCGGGCTTGAATCTGGGCAGCGGCTACTGGATCTCGGATGCGGTTGGGGAGCGTTGCTTGACTTCGCTCGCCGCCGCGGAGTGAACGGCACCGGCGTCACCCTGTCGGGCGCTCAGGTCCGCGCCTGTCGCCGCCATGGCCTTGACGTCCACCTGCAAGATGCACGGCAGGTCACCCGGGACGCGTTCGGATCGTTTGATGCGGTCGCGAGCCTGGGTGCGTTTGAGCACTTCTGCTCCCCCGACGACTATCGGACGAGACGTCAAGAGAGCGTCTACCGTCAACTGTTTGAGAACGTGGGCGGACTGCTCCCGGTCGGTGGGCGCTTCTACTTGCAGACGATGGTGTTTGGCGCCAACATGATCGACGTCGATGCGATCGACGTCGACGTCCCCCGGGGCTCGGACGCCTGGTATCTCGCGCTGTTGGGCTGTCAGTTTCCGGGATCTTTTCTGCCGTTCGGTCAGGAGCAGATCGCCCGCTGTGCGACCCCGATGTTTCGGCTTATCTCGAGCACCAGCGGTCGGCTGGACTACATCGAGACGATCAATCAATGGTCGGCCCGTATCGGCGCGCCTGGATTGCGCAAGTCGTTGCTCAAGCTCCTGCTTGTTCCGCGGTGGCTCACCAGCCGGGGGTTTCGGCTGGGCTTCACCTCCGGCGTTGCCGCCAACCAAGTCTGCTTCCAACGCGAACTGCTTGATCACCATCGCCTCGTGTTCGAACGCGTCTCACCCGTCAACGCCACCCTCGACGCCGCCGGGCAAACCCACCTCCCAGCCTTGACCGCAGGACCGTCTTGAGGTTCCCTGTTAAGGACCGTCAGGCATGTCGGTCCAGATCACCTCTGAGCGGCTGAGCGTCCTCGGAATGCGGTGCGGTAGCCAGTCGGGGTGGTCCCCGCGTCACGAGCCAGGTGGAGGCGTAGGTTGGCCGCAGTGCCCAGGCCACAACGCTGCGCGATCGCCCACGCGCACGTCGGCGCCAGCCCCGATCCCATTTCCGGAAGCGGACGTGTGATGAACTGCGCCTGCCCGCCGGGACGGTGCACCGCGGCGACCATCCGCCGTGACACCTCGACCGCGGCCGCGGCGCCGAAGTCACGCTGAACCATGTATAGGCAGAGATCGATCCCGGCGGCGACGCCGGCGCTGGTCAGCACCTGCCCCTCGTCGACGTAGAGCACGTCGGAGCGCACGCGCACGCGTGGAAACCTCCGCGCGAGCTCGCCGGCATGCTCCCAATGGGTCGTCGCGGTGCGGGCGTCGAGCAGACCGGCGGCGGCGAGCGCGAACGCTCCGATGCAGATCGAGGCGATCCGCGCACCGCGTGCCGACACCCGCTGCAACGCCTCCAGTACCGCCGGTGGAGGATCCGTGCGCCGCAGAAAGCCCGGCACGATGACCGTGTCGGCCGCCTTAAGCGCGGCCAGTCCGGCGTCGACCTGCAGCTCGAAGTTCGTCGTCGTACCGATCGCGCCGGGCCGCTCCGCGCACACCGCGAACGAGTACCGGCCGTGCTCGGATGGGTGACCGAACACCTGTGCCGGGATCGCCAAGTCGAAGGCGACTAAGCGGTCGGGTGGCGCTCATCGTGGGGGTCGAGGGTGCAGCACGCTGCGGTTACGCCCCGCGGTCTTGGCGGCGTACAGGCCGCGGTCGGCGGCCGCAAGCAGGGCGCGGGCATCCAGCACGCCGTTGGAGCTGGCGGCGACGCCGACCGAGACGGTGATCTTGAACGACACAAGCTCACGCAAGCGCCAGGAGGTCTCTCGGCGCAGGCGTTCGGCCGCCCGAAGGGCGCCCGCGGAATCGGTGTTGGGCATGACGATGCAGAACTCCTCGCCGCCGAGACGGATCGGGGTGTCGTTCTCGCGCGCGAGCTCGCACAGCAGCTCGCCGAAGCGGGCCAGCACTCGGTCACCGAGGTCGTGGCCGTAGCGGTCGTTGATCTGCTTGAAGTTGTCAAGGTCACAGACGAGCAGCGCGACATTCAGATGGGCGGAGATGACGTCGTCGAGGCCACGCCGGTTGCGCACACCCGTGAGCGAGTCGTGAGTGGCCAGGTGGTTGAGGCGGGAGCGCTGGTCGATGCTTCTCAGCGCCGCCGAGACCTGGTTGACCAGCAGTCGCACCACGCGACGACGATCGTCGCTGGGCAGCCTCCCGTCCACCGGGTCCTCGATCACGATCAGGCCGAGCAGTCGCTGATCCGCCTCGCGACAAGGGATGACGAGGCATTGATCGCGCCAGGTGAAGGGGCCGCGGCCGTCACGGCGAGAGCGCGCCCCCAACGGCGCGACGACGTCGGTGAAGAGCTCGCTCGCGCTGCCGATGAAGCAGCCCGCATGCTCGCGCTCGGGTCGCAGCAGCGACTCGACGGCGGAGATCGACAGCGTCGGGGACAGTGACGTGGTCTCATCCCATCCTCGCGTGGCGCTGAGCGTGAGCCTTTCGTCTGAAACGACGTAGCCGGCATAGCGTTCGAACCCTAGGTGCGGGACGACGCTTTGGCCGGCCATCGACATCAGTTCGTCGGTGGTAGCGCAGGCCGACAGCGCGGGTGAGACCTCGAGCAGGAGCGACAAGATACGGTGGTTCTCGGCCGCTTCCTCGCGCCGACGGGCGCTCTCCAGCGCCTGTTCGGCGTGCGAGCAGATGGCGCGCACCAGGCGTAGGTCGTCGTCGGTTGGCCGCCGCCCGTCGATCGGCTCGTCGATCGAGACCAAGCCCAGCGGTGAGCCCTCGGAGTCTGAGAGGAACACGAGCAGCCCGTCCCCAGGCCGCCATGCGTCGGGATCCTCACTCGTGGACCGGTCGGGGGTGAACACGTCGTTGAGGTCGTTCCAGAACGCCGATTCCTCGGCGAGGAAGAAGACGCCGGGGAGGCGCTGCTCGGCTTCGGCGAAGATCCGGCGAAAGGCGGCACGCGGGGTCGAGGTCCCCATCAGCGCCTTGACGCTCTCCTCCTGGCCAATGACCAACGCCACCTCGTAGTCGTCCCAGGCGGGGCGAAACAGGTTCAGGACGACCGCTCCAAAGCCGGCGGCCTCACAGACGATCTCTGCCACCGTCTCCAGGAGATGGGGCAGCGAGTCCTCGCGGGCGCTGGACGACAGCTCCAAGAGCACTTCCAAACGGGATGCGTCGTCGGCGAGAACGGGCTCAGAGTCTATCGCCGTCAGCCCCCCGACACGCAGCACCGGGGCGCCGTCGCCGCGCGGCATCACAGGCGGCGGCGGGAGCTCGCTCACGTGACCGGCCGACGGTGACAGCGCCGCTCAGCGGCGCAGCCAACCGGTCATGCGATCAGTCGGCCGATCGACACGCCGACGCTCGAGCGATCCAATCAGGCGATCGAGCTGCTCCTGGCTGAAACGACGCTGGCCACGCCCGGTCCGAAACGACTCCAGATAGCCCATGTCAGACCACTGGCAGACCGTCCCCAGCGACACCCCGAGGACCTGAGCTACCTGCGAAGCGGACAGCCCGCCGTGATCACCGTGAACCATGGCTCTATTAAGCAGCGTCATGCATTTCCACCGGGCGTTGGGAGCAGAAATGCACAACCTCAGGCACGAATCCGGCAGCGTTTGGCGTGGACTTCGCCGCTCAATGCTCCAGAAATCGAACAATCGTTGAGAGGGCCGAGCTGTGCAGGCATTTCGTGACCCCGTGCGGTTCGGAGCGAGGGTCGTCTCCTAAACGGGAATCCCGTCGCGATCTGTCCCCTGGGAGACGGAGTCAAGCCCCCGGTAGGCGATCAGCGCCGGAATGACCACGACGAGGAAGTTGAAGGCCCGGTAGATCATGACGGCGTCGACCGACGGTCCGAGCGGCTGGCGCAGCTCGTACAGCGAGTACACCAGCAGAGCCTCGGTCAGCCCGGCTCCACCCAGCGGGAGCGAACGGCGAGAGGCGAGGTATCCGGTCGCGTACGAAAGGATCGTTCTCCCGATCCCGAGGTCCAGACCGACTGTGCGCAGGGCGCCGTAGAGCGCACAGATCTCCGCGGTCCAGTACAGAGCGGTGCCACCCCAGGCGCCGGCGTAGCGCCGCGGTGCCCGCGCCATCGTCCTCACCGAGTCGATCCCGTCGAGGACGTGGGCGAGGAGATCGATTCGCCGGCCGAACGGGTGCGACAGCTTCTCGATGCGCTCAGGAGCGGTGGCCCACAGAGCACCTGCGACGAGCGCCGGCAGTCCGACGGCCCACGGCCACAGCAGCGAGCCCGTGACGCTCGACCCGGCCGCGAGCAGGACGATCGCGACTACGCACGTCACCGGAGCGAGCACCGCCCATTCGATCGTCGCCATCGCGCCGACGCGCACCTGGGCGCCCGTCGTGTCCTCCTCCAGCGCACACAAGGCGTCCTTGTCGACCCCGAATCCCCCCGAGACCGCCAGCGGGCCGAAGCCGGCCACCACGATCCGCACGACGGTCGACATGCTCAGACGGGTCGATCGACCAAGCCGCGCAACCGACCGGTAGGCAAGGACATAGGCTGGGTAGGTCAACAGCTGCGCGGTCGCGACGACCCCGATCCATCCAGCTTGCAGATGCCCCAGCGGGCGCCCGACTGCGGGGGCGCCCACCAGCTCGAAGATGACCAGCAGGGCGACAGCGCGGATCGCGATCGCGACGACCGATACCGTCACCGGCCGTCGCGACAGCGCACGCCGGGGCGACTTCGGTTCACCAAGCCACCGCCGAGCGTCGCTGTCCGTGATCAGGCGCGCCGTGATCTGCGGGACGGTGCGGCGCCCTGGGCATCCTCGCCCTGTCCGCGTCTGCTGAAAAAGCGGGCAATGAGTCTGATGATGGTGGCAATGATCATGGAAAGACCTCCGAGTTATGGACATGAGACGTCTCGTTTGGACAGCAGCGATCATGCCCGCGTCACCGTGACCCGACATCGCCCCGCGGGTCGATTCAGGGGGTGGGTCCTTGCCAGGGGGGTGGAGCCGAAGTCAACCCCCGGGGGTGGATCCGAGAGGCCGGTCGTCCCGCGGGGTTGGAGCGGGCCTCCAACCAGGGGTTGAACCGCGCGCGGGCGACCGAGGTCCCAGCGCCGAGCAGGCATCATGAAGGCGATGACGGAGCCCCCGAGCACGCACGTATCTCCGGCGGCGGCGCCTCCGGCGGGCAGCAATCGCGGTGGGCGTCGGTGGTCATCCCCCGTGGTTGGGATCGGCATCAGCGCGATCAGCGCCCGGCCGCGAATTCGCTTCATCGCACGCGTGGTAGAGCTGGGTATCGGCGTCGGCTTCGTGCTGGTCACGCTGCCGGCGGGCTCATCCGAGCACACGCCCGGGCTGGTCAGCGCAGTGGTCAGTGGGGTGGCGTGGCTGGCGTGGATCGTCTCCGGGAACGATCGGCGGCGAGCTCCGGCTGCGCTGAGCGTGCTGTCGGCGGCCGGCGGAGTGTGCGCTGCGGCGCACTCGACCGGCCTGCTGTTCGTCTTCGTGGCGACCGCGGCAACGGCGTTCTCGTGCGCGCTCCCGGCCGCGGTGGCGGTCTTCGCGCCCGCCCTCTTCGGGTTCCTGGCCACTCACCTGGCGGCGCACTCGTTTCCCGGACATGCCGCCACGCTCGTCGCGATTGGCCTGCTGGGGATCGTTCTGGGCGTTGCACGACGGCAGCTGCTCGAACACGGCCGGGAGGCGACGCTGCTGGCAACCGCACAGCGTCGCCTGGCGCTCGCTGACCGGGAGGCGCAGCTGGTCACCGAGCGCAACCGGCTGGGGCGAGAGATCCACGACGTCCTGGCGCACACCCTCGGCGCGGTCTCGATCCAGCTCACGGCGCTGGACTCGCGTCTGGATGCGGGCGACACTCCCGAGGCGCTGCGAGCCCGCGTCCGCGGCCTGCACGGCCTGGTCGGCGACGGGCTGCGGGAGGCGCGTGACGCCGTTCGCGCGCTCCGGGACGACAAGCTCTCGCTCGAGACGCAGATCGACCGGCTCTGCGTCCTGCGCGGCGCCGCGCTGAGCGTGGAGGGCCGCTCCCGCCCACTACCGGCCGAGGAGGCGCTGGCGCTCTACCGCGTGGTTCAGGAGGCCCTCACCAACGCCGCCAAGCACGCGCCCGACGCAGCGGTCACCGTCACCCTCACCTACGAGGAGCACCAGGTTGTCGTCATCGTCGACAACGACCGCGGCTCCGTCCGAGGCAGCTCGTTGGCCGAATCCGGCGGCGGTAACGGCCTTCAGGGGATGCGCGCCCGCGTTGAGCTCGCCGGAGGACACTGCGCCGCCGGTCCCCATGATGGCGGCTGGCGGGTCACCGCGACCCTCCCACGAGGATGACGACGTGCCCTATGGTGTCATGCGAGAGGCGTCGACCCGGGACGCGCACCACGCGATGAGCGATCGATCCAGCGCCGACACGATCAGGATCCTGATCGCCGACGATCAGCCGATCACCCGCGATGGTTTGACGACCATCCTCGAGTCGATGGAGGGAGTCACCGTCGTCGGCGTCGCCTCCAACGGCGCCGAGGCAATCGCACTGGCCGAACGGGGCGAGGCCGACGTGGTGCTCATGGACCTCCGAATGCCGCAGGTCGATGGAGTCGAGGCGACCCGCCGGCTTGCCGTCAGCAGCCCGGAGACGGCGGTGGTCGTCTTGACGACCTACACCGACGACGAGTCGATTCTCAAGGCCCTCGGCGCCGGCGCGCACGGCTATCTCACCAAGGACGCGACCGCCCAGGACATCCATCGCGCGCTGCAGGCGGCGGTCGCCGGCCAGGCCGTCCTCGACCGGGAGGTCCAGGCGCGTCTCGTCGAGCACGCGACGGTGACCGAGCACGCCGCGAGCACGCCGACCGGCGGGCTTCCCGATGAACTCAGCGCCCGTGAGGGTGAGGTGCTCGCTCTGATCGCCGAAGGCCTGTCCAACGCCGAGATCGGTGAGCGCCTGTTCATCAGCCGCACGACCGTCAAGACCCACATCAACCAGATCCTGCGCAAAACCGGCTGCCGCGACCGGCCTCAGGCCATCCTCTACGCCCTCCAGAACAAGATCTCCGCGCCCCAGTAGCGAATGGGTGGCGGATTCGCCGCCGCCCCACCCCTGGGTGGAGTGCGGCCCCACCCCGTCGGCTGAGATCAACCCCCCGGACCGACCCCCAGGCCGATGACACGCCAGGGCACCGTGGACAGGATGACACCATGTCATTTTCCAAGGACGTCATCCTGTCATTGGCCATCCTCGGGGTGGTGCTCGAATCGGATCTCGGTCGCAAGAAGATCGGGTGGTTCCGGATCGCGCGCCCCATCATCGTCGCGGCGGCCATCGTTCCGATCTACTTCAGCAGCCTGCCGACGTCCGGGCACGATCTCGTTCTCCAGGGCATCGGCGCCCTGCTCGGCATCCTGCTGGGCCTGTTCGCGGTCTCCCCGGCGTTTGTCTCCGTCGGCTTCGACCCACGCTTCCGCGGGTGGTGGGCCCGTCAGCGCTCCCAGCCCGGCACGCCCGCGGCGGTCACCTTCGCCGGTGCCGGGTACGCCCTCGTCTGGATCGTGGCGACAGCCGCTCGCCTCGGCTTCGCCTACGGCTCTCAGCATTGGTTCAACCACGCGCTCGGCGTGTTCCTGGTCAAGCACCAGCTGACCGGGGTCGCGTTGACCAACGCCCTCATCTTCCTGCCGGTCGGCATGGACGTGTTTCGCAGCGTCGGGCTGCTCACACGAGGATCAAGCGCTCTGCACAAGGGCCGTCTTGAGGCTCAGATCTCGCAGGCCCAATGAAACGCC
>Ga0302324_100027527_pt1 | contig 10827 bp, 6 predicted proteins | sample Palsa_T0_1_FD_201949 | JGI IMG/M metagenome (GOLD analysis project Ga0302324, IMG submission 201949) | Peat permafrost microbial communities from Stordalen Mire near Abisko, Sweden - Palsa_T0_1 | ecosystem: Environmental > Terrestrial > Soil > Palsa > Peat permafrost | place: Sweden: Abisko...
AGTCGAGCACCTGAAGGCGCGGGACACCAAGCTGGCCACGCTTATCGAGTGCGTTGGGCCGTTCACCATGCGGCTGGATGCATCGCCATCCCCCTTCGAATCGCTGCTCGAGTCCATTCTCTATCAACAGCTCCACGGCAAGGCCGCAGCCACGATCCACCGGCGCGTGCGAGAGTACTTTGGCGGCGATCCCGCGCCGGCGCTACTGCTCAAGACGCCGGATGAGGTGCTGCGAGCGGCGGGAGTTTCCGGGAACAAGATCAAGGCCTTAAAAGATCTGGCCGCCAAAACTCTGGACGGAACGGTCCCGACGCATGCGGCGATCAAGAAAATGTCGGATGCTGAGATTATTGAGCGGCTCACGGCGGTTCGTGGGATCGGTTCCTGGACTGTGGAGATGCTGCTGATCTTCAGGTTGGGACGGCCGGATGTGCTTCCGATAACCGATTATGGGGTGCGGAAGGGATTTGCGCTCACATTCATGCGGCTCCCAAAGACGCGAGCGCTGGTGGCTGCCGACCTGCCCAAGGCTGATGTATTGCTGAAGCGCGCAAAAAAGTGGGCGCCGTATCGCAGCGTGGCTAGCTGGTACCTGTGGCGCGCGTGTGACCTTGCCAAGAGCACGCAGCCGGCAGGGCGGTCAATTCGGGAAGAGTAAGCAACTCCGGAAGGGAGTCGCACCCGAATGCGGTCAGTGTGCTGGGGCGCCTTGGGCCGCGCATCCCTCTAGCCTAAAATGGCAAAACGGCCCGCTTTCGCAATTCAGTGCGGGCGCGCGATGGGACCCTGATGGCTTCAAGCAAGAAATTCATCTGCATTCATGGACATTTTTACCAGCCTCCGCGGGAGAATCCCTGGCTGGAGACAGTGGAAACGCAAGACTCCGCTGCGCCCTACCACGATTGGAATGACCGGGTATGCGCGGAGTGCTACGCGCCGAACGGCGCGGCTCGCATTTTGAACGAGAAAAAGCAAATCACGCGGATCCTGAACAACTACGCGCGGATGAGCTTCAACTTTGGACCGACGCTGTTGAGCTGGCTAAAGGAAAATGCGGCGCGAACGTATCGAAACATCCTCGTCGGAGAGCAGCGCAGCCGGTCGAGGTACGGCGGGCACAGCTCCGCCATGGCGCAGGTCTACAACCACATCATCATGCCGCTGGCGAGCGAGCGCGATCGCATCACGCAGATCCGCTGGGGCATTGCCGACTATAAAAGCCATTATGGATCTGCGCCGGAGGGCATGTGGCTGGCGGAGACCGCGGCAGATACAGAGACGCTTGAACTACTCGCCCAGCACGGCATCAAGTTCACGTTGCTGGCTCCCCACCAATGCAGGCAGGTCAGGCCGATAAAGGACGGCGCTGCATGGACTGAGACGCCGGGCGCGTCGGTGGACACCACCCAGCCATACCTGCTTCGCTTCAAATCCGGCGTTTCGATTGCGGTGTTCTTCTATAACGGACCGGCGTCGAGGGCCATTGCATTTGAGGGGCTGCTGAACTCGGGCGACAACTTCTATGCGCGTCTGAAGTCAGGCTTCAAAGAAGGCACGCAGCCTCAGCTGATGCACGTGGCAACGGACGGTGAGTCTTACGGCCACCATCACAAGCACGGCGAGATGGCGTTGGCCTACGCAATGCTGCTGCTGGAGCGCGACAAAACCGTGCGGCTGACGAACTACGGCAGGTTCCTCGCGGGGTTCCCACCGGAGTTCGAATGCGAGATCGAAGACAACACCTCATGGAGCTGCGTGCACGGCGTGGAGCGCTGGCGTTCGAACTGCGGATGCAACGGAGGCCTGCCATACAACCAGCTGTGGCGCGCACCTCTGCGGCAGGCCCTCGATGAGCTGCGCGATGCGTTAATTCCGCTCACCGAGCAGGAAGGCGCAAAGCTCTTTGAAGATGTGTGGGCCGCGCGGGACGGATATATCGAGGTGATTCTCAACCGGGCCGACGAGAATACAGATCGTTTCTTTGCGCAGCACCAGAGCCGCGAGCTGGAGGAAGCCGAGCGTGTACGCGCAATCGAGCTGATGGAGATGCAGCGCCACACGCAGCTGATGTACACCAGCTGCGGCTGGTTCTTTGACGACATCGGCGGCATCGAGACTGTGCAGATCATCGCGTATGCGGCGCGGGTTCTGCAGCTGGCTAAGAAGCTCTTTGGGCAGCTTGCAGAGGAACTCGAATCAAAGTTCCTGGAGCGGATTGCGGAAGCAAAGTCCAACGAACCGAGTCGCGGCGACGGAGCGGAGATTTACAAGGCTTCTGTTACTACCATGGAGCTTGGGCTGGAGCAGGTCGCGGCTCATTACGCGATCAGTTCGATCTTCTCTACGTTTACAGAGCAGACCGACCTCTATTGCTTCCGAGTCCGGCGCATCTCCTACGAGGTTTACACGTCGGGCCGAGGACGGCTAGCGCTGGGAAGGGTCCATATCGCGAGTGCCATTACCGGTGAGCAGGGCACCTTTTCATTTGCGGCGCTTCACTTTGGCGACCAAAACATCACAGCCGCCGTCAAGGCGTATTCCGACGCGGAGGGGGCCGAATTTGAAGCGTTTTGTCGGAAGGCAATGGAAAACGTGCAGCAGGCGTATTTCCCTGAGGTCATCCGTCTGCTCGATCGTTACTATGGCCACGTCGACTACTCGCTTACGTCCCTGTTCCGGGATGAGCAGCGGCGCATCGTGCAGTTGATTCTGAACTCGACGTTGCGGGATATAGAGACCTCGCTCACCACAATCTACGAGGATCACGCGAGCCTGCTGCATTATCTGTCGCAAGCCGGATTGCCCAAGCCTCCCGCGCTGGCGCTTGCGGCCGGTTTTGCCTTGAATGCAGGCCTGCGCCGCGCGCTGGGGATGGATCCGATCGATCAGGCGCAGGTGCGCGCCCTTCTGATCGCGGCCAAGTCCGACAAGGTGCCGCTGGAGACGGCGGCACTCTCCTACCTCGTCGATCAGCGGATGAAGCTGGCCATGGTGGCGCTGCAGATGTCGAATGGATCGCTTGAAAAACTGGACCGAGCGCTGACCATGGCTCGCAACCTGGCCGAGCTGCCATTCGAGCTGAACCTGTGGCAGGCGCAGAACATCTGGTATGAGATTTTGCGTTCGTCGAAGGACGGGCTGACCGCACTGAAGCCTGAAGACCGCCCGCGCTGGGACAAGACATTCAACGAGCTTGGGAGCTGCCTCACCATCGATGGCGCGAGCGTCTCGGAAGGAATGAAGGCTTCTGCGGATTAGGGCTGTGTGATTTTCATGGACGGGCCGCTAAACCGTGTTCACGTCCAAATCCTTTCACCAACCGCATCCCCTGTGCCGTTACCATGGATGCGACAAAGAAATGAGAAAGCTTCCCCTTCTGACCTTGCTGGTGTTTGCGCTTGCTTGCGCGACAGGTTGGGCTGCGCCTGCACAAATCACAGAATGGCGATCCGGTTTGACTGAGATCAACGAAGGCTGGACCACGCATGATGGCGACAACATGGCCTGGGCGAGCACGGGCTTCGACGACAGCGGCTGGAAGACCGTTGATCTTGAAGACATGGGCGTAGCGCAGCCCGGCTGGCACTGGTTTCGAAAGCGTGTGACGGTCGGGCCGGATTATCCCGAGGTCCGATTGTTGCTCGATGGCGGCGAAGGAACCTATGAGCTGCATGTGAACGGCCAGCGGGTCCCGGGGGCCGCAATCCTGCCGGTGCTCGCGGTGAATCGTCCGGTGGAGCGAGTTTTTACGCTGGCCAACGACAACGGCGATTTCGAGATCGCGCTTCGAACCCGTGTGACGACCGGATACAGCGCTTACGGCTTTCCGCAGTTTCTCAGCGTGACCATGGGCCGGCCGACTGTAATTGAATACGAGCGCGAGGCGCTCGAAAGCCAGCGCTTGTACTCCGTTGCGCCGTCGGTTGCCATCAATCTGCTTCTGGTGCTTGCGGCGCTGGGGGCATTGGCGCTCTTCGCCAGCCAGAGAACACAGCGCGAGTATCTGTTTCTGGCCATCTTTCTTTTCGTATCCGGTCTTTCAAATGGCCTGTGGCATATGCAGCAGGCTGGCGTTGTGCCTATTTCGGCGAACTTCCTTATCGCCGATCCTCTTGTCTATTTACTCTCTATCGCGCAGATCGAGTTCACGCTCAGCTTTGCGCGCCGCAGGGTGGGAATCGGCTGGCGTGTGTACGAATTTGTGCTCCTGCTGCCGATTCTGTTGGTGCCGCTGGTGTGGCTGGGGCACTTTTCCTCGAACATTTACATTCTCGTGCAAGCGGCGGTTACTGCTCCTTTGGCAATTCTGCTGCCTGTGTTTCTTGCCTATTGGTACCGCCGCGGGAATCGCGAGGCCGGCCTGTTGATTCTTCCCAGCCTGGTGCCAACGGCGATGGGAGTGGCCTTCGACCTCGGGCTGGTGTCTTCATACGTTGGCTGGAAGGGTCTCGACGTCCTCACCAACCCTATCCAGATCGGCGCAATTCCCGTGCAGATCTCCGACATTGGCAGCGTAGTGTTTCTCGTGGCCATCGGAATTGTGATGTTCTTCCGTTTTACGCGGGTGAGCCGCGAACAGGCCCGCTCTGCCGCCGAGCTTGAGGCTGCGCGGGAGATTCAGCGGCGGCTGGTTCCGGCGATACTTACCGCGGTGGATGGCTACAGGATCGAGCCGGCTTATTTGCCGGCTCTGGAAGTTGGCGGGGACTTCTATCAGGTTCTCGAACAGGACGGCGGAGCGCATCTGATTGTTGTTGGCGATGTAAGCGGCAAAGGGCTGAAAGCTGCGATGACAGGGGCGCTCGCTATCGGCGCACTGCGGTCCCTGGCGGGAGAGGGACTGGGACCGGGGGAGTTGTTGACGCGTCTCAACCGCCAGCTTGCTCACGAGCCTGATGGGGGCTTTATTACCTGTGCTTGCCTGCGTGTTTCGGTGAACGGGCGATTGGTGATTGCGAACGCCGGCCATCCAGCGCCATACAGGAACGGCTCGGAGATCGATCTCGATGGAGACCTACCCCTCGGGATAGTAGAAGAGGTTACCTACAAAGAGACCGAGCTCACTCTGGAGGCAGGACAGATGCTGACGCTTCTCTCCGACGGTGTAATCGAGGCGCGGAGTGCGAGTGGGGAGCTCTTCGGCTTTGAGCGCACACGCGGCATTAGCCGGGAGACTGCCGGGAAGATCGCGGCAACGGCGCAGCAATTCGGCCAGGAAGACGACATCACGGTGCTGACGGTGGAGAGGACGGCCGTGTTGTAGGCCCTATTAGGGAAAGAGCGGACCAGGTATTGCCCAATAATGATCGACAGTCCTGGACGGCCGAATCATGTGAGGGTCAGGCCGGCTTCTCGGTCGATTCGGTATTGCCGGAGGAGGTAGCCGAGGTGGACATAACACAGCAACCGCGCGTCGTTCCAGTGGTAGTCGTTCCCACCTGACCAAACCTGAATGCGATCTTTAAGATGGTGTTTCGCAATCAAGAGCACACACTGCACCGCAAGGTCGTAAGGGCGGAAACCAGTCTTGCAGGAATCGGAATATCGATCATTGCGAACCGTGTTTTTTTCTTCGTAGGTTCGCCGCAGCTGGAATGTTTCGTAGCTGCAGTTGCCGTCGCAGGTTCGGTGACTGAGCAGCGTTCCCATCCCGAAGTATGAGCCCTCTACAGCGTTGATTGAATTGCCGACTCCTGCCGCGTTTGGCGACGGGAATGGAATTGCGATTTCCTGGTTCTTAACGTGTCCACAGTGCAACATGCCATTGAAGGCGATATGGGTGGCATCGATCTCAGGCAGACCTTCTCCGAGCGGCCCCGCGAGCCGGACTCCAAAATCGTCGAGAGTAAGCACGATCTTCTGGACGTCGTCGACAATTCGGGAGAAGGATTCCTGGTCAAGTTCCTGCTCGATTTCCCAGTAATGGCAATATCCCATCCCAGCACCCCATCAGCTAGCCAAATCGTATGCGCTCATCGCCCGGCGAATGAGCCAGTTTGCAAGTCAGTAGCGAGCGCGTTCGATTCAGCTGCGCCAATGCAGCTCAACAGGGCCGTCCATAGGATGCTTCGCGGTTGCGCCGACAGTTGAGTCGAGTCGCGCCTGCTTAAGCGCGAAATACCACTTGGCCGGTTTGTCGGCGTCGTCAATCAACATGAGGCTTGGATTGTGGCGCAGACCCTCGGCCTGCTGGATCATCGTGACCTGGTCCTGACGAACGAATCGCGCGCCGAAAAACTTCGCGATGGGCGTGACCATCGGGACGTAGTAGAAGACATTCCATGCTGCGATCACGTCGATTCGGCAGGCGGAGCTGGTGACCGGCGTGACTGTGGTGAGCGAGGAAAACCACTTGTCGCCGCAGCGAATGATCTCAGTGCGACGATTGGGCAGCGTGAAGTCGATGGTGGTTTCGATGGGCTGGCCGTATACGCCGAGCAGCTTGTAGGGAGCGGAGTTGCCGCTGGGCGCGTGCGCGCTCATGCGAAAGCCTTCCGGAATGGGCTCGAACCTCTTGGTCTTTTCGCGGATGCTGGCGCGGCTGCGCCACCACCATGCCTGGTGCACAAAGGGGCCGTGAGCGGGATCCATAAGGCCGATGATGCCGTGATCGACGTTGCAGGGCAGGTCGGCGGTGAGGAAAGCGGATCGATAGCGAGGGCCGAACTTTGCCAACTCGGGAACTGGTCTTAGCTCCTGGACTTCTCGTCCAGCGGGCCCTTTCTTTCCAGATCCCGGGCTCGGAATAAACACCCACGCATGACCGTCGCGCTCTTCGCATGGAAACGCCGTGGCAAAGATGCGCGTGGCGTCGAGATGGTCGTGGCCGGTGAGCGAAGGAATCAGCTCGCATCGGCCACCACACGGCTCGAACTCCCAGCCGTGATAGCGGCAAGTGACGCGATTGCCGTCGAACCAGCCGAACCTGAGCGGAATGCCGCGATGCGGACAACTGTCGCGCATGGCAAAGACGCGGCCATCGGTGCGGCGGCCGAGCACCAGCGGAATGTCGAGGAGCATGGCCGTGGCCAGCTTGCCTGGGCGAAGCTTCTCCGTGCGCAGGGCTGGGTACCAGTCGTCGTAGATGAGGGTCGCGGTCGGACCCTGGATTGGGTCCTGCATGCGCGCACCTAATTCCTTGATCGTCACAAACCGCATTTGGGACCCACGATAGCATTGTCGGCTCAGGCTGCGCTATGCGGTCGGCGAGCCTTACGTCACATGATCCGCAATGTTGGTGAGCCTGCCGTTCTTAAGTCGAAACCGCTCGTTGCGCCAGACGATGGTGTCTCCAGCGAAGCCGGCAATCCAGATGCCCATGAATACCAGATCGCGGAAGGGCAAAAGCCAGAGTCGAGGCAGGACCTGATGGTCGGCGAGCACTTCGGCTCCCACCGCCATGGCCAGCGCCAGACGGAGGAAGAAGCTCAAACCAAGAAGCCAGAGGCTCAAGGGGCTGATACCGCTGGCGACCACGTTGAGCAGCGCCCAGGCAAAGCCATGAGTGAAAACCAGGCCAGCGTATCCCCAGGGGCTCGCGTCCCGCACGGTTCGCGCCCAGCGCACCTGGTGATCGACGAAGCCGCGCCAGTTGTAGGCAGGGATGCTGGTTTCGACCACTTCGCCTGCAAGCGCCACCCGATAACCGGCGCGGAAGATGCGCGCGCCCAGCTCGTTGTCGTCAGCGAGGTAGTCCACCAGCGGCTCAAGACCGCCGATCTTGTCGAGGGCTTCGCGGCTGACGGCCAGAGTAGAGCCGAGGCCGTAGCGCAAGCCCCGAGAGAGCATCCGCGACAGCAGCACACCGGCCTGGAAGTCTGTTGCGATGCCGAGTGCCTCGAGTCGCGAAGCAAGCGACCCGTGAGGTTGCCCGCGGTAGAGGGCGGTGACCATTCCGACAGGAGCTACCGGTTTGCTGGCTGTTTGACCGGTCGGAGCCTGGGTTAGGGCTTGCGCAGGCGGGGCGAAGTGGGCCATCACCCGCTGCAGGTAGCGTGGGCCGACGGAGATGTCCGAGTCGTTGATGAGCAGGTAGGGATACCGGGCGTGGCGGGCCAACTGAATAAGCGTGCTGACCTTGCCGTTGGCGCCGAGACGGCGCGAGCACTCGTAGAGGCGAATCGCGTGATCGGGGAATTCGAGCTGAAGATGCTGCACTGCCTGGATGGCCGGGTCTTCGGGGTCGGAGATGCCAAAGAGCAGCTCGTACTCTCCGGCATAATTCTGGCGGCAGTGGCTGCGGAAGGCGTCGATCATCTCGAGGTCGCGGCCCTTGAGCGACTTGAGAATGCTGACGCCGGGGGCAAAGTCGGGAAGCTTGCGGCGGCGGATGAACAGAAAGACCCGCGCGGCCACCAGGGCCGCAAGAAAGTAGAAGATGCCGGCAATGGCCAGAACCGTGGTGACGATCTCCACGGCAAGCGCTAAGACGTGCGGCATCATGGGGCTAGTTTACTAGGCGTTCGGTTAGCTGACGGGGCCGTTCATCTCGGAATTCCACGGCGCATTGCTCTACTCATAGCGCAAGGCTTCGATGGGATCGAGGTTGGAGGCCTTCCATGCGGGGTAGATGCCGAAGACGAGCCCGATGGTGCAGGAGACCGAGAAGCCAATGAGGACCCAGAGTGGTGAGAGCGAAGCCGGAATGCCGATGGGCAAAAAGAAGACGACCCAGGTGATGACGGCGCCCACGGCCACGCCGATGACTCCGCCGACCCCGCATAAAGTTACGGCCTCGGTGGTGAACTGGGTGAGAATCATCCGCTTTGTGGCGCCCATCGCCTTGCGTACTCCGATCTCACGGGTTCGCTCAGTGACGCAGACCAGCATGATGTTCATCACGCCAACGCCGCCTACCATAAGACCGACGCTGGAGACAGCAATCATAAAGGCGACCAGCCCGCCCGTCAGCTGGCCCCACAGCTTGGAGAGCGCGTCGGGGGTCGAGATTTCGAAGTTGTCCGGGGCCTGCACCTTGACCCTGCGGTGAATGCGAATGAGTTCTCGCGCTTCGTCCTCGACAAGATCTTTGTTGTGGGCGTCGTCGTACTTCACACCGATTGCGAGGTCCCTGACTTCCGGGTGAAGATTCTGGAAGGTCTTCATGGGAAAGTGGATGGAGTTGTCATTGGGGTTCTTGCCGCTGCCAAAGGGCTGCTTTTCTTTGTCCAGGACGCCAATCACGGTGTAGAGGCCGGTCTCCACGGTAATTTCACGGCCGATCGCAGGTTGGCCGTCAAAAAGGCTGTCCCAGGCATCGTGGCCTAGGACGCAGACATGCGCCGCTCGCTCGTCTTCCCCCTCGGTAAAGAACCGGCCATCGAGGAGGGTCAGGTCCTCGACGTCGGCAATCTGCGAGGTGTTTCCCTCGATCAGCGCACCCGATAGTTTTTTGCCGTTGTAGCGGGCGCTGATTTTTCCCACTTCGAAGGCCTTGAAGTAGTCCAACTCGGCATCCGCGGCCACAACGTGAGGAAGAGTGCGCAGAGCATAAACGTCGTCCATCGTGAGGTATTTGCGCGTGACCATCGCGCTGGTGGGGTTCACGTTGATCACCGGCAGGCGCGTAACCCAGAGGACATTGGAGCCGAGCGAATCCACCCATGCGGAGACGCGCGCGTTAACGCCGTTGATGATGGAGGAGATGGTAATGACGGTGGTGACACCGATGACAATGCCCAGCACAGTGAGCCCGGAACGCAGTTTGTTGGTCCTCAATGTATCGAGGGCCATCTTGACCGACTCGCGCGTCTGTCCCTTTGCCACGGAAAGAACATCCTTGCTCAGAAGCTTCCGGCTAACTGCTAGCAGATTAGCTTAAGGCTTCAGGGCGCTCCAGTCATGTGACGCAGGGCATTCGGCTGGAACACTCTGCATCAGCCGAACTCACTCGTAGCGGAGCGCCTCGATGGGGTCGAGATTGGAGGCTTTCCAGGCCGGATAGATGCCGAAGACAAGGCCGATCCCGCAGGAAACGCCGAACCCGATAATCACCCATGTGGCCGAGAGGGTGGCGGGCAGGCCGATGGGCAGGAAGTAGACAATCCAGGTGAGCACGGCGCCGACCAGGATGCCCACAATTCCGCCCACTGCGCATAGTGTGACAGCCTCGGTGGTGAACTGGGTCAGGATAGTACGTCTGGTTGCCCCGATCGCCTTGCGTACCCCAATCTCGCGGGTTCGCTCGGTGACAGAGACCAGCATGATATTCATCACGCCTACACCGCCCACCATGAGCCCTACGCTGGAAACGGCGATCATGAAGATCACGAGTCCGCCGGTGAGCTGATTCCAGAGCTTGGAGATCGAGTCAGGCCCGAAGATCTCAAAGTTATCCTCTGCCTCAACCTTCACTTTGCGTCGTACACGCAGCAGCTCGCGAATCTCCTCTTCGACCAATGCCTTGTTCTTGGGGTCGTCGTACTTCACGCTGACCCACATGTCCAGATCCTCGGGATGCAGGTTATGGAAGGTGCTCAGCGGGAAGAAAGCCGCATTGTCATTGGGGTTCTTTCCTCCGCCAAAGGGCTGCTTCCGCTTGTCGAGCACACCGATCACCGTGTACAGGCCGCTCTCGACGGCAACGTCTTTCCCAATTGGGTCTTCATTTCCGAAGAGTTCCTCCGCCGTGTCGTGGCCGAGAACAACAACGTGAGCCGCGCGGTCGTTTTCCGCGTCGGTCCACAAGCGCCCCTCTGTGAAGACCAGGTCAGTCACTTCCGCGACCTCAGTGGTAGACCCCTGAAGGATAGTGCCGGCGACCTTCTTGCCGTTGTATTTCACAGCCACATCGCCCACGCGAAACAACGGCTTCACATGTTGATGGCC
>Ga0302324_100027528_pt1 | contig 10827 bp, 9 predicted proteins | sample Palsa_T0_1_FD_201949 | JGI IMG/M metagenome (GOLD analysis project Ga0302324, IMG submission 201949) | Peat permafrost microbial communities from Stordalen Mire near Abisko, Sweden - Palsa_T0_1 | ecosystem: Environmental > Terrestrial > Soil > Palsa > Peat permafrost | place: Sweden: Abisko...
GCTTCGCGCGACGGCCGCACTCTGCGCCTGCGGCTGCGCTGCCAGGATCGCGAAGTGGTGGTGGATGAGGAGCGCCCGAACATTGCGATCGGCCGTGCCGAGGACAACGACCTCGTCGTCAAGGGCAGCCTCATCTCGCGGCTGCATGCGCGCATCGAGATCAATCGCAACAAATTCGTGCTGATCGATCAGAGCACGAACGGCACCTTCGTGCAGGCCGCCGGCGAGGAGGATGCCTTCGTCCGCCGCGACAGTCTGCAGATCAAAGGGGCGGGTATGATTGGGCTCGGCCGCCTCCCCGATGACGTATCGCCGCAGACGATTCGCTTCGAATGCGAGGAGGGGTAGGCGTTGCTAGCCGAGGAGCTGCTCGGTCACCTTGAGCTCCTGCAGCAGTGCGGCGGGTAGGCGCGCACCGAAGCGCGCAAAATACTCACCGATTTCCGTGACCTCGTTGCGCCACAGCGCCGGATCGACACTGAAGAGCGCCTGCAGCGACTCGCTCGGGACATCAAGCCCCGTCATGTTGAGATCTTCAGGCCGCGGTAGCGACCCGATCGGCGTTTCGGCGGCGCCCGCGCCCACCGTGCAGCGATCGAGCATCCATGCCAGCACGCGCAGATTCTCCCCGTAGCCTGGCCAGAGAAAGCCCCCCTGCGCGTCGCGCCTGAACCAGTTCACGTGATAGATCTTCGGTGCGCGCGTAAGCTTCGCGCCCACCTCGAGCCAATGGCGCCAGTAGTCCGCGAAGTTGTAGCCGCAGAAAGGCAGCATCGCCATGGGATCGCGCCGCACGACGCCCGCCTGCCCGACGGCAGCGGCGGTCGTCTCCGAGGCGACCGACGCGCCGACCAGGACCCCGTGCCGCCAGCTGCGCGCCTCGTATACCAGGGGGGCAACTTCGCGGCGCCGGCCGCCAAAGATGAGCGCCGTGATCGGGACACCGGATGCATCCTCGGCGCGCGGAGAATAAATGGGATTGTTGCGCGCGGCGACAGTGAAGCGCGAGTTCGGATGCGCCGCGGGACCGTTCTTGGGATCGTACGGCTGGCCTTTCCAGTCGAGGACGGGCGTAAATTTCTTGCGGCCCTCCCACCAGGGCTCATCGTCGGCGGTCAGCGCGACGTTGGTGAACAGCGTATCGCGTCTGATCATGTCGAAGGCGTTGCGGTTGGTGTCGCGATTGGTGCCCGGCACGACGCCAAAGTAGCCGGCCTCGGGATTGATTGCCCAGAGCCGCCCGTCCGGACCCGGATGCAGCCACGCGATGTCGTCGCCCACGGTCTCAACTTTCCAGCCGGGCATGGACTGCGGGGGGATGAGCATCGCGAGGTTGGTCTTGCCGCAGGCGGAGGGGAACGCGGCGGCAAGGTAATGCGTCGCGCCCGCGGGGTTCGTGAGGCCGACGATCAACATATGCTCGGCGAGCCAGCCTTCCTGGCGCGCCTGCCAGCTCGCGATGCGCAGGGCATGGCATTTCTTGCCGAGGAGCGCGTTGCCGCCGTAGCCGGAGCCGAAGCTCTCGATGGCGAGCTCCTCGGGGAAATGCATGATGAAGCGGCGCGCCGGATCCAGCTCGCCGGTCGAATGCAGACCGCGCACGAATTTACCTTCACGCGCGATCCTCTCAAGAGCCGCGCGGCCGCTGCGCGTCATGATCGCCATATTGACAACCACATAGGGGCTGTCCGTGATTTCCACACCGCAGCGTGCGTACGGGGAATCCAGCGGCCCCATGCAGTAGGGGATGACGTACAAGGTGCGCTCTCGCATGCAGCCACTGAAGAGCGCGCGCATTTTTTCGTGTGCCGCGGCGGGCGCCATCCAATGGTTATTGGGCCCGGCGGCGTCCTCCGATCGCGTACAGACGTAGGTCACGTGTTCGACACGCGCCACATCGTTGGGATCTGAGCGGTACAGGTAGCAGCCCGGGAACTCCTTGGCATTGAGCTTGTGCAGCTCGCCGCCACGCACGAGGCGCGCGGTAAGCTCCCGCGCTTCGGCTTCCGAGCCGTCGCACCAATGCACGGCCCGCGGCTGCGTCAGTTCGCATACGGAGTCCACCCATGCGGCGACGTCGGCGCTGATGCGCGGCAGCGGCGCGATTAGGTGGGGGGCGGTGGCCATGAGGTGGATCTCTTCCGCTGCGATTCCAAATTATAGCCCTCCTGGGTACCTGCGCTCACGCTGCGACGGCAATCCGGCTCGACACGGCGCCCTGGCGCGCGGTAGCGTGCATCGATACGCGCAGCGGGTGAGGCTGCCCCGGCGATGAACTCATTTTATGTCTGATTTAACTGATATTTTTGGCCCCCAGGGGCCGCTCAAGCGGGCCCTGCCCGGGTTCAGGCCGCGCGCTCAGCAGGCGCGCATGGCGGAGCGCGTCGGGGATGCGCTCGCGCGCCGTTCGGCCCTCATCGTCGAGGCGGGTACCGGCACCGGCAAGACATTCTCCTACCTCGTCCCGGCGCTGCTCTCAGGCGCGCGCATCCTGATCTCCACCGGCACCCGCGCGCTGCAGGACCAGCTCTTCTCCAAGGACCTGCCGCTCGTGGCGCGCGCGCTTGGGCGTCCGGCGCGCGTCGCGGTGCTGAAAGGTCGGGTGAACTATCTGTGCCACCGCCGGCTCTCGCAGGCGCAAGCGCAGCTGGAATTATCGGGCAAAGCAGGCGATCGGGCGCTCGAGCGGGTGCGGCGCTGGTCCCTCGTGACCCGCTCGGGAGACCTGGCGGAGGTGCGCGGGCTGTCGGATACGCACGCGATCTGGCCCACAGTCACCTCTACCCGTGATAACTGCGTCGGCATTCACTGCGAGGATTTCTCGCGCTGCCACGTGGCGGCGGCCCGGCGCGCGGCGCAGGAAGCCGATATCGTCATCGTCAACCATCATCTCTTCCTCGCCGATCTCGTTCTTAAGGAGGACGGATTCGGCGACATCTTGGGGTCGGCCGATGCGCTCATTCTGGATGAGGCCCATCAGCTGCCGGACCTTGCCACGCAGTTTCTGGGGGCGAACTTCAGCAGCCGGCGGATCGAGAGTGTGCTGAAGGGGCTGCGCGTGGAGAGTGAGGATGCGGGGCAGGGGCGCGCGGGCGGCGTGGCGCGTGAGGTCGCCGAGCGCATTGCAGGCGCGCTCGGCGAGGTGGAAGGGGGGCTGCAGGATCTGACAGCGCAGCTTCCCCGCGGGGCCGTACGCGTGTCCTGGTCGGAGATGCCACTGCAATTTGGCTCGACGGCGCTTGAGCTCGCACAGGCTCTCGTCGGGCTTGAGACGCAGCTTGGCGCCGCTGGAGCGGAGACGCCGCTTGCGCACATCGGCGCGCGCGCAGGAGAACTTGGGGCGGCGCTCGAGAGTATTGCCGCGGCGTCCGCCGCGCAGGGCGCGCGCACGGTGGAAACCACCGCCCGCGGCTTTGCCCTGACGCTGCTGCCATTTGATATCGCCGAGCGCTTTCAGAGCCTGCTCGGCGCGCGCGCCTGCGCGCGGGTCTTTACCTCAGCAACGCTGTCCGTGGGCGATGATTTCAGTCATTTCTCCAACCGCCTTGGATTTGCGGCGGCGGAGGAGCTGAAGATCGACAGTCCCTTCGACTATGCGCGGCAGGGCCTCCTGTACCTGCCGCCAGGCCTGCCGAATCCGTCGAGCCCGGCCTACACCGAGTCGGTCATCGCCACCGCACTGCCCCTCATTGTGGCCTCAGGGGGTGGCGCCTTCGTCCTCTTTACCAGCCACCGGGCGCTTGCCCGCGGCGCAGCACTGTTGCGTGCGCATTGGGGGGAGGCCGCGCCGCTGCGCCTGTACGTGCAGGGCGAGGCGCCGCGCGAGCGGTTGCTGGATGACTTTCGTGCCGACGGCAATGGCGTGCTGCTCGGAACGGCGAGCTTTTGGGAAGGCGTCGACGTGCAGGGTGAGGCGCTGCGGCTTGTCATCATCGACAAGCTGCCCTTTGGCTCGCCTGAGGATCCTCTGGTCAAGGCGCGCGTCGAGCATCTGCAGATGCAGGGCGGCAATGCCTTTCGCGACTATCAGCTGCCCGAGGCCGTGCTCGCTTTGAAGCAGGGTGTCGGGCGCCTCATCCGCAGCGAGGATGACTTTGGCGCCGTCGCCATCTGCGACCCGCGGCTTGTGGCGAGGAGCTACGGCAGGGTGTTTTTGCAGGCGCTGCCGCCCATGAGCGTCACGCGTGAGGCGGATGAAACGCTCAAGTTTCTGCGCCGGCACGCCCCCGCGCGCAAACCGGGGCACGCCGCGCAGCCGGCATGAGGATCCTCGCCCTAGACACGGCGACACAGGCGTGTTCGACCGCCCTCGTGACGGATGAGACCGCGATCGCGCGCGAGCTACTTACCGAACGCGGGCACGCCGAGCACATTCTCGCGATGGTCGAGGCCGTGCTCGCCGAAGCCGGGATGAGGCTTGAGGAGGTCGATGTGCTCGCCTTCGGCCGCGGACCGGGCGCATTTACCGGCGTGCGCCTGGCGGCAAGCGTGGCGCAGGGCCTGGCCTTTGCGGCGCAGCTGCCGGTGGTGCCGATTTCAGACCTCGCCGCGGTTGCGCAGCGCGCCTTGGATGCCGAGCTCGAGCTTGATCACGCGCTCGTCTGCCACGACGCGCGGATGCAGGAGCTTTACTGGGCCTGTTTCGACCGCGGCGCCGATGGGCTTGCCACTCTCGTCGGTGCGGAGCATGTGAGCGGTGTCGGCGCTATTGAGCTGCCGGGAATCTGGCGCGGGCGCACGGGCGGCGCCGGCCAGGGATTCCGCGCGTATCCCGACCTTGCAATCCGCCTCAAGGGGTCGCTTGCGAGCGTCCAGGAGGAGCTTTGGCCGCGCGCGCTCGAGGTCGCGCGCCTCGCACGGCCCGAGGCCCTCGCGGGGCGCACCTTGGACGCGCAGGAGGCGCTGCCCGTGTACTTGCGCGATGACGTCACGCGCACGTCACGGAATTGACATGGAATCCGCGGGCGCGTCATGAATCTGCAACACAGTGCCCCTGTAATATTCGCCTATGGGCGCAGCCAGCGAATGAGTTCGAAACAGGTCCTGATCGTGGAGGACGAACGGCCGATCAGGGAGATGATCGCCTTCGGCCTGAAGCGTGCCGGATTCGACGTGCGAGAGGCTGAGGACTGCCGCGGCGCCCGCGCGGCGCTCGCCGATCATCGCCCGGACCTCATCCTGGTCGACTGGATGCTGCCCGACATGAGCGGGCTGGAGCTCACGCGGGCGCTCAAGCGCGATCGCGAGACGCGCGAGCTGCCGATCATTCTCTTGACGGCGCGCTCCGAGGAAGGTGACAAGGTGGCGGGGCTCGAAGGCGGCGCGGATGACTACATCACCAAGCCCTTCTCGCCGCGAGAGCTCTTGGCGAGGATTCATGCCGTGCTCAGGCGCTCCGCGCCCAATGCCAGCGAAGAGCGCATCGAGATCGAGGGGCTGGCGCTCGACCAGGCGAGTCACCGGGTGCTGATCGGCGAGGAGACTGTCGGGCTCGGGCCCACGGAATACCGCATGCTCGAGTTCTTCATGACGCACCCGGAGCGGGTCTACAGCCGCGATCAGCTATTGGATAGGATCTGGGGCGGCAATGTGTACGTGGAGGAGCGCACCATCGATGTACATATCCGCCGCCTGCGCAAGGCGCTGGAGGAATTCGGGTACGATCGGTTCATCCAGACGGTGCGCGGCTCGGGTTATCGGTTCTCCGCGCGCTGAGGCGTAGGTAGGTATGGCGCTGGCAACGCATGCTTGGTGGTTGGCGGTTTTGCGCCTGCTCGGCACGGCGGCGACCGGAGTCGTCTTGGGCTGGCTCTTCGGCCACGTATGGGCGGGACTGGCCGCGGTTCTGTCACTGCATCTGCTGTGGCAGCTCGCCACATTATTCAGACTCGACTGGTGGGTGCGCCACAGAAGCTATGCGGCGCCCCCGGATCTGGGCGGCTCCTGGGGCGAGATCGTTGCACAGGTGATGCGTCTGCATCGCCGCAAGCGCTTCCACAAGCAGCGCTACATCCAGCTGCTGCGGCAGATCCAGCGTTCCACCGCAGCGCTGCCCGACGGGGTCGTGATCCTGAACGCACAGCGCGAGATCGTCTGGTTCAATCGAACGGCCGCGACCCTGCTCGGTCTGCGCGGCCACGACGACTTCGGGCTGCGCATCGACAACCTTCTGCGGCAGCCCGAGTTCGGCCGGTATCTACAAGAGGCGCACTACGAGGTGCCGCTCGTCATCCGCGCGAAGGTGGCGCCGGAGACGCATCTGTCGCTACAGGTCGTGCCCTACGGGGAGGGGCAGCAGTTGCTGTTGGTGCGCGATGTGTCACGCCAGGTCAGGCTCGAGGCGATGCGCAAGGACTTCGTCGCCAACGCATCGCACGAGCTGCGCTCGCCGCTCACCGTGGTATCCGGGTATCTGGAGACTCTGGGGCAAGATCCGGCACTCGACCCGGAGTTGCGGGCACCCGTCGCCGAAATGCGCCGTCAGGCGGAGCGCATGACGAGCATCATCCGCGACCTGCTCGCGCTGTCGCGCCTCGAGGAGACCGATGAGGTGGTCACCGAGGTACCGATCGACGTGCCGGCCCTCATGGCGGTGCTGCGCAAGGATGTGCTCGCACGGGCCGAGCATCCGCGCGACATCAATATCCGTATCGACTCTCCGGCGCAGCTGCTCGGCAGCGAACCCGAAGTGTATTCCGCGTTCTCGAACCTGGTAGACAACGCGGCGAAATATACCCCCGCGCACGGGTCCATTGAGATGCGCTGGTGGACGGATGCGCAGGGCGCGCATTTTTCGGTGACCGACACGGGCATCGGCATTCAGGCGGAGCACATTCCGCGTCTCACCGAGCGCTTCTACCGCGCCGATCCGGGGCGCTCGCGCGCCACCGGCGGCTCCGGGCTCGGGCTTGCCATCGTGAAGCATGTCCTGCAGCGCCACGCGGCCACTCTGCAGATCCGCAGCGAAATTGGCAGCGGCAGCACTTTTACCTGCGACTTTCCCCCGCACCGGGTGGTCGCTGACCACGAGGAGTTGCGCGAAGTAGTTTAACTATCTGTCATAAGCTATTTAAAAGTAAGAAAGATTTCTCTTCGCTGTCATGAAACCGACACGGCGCTGCAGGACCCTGGCACCAGGGCGTGGGCATCGAGGAGGCGGCGATGAGAGGCTCCAGTCGGTCCAGACCCGCACGCGTGCGGACCTTGTTTCTCTCCGACATCCACCTGGGATTCAAGCGCTCGCGCGCCGCGGAGCTTGCGGATTTTCTGTTGACCATTGATGCGGACACCATCGTATTGGTTGGTGACATCATCGACGCTTTGAACTTGAGCCAGAGGTTCTACTGGTCCGCGGAGCACTCGCGCGTGGCGCAGGCCCTCCTCGCCAAGCGCCGCGCCGGCGCGCGCCTGCTGTACATTCCAGGCAACCACGATGCCGCGCTCGCCCCGTTTGCTGCCCTGCTGCAGGGGCAGCTGGAAGTGCATCGCGAATGGGTGCACCGCACTGCTCGTGGCGAGCGGCTTCTGGTGCTGCACGGGGATCAGTTTGATGACGCCACCTGCGTGTCAGGCTGGCTTCACCGGCTGGGTGAGGCGGCATACGACTTCACCATCGTACTCAATGATTACCTGAATGATCTGCGCCGCCTCTCCCGCAGGTCCTACTGGCCGCTCGCGGCGCGTCTTAAGCTTGCCGTGCAAAGGAGCGTGCGCTACATCGAGCACTTCGAGAACACGGCGATCGCCCATGCGGCGGCACGAGGTTTTGACGGCATCATCTGCGGCCACATCCATCGGCCGAACCTGCGTCGCGTCGGCGCTACGGTCTACTGCAACACGGGCGACTGGGTGGAGTCCTGCTCGGCTCTGATCGAGGAGGCCGACGGGGAGCTGCGCCTGTGGCGACTGGGCAATGCAGCGCAATTGCGCCTGCGCGATGACCGGGCGCCGCTTGCCGATGCGGCCTGAGGGCTTGCGCGAGCGCCATCATTTTGTGGCTCTCTTGACGGGTTTCGCTATGATCGCCTCCAGGCGATTGACGCGGAAGATGCGCACCCCATGGAAACGGCCGACCTGACTCACCATATTTCGCGCCGCTTCAATGAGGACCTGGAGCGCGTGCGCAGTAAGGTGCTCGCCATGGGCGGCTTCGTCGAGCAGCAGCTGCAGAAAGCGATCACGGCGCTCGTCGAGGGCGACAGCTCCCTCGGCGAGGCGGTCGCCATGGACGACTACCAGGTGAACAACATGGAAGTGTCGATTGACGAGGAGTGCAGCCGCATCCTCGCCACGCGCGCCCCTGCCGCCGGAGATCTGCGTGTTATCGTCGCCATCATCAAGACGATCACGGATCTCGAGCGCATCGGTGATGAGGGGGAGAAGGTGGGCTACATCGCCTCGCGGCTCGCGACCATGGAGCGCCCGGCGGACAAGTACCGCGAGATCAAGCACCTTGGCCGGGTGGTCGCGGACATGGTGCACGATGCCCTGGATGCCTTCGCGCGCATGGATGTCGATGCCGCCCTGAGGGTGGCGCGCCAGGACCGCCTCGTCGATGAGGAGTACGAGTCGATCCAGCGGCAGTGCATCACCTTCATGATGGAGGATCCGCGCACCATTCGACGCGCGCTCGATGTGATGTGGGTGGTCCGCGCCCTCGAGCGCATCGGCGACCACGCCAAGAACATCGGCGAGTACGTGATCTACATGGTGCATGGCAAGGACATTCGGCACACCTCGCTCGAGGACGTCGAGCGGGAGTTGCGCGAGTCGCTCGGCGGCCAGTCCCCCTCGACACCCGCGACTTTTTAAAGTGCTGCAGCGTCGCGTTGTCAACGCCGGTGGCGCCGTCGCGTGTTTCGCGATGCTGGCCTATGCGCTCTACGCGCAGTACGGACTTGGGCTCGAGCCGTGCCCGCTGTGCATCTTCCAGCGCGTCACCATCATCGCGCTCGGCTGCATTTTCCTGGCAGCGGCCCTGCAGCACCCACGCGGCGGCGGCCGCTACGTGTATGCCGCGCTCACGGGCCTGGCGGCGCTCGCAACTGCCGCTCTGGCGACGCGCCACCTCTATATACAAAGTCAGCCGCCCGGTTCCATCCCCTCCTGCGGCGCGCCGCTGGAGGTGATGCTGAGGTTTTCGCCGCTCACTGAAGTCGTGCGCAAGGTGCTCGCCGGCGGCGGCGAATGCAGCCAGGTCAACTGGAGTTTTGCAGGCCTTGCGATGCCGGCGTGGCTGCTCGTCGCCGCGCTCATGCTGGGAGTCGCGGGGATCCTTGCGAATTCACGTCAGTAGTCTCTCGAGCACACCGACATAGATGCGATGCAGCGCGTCGATAGCATCGATGCGCACGCACTCATTGACCTTGTGGATGGTGGCGTTGACGACGCCGAGCTCAACGACCTCGGCACCGCCGGGAGCGATGAACCGGCCGTCCGATGTCCCACCGCCCGTGCTGAGCTTCGGGGTGATGCCCACGACCGCCGCCACCGCGGCGCTCACGGCCGCGCATAGTGTCCCGGGAGGCGTGAAGAAGGGCTCACCGGACACGTACCACTCGAGGGTGTGCCGCACTTGATGCTTGGCGAGGATGCTCTGCACGGTATGTTTGAGCCCCTCCAGTGTCTGGACCGGTGAGTAGCGCAGATTGATGCGCGCTTTGAGCTCCCCGGGAATGACGTTAGGGGCGCCGGTGCCGGCGTTGAGGTTTGAGACCTGAAAGCTCGTCGGCTGGAAATGCTCATCGCCCTCATCCCAGACCCGCGCGGCGAGCTCCGCGAGCGCCGGCGCAAAGCGATGGATGGGATTGTCCGCAAGGTTGGGGTAGGCCACGTGCCCCTGCACGCCATGCACCGTCAACCGCGCGCTCAGGGAGCCGCGTCGGCCGATCTTGATCGTATCCCCGATGGCTGCCTCGCTCGAGGGTTCACCGACCACGCACCAGCGGATGCGAGCGCCACGCGCGATGAGCGTTTCCATCACACGCTTGGTGCCGTCCACCGACGGGCCCTCCTCATCGCTCGTGATCAGAAAGGCGAGCGTGCCACGATGCTCACGGCGTGCCTGCACAAACTCCTCGGCTGCGGTGGTCATGGCGGCAAGTCCACTCTTCATATCGGCGGCGCCGCGTCCGTAGAGCGCACCGTCACGGATCGCGGGCGCAAAAGGATCCGAGCGCCATTCCTCGAGCGGCCCAGCGGGCACGACGTCCGTGTGGCCGGCGAAGCAGAACATGGGCTCACCCGTGCCGTGCGTTGCCCAGAAATTATCCACGCTGCCAAAGCGCAGGCGCTCGATCCGAAACCCGACGGCGGCCAGGCGCTCGATCATGACCTCCTGACAGCCCTCGTCGGCAGGCGTGAGCGAGGGCCGCGCCATCAAGTTCTGAGTGAGCTCAAGAGTTTTTGTCATGGCGGGGGAGATTTTCCAAATCAGGAAGGGCAGCGAATCGCTGGCGTTTATACGGTGCGGGGTCGCATGCGGCAAGTCAAAAGAGACACGCCGACGCACGGTGCCGCGCAAGCGCGCGGCACTCAGGCAAACAGACGCTGTGCGCGGTGCCGGCGGCTCGTGCCGGCGCCAGCCGCTTCAGGCGAAATAGTCCGCGCCGATGGTCTCGTCCATCGGCGCGCGCTGCCCGCTCAGGACGTTGAACATCGGCGTCAGCACGATGACCAGCAAGAGGTTGAGGATCACCGTAGAGAAGGCGCTGTAGCCGGGAAACGTATAGCCGCCGAGCACCAGCGGGTAGGCGGGCTGCAGTTGCGAGGCCACGGCCATGGCCGTGCCGGCAAAGGTGCCTGCAGCCCAGCCCACGAGCAACGCCC
>Ga0302324_100027530_pt1 | contig 10826 bp, 9 predicted proteins | sample Palsa_T0_1_FD_201949 | JGI IMG/M metagenome (GOLD analysis project Ga0302324, IMG submission 201949) | Peat permafrost microbial communities from Stordalen Mire near Abisko, Sweden - Palsa_T0_1 | ecosystem: Environmental > Terrestrial > Soil > Palsa > Peat permafrost | place: Sweden: Abisko...
GGGCCTGGGCCGAGGCGTCGGAGCGGGCCAGCCCGGTGACCTCGTGGCCGGCGGCGATCAGCTCGGGGACGAGCCCGCGGCCGATCCAGCCCGATGCTCCGGTGACGAAAACGCGCATGGGAAACCTCCACGATATGGGCGTCCGCCGGGCGGAGCCGTGGTCAGGGGCCCTTGAAGTCGGCCGTCCATTATTTGTACATCTGTACTAGAAATGATTTCTTGTACAGTCGTACATGAAATAGCAGGCCAAGTCAAGCCGAGACTGGAACCTGGAGGCAGCGATGACAGGGCGACCCGTCGACCATCAGCGGCGGGCCGAGCTGCTCGACGCGGTGGTCGACTACACGGTCGAGCACGGGTTCTCCGAGGTGTCGTGGCGGCCCGTCGCGGCCGCCCTCGGGGTTTCGCCCACGACGCTGGTGCATCACTTCGGCACCAAGGAGCAGATGCTCGTGGCCATCCTCGGGCGCCTGCGGGAGCGCATCGCGGCCGCCAACGCCCGGGCCGGCGAGCAGCCCGACCTGGCGACGGCGGCGCGTGCGGCCTGGACGCGGACCTCAGACCCCCAGCGATGGCCGGAGTTCAGGCTGTTCTTCGCGGTCTACGGACGCGCGCTGCAGGCGCCGCAGCAGTTCGAGGGGTTCCTGGAGCGGGTCGTCGCCGACTGGATGAGCGCCCTGGTTGACGCGCAAGGGCCGGACACCGACCCGGCGACGGCGACGCGCACGGCCACAATGGTGATCGCGACGATCCGCGGGCTACTGCTTGACCTGCTCGCCACCGGTGACCGGGACCGGGTCCAGGACGCGGCCGACAGCTTCCTCGCCACCCTCGAACACAACTAGGCTCCGTACTTCTGCACTAGGGCACCGACCTGAGGGAGCGCGGCCGCGACGTGCTTAGTCGCGCCGCCGCGGACGGCGCGGTATGCCTTGAGGATGGCGGGTCGCTGAGAGGATTCCGCGTGCTTATCGGTCACTGAAAGCAGAGCCTCGGACACCTCCTCGCTGCGCTTAACCAGGTAGTCGCCGAATTCGGCGGCGCCAGAGGCGTTGAAGTCCGCCCAGTAGGGCTGAAGGTTGTTGACGATATCCGGAAGCAGGCGCTCCATCATAGACTGAAGGTAACCCGGCTTGAAGGTTTTCACTGTCTTGTAGGCGACCTTGACGGCGGTCCCGGAGACCCCGGACTTATCGGCGACCTCCTGCTCAATAAGTTTGAGGCAGTCGGCCGTCACCGTTGGCTGGACGTCTGGGGCAAGCAGAATATCCTGAAGCGTGGCTGCCATGTGTATGTTCGTCTCCTTGTTGACGGGTGTTCCGGGTGAATTCAGCGTGCCCTAAAAGGTCTCATCCGCGGCCGAACGGGCCGGCTCATTTCGGGGCCCGCTTAGGCTATCGCAACCGGCTCGTCCGTTATCGGCAGTCGTAAAAGCTACCTGGCGCGGAAAGCCCGCGCGCCCATCGGGCCCATCGATGACCTGGCCGGCCGAGGGAATGCGGCGTCGGTGGCCACATCGATCAAGTCGCGGCGCAAGGTGGCGCCACGGGCTCCGGCGTACCCGCAGCGGGCCGACGGCGCCGACGGGGCACCGAGCCCTGCCAGGTTCGGCTGACCATCCGGCGCGACTGAGGCTGGGCGGCCGGGAAATCAGGGCGTCCGGCTGGCGGATTCGGGCATGACCTCCCGCGGGCAGTGCTCTGCTTTTTCCTGGCGGCGTTGTGCTTTTTGGCGTTGGTGGTGGTAGTAGCGTTCGGCGAGGATGGTGCGCAGGACGCGCCAGCCGTCTCTGGTGGCGTTGAGGTTGCTGACGCCGTGGATGCGGGAGTGCTCGTAGCTGGCGACTTCGGTGACTTTCAGGCCGGCCTGGGCGCAGCGGATGTTGATCAGGGTTTCGACTTCGAAGCCGTCGCCCCAGAGCCGGGTGCCGTCGCCGTGCGGGACGTCGGATTCGGGTTGGAGGCCGAAGACGGGGACGTGGTGACGCCAGAACGCGTTGTAGCCGTAGCACAGGTCGGAGTACCGGGTCCGGCACAGGATGTTGACCAGGGCGGAGAGCATCTTGTTGCCCAGGCGGCGGAGCCGGGTGATGTCGCTGCTGCCGCCGCCGGCGGCGAACCTGGTGCCCTTGGCGAAGTCGGCGCCGTCGAGCAGGGCGGCGACGAACCGGGGGATCTCGGCCGGGTCGGCGGAGCCGTCGGCGTCGACCATGGCGATGATGTCGCCGGTGGCCGCGGCGAACCCGCAGGCCAGGGCGTTGCCTTTGCCGGAGCGGTTCTGGCGGATGATCCGGACGTCGGGGCGCAGCGCGCGGGCGGTCGCGACCGTGTCATCGACGGAGTTCCCGTCGACGATGATGACCTCGTGCAGGCCGGGCGGCAGTTCGGCGAAGACGTGCGGCAGGTTGCGGGCCTCGTTCAGGGTGGGGATGACCACGCTGACCTTGGGCCACGGCTGGGGGCTGGCCGGGAAGGCCGGCCGTGCGGGCCGTGCTCCGGCCCGGCCGTAGGCGGGGGCCCTGCGGTAGCCGGGGTCCTGGCGGGGCGGGACGCCGAACGGCAGGCCCCGCGCCGGGGTCTCGGCAAACTCCATATCCTCGCCGATCGTCATTATTTGTCTCCCCAAGAGTCCAGCCAAACCGGACATTCCCCCGCGGAGGGGAAGAGTTTTTGTTGAAACAAGTGGTCGTGCCGTTCGGTTCAATGTGTAGAAGACGCGGGTATACACCTCAAGGTTTACTTTGCGGGATATTGTCACCTTTTGTAGTTATATGACTACGCTGTGTCCGGTAATTTATTCGCATCCGGCTGGTGAGCTTTAATAGCGCTGGTCAGCGTCGCGCACCGCGGCCCGGCAAATCGTGAAGTGCATTGATGACCCGTTCGCCCCGCGCCAAGCTAGCGGGTGGTTTATCCCGCTTATTCCGCTTCCCGCCAGGTCACATTTGGGTAAAAGCCACCTACGTGCGGCACCTGGGCCGGATCGAAAGTCCGCCGGCCGTTCTGGGGCTGGCCCTGCGAGGTGGGCGTGGCTGGTCAGTACCACTCTTCCCAGTTGTCGTAGGCGCCGGCCAGCGCCGCGCGGAATAGCAGCGGCCGGTCGATCCTGGTGATGAATGTGCGCGGGATGGTTCCCTCGGGACGGGTGCCGACGCATTGCGCGTATACGGTCGTGTAGCCGGCCTGCGCCGCGGCCAGCCCCGCCACCGGAGTCCAGTTACGGGACTGCCCCAAAGGGATCGCGAACTCGCTGGTCTCGACGCCCAGCACGCGCCGCAGCTGTTCCCGGGAGACCTCGAGTTCCCGGCGCGCGTCGGCGGCCTCGAGCCGGCCGAAGTCGGGGTGGGTAACAGAATGGCTGGCCAGGGTCATCCCACCCTCCCGCAGCGCGCTCAGCCCGGGCCAGTCGAGCACGACCCGCCGGAAGTAGTCTGCCGAGACCTGCCCATCGGCCCACCCGGTGACCACGAATGCGGTGGCCGGAATGCCATGATGGCGCAGCACGGGCAGAGCGTTGGCCAGCACGCTGGTGAGCCCGTCGTCGAAGGTCAGCGCGAGCTGCGGCTTGTCGGGCTCAGCGAGCACCTCGGCGGGCGTCGCAAAGCTCCAGCCGTCGTCCACGGCAATCTGCAGGTGGCGTTCGAAATCACCCGGGGTAACGTCGTTGACCCCCCATTCCGGCGTTCCGATCGAGTGATACGCGAGAATCCGGCCTTTCCGGCCCGCGGCCGAACCGGCCAGCAGGCGATGACGGGTGGCCAGGCCCCAGCGCTCGAGGTGCAGCCTTCCCCCGACGGCACACTGGTGCGCAACCTGACGAGGCCGGTGATCACTCAGCGCGCGGCGAAACGATTCCATCCTCACGGTGCAGCCTCATCCTCTCCTGGCGTCAAACGCCCTCGAACGAAAACGCCCTCGAACGTAAAATGACTGCGGACGTAACCGGTTGCCGATCCGGCGTAACGGGCAAGCCGGCGGCGTCGAAGACCACGGAGATCACCTGGTCTTGCTCATCCTGCGTGAGCTGATGGAACAGCGGCAGGATGAGGCTCGACGAGGAGAGTCGCTCGGTCACCGGAAGATGCCCGCCGCGGGCTCGGTCGGCGTAGGCCGGCTCCAGGTGCGCGGCCATGATCCCGCGGCGGGCCGAGACGCCGGCCTCGGCCAGCCGCTGCAGCAGCTCGTTCCTGGTCACGGCGAAATCATCGGGCAGCGCCACCCAGAAGGACTGGAAATTCGTGGTGCCATAATCGGGATCAGCGATCATCGCCAGGCCGGGGATCTGGCCGAGCAGCCGCTGGTACCGGTGCGCCAGCTGGCGGCGCCGGGTGATGATGTCACCGAGGCGGCGGAGCTGGACGAGGCCGATCGCCGCCTGCACGTCGGTCATCCGGTAGTTGTAACCGACCTCGAGGTAGTGCTCGATCACCGGCTGGTGGGCGGCATGCCGGGCGGCCGCGCTGACGTCCATGCCGTGCTCACGCAGGCGGCGCAGCCTGGCCGCCAGGTCCGGGTCGGGAGTGATGATCATGCCCCCCTCGCCGGTAGTGAGCAGCTTGCGCGGATGGAACGAGAACGCCGCCAGGCTGGCTCCGGCGCCGGCCGGCCGGCCGTGGTAGGTCGCCCCGGCCGCGCAGGCCGCGTCCTCCACGACGGTGATGCCGCGCGGATCGCACAGCGCCCGCATCGCGTCCAGATCCGCCGGGACACCGGCCTGGTCGACCAGGATCACGGCCCGGGTGCGCTCGGTCAGCAGCGGCTCGACCGTGGCCGGGGTGAGGTTCAGCGTCGCCGGGTCCACGTCGGCGAACACGGCCTCGGCGCCGACGTAGCGGGCCGCGTTCGCGGTGGCGATGAAGGACAGCGAGGGAACCACGACCTCGTCCCCGGCGCGAACCCCTGCCGCGATCATGGCCAGGTGCAGGCCTGCGGTGCAGGAGGAGACCGCCACCGCGTGCCCGGAGCCCGTCGCCTTGGCGAACGCGGCCTCGAACTCCGCGACCCGCGGGCCCTGAGCGACCCAGCCGGACATGACGGCCTCAGCTGCCGCCGCGGCTTCCTCGGCACCGAGCAACGGGCGGATGACCGGGATCATCGCTGGCCCCGCCACCAGGCCACCAGGCGGGAGAGTCCCTCGTCCAGCCCTACCTCGGCCTTCCAGCCGAGGCGGCGAGCCGCGGCGGAGGTGTCCGCCAGCCGCCGGGTGACCCCGTTGACACCCCGCGGCGGCCCGAATTCCAGCCCCAGGTCGCTGCCCATGACCCGCTGCAGCGTCTCGGCTAGCTCGACCAGGCTGGTCTCGGTGCTACTGGCGATGTTGAACACCTCGTCAGTGGCGTCGCTGGCCGCGGCCAGCAGGTTCGCCCTGGCGATGTCCTCGGTGTAGACGAAGTCCATCGTCTGCAGGCCGTCGCCCAAGATGAGCGGCGGCTGGCCCGACTCAATCCGCTCCATCCACCGGATCAGGACCTCGGTATAGAGGCCATAGATGTCCATCCGCGGCCCGTACACGTTGAAGTAGCGGAGCGCCACGTAGTCCAGGCCACGCATCGCATGGAAGCTGCGCAGCAGCCCTTCGTTGAACGTCTTGGCCGCCCCGTACAGCGTGTCGTTGTCGTACGGGTGCTGGCGCTCGGTGGTCGGGAAGTGATCAGCAAGCCCATAGACGGACGCCGAGGAAGCGGCGACAACCTTGCGGACGCCGGCGTCGGCGGCCGCCTCGATGACCTCGTAGGTACCGTCAACCAGGACTTCCAGAGCCAGCCGCGGCTCGGAGGCGCATTGCGTGATCCGGATGGCGGCCTGGTGGAATACGAGGTCTATCCCGCTCATGAGCCGGCGCACGAGGGCCGTGTCGCGGATGTCTCCCTCTTCAAGCCGAACCCGGCCGCTGTCCAGCGCCCCGGCCAGGTTCTCCCGGCGCCCGCGGACGAGGTTGTCCAGCACGATGATCTCACCCGCGCCCGCCGCGACAAGCTGGTCGACGATCGTGGATCCGATGGTGCCGGCTCCGCCGGTGACCAGGCAGCGCTGTCCTGCTATCACAATGCCTCCTCGAGGGGCAGAAACCGGCCGTGGTTGTCACAAGGGACGACGACGTCGATCCGGCTCACGCGGTGCTTCCCTGGCCGGCTAGTTCGAGAGCCGACGGGGCCGGCTGGCCGGTCTGGCCCCGCTGGCTTTCCCGCAGCGGTACCGGCGTCCCCTGCAGCGCCATACTGCGCGACGCCGCCTCGAGGATGTCAAGGACCCGCAGGCCGGAGCGGCCGTCGGTGAGCGACGGGCGGCCGGTGCGGATGCAGTCCGCGAACTCCTCGACCACGCTGGCCAGGGCCTCACGCTCCGAAATCGCCGGAGAGACCAGGTCGCCGGTCCGGTAGGAGACGAATGCCTTTTCCCGGTCCTCGGCCCCGGCGTGCTGCGCGGGCATCAGGTCCACGCCCCGGTCGAAGATGGTGACCCGCTGCATCCGGTTGAGGTCGTCCCACAGCAAGGCCCGCTTGGACCCGCCGATCATCGTGGTCCGGACCTTGGTGGGTGACAGCCAGTTCACGTGAAAATGAGCGATCGCCCCGCCGGTCAGCTGAAGGGTCACGAACGCGACACAGGATCGCCCGGTGCCGATCGGGTCCGCCCCGTGCGCCGCGACCGACAGCGGCTCGACCCCGGGCGGAAGGATCGACTCCAGAATCGAGATGTCGTGCGGGGCAAGATCCCACAGCACGTCGATGTCGGGCTGCACCAGGCCCAGGTTGATCCGCACCGAGTCGAAGAAATGCAGGTCCCCGATCTCGCCCGAGTGCACGAGCTCACGGATCTTGCGAACGGCCGGGGTGTAGCAGAAGGTGTGATCGCACATCAGCACCAGGCCGGCGCGATCCGCCTCCTCGACCAGTCGGAGCCCGTCGGCGTAGGTGGCGGCCAGCGGCTTCTCGATGAGCACGTGCTTGCCCGCCCGCATGGCCGCGAGCGCTAGGTCCAGATGGGTGCCGGCCGGAGTCGCGATGGCGATGGCATCGACCTGCTCATCGGCCAGCACGACGTCCAGGTCATCGGTCGCGGCGACGGTTGAATAAGGTCCGAGCACCCGGACCGCGCGGGACTTGTCGATGTCGCACAGCCAGTTAAGCCGAAAGTGCGGCGACCCGGCGAAATTCCGCACCAGGTTCGGCCCCCAGTAGCCCGCGCCCACCACCGCGAGGCCAATCGGCCGCTGTGGTCCGCTGACGTCGCGCTCAGAAGTCATGGCACTCCAGTCTGGTTAGGGCATGATCGAACTGCGCCGCTGCAAGTTACTGGCCGCACCCGCGGGCCGGGAGAAACGCGCCACACCGATGCGCGGCGCGGATGGCCCGCCAGGCCCCTTCTCGCCCTAGCGTCCAACGCATATTAGACGCGTGAGGACGCAAAAGTGTTTACATGGGCTAATAACCTGCCGAAAGAGCATTGCTCACGTTCCTGGACGGCCCCGTCCGGGGTGACCCAGCTGGCCGCCCACTCGGGCCTAGCGGCTACTGCGAGTGCCCGGATCTCCCGCCCGATCTCGATGCCAGGGACGGCGGCGCCCCGGGCGGCGAGGCGGCGGGGCCATGGAGCTGGAAGCAGGCGCTAGCCGCGTACCGGCGCGGGGCGCCGCAGCCGGGCCTCCGTCCGGCGCCCGAGATCGAGGACGCGGATACCCGCGAACCGGCTGCTCGCCTGGAGCACTCCAGCCGCGCGGCGCCCCGGACTCTCCGTTCGGGCCGCGACGTCCTGGCATATCTCCATGACGCGGTCGGCCGCCGCCTCGTTGCTGAAAACGGCGAGCGCGGTCTTGCGGCCGAACTCCCCGAGCTCGGGCCAGCGGTCGCGGTCGCGAGCGAGGTCGCCGATGATCGCGGCCAGCCGCGGGGCACCGTCGCTGCCGTCGCCGAGCCCGTAGAAATTGTGGTGCAGGTACTGGGGCATGCTCTCTGGCGTCAACGTCTCCCAGTAACCTCGTTCGCCCTGGATCACCACGGGCTTGGCGAACGCCATGCCCTTCTGGGCCGACGTACCCATGCCGAGGACGATGTCGGCGGCGGCGTAGGCCTCCCGTGGATCCATCAGCGGACCGGTGAGCGTGACCGCCTCGCGGCCCAGGCGCGCGTTCATCGCGTCGGCCGCGTCCTGCAGCTCTTCGCGGCACGGCCCGCCGCCGGCGATCACCAGCCGAAGGTTCAACGCCGGATCCACCAGGCCCACGGCCGTGACCGCGGACAGCAGGCCCTCGCGCTTAAGGTCACGGGAGAGCCGGCTTACGACCATCGCGGCCAGCTCGTCGTCGCGCAGCCCAAATCGCTTGCGCGCCGGGCCCCTATCGGCCACGGGTGCGTTCGCCTGGGTGTCGACCGGGCACACCACGGTGTAGACCCGGCTACGGCCGCGACCGCGCTCGATGTCGACCTCCTGCGTGTAGCCCACGATCATCGGCAGGTCCCGCGGCACGAACGGGGGCACCTGGACGGAATAGACCGTTGACAACAGTGGCGTGCCCCGCAACAGGTGCGGCCCGGCGGCGGCCTCGAAGGTCGGCAACCATTCAAACGCGTGTATCAGGTCGATCTCGCGCTCGCGGACCAGTGCATTCAGATGCCGGATGCCGGCGATCGACGGCCGCTGGCCACGTGGCGTGGTCGGCACGTGCTCGAGTCCCAGTTCCGCAACCCGCTCCCGCAACGGGCCATCAGGCGAGTAAACGATCACATCATGCCCGCGCTGCTTGATCAGGGAACCGATCTCGATCGCATTGATGTGACTTCCCCCGATGTGGAGCCCGTACAGGCTGATCAGGATACGCACCAGTCCTCCATTCAGTCGGTCGATGCCGCTGCTGGCCCAGGCGCCACCACGCTCAGCTGTCTTCAGTCCGCCCCGGAGGATCGCTGCACGCGAAGTTCAGGAAATAACTTTACCTGCCCGCAACGGTCCGGTGCGGGATACATGGTCGAGCATGTCTGGCGAGTCAGCCACGTTAGGTGCCCGGCTCCTCCGTCGTCACGCTAGACGCCCGGCTCCTGCGCCATCCCCAGCAAGCCCCCTGATTCGGTGAACAGCTCGCCCGTTTCCGGGCATCGCCACCGTGAGTCTCCTTCCGACACCAGCGTCACCCCAGCCCGGCCCACCCACCCGATCCTTCGCGCCGGCACGCCAGCGACCAGGCCGAAGTCGGGAACGTCCCGTGTCACCACAGCGCCGGCCGCGACCAGGGCCCACCGGCCGATCTCGACCCCGGCGAGGATGACCGCCCGGGCGCCGATCGATGCCCCCTCGCGGACCACGACGCCCTTGGCATCCCAGTCCGCGGGCCGCTTCAGCTGCCCCGTCACGCCGACCGACCGCGGGTACACATCGTTCGTGAGCACGGCCGCGGGACCGATGAAGACGGCGTCCTCCAGCCGGGCAGGCTCATAGACGAGGGCGTAGTTCTGCAGCTTGACGTGGTCCCCGAGTACGACGCCCGGGCCGACGTAGGCACCTCTCCCGATGATGCAGCCGCGCCCGATCCGCGCGTCCTCGCGGATCTGGGCCAGATGCCATACCCGCGTGCCCGCCCCGAGTTCTGCTCGCTCGTCTACGTCGGCGGTGGGCTGCACGTCGATGCCGGGCACGGCTGCATGTCCGTTACTGTGCGGTTGCATGTTTCCTCCCCGGGCTGGACTGCCCGGTGTACCACAAAATGGGTTCTTCGTGCCGATCATGCAGGAACTGTTTGCTCGGGCAGTGGCTCCACGTAGGCTGGCCGCGTGAACTCAGGACTGGCTCGGCGGCACTGGGACGACCGTGCAGCCTGCTTACCGGGACGATTTCTGGGTCAACGATACGCTCCCTTTGCCGGTCTTCGACGGGCGTCCTGCCCTACGTGACCGGCGGGTCCAGCTTCCTCCTCGCCACATACCGGACCCGGGCCCTGGCCCTGGATCCCAGAACCAGAACTGGGCCGCGCGCATTTTGGCGGGGTTGCGCGACCCCGTTTACCGCGGCAGTTACGCGCTGGTCGCGAACACCATGGGGACAAGCGTCATCGGCGCGGTTTACTGGGCGGTCGCGGCCCACCTGTACAGTCCTGAGAACCTAGGCCGCGCCACCGCGCTGATTTCCGCGCTGATGCTGGTGGCAACCCTCTCTCAGCTCAATCTGAGCAATACGCTGATGCGGTTCCTGCCCCAGCTGGGGTCTAAGTCGGCCAGCCGTCTGATCAACGCCACCTACGTAGTGAGCACGCTTACCGCCCTGGCCGGGAGCGTGATATTCGTTACCGTCCTGCCCAGACTCAGCTCTGAGTGGCGTTTCGTGGGCGATTCAGCCTTCTTTGCCGTCATCTTCGCCGTGTCGGTTGTCGTCTGGGAGATATTTACCCTGCAGGATGCGGCGCTGGTAGGTCTCCAGCGTCCCGTCGCCGTCCCGATAGAAAATGTGATCTACTCGCTGGCGAAGCTGGCACTGCTAGTGGTCGCGGTGCGGGTACTCCACTCGACCGACGTCCTGTTCTCCTGGATTATCCCGCTGATTTTCTTGATCCCGGGCATTAACTGGCTAATCTTCCGCCGTGCCCTTAAGGACCGGAGGCCGCACGACCTGGTCCCGCACATGCGGGCCCGCCAGTTCGCGCGCTTTGCCTCCGTCGACTATGCCGGTGTGGTTTGCAGTCAGATCACCGCGAACTCCCTTCCGGTGCTGGTAATATCCGTCCTGGGGCCGGCCGCGGCGGGCAGCTTCTACATCGCCAGCCTGATTACTTCCGGCGTGGCCAGCGTGGGAATCAGTTTTGCCACCGGGCTGATGGTCGAAGCTACCGCGGCACCTCAC
>Ga0302324_100027532_pt1 | contig 10826 bp, 13 predicted proteins | sample Palsa_T0_1_FD_201949 | JGI IMG/M metagenome (GOLD analysis project Ga0302324, IMG submission 201949) | Peat permafrost microbial communities from Stordalen Mire near Abisko, Sweden - Palsa_T0_1 | ecosystem: Environmental > Terrestrial > Soil > Palsa > Peat permafrost | place: Sweden: Abisko...
GTTCGTTCCGTGATTCGTGTGGCTTGTGTGACTACTCAACTTCTCGTGCCCTCCGCGAGGCACAAATGCCGGTCACGCCCACTGGAGCGCGCCGGCATTCCAGAATGTACGCGCCTTCTTGCTCCGTGCGCAACAGCTAAATTTTGAAAACTCGTTCTCGCGGAGTTTCAGCCGCTCGGAATCGCCTCGAGCCAAGGGTGCAGAGTGACGTCTTGAGGCCCTTCATTGTTTCCGAGAGTTGTAATTGAGAAAATGAAACCACGGAAAGCGAGGGCCGATGAGTACGTTTGAAAATGCTCCACGCATCACACCATTCTTGTGGTTTGACTCCAATGCAGAGGAAGCGGTCACTTTCTACCTCGGCGTGTTCAAGAATTCGCGCATCTTGAACGAGGTACGCGTCACCGAGGCCGGCCCTGGGCCGAAGGGAAGTATTCTTACCATCGCATTCGAACTTGATGGTCAGAAGTTCACGGCGCTTAACGGCGGCCCCGTCTTCCGTTTTACCGAGGCCATCTCGTTCGTCGTGCGCTGCGATTCTCAGCAAGAAATCGACCATTACTGGTCGAAGCTTTCCACTGGCGGCAACGAGAGTCAATGCGGCTTGCTCAGGGATCGCTTCGGTCTTTCCTGGCAGATCGTACCGGCGCGAGTAGCCGAGTATGTGAAAAATCCGAAGGCAATGCAGGCCTTAATGAAGATGACGAAGCTCGATATCGCCCAGCTCGAGAACGCCATGCGCTCGTGATTTGTTTGGAACGCGCTTGCGCGCGTCAGTAGCGCGTCGTTATTAGGGGAAAAGACCGCGGACGAGGGTGGCATCCGCCACGCGTCCCACGGCGAGAATGTAGGTGCCGGTGCGCAAGTTCGTCCGATGCTTGCGTGTCATCTCGTGAGCTTCCGCGAAAGCGCGGCGCATCACGCCCTCCAATTTCGAATTCACTTCGGCCACCGGCCAGAAAAAGCTCTGAAGGTCCTGCACCCACTCGAAGTAACTCACCGTGACACCGCCGGAGTTCGCGAGGATGTCCGGCAGCAAAGTGATCCCTTTGCGCGCCAGAACTTCGTCGGCGTGCGGGGTCGTCGGGCCGTTGGCGGCCTCGGCCACGATTTTAGCTTTTATCTGCTCGACGTTATTCAAAGTGATCACATTTTCCAGTGCCGCCGGGACCAGAATGTCGCACTTCAGCGTCAGCAAGTCGTCGTTTGAGATACGCGAAGTTCCCGGCATGCCCACTACGGTGCCGGAGCGTTCCTTGTAGCGCATCGCCTTTAGCGGATCGATCCCGCGTGAATTAAATACGCCGCCGCGCGAATCGCTGATAGCCACGACACGTGATTTTTTCTCCGCGAAGAGCCGCGCCGCCATCGAGCCGGCGTTGCCGAATCCTTGAATCGCCACGCTGGCCCCGCGCAAGGACATCTTCTTCACCTTGCACGCTTCTTCAACTATCACAACGCATCCGCGCGCCGTTGCCTCCGCGCGGCCCTCCGAGCCGCCAATCGAGACCGGCTTGCCGGTCACTACTCCCAGGGAAGAATATCCCTTGGTCATGGAATACGTGTCCATGATCCAGGCCATGGTTTGCGCGTCTGTGTAGACGTCCGGCGCCGGAATATCTTGCTCCGGCCCGATCACAGGCAGAATCTCGGACGTGTACCGCCGCGTCATGCGCTCGAGTTCCGCCTTGCTCATCCGCTTCGGATCGCAGATCACACCGCCCTTGCCGCCGCCGAACGGGATGTTCACCGCGGCGGTTTTCCACGTCATCCACATGGCCAGCGCCTTGACTTCATCCGGCGTGACGTTGGGATGGTAGCGAAGGCCGCCTTTGGCCGGCCCGCGCGCCACGTTGTGCTGCACGCGGTAGCCGGTAAAGACCTTCACTTGCCCGGTATCCATCTTGGTGGGAATCGACACTTCCAGCACGCGCTTGGGCGTTCGAAGGATTTGGCGCAAGCCTGCGTCCAGCTTGAGATGCTCCGCGGCGATATCGAACTGAATCTGCGCGATGCGATGGGGGTTAAGGTCCTCCCGCGGCGCTATCCGCGGTACCGGCGGGGGAGCCGGCTTGGCAAGTGTGGCCATCGTGCCATTCCTCCTAGGTGGGAGACCTCCGCAATCCTGCCCACTGCATCACAATCCCAAATGTGTGGATGTTTGTAAGTCTTACGAGAATCGAAGTTTAGCCAAGCCGCAAAGGATGTCAATGAAAACCCTGTCAAAAGATGTCCATCCTGAAACCTGTTAAACCGCGATCCGATTCCCGTTCTTGTGCTTAAGTGACTTATAATCAGCACGATGAAGGTTGCTGGGCTAGCCGGTCGTGCCAGTGCCGAATCCGCACCTTTGATCGAAAACAACGACGGTTGACCCGGCTTCGCTTCCCGGGCTACCCTCTGCCCGCGTCGTAGCGGGGCATTAGTGGTTTGCTTTGCAATCCGCAGGGATCCGCGTCGCGTACCTACAGATAGGGAGCTGTCAAACCCGGTGAGTTCGTTAACGCGAGCAGAGCCGAACGCCGACCCGAAGACATCGGACGCGGCGCTCATGCAGAGAATCGTGCAGCGGGATGAGTCTGCCCTGGCCATGGTCTACGACCGCTATGCAGGCATGCTTTTGTCCGTGCTGAATCGCATTCTGCGCGATAAGCAAGCCGCCGAAGAGATTTTGCAGGATATCTTCTTCCAGCTTTGGCGCAGCGCTGAACGCTTTGACGGGTCGCGCGGTTCTTTGCCCGGGTGGCTTGTGGTTGTGGGCCGCAATCGCGCCATCTCGCGCCTGCGACACCACAACCCCGCGGCGGGCGACGAACTCAATGAGAACACCGTGGCCTCGGCGTTTAACCTCGAGGGAGCCGTCGCCCAGCAGCAGCTTCTCAGCCGCATCAACGGCGCGCTCGAAAATCTTCCGGTCGAGCAGCGCGCGGCCGTCGAGCTTGCCTATTTCGAAGGGCTCACGCATTCGGAAATCGCCGAACGCACCGGCGACCCGCTCGGCACCGTAAAAACGCGCCTGCGCTCAGCGCTCGAAACTTTGCGGCGAACCCTGCATACTTCGGCGGAATCGGGGATAGGAACGACATGAACGGGCATCCAACTCGCGAAGAAGATTTCGATCTCTATGCCCTCGGCGCGCTAGAAGGCGAGGAGAAGCAGGCCATTGAGTCGCATCTTGCCGGCTGCCGCGACTGCGCGCGAAAGCTTGCCGAAGCGCAGGGGCGCATTGCCTTGCTCGCACTCGCCGCACCGCCGACGCCACCTTCCGCTGCTGTGAAACAACGCCTGATGAGCCAGATTCGCGCCGATTCGGAGCGCACCGCCTCGGAAAGGGACGCTCCTGCAAGACCCTTACCGGAGCGCGCCCAAGGATTCTTCGGCAGCTGGTGGACCGCCGTCCTGGTCCCAGTGGGTGCCGCTCTGGCCATTGCCACTGTTTTCCTGTGGAACGAAGACCGCCAGCTGAATCGTCAACTCGAGGCGCTTCACTCTACTGTGCGGTTGGAGCAACAGCAGCTCGATCAGGAGCGGCAAGTGGCCGATCTGCTGGCCGCAAGCGACACCATTACGATACGGCTCGCACAGCAGCCTGGGATGCCCGCCGGCAGCGGGCAAGTCTCCTACAACCCAAAGACTGGCATGCTCATGTACGACGGGGCGCTTGCACCCGCGCCTGCGAACAAGAGCTACCAACTCTGGCTTGTTCCCGTTGACGGCAAGCCCATCAGCGCCGGCGTCTTCAACCCCGCTTTCGGCCTGCCTAACCACTGGATGATCGGGCTGCCCGCTGGAACCGCGCCCAAGGCCTTCGCCGTAAGCCTGGAGCCAGCGGGGGGCATGCCGCAGCCCACCGGCCCAATGGTGCTGGTCGGCCCAGTCTCCTAATCGCGAGTCCTAATCTTGTGGGGGCAGGGCAGCCTGTCCTGCTCTTCGCTTGTGGTTCTAAGCTTATGGCGGTATAACCAACCTATCTGGTGGGGAAAGCCCGGCGATCCCTGCTGTGTCTAAGGAGGAAATTGATCATGAAGAGAGCTATCAGCACTTTAGGGCTGCTCGCGTTCCTAGCGGCGGCCATTAGCCTTTCCACCGCCGCTGACAACAAGACCACGACATGGACTGGTTGGATCAGCGACGCCCACTGTGGCGCCAAGGGCATGAGCGCGGATCACAAGGCCTGCGCCCTCACATGCGTAACCAAGAACGGATCGTCCTGGGTGTTCGTCAACACTGCGGACAAGAAGGTCATCGCCATCCACAACCAAGACGCCATCAACGGCGAGAAGAACTTAGGTAAGGAAGTGAAGGTCACCGGCCACTTGTTGGACGATGGTTCGCTGCAGGTTGACTCTGTCGCCAGCGGCAGCTAACGGTTCGCGGCACTCGGATGTGGAGCGCGGCCCCGGTACACTAGCCGCACTCCACATCATTTTTTCGCTTCGATCTTCTCTATCCCCATGTACGGCCGCAATGCTTCGGGAATCACGATCGATCCATCCGCCTGTTGGTAATTTTCCGCGATAGCAATCCATGTGCGCCCTACCGCCAATCCCGAGCCGTTCAGCGTATGCACGAATTCCGATTTGCCGCCCTTGGGTCTGAACCGGATCCCCGACCGCCTGGCCTGAAATGCCTCCGTGTTCGAGCAGGACGAAATCTCCATGAACTCCTTCGATGACGGCAGCCACACCTCGATGTCGTAGGTCTTCGCCGAAGCGAAACCCATATCGGCCGTGCACAACTGCATCACGCGATAGTGAAGCCCGAGCCTCTGCAATAGCGCCTCGGCATTGCCCACCAGCGACTCAAGTTCTCCGTAGCTCTGCTCCGGCCGGGTGAACTTGAACATCTCCACCTTTTGAAACTGGTGCTGCCGCTTGAGCCCTCGCGTGTCCTTTCCGGCTGCGCCGGCTTCGGCGCGAAAGCATGCCGTCCAAGCGCACACCTTTCGCGGCAGTTCTTCCGCGTCCAGCGTTTCGTCGCGCAGCAGGCTGGTCAGCTCCACTTCCGATGTGGGCGTCAGCCACAGGTCCGTGCCTTCGAGGTGAAACATTTCCGCCGCGAATTTCGGCAACTGTCCTACGCCGGTCAGCGACGCCGTATTCACCAGGAATGGCGGCAGGATCTCCGTGTAGCCGTGTTCCCGCGTGTGCACGTCCAGAAAGAAGTTCGCGATGGCTCGCTCGAGCCGCGCTCCCGCGCCCATGTACACCGCAAAGCGGGCCCCGGCAATCTTCACCGCTGATTCGAAATCCAGGATGCCCGCGGCCTCGCCCACCTCCCAGTGCGGGCGCGGCGCAAAATCGAATTTCGGCGGGGCTCCCCAGCGCCTTACCTCAACGTTATCCCCCGCGCTTTTGCCCACTGGTACGCTTGCGTGTGGGATGTTCGGAATCGTCAGCATGAATTGCCGTAGATTTTCGTCCAGCTGGCCGATGCGCTCGTCGTTGGCCTTTATCTCTTCGGCCATCTCCTTCATTCGCACCAGGATCGGCGAGGCGTCGCCATGCGATTTCTTCAGCCGCGCGATCTCGTCGCTGGCTTTGTTGCGGTCCGCCTTCATTCGTTCCGTCTCGGTGATTATTTTTCGCCGTTCGCCATCAATCTCGCGGAATGGCGCCAGGTCGAGCGCAATTCCACGGTCGCGCGCCATCTTCTCGATCGCTTCGGGGTGCTCTCGCACATATGCAAGGTCTAGCATGAGCGGATTAGAATAGCGGAAACCGGTGGCGAGTGGATAGTGCGCATCCGCATCTGTTGCGTCATTCCGAGGAGCAGAGCGGCCAACTAGCGGCGCAATAGATTCGCGAATTGACGCATCTCATCGAGCGCCAGATCGGAAACAACCCAGTAAGTCATACCACCGCGTGTCCAATGAAGAATGTTGTAGCCGTCTCGCGTGATCTCGCGCACGTCGCTATCCTTTTCAGCCGGCGCAGGCCACACGAACACGTTAATCGGATGCTGCCGCCGTTGATACACCAGCGCGGCCACCGTTTGTCCGTGGACGTAGTCGAGTCGTCCGCCTGTTAACGGAAATCCGTCGGAAGCGAAATCATTCACAGGGGGCGCAAAGTCGAGTTTGCCGTGGAACCACGGTTTCACGGTGTGCTGGTCGGTCGAAGGCACGTCCATAAGGTGATTCGCCATCAGCGAACGCACGTGCGCCGACTCAACTTCTCCAGCCAACAAATTCTCTTGCGATGGCCCCCAGAGGTTCGACACGCGCAACCCCATGACGAGCACCAGGGCAAACGCCGCAGCCGCGCCCATCCAATTCCACGCGAGCCGTTTCGTAGGGGAGGGTTGCCGCTCCGCTGTCGTGTCTCCCGTCCGAACCGCCGCGTGCCCCGCGCTGGTAATAGCATTCACACGCGCGCGTAGCGTCTCGGGCGCGCGGAAGTAAGGAGCCTTTTCTCGAATCAGAGAGCGCAGGGTGAGCGCGCTCTGTTGGGTAGCAGCGCACGAAGGACAGCCGGCAATGTGGCGCTCCATTTCAAGGTTGTGCACGGCGTCCAGCTCGCCGTCGATATAGCTGCCGACCAGGGGTTTACTTTCCGCGCAGTTCATCCGCCGCCTCCTTTCCCGAATCGGCTGCCAGGATTACCGCCAGTCGCGTGCGGGCGCGCGCCAGCCGGGACATCACCGTGCCGACCGGCACTCCCGCCACGTCTCCGATTTCTTTGTACGAAAGCCCTTCCAGCTCCCGCAGCACCAGGGCTTCGCGAAACTCGGCTGGCAGCTCTTCCAGCGCACGGGTCAGCATCTCGCGGCTGGCCTCCGCGATTAGCAGCCCTTCCGCATCTGGCGTTTCGTTCTCCGGCGTGTGCGTGCCTTCGTCGAACTCCACTGCCAAGTCTTGGCGGCGATTCGGGCGCAGCCACGAATAGCAGGTGTTGCGCACGATGGCCAAAAGCCAGCTGCGCATACTCCCGCCTCGAAATGACGAGAAGCCCTTCCATGCGTTCAGACACGACTCCTGCACCAGATCTTCGGCGTCGCCCTGCCCCGCACCAGCCAGCGCGCCAGGTTGTAGTCGGCGTCCAGGTGCGGAAGGATGGCCTCTTCAAATCGCGCGGATTCGGTCTCGGTCACCACGATCTTGTAAACCTATCTGTTCTTAGACGCTCCTGCCAACGATTTTATTCCCGGCCACAAATTCCCCCTGCGGCCGGGAATATCTCACCTTGTAACGCGTCCGATCAGGTGAGGCGGGACAAATAATTCGGACACCCGCAAAGGAGACGCAATGGCGAAGCAGAACAGCGGGCCGAAATACATCACCGAGAATCACAACCCGGACGGCATCGACCGCCGCGGGTTTCTGGAATGCATGGCTGGGCGGGCACGGGCGTCTTTTGCCTGTTGCAAGGTGGCGTCCTGCGCTCTTATCCGTTGAGCGACGTCACGCGCGATCAGATCAAGGGTCTGCACGGCGACTTCAGCTTCGTGCAGATCAGCGACAGCCACATCGGATTCAACAAGGCCGCCAATCCGGACGTGACCGCCACCTTGCGTGAAGCCATCGCTAAGGTAAACGCACTGCCCACGCCGCCCTCGCTGGTGCTGCATACGGGCGACCTCACTCAACTCTCCAAACCCGACGAATTCGACATCCTGTCGGAGTCACTCAAGAGTCTGAAAACCGACACGATATTTTTCGTTCCCGGCGAGCACGACGTGCTGAACGACAACGGCGCGGAATTCCGTGCCCGCTTCGGTAAGGGAACCCAGGGCGACGGATGGTACAGCTTCGACCAACGGGGAATTCATTTCATCGGTTTGGTCAACGTACTGAACCTGCGCGCAGGTAGGCTCGGTTACTTGGGCCCCGATCAACTGGCGTGGCTAAAGAACGACCTGGCTCACCTGAAGAGCAGCACGCCGATCATCGTGCTCGCGCATATTCCACTGTGGGCTGTTTACCCCCAATGGGGGTGGGGCACCGATGACAGCGCCGAAGCCCTCTCCTATTTGAAGCGTTTCGGTTCGGTGACCGTGCTCAACGGGCATATCCATCAAACCATGGCCAAGGTCGAAGGCAACATCACGTTCCACACAGCCTGCTCCACGGCGTTTCCGCAGCCGCAGCCGGGCCAAGCGGATTCGCCGGGACCAATGAAAGTGCCAGCGGAGCAATTGCGGGGGTTGCTGGGAATCACGGACGTCAACTTCGTCCGCCACAAACATACGCTCGCAGTCGTGGACTCGTCATTAGCGTGATCTTCGGAATGTTCGAGAACCAGCATTCTTACCAAGAGGAAATTTGAAAAGGAGAAACAATGAATAGCAGGAAAGCGACGTGGATTCTTGGAATCGCAGCAATCGCGGTAGCAGGCTTCGTTTTGATGGCAGGGACCAAAGTAAGCCAGGCGGCCGCCGCTCAGGCCAACGCCCCAAGACAGTCGAAATCAAGATCGATAACTTCAGCTTTGGGCCTATGACATTGACGGTTTCCCCGGGGACAACCGTCACTTGGATAAACAACGACGACGTGCCCCACACCGTGGTGAGTGAAGATACGACGACCTTCAAGTCCAAGGCTCTCGATACCGGTGACAAGTTTTCTTACACCTTCGCGAAGCCAGGGAAATATCCCTACTTCTGCTCGGTACATCCAAAGATGATGGCCGAGATCGTGGTGCAGTAATACCGGAGACGAGATGAATCCTTTCGACTTAAGAGCGGCGCTGCTCGCCCGGCACGCACAACACGTGGTGTTGATACACTTTCCGATTGCTCTGTTCATTGCCGGTGTGGCTTTTGATGTGATTGCGCTTTGGAAAGGAAGTCGGATGCTCGCCGTCGCCGCTTATTACAATGTGTCGGCGGCGGCGATATCCGCCGTGCCGGCAGTGGCTACCGGCTTGTTGGCCTGGCAACTCCAGCTGGAGGGCGCAAGACTCAGAGGAAACCTCCGGCTGCACTTGATCCTGCGGCTGCTCTCCAGTGCCGCCATCTGGCTGGTGTGGAGCTTTCACTTTCGAGCGCAACGCAAACCGCAGCCCGTCTCGTCCGCGGGCCGATTGATCGTAGAATTTGCGGCGGTGGCCCTGGTTGCTCTTACCGGACACCTCGGCGGCTTTCTAAGCGGAGTCAACGGCCCAAGCTAGCTCGACACAACCGTTGGAGTTCGATGAGCTTTCAGCGCGGCCCGCGAGCGGACCTTGAAGGCGAAATGGGTGTGCTAACATCCAATTTCGGATGCCGAACGCGGTCTACATCGTGAGCGCGGTAAGGACGCCGATTGGAAAATTTGGCGGAATGCTGGCGGAATTCTCGCAGCCGGATTTGGGAGTGATCGCGGTACGCGCGGCACTCGAGCGCGCCTTCGGTTTGCCTTTGCCGCCGGAGCGCACGCCCGGTGAGTTCGACTACGCGCTGGGTGACACGCACGGACAGCACGAGGGAAGTAATCAGAGCAGTTCCGCGCTGCCCTGGCATGTTGATGAAGTGATTTTCGGCAACGCGCGCCCGGCAGGCGTCGGTCCCAACCCCGCGCGGCAGATTGCTTGGCGCTCGGGACTGGGCGACGACGTGCCGGGATTCACTGTGAACATGGCCTGCGCCTCAGGCCTGCGCGCCATAGTCCTCGGCTGGCAGGAGATTCTCACCGGGCAAGCTGGCATCATCGTCGCCGGCGGCGCGGAATCGATGAGCCGTGTGCCGTATCTTCTCGAAGCGCGTTGGGGATATCGCCTCGGGAACCAGCAAGTCATCGACTCGATGTATCGCGACGGGCTTTTCTGTCAGATTTCGAAAATGATTATGGGAGAAACCGCAGATTTGCTCGCGGAGAATTACAGAATTTCTCGCGACGAGCAGGACGCCTACGCGCTCGCCAGCCATCAGCGCGCTGCCCGCGCCGCCGAGTGCCATTTCAAAACAGAAATCGTCTCCATCACCGTTACGGACAAGAAGGGGAACAAGACGGTGCTCGTGAAAGACGAGCACGTTCGCCCGGACGTCACGCTTGAGGGCCTCGCAAAGCTGCCTCCCGTTTTCAACAAGACCGGTACGGTGAGCGCTGGCAACGCCAGCGGCATCACTGACGGCGCCGCTGTGGTCGTCCTCGCGAGCGAAGAAAAGGTCCGCGAGCTGAATCTAAAGCCCATCGCGCGCATCGTCGACGCTACGATTGCGGCCGTCGATCCGCGCGTCATGGGCATCGCTCCTGTTCCGGCCGTTCGTCGTCTAATCAAGCGCACCGGAACGAAATTGGAAGATTACGATGCCGTGGAATTAAATGAAGCCTTCGCGGCGCAAGTGCTGGCTTGCGATCGCGACCTGCACTTTGACCGCGAGCGGCTCAACCCCAACGGCGGCGGCATCTCGCTGGGACATCCCATCGCGTGCAGCGGCTCACGCATCATGACCACCCTCATCCATGAAATCCGCACTCCGGCCGGCACGTCCTCTGGCCTGGAGGCCAGCCCCCAACTGGCCGCAAGGACTGGCCGCAGGGGCCTTGCCACATTGTGTGTGTCCGGCGGATTGGGCGTGGCCGTCGAAATCGAAACCGTCTAAGCTCGTAAGAACCCCTAAGGCCCAGTCCGGTCTGTTTCCACGGGGTACCGGCGATGCGGAGTCGATCCCATGCCTAATCAGGCGCGCGGAGTAGAAGTTCTTGGCACCCTGGGGCTGGTCGCGCCCAAAATCGAAGATTTTCAGTTTGTAAAGGTGCGCCTGCAAGGCGAAATTGCCCGCATCACGCTGGACCGTCCCGAGCACAATCTCTTGAATGAACGCATGTTGGCCGAGCTGGCCGTCGGAATCACCACGCTCGGCGAGTGCCGCAATGTCAAGCTCATGGTACTGGATTCGGCCGC
>Ga0302324_100027533_pt1 | contig 10826 bp, 9 predicted proteins | sample Palsa_T0_1_FD_201949 | JGI IMG/M metagenome (GOLD analysis project Ga0302324, IMG submission 201949) | Peat permafrost microbial communities from Stordalen Mire near Abisko, Sweden - Palsa_T0_1 | ecosystem: Environmental > Terrestrial > Soil > Palsa > Peat permafrost | place: Sweden: Abisko...
CCCAAGCGGTATGAGTGGCGGGCCGAAGGCCAGGCAATTTTGGAGAAGCTGCGCCGTGCCCGCCAAGCCTTGGCCCAACAATTAAATGTTAGTAAAGACACTTGTGAAACACTGCACTAGGTGGATACGCTCAATCCCTTTCAGGACTGATACCGGCATCGCGCGCCATTCGACCTTCGGCGTTGACTACCGGTTCGATGCCGTTTCAGTACTTGCGCAAAATGGATTTCCTCCTACTATGACACCCCGCGCCGGACCTTGGCGGATGACCCGGCCAGGATGCGTGGTGGATGAGCTTGAATTTTTAATATGATTGGCACAATTCGACGGCACCAACAATGGCTTTGGTATTTTATTATCGCCGCCATCATTGTCTCCTTTGTCGCTTATTTTAACCCCAGCTCGCGCTTCGGCGCAGGCCAAGGCTCCTTTTCGTCTTCCGTCCCCGACTTAGGCTCGATCAATGGCGAGCCGATCACCCTGGAACAACGCAACGCGGCCATGAGGGAAGGTCGCCTCTTTTTCCGCCTCCGCACCGGCGCGTGGCCCGATCCCGAAGACCGCAACAAACAGTTGTTGAGCTGGGCCCAACAGTCGCTGGTGCTCCAGTCGCTCCTGAAGGATTACAAGATTTCCGCCACCACCGACGCAGCCGCCCGTTTCACTAAAGAGCAGTTGTTCGGAGTCCCGCCCGGTCAAGCCATGCCATCGGATATATTAAACGAATGGGTGCAGAACGACCTCATGCGCAAAGGTGGGCTGACCTTGGACGACCTGGACCGCTTTGCCCGCCATCAGGCCGCCCAGGAATACCTCATCTCCCTCTTCGGCATGACCGGAAAACTCATCACCCCCAAGGAGGTGGAGTTCACCTATCGCCGCGAAAACGAACCGATGATCACAGAAGTTGTTTCCTTCCCGACGACTAATTTCTACGGCGCCACCGCGCCGGCCGAAGCCGATTTGCAGGAGTTTTTCACCAAGCACGAGGCCGAATACAGAATGCCTGACCGGGTGCAGATCAACTATATCGTCTTTGAACCCTCCAATTACCTGGTCAAAGGCGACGTGTTGATGGGCACTAATGTGGACGACAAGATTGACGAATACTATCATCGCCAAGGGGCGGACGCTTTCAAAGATGAATCCGGCCAGCCTTTGACCGCCGCGGCAGCCGAGGCCAAGATCAAAAAGGAAATGCGCCTTTCCGCCGCCATGTCAGTGGCTAAGAAAGAAGCTTACGACTTCCTCAACGCCTTGGCCGAAGGCCACGACGACACCCATCCTTATGCCCCGTCCGACCTGGGGAAGCTGGCCCAAACCAAGGGTTTTACTGTCAAGACTACCGAACCTTTCGACAGGAAAAACGGCAGCAAAGACCTCGATCTCGCGCCCAAAAAAGCCCTGGATGCCCTTTTCTCCTTGCGGGAGGACGCGCCGGACGATTCGGAAAAGTCCAGGCTCTACCTTCCTTTGCCGCTGACCAACAGCGCGTCCGCTCTTGTCGTGGTCGGCCTGCAGAAGCGGTTTCCGAGCCAGTTGCAAACCCTGGCCGCCGTGCGCGACCAGGTACTGAAGGACTACCGCGATTCCAAAGCCCTGGCCCAGGCCAAGGATGCGGGGGATAAATTTGCCGGCGCTTTGCAGGTCGGCCTCACGCAGGGCAAATCATTCGACGCCGTTTGCGCGGCGCAGAATGTCAAACCGGAGACCCTTGCCCCTTTCGCTCTGACCACAACCAATTTGCCGCCGGGTCTGGATAAACCCTCCTTCCAGCAATTGCAGGAAACGGTCTTTGCCCTGCCAGTCGGCCAGAGTTCCAAATTCATCGCCACGGCTGACGGCGGACTTGTCGCCTATGTGAAAGAGCGCTTGCCTGTGGATGCGGCCCGGATGGAGCGGGAGCTGCCGTTTTATCTGGCCCACATGCGCGAGCAGCGCCAGATCGTGGCCTTCCAGGAATGGTTTTCCCGCCAAGTGCAATTGCGCCTGATCCCGCCGCCCGGCGAGCAGAATAGCTCGGGTTGAGCCGTGAGCCAAATCATCAAACTCTCCTCTCCTGCCACATCCGAATTCTGGGAAATCCCGATACTCTATGAGGACTCCCATCTGCTCGCGCTCGACAAACCGGCCGGCTTGCTGGTCTCGCCCGACCGCTACGACCCAGCGCGTCCGAACTTGATGAAGTTGCTCCACCGCGACCTGGCCCGCGGCGCCGCCTGGGCCAAAGAGCGCGGGTTGGATTACCTCATGAACGCGCACCGGCTGGATTTTCCCACCAGTGGCGTCCTTTTGCTGGCCAAAGACAAACCGACGCTGGTGGCGCTGGCCTGCCAATTCGGCGCCGAGAAGCCGGTCAAAATTTACGCCGCGCTGGTCCGCGGCGCTGCGGCGCAACCGGCCTTCGAATGCGAGGCCAAGCTCGCGCCGCATCCTTTGCGGCCGGCTTACATGCGGGTTGATCCGAAAAACGGCAAGCAGGCGCGCACGGAATTCACGGTGCGGGAGGCCTTCGACGGGTTCCTGCTCCTGGAATGCCGTCCACAGACGGGGCGGACTCATCAAATTCGCGCGCACCTCAAGCACCTAAAGTTGCCGATGGTTGGGGACGACGTTTACGGCGGGCCGCCGCTTTGGCTTTCCACGCTCAAGCCGGAATACCGTCTCAAACCGGGCCGCAACGAAAAGCCGCTGATTTCCAGGGTGGCATTGCATGCCGAGCAACTGATCATCCACCGGCCTAGCACGGATGAAAACGAGGGCGGAAGCGAAGGCGAGACTGGGAATGTGTGCATCGAAGCGCCGTGGCCCAAAGACCTGTCCGTGGCCATCAAGTACTTGCGCCGCTACGCCGGGCGACCAGTCAACACGAAATGAATGGCACTCTGACCGGCGGCGGCCGTCCCGTCGAAGTGGCGGCGGGTCTGGTTTTTCGCGCCGGAAAACTTCTCATCACCCAGCGTCTGCCGGAAGCGCATTTGGGCGGCCTGTGGGAATTTCCCGGCGGCAAACGCGAAGCGGGCGAGAGTTTCGAGCAATGTCTCCGGCGCGAACTGGCCGAGGAATTGGGCATCGAGGCGCAGGTGCATGAGCTGGTGGAGGAGCTGACCCACCATTATCCCGGGCGGTCGGTCCATCTGAAATTCTTCCGCTGCCGCTGGCTGCGCCACGAACCTCGGACCATTTTGTGCAGCGACTGGGCGTGGATCGGTCCCGCAGAATTGCCGGACTATGCATTCCCCGCCGCCGACGCCCGTTTGCTGGAAAAGTTGCGCGCGAATTGGCGGCAGATGGCGCAGTTTCCGGCCTCGGAAGTTTGACTGCCGGTGGCTTTGGTTCGGATTGGAAAAAATTCATCCCGCGTTGGCCAGGGCCTGCGAGGAAATCTGCAACATCCGTTCGATCGGCAGACGCGCGCGCTCGATGAGAGCCTGGCTCAACTCGACGCGCGGCTGGAGGTTGGCCATGCAATCGTAAAGCTTTTCCAGCGTGTTCATTTTCATAAACTTGCACTCGTTGCACCGGCAATTCTCCACCGGCACCGGCACGAACCGCTTGCCCGGACACTCCTTGTTGAGCCGATGAATCATGCCGGCTTCGGTCGCGATCAAAATCGCCGGCGCGGGACTGCGCTTGCAGAACTCCACCATTTTTTCCGTGGAACAAATCTCGTCGGCCAGCAGGCGGACGGCCTTGGTGCATTCGGGGTGGGCCACCAACGGCGCGTCGGGATACTGGCGGCGGATGCGCATGACGCCGGCGTGTGTGAACTCGACGTGGGCGTAACAATTGCCCTCCCACAACGTCATTTTCCGGCCCGTCTGTTCCATCACCCAGGCGCCCAGATTTTCGTCCGGCACAAAGAGCAGGTCGCGGTCTTTGGGGCAGGCCTGGACGATCTTGACCGCGTTGCCGCTGGTGCAAATCACATCGCTGAGGGCCTTGACCTCGGCGCTGCAATTGATATAGGCGACGGTGTAAAAGTTCGGATTTGTCGCCTGGAGGGCCGCCAGTTTGGGCGCCGGACAACTGGCTTCTAGCGAGCAACCGGCGTCCTTGTCCGGCAGGAGAACGGTCTTGCCCGAATTAAGAATTTTGGCCGTCTCCGCCATGAAATGCACCCCGCAAAAGACAATGACTTCGGCCTTTGTCCTAGCCGCTTGCTGGGAAAGTCCGAGTGAATCCCCGACGTAATCGGCCACGTCCTGGATTTCCGGGACCTGGTAATTGTGGGCCAGAATAATGGCGTTCATTTCCTCTTTGACTTGGAGAATCTCACGCGAAAGGGCGTCCAATCGGTCGGGCGGCAGAGGGATCCGCGTGACAAAATCCGATTCCCGCTCCGGCTGCGCTGCCGCAAGGTCAATCATGCCGACAGTGTAAATGCGAGTGGGGCCGCTGCGCAAATTCTAAATGCCGGGCGCTTACTGGGCAATCAGGTAGAGGCGGTAGTATTGCTGCGGATCAGCACGCTGTATGGTCTTCTTTACCGTCATGATACTGTTGGTCGCAGGAGTCGGCTCGCCGGACGTGATCCACGAAATCAAATCGGTCGAGAATTGCAATTGATATTTCGCTCCTGGAACCGCGTTCCAACTAATATAGAGCGAACTGTTGCTAACTACAGCCGAGGAAAAAGTCGGAGACCCGATCGGCGTCACGCTAATGTCGTCCAATCCGAAAACATCGTCGTCATTGCGGGCAACGAACTCAAGGGTCGTGGCCGCGTTCGTGGCGAAAACCGCGAATCCCTTTTCGGTCCACTCAAGCGCAGGCACGCTCACCTGGCTAAAAAGGTTGGACCCACCCCATATTACTTCGAATGAGTTGGGCGTATCGCCCGTCGGATTATTCAGAAAAAAGGAGACCTGGTAAAGCTGGCCGGCCACGGTGGGCAAAGTTTGCGACAGCGAAGCCGTTTTGCCAGCCTCGCCCAGGAGCGCTGCATATTCGCCCGAATGGACATAGTCATCCCAAGTGAAACCCCCTGCCACAAAGTTGTCGGGGTAGGGGTCTCCGTCGAGCGTCCAATCCGAGAAGTCGCCGGTTTCAAAACCGCCGTTGCCGACCGTCAACGTAAAGGGCTGGCTTTGCGTGTTGGTCGTGTTCAGATCCGTGAACAAGAAATTGCCGGTTTGCGCGCTGATCAGAATGTTGCTGGCTGACGGATCCAGCGTGGCGACTACGGCTATGGAAGCCCCCGGCTGCAAGGTGCCGCTCGCCGGGGAAAGATCGAAGAAAGATGACGTGCTTTGGGCCGTCCAGTCCATGGGCACGGAGGCGAAATTGGTCAAATAAAAAGTCTCCGATGTCTCATCGAATGGTCCGCCAGGCGGTCCGATCACAGTCATTCCCGAATCCGGCGTGATGAGCAACGGGTCGAAGACATCCAAGAAGACAGGAACCAAATGCGTGACGCCGGCGGTCAGATTGGTGAGCAGCAAATTGGTCACGTACTCGCCGGGCGGCAGATTCGTGGCGGCACCGATGGCGGCCAATGTTATGAATGAGTCCTGGCTGGGCGATATGGAGCCGTGAGAGACCGATACGCCAAGCCAGCTCGGAACAGGTCCCAAGGCCCAATTAATATTGGTAGTTCCAGGATTCTTCAAGGCCAGCGTTTGCGATTCTATCGAAAGGGGGTAGTCATTGGCGGCGGCAAAGGACACGCCTCCCCTGGGCAGAAGAATCAGGCTGTCAGGCGGCGCCAAGACGTTGATGAGCGCCTGCCCATTAGGGGTGCCCCAACCTGTGCAAAGATCGTATCCGGGCACGGCGTAATACTTCGTCGAACCATTGTAGTTAGTGTTGTTGCCCGTGGTGATGTCGCGGAAGAGCGATGGATAGAGCGCGCTCTGGGCGGCCACGTAGATGGCGGGATTAAGGAAGCCGACCGGCGGGAGGCCATTTTGGGCGCCCTGCTGGTTGATCAAGGCGGTGAACCCGGCCCACAGCGGAGCGGCGCAACTGGTTCCACCAACAGTCTCAGACGTAGAGGCGGAAACCACCAGGACGTTGTCTGCCGTCAATGCAACATCGGGCATGTTTCGCCAGATCGAGGATCCTTGATTGGAGGACATATTGACGGCCTGCTGCCAGTAAGGAATGGCGTAAGTCGAGCTGATTCCGCCGCTGCTGGCATCGGGCCCCGAGCCAGAAGTAAACCAATTCCACACCGTTTCAGCCGTCCGCGCTCCGCCGGGACCGCTGGTGGTCAAGGTCGTGCCGCCGACCACCGTGATGTTGGGATCGCTCTGCGCCGGGAAGGCATCGAAGTAATAGGCGCCGAAGTCGCCACTGGCAATGTAGAAGGATTGCCCTTGCGCGGCCATTTCCTGGAAAATAAAATCTGTGGTGGAATCGATGCCAATATACCAGGAACAAGATATTTGGTTGGCCAGATCATCCACCGCTATCTGATTGAGCATATCGTCATTTACGGAATTCAAGCCGTAGGGCGCCTCGTAAACCAGCACTTGCGACAATCCAGGCGCCATTGACATCGCCATTTCGATGTCCAGCGAAACCTCGACTTGGTTTACACCTGGCGGTCCGCTGAAACCATCGATAGGCACAGCAGTCACAGGCACGTGAGGCAGGCCGGCCATACTCTCATAAGTGGCGAGATCGTGGGTGGCAAAAGTGTCAAACTCCACCAGCGCTACGGTTTGCCCGGCACCGTCAAGCGCCACCCCTGGCGCATAGGCGGCCCGGAAATCTTTGCCCATAAAGGTCCCTTCCGGACCCGATCCGGTCGCCGCGTTGACGGGGTTAAGCCCGGCACGAAGTCGCAGATTCGACTTGGGGAGCAAGTAGTTGTCCAAACCGGCGATGTGAAGCAAAGGTAAGGCCGCCTCAACCGACGGTTCGGTCTCGGGCGCGAAGAAAGTTCGATTCTCCGTCGGATGCTGGAAGACATTCATATTGACATGGAATGCTTCCTTGACATTCGCGACCGATCCTTCGACATCCAGCAACAGGCGATTGGCATGGGTCTGAACCACCTGCAAGCCGTGCGTCTGGACGAAAGCGCTGACCGTCGCATAATCTTCCTCCGTCGGACCAAAACGCGCGGCGAATTCCGACGGTTTGAGGAATTGATGGAATTTCGCGCTGGACGGATCGTAAAGGTCGTGGAGCAGCACTGTCAGCTCTGCCTGATTCCGCAATGGCAAGCCGAGGGCCAGGCGCAGGCGGTTGGTTTCCGCCAGAGGGCCAACCGGTTTTAGGTGCGCCACCGTCGCCGGCAGGTGTCCGTGCAACGCATGGCGGACCTGGGTTGCGGCATGCAGCGTGATGGCAAAGACGCAGCAAACAGAGGCCAAGGCGCGGCGGTAAAAGGCGGAATAAGCTGGAGAAGTCATAAATAATGCATCCGCCGTTACCCAATGGCGCTATGGGTTGTGAAGGCGGAAATACTTGTACCCGCTTGATGCCGTCACCGAAGCGGAAATGACTCCGCCATTGGTGGTCAGCGTGGCTGAGTTAGTTGACCAGGAGTTTGGCATCAGGGTCGAACTCTGTTCGAGCACGAATCCGGTGGCAGACGCGCTCCATGAGATGACGGCCTGCGTGCCCGATCGCACCACGCTTAACAGCGGCGCGCCGGGTGTTTGCACTGTGGCGATGATGCTCCAAAAGCCGCCCGTGATGGAATAGACGCCGCCGGACATGCTGGCAGTGGCCGGCTGGCCGATAGTGCCGCTGACGGTATAGCTGGCGCCGCCATTGGTGCCGGAACTGGAGCCGCCGCCGCCTCCGATGGTGTACCAGTTAATGCTGTAGCTTTGAGCATGAAGCGCGCGCGGAAAAACAAGCGCCGCGCCCACAATTGCAATGGCCAGAAAACTCTTCATAAAACCGATTCTACCGACGACGAGCCACTTTCTACCACGTTCGTCCTTGGTTGACAACAGATATTTTGCGCTGTGCGCCCTTTGCGCTTGAGCCTGCCGCCGGCTGTGTGCCAAAATGGGTTGTTCGATATCGTCATCTCTATGAAGAACACGTCTAGAAAAGTCCTGGCGGCGGCGGCTATGGCCGGCCTGCTCAGCGGTGCAGCCGTTCGGCAAAGTTACGCCGACGGCACCAACACCAACACCGCGCCCGGCAAAGTCGCCCCTGCCAAAAAGTCACCGAAGGTCCAAGATTGCGCTGGCATGAATGACTGCAAAGGATTGGGCGGATGCAAGACCAGCGACCACGCGTGCAAATTCAAGAACGCCTGCAAAGGCAAGGGTGGTTGCGAGATCACCAAGAAGGACATCAAGGACTGGGAAAAAAAGCAAAAGGAAGCCGCCAAACATCCGTCTTCCTGACCATTTTGCTGATTCAAATTTACCAACCGGGGATGATGGACATACCATGACGGTCAACACAGTTGGCCCGGCGCCCGGCCGGGACCGGGCGCGAATCTTTCGTTTGCTTTTCCACGCCAGCGCGTCAAACATGACCCCTACAGAACACTGAACCCAGTCACAGTATGGAAAAAATCGGATTTGTCGGAGTTGGCCGGATGGGCGCGAATATGGCGCGGCGCTTGCGCGATCAAGGCTTTCCCATTGCCGCCGTTTATGATGTCCATCAGGAGGCGGCCAAAACCGTGGCCCTGGAATTGGGCTGTGAAGCCGCCAACGATTTGAAGCATGTCACCAGGTTGTCGGATGTGATTATCACCGTCGTGACCGACGACAAGGCGATGAGGAGCATTTTCACCGGCGGCCTCCTCCAGCGCAGCCGCGGCAAGTTATTCATCAATTGCGCCACCGTTTCACCCGCGGTCCATGTGTGGGTTGAGCAAAAGGCGGAGAAGACTGGCGCGCAAGCATTGGAGGCTTGCATGGCCTCGAGCATCACCCAGGCGCGGGAAGGCACGCTTTACCTGATGTGCGGCGGTCGGGAGGCGGCCTTTAACCGCGCCAAACCGATCCTGGAAAAGTTGTCCGCTTCGATGCGTTACATCGGCCCCGCCGGCAGCGCGGCCCAAGTCAAGGCGCTGGTCAACATGGTCATGAACATCAACACCGCCGGGCTGGCTGAAGGCCTCGGCCTGGGCGAGGCGCTGGGCCTGGATCTGGCCCTGCTGCGCGAAGTCTTTTCGCAGACGGGCGCCAACTCGCGTGTGTTGCAAACCGACGGCGAGGACATGCAAAACCGCGAGCATAGCTGCTTTTTCTCCGCCGCGCACGCGGCCAAGGATTCCGGCATTGCCTTGCGCCTGGCCAAGGAACAAGGGCTGAACCTACCGCTGGCCGCGGCCACGAAAAAACAGTTCGACAAAATGGTCGTGGAAGGATTGGGCGGCCTGGACAAATCCGGCGTCGCTGAACTGACTTTCAAAGGGCGGCATTTGCACAAGTAGCCTGCGCCAAATTTAGGCGCGCACCGTCAGCAAAGGGTTGATCCGCCTCCGTGAATAAGTGGTGAACACGGCGTCACCTCCGCGTAACTTGGACCGAAACGTGATCGGCGTTTTCGTGGCCGACGGTGTGGATATCGGCTTCAAAATGGAAATCTGGCAGTGCCGCGTGAGACTATTATCGGCAGAACGCGGTGGATAAACTCTTGGGCCGCGGTTTTCTCAATGGTCTGCGTCCTTTTGGCCGGCGCATCAGGATCGTTTTCTAACCACGTTTGGAAAAAATGCGGTTGGCCTCTTCCAGGCTCTCCTTGGATCCAATGTCGAACCAAATTCCTGGCACGCGCCACGTATAGACCGGCGTCCGCTGATACAGCCATTGCACCAAACGGCCCGGCTGGTCGGGATTGTTCTTCTCCGCGATGTATTGATGGATCATCGGCAGGACGGTCTTGGGGTAATAATAAAGAGCAATGCCCGTCAGCGTGCTCGTCGGCGCCTTGGGTTTCTCCTCGAAAAAGGTGATCTTGCCCGACGCATCCAGCGAAATGGAATTGTATTTCTTGATCTCTTCCAAGCTTCCCACGTCATAAACCGCCAGAACGGGCGCATTCTTTTGCCGGCAGAGCGCGCCAAATCCTTCCAGGCTCTGGTTGAAAAGATTGTCGCCCGCCACGACAATCAAATCGTCGTCCACCTTCTCTTTGGTCATCACCAGATGCATGTCCCCGATGGCGCCGAGCTTGTTGCTGTCGTCGGTTGATTGGTCGTTGACGATGGTGAAATCAAGTTTGGATTTGGTGGCGCGGTAACGCTCAGACCATGTTTGGAATTGGCCCGCGAACTTGGCGTTGGTGACGACATATACGCGGTCTATGCCGCCGATGGGCGCGATGTTATCGAGCACATATTCGATCATCGGCTTCCCCGCCACCGGCAGCAGCGGCTTGGGCTGAGTGAGCGTAAGAGGGTAAAGCCGGGTGGCATAGCCGGCGGCCAAAATCAAAACCTTCATAGCAATCAGGGCTGGTTCTCGAATAGGCTCGGCGCGATTCGTCGCGCCAGCGCCTGCGAACGCTCCAAAATCTCACGGGCCGATTCGCAATTCAAGGCAAAGTTGGCCAGTTCCAGCGCGTCGTCCATTTTCAGCCGGCGGATGAGGAATTTGACGCGCGGCAGCAACGGCGGGGCCATGCTCAACTCCCTCGCGCCCAACCCCAGCAACAGCGGCGTCAAGTCCGGATCGCCCGCCATCTCCCCGCACACTCCGCACCAGAGACCGTGACGCACGGCGGCGTCGGTCGTCCATTTGATCAACCGCAGCACCGCCGGATGGGTCGGCTCGTAAAGATGCGCGATGCGGTCGTTCAAACGGTCCACCGCCAGCGCGTACTGGATGAGATCGTTGGTGCCCAGGCTGAAAAACTTCACCCGCTTGGCCAGCATGTCCGCCGACACCGCCGCCGAG
>Ga0302324_100027535_pt1 | contig 10825 bp, 10 predicted proteins | sample Palsa_T0_1_FD_201949 | JGI IMG/M metagenome (GOLD analysis project Ga0302324, IMG submission 201949) | Peat permafrost microbial communities from Stordalen Mire near Abisko, Sweden - Palsa_T0_1 | ecosystem: Environmental > Terrestrial > Soil > Palsa > Peat permafrost | place: Sweden: Abisko...
AGCGGTCTCCAGCAACAGGTCGCCGGAGAACTTCGCGCCTTCTCCCGCCATCACCGACCCTGCGGCCAGCGCAAAACGCAACGCATCGGCTTGATCCTCGAAATACAAAACGACTTGTCCCGACATACACATCTCCCTGGCCGCGACCCGTACCTGCGATGGAAAGACCGCGTCCTTGATTTCTTCTAATTCTCGGAGAGTAACGGGCGCCGTTAAAGTGTTTCTCTTGATTCCGGGCAAGTCGGAAGTGCAGGAGTGCGAGCCTAGCCCCGCGGCTATACTTCGTCTATGCCAGTTCTCATCACGATGTTGCGAGGCGTAAATGTGGGCGGCCATAACCAGATAAAGATGGAGGCGCTGCGCGCACTCTGCGAATCACTTAAATTCGAGAATCCGAGAACTTATGTGCAGAGCGGCAACGTCATCTTCAAGACCAAAGAGAAAAACTCTTCTGCCCTGGCGAAGAAAATTCAGAACGCCATCGAGCGTGAGTTCGGCTTTCGCCCGGAGGTTATTCTTCGCACTGCCGAGGAGCTGAGACAAACCATTGCCGCCAGCCCGTTCGGAGAGCGCTGCGATGTGGAGCCGGGAAAGCTGCTGGTAACCTTCCTTGCCAGCGAACCCGGGCCCGAAGCGCAGGCCAAACTTCTCGGCCTGAAGGACCTCCCGGAGGAGATCCATCTCCACGGTCGCGAACTCTACATTTATTTTCCCGACGGCGCGGGCAAGTCCAAGCTACCCTGGGCGTCAGTCGCCAGCTTGTTGAAGACCACGGGCACGGCCCGCAACTGGAACAGCGTCACCAAGATGCTGGAAATCGCGGAAGAGATGGAATCGCAGAGTTGATCTTTTGGCAGTCGCAAAAAGGCACCTCATAGAGCCCTCCGCATCTCTCTCATAGAGCCAGCAGGCGAGCTCGATGTACTGCATGGTCTCGCCACAATGTGGACAAGAGGTCGCCGCCAACGAGCGGCAAGACTGAGCCCGCAGAAATTCCTCGAGCTGCTCAACGACAGTCTGGCCCCCACTCAGCTTCATTAGTAACCCGCAACGCACAATAACTGTAAATCGATGGTACTGCTGCCCCGACAGGCGGTCTGCCCGGCCCTGTACTTTTGAATGACCGCCAGCGGGCATACAAAGTCGGTTGGATCCGGGTAAGTTAATAGGTTTTGTAACAAAGGTCGCCCAGCGAAGTCGGAAACAGTGGTTTGGCGAAGTTCGCCTGCGTTGTGATGGTTCAAGGAGCTTAATGGTCAAGACAGGTGCAAGTCAGGAAGTAACGCCATCGAGGCCGTTGAGCAAAGAAGACATCGACGGAAAAGAGATCGCGAATTTGATCCTGCGCGGTCTGCCCCGCAAAGAATGCACGCAGGTTTTTTCCTCCCTGGAATTTGTGCGGCTGAAACTTCATCAGGTTCTGCACGAGGTAGGCGAGACCATCCGCTCAGGATATTTCCTGAACGACGGGATGGCTTCCGTTCTAACCGTGCAACCCGACGGCAAGAGCGTTGAGGTTGCGCTCATCGGTAAAGAAGGATTTGTCGGCCTGCCCGTGATCTTCGGATTCAAGACCAGCGGCCTTCGCGTAGTCACGCAGGCGGATGCGACCGCTTACCGCATCGACCGCGATGCGCTTCTGAAGATGCTTCCGCAATGCCGGGAACTGGAGCGGCAGTTGCAGCGGTTTTCCATGATCGTGGGGATGCAGTCGACGCAGCTTGTGGCGTGCAACCGGCTGCACAATGTGGAGGCGCGTCTGGCGCGCTGGCTGCTGATGAGCCGCGACCGGATCGCCGTCGACACCATGCCTCTGACTCAGGAATTCCTGGGCCAGATGCTGGGAACGCGCCGCGCGAGTGTGGGCGCAGCGGCGTCTGAGTTGCAGAGCGCGGGCCTGATCTCCTACACGCGGGGCAGCGTTACCATCCTGAATCGCTCTCGTCTCGAAGCCGCCGCCTGCGACTGCTACGCCATGATCCAGCAGCAGAAGAGTAAGTGGGAAGGCGAGACTGGGTAGGCGGAGGTACAGGCAACGATAAGCCGCCGTAATCCTCCCGCTTCTGAGAGTCGACCCGGAGACAGTCAGAATGCCGTGTTCGTATGCTGGAGATCTATGAAGCGCGTGGTCATCCTCGGTCGTGGAGCTTCCGGCAAATCGACTCTTGCGAGGAGCCTGGGCCAGATCACGGGACTGCCAGTTATCGAACTTGACAAGATCTTCTGGCGACCGGGTCTGGCTGCAACACCTCGCGGCCAATGGGTAGCCGTGCAAGAGAAGCTTGTCGCGGAAGAGAAATGGATCATGGACGGTGACTTGGGTCCCTATGATGCCGTCGAGGTTCGCCTGCGAGCGGCGGACACGATCATTTTTCTGGACTTCTCACTCGTCCGTTGTGCATGGCGAGCCGTTCGACGTGCTCGCGAGCGTGCCGACTTCTGGCGCTGGCTCGTAGCCTACCGCGGGAAAAGCCGTCCGATGCTCATCCAGGCGATCGCTAGCCACGCCGCGTCTGCACAGCTTCTTGTATTGCGTGACCCTAATGATATTGGAAGATTCCTCGCGGACATCAGCAAGAATCGCGGTCCTGAACCAGTCGCGCGCCGAGAAGCGCGATGAAATAATTGGTCGGGACGGGCAGATTTGAACTGCCGACCCCTCGCACCCCAAGCGAGTGCTCTACCAGGCTGAGCCACGTCCCGACTAGGAAGTAATCCGCTGATGCGAACTCGAAGCACCGCGGAGGGGTTCCCAGTGATTCTACACTAGCGCGCTGAAAATACGCGCTTGTCATGCTGAGCGCGACTTTTGCGCGAAGGACCTATGTAATTCTGCGGGCGCTCAATGCACGGGTCCTTCGGCCCGCAAAGAACGCGGGACTCAGGATGACAATACTTGGCATCGCGAGCACCATCGCCGCTACTCCAGGTCTCTCCAATTCCTCCCCACCCCCATCTCGACCTGCAGCGGCACTGTCAGCGCATGCGATCGTTCCATGTGCTCGCGGACCAGAGTCTTCATGGTCTCGACTTCGTTCTCAGGAACTTCGAAGACGAGTTCGTCGTGAACCTGCAGCGTCATCCGCGACTTCAGGCCGCGCTCGCGCAGGGCGGCGTCGATGCGGATCATCGCAATCTTGATCAGGTCGGCGGCCGTACCTTGCAGCGGGGTGTTGACCGCGGTCCGTTCGGCGAATCCGCGCTGGTTGGAGTTCTTGCTGTTGATGTCAGGGATGGGGCGGATGCGGCCGAAAAGTGTTTTCACTTTCATCTCGCGGCGTGCTTCTTCCAGAGTTTTGTCGATGAAGGCGCGCACGCCACTGTATTTCTCGAAATAATTTGCGATGAACTGTTTGGCCTCGCCAGGTTCGATACCGAGTTGCTGCGAGAGTCCGAAGGCCGAAAGCCCATAGACGATGCCGAAGTTCACCACTTTGGCCTGGCGGCGATGGTCGGAAGTGACCATCAGCGGGGGCACGCCGAAGACTTGCGACGCGGTCAGCGTGTGAATGTCGTCGCCGCGCCGGTAAGCCTCGACCAGCAACGGATCGCGCGAAAAATGCGCCAGCAGTCGCAGTTCGATCTGCGAATAGTCGGCAGTGAGCAGCACGTGGCCGGGCTCGGCGATAAAAGCGGCACGGATGCCGCGCCCGAGTTCGGTGCGAATCGGAATATTCTGCAGGTTCGGATTCGCCGACGATAATCGCCCGGTCGCGGTTCCAGTTTGCCCGAACGTAGTATGCAGGCGCCCGCTTGCGGGATTGATGAGCTGGGGAAGCGCGTCCACATAAGTGGATTTCAGTTTCGTGAGCTGGCGGTAGTCAAGCACCATGCGGGCGATGGGATGATTCTCCGCCAGCTCTTCAAGCACATCGACCGCAGTCGAAATCATGCGTCCCTTGCCGTATTTCACCGGCTTGGGCAGATTCATTCGATTAAAGAGAACATCGCCGAGCTGTTTCGGCGAACCGACATTGAATTCCATCCCCGCCGTTTCGTAAATCTTCTTGCTCTGGGTCGCGATCTCGCGCTCGAGTTCCGTCGACATCTGCGCCAGCGCGGCCGTATCGATCTTCACCCCTGCCTCTTCCATACGTGCCAGCACCGGAACCAGGGGAAGATCCATCTCTTCGTAAAGCTTCAGCAGGCCGGCCTGCTCTACCTCGGCGCGCAGCGCGTGAGTGAGCCTGCCCGCGATGTCGGCGGACTCGGCCAGCTCGTCGGCCAGCTTCAGGTTGAAACGCCGCAGGGCAACGTCCGCCAGCCGATGCGAAGAGTAAGTCGGATCAAGCAGATAGGAATACAGCATCGAGTCGTGACGCACGCCTTCGAGCGTGAGTCCGCCGCCGACCAGCGTGTGAATTGCTGCCTTGTAATCGTGGATTGCCTTCGGCACCGACGCGTCGGTCAGGATCGAGCGCATCTTGTCTGCGGCGCTTCCAGTATCGAGCTTGACTATCGTTGCTGACCCGCTCGCCGCCGAGATGGCGATGCGCCGAGGCGTGGGCTCAGGCTGTGGTCTGTCCGCGCCTGCTCCCGTTGATCCGCCGACCAGGAAAAGTTGCGCCTGCGAGTCCTGCGGATCCTCTTCAACACTTTCTTCTTCGCAAACGTAGACGGATTCTTCCCGACCGACCGCCTCGACCGCGACCGCCAGCGTGCCTCCAGCGACGACAGCATCCACCACTTTTTGAACATCGGCGGCCGACTTCGCCTCGCCGTACTGCGCCGGTCCCACCTCAACGACCGGCAGCAATTCCTTCAGCAGAGAGGTAAATTCCAGTTCGGTGAAAAGCGCACGCAGAGCGTCAACGTCGGGCTCGCCCGCTCGCATCGACTCGACATCAAGCTCCACCGGCACATTGGTGTCGATGGTCGCCATGCTCTTGCTGAACAGAATGGTCTCGCGATTGTTCAACAGCGATTCGCGGTAAGTTTTCTTTTCTACTTCCGCGGCACGTTCCAGCGCCTGCTCCACCGTGCCGAAGCGCTTGATAATCTCAACCGAACCTTTGTCGCCGATGCCGGGCGCTCCCGGAATGTTGTCGATGGCGTCACCGCGCAGGGCCATTACGTCAACCACGCGCTCTGGCGGCACACCGAGAATCTCTTCCACTTTCGCGGCGTCACAAATCAGATTATCTTTCGGCGGATTCAGAATGTGTACACTGGCATTCACCAACTGCATCATGTCTTTATCGCTCGACACCACGTACACGGAATAGCCAGCTTCTGCGGCCTTGCGCGCCAGCGTGCCGATGACGTCGTCGGCTTCGAAGCTGGCCAGTTCGAGAATCGGAATGCGGTACGCCTCCAGCGCGCGCCGAATGTAAGGCACCTGCTGCGCCAGATCCTCAGGCATCGCTTTACGATTAGCCTTGTAGCCCTTGTACTCGACTTCGGTAAATGTCTGCGTCTTGATGTCGAATTTCTTCACGGAAGTCACGGCCTCGGCCTGCACGTCGCGGAAAGTTGGGCCAGCGACATCGAACACCGCGGCCAGGTACTGCGGAGAAAAATCGTCGCGCAGTTTGCGCAGCATATTTACGAACACGTAAATCGCCGCGGTGGGCAACCCGGTCTTGGTTGACATGGGTCGCTGCCGCGCCATGGCGTGGTAGGCACGGAAGATAAACGACATGGTGTCGATCAGGAAGATACGCTCTGCGGAAGAAGCATCCTTGACGCAAGAAACAGCTTTCGCTGAAGCGGGCGAAGGCGCTCCTACAGCGACAGCCTGGCCGCTCGAAGGCGCGGCTGGCAGAGTGGATTCCGGGGATTTCTTACGCGGGGGCAACCTGCTTAGTTTAACAGTTGGAAAGTATCTAGAAATCGACCCGGAAGTTCGCTTGTACTGCTTTCTTGTCACTGTTTGGAGAGCTGTTGCGGAAGACCAGATAGTACCAGGTCGATTTCGAGAGCGTAGGAGGCAGGCTGAAATTCACCTCGCCGTCGTGTGCGCTGTCGGCTGAAAACATCGCGTCGCCGGGGCGTCCGTTAATGAAGTCGGTGAACTGCCGCTCGTTCAGCACCATAAATTCCACGTCCGCGGCCGAGTCGCTGGATACCGAAACGCTGGAAGCAGAAGCGCTCTGCCCTAGAAACGACCGGTAGGTCCCGTGTAGAGTCGGCGTAGCGGCGTGGGCGGGGATCTCGAATGGGAGGTCGACGATTCCATTCACTCGAAAAGTCTTATTCAAGAGTTCTGCGGTCGTGCCGACCGGAGATTCGCCAACCCGATCCGACGCCGATGTCGGCTGCGCGATCGGCTGGAGAGTCACAACGTTCGCGGGTTTTTGGCGCAGACTGGCGTCAGCCAACGGTCCGGTGACAACTACCATCTTCTGCGCCTCCTCCGCTTCCGCATAGGTTGCAGCCGGTTGCGGCGGCGTCTGGTCGGCAGCGAACCCTGGCACCAGGTGACGCCAGTGGGTCCACGCATACGACGCAACTATCACCAGCACAAGGCTGGTCGCGAGCCATACAGCCCATCGCTTCATATCTGTTTCCATACTTCTCTCCCACAGAAATGGTAGCGACCGGCGGGTGTGCGCGGAAGTTACTTCGGTTTGCCGTACTCGGTGTTGAAGTGGAGTTGGATCTCCCCGCAAGTGCCCTGCTCCGGCGAATAAACGACGCAGGTATCGAAGGGACGCGAATAGACATGCAGGCTGACCGCGCGCTGGTTGAACTCGCGAGGATTTACCACGCGATGCACCGGATCGGCAGGATTCACGGCGCACGGTTGAGCGATGTTCATCTCCACCGTGGTCGTGGGTTCAAGGCTGCAGACGCGGTTCTGCAAGTCCTGGTGCACGAGATGAAAATTCTCCACTTGCAGCCTGCCCATGGGGACGGCCATCCAGCAATTCTGGTCGCGATGGTTATGCACCGAACTGGCCTGGCCCGGCTCCCAGCAGATGGCCATCAATTCGTACATAGCGGTCCGGTCGATCAGATTGCGCGTATAGTGCTGGCGGTCCCAGGTGAGGTAGGACGCGAGAGAGCCAGCGTCGACTGGAGTTTCCTGGAGGAAGCGGCGCAGCGGTTCGGTCGGACCGAAGGCAGACTCGGGCAATTGCCGCAACTCGTCGACAAACCTCTGAATCGGAACCGGCTTTGCAACGGTGATCATGCCCTCCCGAAAGTATAGCGCAGCAATTCATCTGCGGCGGCCACTCCGGCGCGTCGCGCCCGTCAGATCCTGAGCAGAGGAAGTCCCGCATTCTTCGCAGCCCTTTGGAGTTGCACGTCAAGTGTGGCGAGCGGCAAGCTTAAACGTAACGCAAGTTCCAGGTAGCTGGCGTCATACTCAGTCAACTGGGCTTGGCGAGCCAGCGGCAGAATCTGACTGAATGCATGAATCGTATGGATGGGATCCACTGAAATCGGCAGATGGGCGATACGCGAAAGCATCGAGGTCACTTGCGCTACCGTCACCCGCCGACGCTTTTCTCCGGCAAGCAAGGCGTTGGCAACTTCGAATTGCCAGATGGCGGGGACGACCGCTTCTGCTCCGTGGGACAAGAGGTCGAGGACTGCATCGGAGTATTTGGCGCGTTCTTCTGGAAAACACCAGGCCAGGGTTATGGATGCATCCAGTACAAATCGTTTAGTAGCGTCGACCTTCATCAATCAACTCACGGATGGTGAGACCCTTAAGACTTACTCCTTTGCGAATCTCGCGCATCTCGCGAACGATTTGCTTCAGATCGATGGGCTCGCTTTCTCCGGACGGTACAAGCTTCGCCACCGGAACGCCCCGCAATGTGATCCGGACAGTTTCTCCTTTGGAGACTTGTTTGAGTAGCTTATTGAAGTGCGTCTTAGCTTCAAAAGCCCCGACGGTTTTCATCCAACTAGTCTATCAACTAGTCGGTTTAGATTACAACGCCCACCTGAGATGCTACCGGTCTCGGGTCGCCTACGGTTTCGAACCCGCCTCAATAATCTCCTTAGTCTCGCCCTGCGCCACTGCAGGATAGACGGCGCCCTTGCGCCGTCGCAAGTCAATGGGCAACTCCGATCGCAGCAGCCACAGTCCGGCGGCCACGGCTGCCGCCCAAGTCAGTGACACCATTGCCAGTTGCCAAATATCCGCTGACCGGCTCCCGCGACCTGCAGTGCTCAAGGGGACGGCTTTCGCGACGGCAAAGCTGACACCCCCGGCGACGATTGAAGTCAGCGCGGCCTTCCCGAGTTCTCGCCAGCGCATGCCGCCGAGCGGAACGAGTTTCTTGCGGTGCAGCAGCCACGCCAGCGCCAGCAGATTCACAGCGATGCCAATGTCCGACGCCCACGCCAGCCCGATGAGACCGTATGTACGGAACAAAATTGAATACACCGGCAGCGACGCCGCCGTAATTACGCTGACGGCAACCATGGGGGTGAGCGTGTCTCCAGCCGCGTAGAACGCTCGCGCATAGAGGCCCTGCGCCGACCACAACACCAACGATAGTGAAAACCAGAAAAAATAAATGGCCGTAGCCTGCGCGTCGATGAAGAGAAACTTACCGCGCCGATATACCAGATCGATCAAGGGCAGCGCGGCGGCCATCATCCAGGCCGTGGCCAGCAATGACGCCGCCGAGACACGATAGACCGAATCGTTCACATTGGCGGCGAATTCTTTCAGCTTTTTCTCATTGAACAAGCGCGCGAAAAATGGCAGCGACGCCTGCCCCGTGGCCTGTCCCAGCACCGCAATCGGCACTGCCAGTAACCTCTTCGCGTAGTTAAGCAGCGAGATGCCGCCCTCCACGCTCGAGGCGTAGTGCCGCAGAATCCAGTCATCCGCCGTTACCAGCGAAACACCCAGCATCAGCGGTACCGACAGCTTCACCCATTCCCGGAACGCCGGATTGCTTATGTCGAACGACATTTTGTAACCCGTGCCAATGCGCGCCGCGCCAATCACGCTGGCCAGGAACGGCCCGGCGATACTCCCGATCAGTGCCCCGTAAGCCAGCGAAGCGATGCCGAAGTGCCGTCCGCCCAGCACTCCGCCAACGATGATGAAGACGTTGTAAATGAGCGGTCCAAACGCGGGAAGTAAAAACAGTCGATGCGAGAGCAGAACCGCAGAGACCACTCCGCCCACATAAAAGAAAATCTGTGCCGGCAGCAAAATTCGCGTAAGGTGCACACACAACTCGATCTGGTCGGGTTTGAAATCCTTCACGAACCAGCGCACAAATTGCGGCGCGAAAATCTCCGTCACGATCGTGCCCACAATCATCACCGCCGTCATGACCGTGATGATGATGGAGAATGTTTTCTGCGCGTCGGCATCGCGCTTCTCCGCCAGAAAGCGCGTGTAGATGGAAATGAAAGTGATCGATGCTGCGCCGCCGGCCACGATGTAGTTGAGAAAATCAGGCAGGGTAAACGCCGCTACATAGGCGTCGGTCTGCGATCCGGCGCCGAAGGCGAAAGCGATGTACGCCTCACGCGCGTATCCGATCACGCGCGACAGCATCACGGCCGACATCAGCAGCAACGTCGCCGAAAAGGCCGTGTGCTGATGCGATGGCCGAAAGAAACGCAGCAGTTTCGTCATTGAGACCCGAGCGGGACCTTCAATCTTAGCGGAATCTCAAGGTGCGAAACAGTTGTGGAGCGGACACTCCCTGCGACTAAAGGTCTGCCGAAAATCCCACTTCTCACGCAAAAAGCGCGCGAGAAATGGGAACCCCCGGCAACTATTCGCCTCGACTAACGCGGCTCAGCCGGCACGTAGACCTTGTCCGCCGAAACCAGATCCACCCCCGACACCTCCGTCCGCAGTTTTATCTTTTGCCAGCCCGCTTTTTTCTGCGGCTTGGCCTGAAACGTAAGGAAGTACTGGTGAGTCAGGCGTTGCGTCAAGTCGTCCAGGTAGGGAGCGAAGGTGACCGGTGGTCCGGTGAATCCTATGTCATAAGCCTCGCCGCCAGTCTTGTCCGGCACCTGCGCCAGGTAAAGCTGGCCCCAATAGGTCTGCCAGTAACTGTGCCCGAAGTGGCCAACTCCGGGAGAATAGATCGCCGAAACCTCAATGTTGGCGCGCTGCAAATCGTCAATCGCTGCCGACAGATAAGGATCGTCCAGGTCGCCGGTGCCGTAATAAAGGTCAATGCCGTCCGAAATCACCAGGATTTCCCGTCGCGCGTTGCTCGCCGGCCAGCGTTTGGCCAGATCGCTCAACGTAAAATACGGGCTGCCATTGGTCCCGCGGATGCCCACGGGCAGCCGCAGCGCCTTCCCAGCCAGGGCGTGATCGTCGGTCAAATTCTGCGCGATCTTGGCGATCCCATTCTGCATGTAAGCTACGCCAATTTTGGTGGACGCGGGCTGCGCGTTCATGAACTTCCGGATCTCGTCCAACTGCAGGCCGATGCTGGCATTGGAACCGTCGTCGAGCAACACAAATAGCTCCAGCGGCGCGCGGTCGCCCTGCGCAGGCACCCATTCGGTCACCGGGTCACGATCTTTGCCCTCATACACCATGACGTCCTCGCGTTTGACCGTGGGCGCCTCCGACCCGTGGTGTGGCTCGACCGTTACCACCAGATGCACCGGAATCCCGCTATCCGCGGGCGACTGTTGCGCGGCCAGCAGGCTGACACCGCACAGGCCGACTGCCAGAGCTGCCAACGCGCTCGCCAGAAAACCATATCTGCTCATAACATTTTCCTTTCAGAGCACACGCTTGCCGAGACCTGATTACACGCTCCAGGATCCGCGCGGCAAGTGGCCTCTTAATTTGTTAGATGTGCCGGCGCGGAAAAAGGGTCGGCCGGAGTGCTCATAATCGCGGGTGCGATAATTCCAGCGTGAACCCGAC